>Ga0247727_10019700_pt1 | contig 10423 bp, 7 predicted proteins | sample WisWelCaveWW1625_FD_202498 | JGI IMG/M metagenome (GOLD analysis project Ga0247727, IMG submission 202498) | Biofilm microbial communities from Wishing Well Cave, Virginia, United States - WW16-25 | ecosystem: Environmental > Aquatic > Deep subsurface > Groundwater > Cave microbial mat | place... | reverse complement strand
AACCCCGATCCTCAAGCCGCTGGACACCATCCAGCAGATGGATGCTATTTTGGAAGTGGCGGAAAGTTCGCCATCACCCCAGCTCTCTCCCTCCGGGAGAGGGGGCGGACCCCGAAAAAATCGGGACCACCCCCCCTTCTCCCAGCGGGAGAAGGGGGCCGGGGGGATGAGGGCGATCTCCGAACCCACCTGGCCCGCCGCTACCGTCATCGTGGGCAATCCGCCTTTTCTAGGCGGCAAGCGGATGCGCACGGAGTTGGGCGATTTTTACGTGGACGCGCTCTTTGAACTATACGATGGCCGTGTGCCCCGCGAAGTTGATTTGGTATGTTACTGGTTCGAGAAGGCGCGGGCGATGATTGAGGCAGGTAACGTGAAGCGGACTGGGTTACTGGCGACCAGTTCCATTCGCGGCGGCGCAAGCCGCAAGGTGCTTGAACGCATCAAGAAAACTGGCGGTATCTTTTGGGCCTGGTCAGAGCGTGAATGGATTTTGGATGGCGCGGCGGTTGAAGTCTCAATGATTGGGTTTGATGATGGAGAAGAGAAATCGCACTTGTTGGGTGGCCGACCAGTGATCAAGATCAACTCAGATCTGACAGCTTCGACTGATCTGACTCAAGCCAAGCGGTTACAGGAAAATCTCAACCTGTCCTTTATGGGGGTGACACCGGCTGGCGAGTTTGACATCCCAGAATCGGTAGCCCGTTATTGGATGACGATGCCACCCAACCCGAATGGAAGATCAAACAGCGATGTACTCCGGTCCTACTACAACGGCATAGATTTGACCCGCCGCCCACGTAATGTGTGGATTGTTGACTTTGGCGTCAATATACCGGAAGAAGAAGCGGCGCTCTACGAAGCGCCATTCCAACATCTTGTTCACAAAGTCAAGCCAGAGCGTGCAAAGAACAATCGAGCAGCTTACCGCGACAAGTGGTGGCTATTTGCTGAGGCCCGACCGGCTATGCGCGAAGCATTGAAGCCGCTTGATCGTTATATCGGCACTTCAATGGTCTCCAAGCACTTTTTCTTCTGCTGGATACCAAACGAAGTCCTGCCAGCTAACTTGTTGATTGTTGTCGCTCGTGACGATGATTATTTTTTTGGTAGCCTTCAGTCTCGCATTCACGAAGTTTGGGCTTTGCGGCAAGGCACATCACTCGAAGACCGCCCACGTTACACCCCCACCACCACTTTTGAAACCTTCCCCTTCCCGTGGCCGCCGGGCAAAGAACCAAAGCGCGATCCGCGTGTGAAGGCCATCGCGGAGGCGGCGCGGGAGCTGAACGAGAAGCGCGAGAGTTGGCTCAACCCGTACAAAGACGAGCCATCCGCCCTCCGCGCCGACCTCTTCAAGCTCACCCTCACCAACCTGTACAACAAGCGCCCGGAGTGGCTGAGGCTGGCGCACGAGAAGCTCGACCGCGCTGTGCTAGACGCCTACGGTTGGCCGCACACCCTTTCGGACGACGAGATACTGGCGCGGCTGTTGGACGAAAACTTGAAGCGTGAGGCAGCGGGGAAAGCAGAGCCACTGAAGCACTGAGCGAATGAAGGCACTAAAGAAACCCCTCAGCGGCCTCAGTGGTCTATCAGCGGGCGCTGGAGTTTTCGCGCAATTTCGTCGCCGCCCCCATAAACGCCTCCACCCGCTCCGGGTCAACCGTGTTGGCCCAGTGCCCCTCCAGCTTGAAGTGTGAGCCGACGATGAAACCGTCGGCGGCGGGGAAGAAGCTGGCGAGGTTATCCGTGGTGATGCCGGAGCCCAGGAGCACCGGCAGATGGGTGTGGTCTTTGGCCTCGCGCACGTCAATGATTTTGGGCGGGTCGCCGGTGGCGCTCCCCGTCACGATCACGGCGTCGGCGCGCATGAACTCGGCGGCGTGCGCGGTCTCGCCCAGGCTGATGTCTGCCGTGATGGCGTGCGCGGAGTGCTTCTTCTTGATGTCCGCCCACACCTGGACGCGCTCTGCGCCGATCAGCTTGCGGTAGCGGAGCACCTCCGCCGCCGAGGATTGAATGAGGCCCTCGTCCGCCACGTGCGCGAAGACGAAGCCCTCCACGCGCACGAAGTCCAGCCCGGCGGCCAGCGCCGCCGCCAGCGCCTCGCGGTTCGCCGCCGCCAGCACTTGAATCCCCACCGGCAAGCCGCTTTCCACCTTCACCGCCTGCCCGATGATCGTCATCGCCGCCACGATCTCCGGCCCGACACCGCCGCGCAGATACGGCACGTCGTGCATGTTCTCAATGGCGATGCCATCCACGCCGCCGTGTTGGTATAGCTGCGCTTCCTGAACGGCCCGCGCGACCAGCTCCGCCACGCTCTGCCGGTGGGCCGGCGTGCCCGGCAGGGCGCCGACGTGGATCATGGCGATGATGGGCTTGGGGTGAGGAAAGAGGGTGATGGTCATTGAGGGCAAAAGCTATGGAAAACCTTTCCGCATTTTAGCCGTGAGGCCCAGACATTCTACGGCCCCCAGCGCGTCACCCCGCCGCTCGTGGCAAACCAGACCGCGCCAGACGGCTCCACGTAAACGTCGTAGATGTAGTTGTTGATCAGCCCATCTTGCACTTTATACGCCGTCCACGCGTTCCCGTCGAAGCGCGCCGCGCCGCCATCCGTGGCAAACCAGAGTGACCCGTCCGGCGCGACAGCGACGGCGTTGACGTAGGGCGAGGGCAGGGCCACCCCGGCCCGGCCACCCACAAACTGCGTCCATTTGCCGTCCGCATAGCGATAGACCCACGCCCCACGCGTGGCCACCCAAATTCCGCCTTGTTCGTCCTCCGCAAAGTCCGCCGCGTAATCAAAATTGTCACCATCGAACACGTCACCCTCCCGAAAGTGCTCCCACGTCCCATCCGGGGTGCGGCGGCTCACGCTCCCGTCTGTGCTCACCCACAGCGAGCCGTCGGAAGCCAGGAACACTGTGCGCGCGAAGTCGCTGGCGAAGCCCGTATTCTCCGCCGTCAGGATTTCGGTGATCTGGCCGCCCTCGTACCGCGCCACACCCTGCCCGTACGTGCCAAGCCAGGCCGTGCCATCCGCCAGCGGGGCGACGCTGCGCACCTCGTACTCCACCGGCAGACCCTGATCCGCGCTCACCTGCGACAGGTTGCCATCCGGCGCCAGGATCACAAAGCCCTCCTGATAGCGCCAGCCCCACAGATTGCCGCCCGCATCCACCGTCATCGGGTAACAATCGCACGGATTTTCGGTGAACGGCTCCCAGGCGTTCTGCGCGAAGTTGAAACGATCGATGTACGAGCCGTACGCTTCGATGAACCAGAGCTCGCCGCCGTCCGGCGCGGGCAGTATCGCGCCGAGCGAGGCAACCACGGTGGAGGCCGGCTCATACCAGGCCGTGAACTCGCCCTCGGCGTAGCGCCAGACGCCCGCGCCGTCGGAGCCGAAGTACAGCACGCCATCCTCGCCCGCCGCCGCGCCGGTCAGTTCGTAAACTGTCAACGCCCCGGTTTGGGTGCTGAACTCATCCCAGTTGGCCTGATCGGGGTCAAAGCGCCAGATGCCGCCGCCGCCGGAGAAGTAGTAGCGGCCTTCCTGATCCTGCGTGATGCCGTACACGCCATACGGCGGCCCCTGCTCGGTGGTCTGAAAGGCCTGGCCGTCAAAACGCGCCGCCCCGACCCCGGTGCCGACCAGCAGGACGCCCGCCTGATCCACATACAGCGAGAAGATGTTGTTGTCTGGCAGGCCATCGTCGGTGGTGTAGCGGGTCCATGTTTGCGAGTCGCGCTCGTAGCGCCCCAGGCCCACCGAAGTCCCCACCCACAAGAGGCCGTCCGGCGCGGGCAGGATCACGTTAACGAACGTGGACAGCTTGCCTGCCTCCAGCGCGAGGTCCTGATGCACAGATGGGAAGTTCGGGGCGGCCTGCCAGGACTGCCCATCAAAGAGGTTCAGCCCGCTGCCCTCGCGGTCGCTATATTGCGAGCCGACGATTAAGAGCTCGCCCGCGCGCACCACGGACGTCACCAGTTGGCTATCCAGCCCATCGTCGGGGCCATACACCGTCCAGTCGCTTTCGCCAGGGTTGAGGCGGCCCAGCCCACCCTCGGTGGCGGCCCACAGCGTGCCATCGTCGTCCACCCAGACTGAGAAGATGTTGGGATGCGGCAGGCCGTCGCCGGTGGTGTAACGACGCAAGACCGTTCCATCTGCCGTGTTCCAGACGGTGATGCCGCCCGGGCCGGCCGCGTAAAGCTCGCCGCCCTTGACGAATACTGTGCGGACGCGGTTGGCCGCCGTCCACGATTGCCAGGTGAAATCCGCAGGCGGTGAGGGCGGGAGTGGCGTTGCGGCAGGCTCCGCGGTGGGCGGCTCAGACGTGGCTTGCGGGCCGGAGGTGGCCGCCGCGCTCTGCTCCGCCGTCGCCGTCGCGCGCGGCTCGTTATCCCCGCCACGCAGGCGCGGGATGATCACGATCGCGCCGACGAGGATCACCGCGAGCACGGCCACCCCGCCGAGGATCGGGCCAAGCGGCAATTTTCGTTGAGGCGCTGAGGTGGTTTCAGCCGGGGCGCCAGGGGAGATGGGGCGAGGCTCCGCCGTGACCGTTTCTGGTTCACGGGCGGGCGCAGGCGTTGAGATAACCGTCGGCGCGGCGGCTTTGATTTCCAGGGGGTCCGGCGCGGTCGCGCGCACCGTGCTGGCCTCGGAGAGCGCGGTCTTCCACGCCGCCAGAAATTCGCCGATGGTGGCAAAGCGCGCCTCGGGGTCTTTGGCCAGGGCCTTCAACAACAGGCGTTCGATGCCGGGCGCGATATCGGGCTTGAGGGAGGAGGGCGGGGGCAGAAGCGCATTGATCTGCTTGAGCACCACGGCCAGCGGCGTCTCCGCCTCGAACGGCACGCGGCCCGTCACCAGCTCGTACAGCATGATGCCGAGCGAATAGATGTCGGTGCGCTGATCGACCTTCTCGCCCTGCGCCTGCTCCGGGCTCATGTAGGCGGGCGTGCCCATCATCGCGCCGGTGGTGGTGAACTGTGCCCCGCCCGACTCCAGCAGTTTGGCGATGCCGAAATCGGTCAGGAACAGGTCGCCCTGCGTGTCCACCAGCACGTTGGAGGGTTTGAGGTCGCGGTGGACCACGCCGCGCTTGTGCGCGTACTCCAGCGCCTCGGCCAACTGCGTGAACAGCCGATCCACGTCCGCCAGCGGCAGTGAACCGGCCTTCATCCGGTCTTTGAGCGTCCCGGCATCCAGATAGCGCATCACCAGATAGGTGGTGCCGTCGCTCTCGCCGTAGTCGTAGACGGGCAGGATGCGGGCGTGTTCTAAATTGGCGATGGTGCGCGCCTCCTGCTGGAAGCGGCCCATGAACTCGGGGTTCTCGGCCAACTGCCGGGGCAGGACTTTAATCGCGGCGTAGCGATCCATGGCGGCGTGGTAGGCCTTGTAGACCGTCGCCATGCCGCCCTGGCCGACCTGTTCGATGATGCGGTAGGGGCCAAGCATTTGGCCGGGTTGAAGTTGTTCCATCGTCAGGCCTGGGTGCCGGCTTCCCCGGCCCGCTCGGCGCGGCGCATGGCGGTGGCGGCCAGTTGGGCGACGATCAGCATCAAGTCTAAATCCGTTTGAGTGAAATCGCGATCGGAAACCTTGTTGATGATCTGGATCACGCCGAGCACGCGGTTGTTGTCGAGGACGAGCGGCACGCATACCATCGAGCGGGTGCGGAAGCCGAAAGCGTCATCCACGGCCGCGTAGAAGCGCGAGTCATGGCGCACGTCCAGGATGACCTCCGGTTGGCGGCTGGCTGCCACCGACCCGGCGATGCCCCTGCCCCTGGGCAGGCGGTAGCCGTTGAGCCGATCCGCCGCCAGGCCGCGCACGACGGCGAAGACCAGCTCGCCGGTCGGCTCGTCCATCAACATCAGTGAGCCGTCCGAAGCCTTGAGCACCGCCATGGCGGCGTCCAGGATGTCTTGCAGGAGCTTCAAGACATCAGTTTGGGGAGTGATGTGCTGGGAGAGGTAGTACAGTTTGGAGAGCGCCCGCACAGACTCGCGCAAGGCCTGCAATTCCTGGCGCAGGTCGCGGTTTTCGTCGGCGAGCCGCCGACTCTCTTCCTTGAGAAAACGAGTGGACTCGTCAGGCATGGGCTGCTACCTCATACGGCGAGCGTAGCGAGTGCGGTGGGTGAGGCGCGCCGTGCGAGGATGATAGCATGGTCTCGGAGGTGGGGCAATCAGCGCTCACCCGGAAAACAAACACTGGCCTGGAAACCCAGGCCAGCGTGGGCAGTCAATCCCGAAGAGGCGCAGGCCTCGCCGTGAATTACTCTTCGCCGTAGTCACGGCGGCGGCGCTTATTGATGCGGCGGATGGCTTTCTTCTTTTCAATCCGGCGCACTTCGCTCTTGGACACAAACCAGCGCTTGTTGCGCAGTTGCGTCAAAAGCCCGCTCCGCATCACTTTCTTCTTGAACCGCTTGAGCAGTTGGTCTTGCGATTCATTGGGGCGCAGAACAACTTTCGCCATAGGCTTCACCTCCTTCCAAAGTCGCTTCCATAATGGCGTGTGAATAATGTGGGGCAAGTGTACCGTGAGGCCGGGGGGCTGTCAATCGACTTGACCTGATGATTAAGCCGGCGATCATTTCCCAACGAAATTCGGCGCGCGCTTTTGCACGAACGCGGTCACGCCTTCCACAAAATCCTGGCTAACGATGGTCTGGCGCTGGAGTTTGGCCTCGTAGGCGATGGCGTCTGTCAGGCTGAGGTTGAGCGCGGCGTGCATAGCTTGCTTGGTGAGCGCCAACGCGAGCGTGGGGCGCTGGGCCAGCTTGCGGGCGCGCGCGTGCGCGGTCTCCAGCAGTTCGGCGGCGGGCACGACTTGATTTGCCAGCCCGAGGTCCACACAGCGCCCGGCAGAGACGCGCTCGCCCTCCGCCGCGATCTCAAATGCGCGGCTGTAGCCGACGAGCCGCGCCATGAACCACGTACTGCCCGCGTCCGGCAGCAGGCCGATGTTGGTGAACGCCTGCATCAGCGCCGCATCGTCCGCCATCATCCGCAGATCACACGCCAGCGCCAGCGACGCGCCCGCGCCCGCCGCCACGCCGTTGACGGCGGCGATCACCGGCTTGGGCAGGGACGTGATCAACGTCATCAGTGGGTGGTAGCGAGTCTGGATATACTCTTCCACAATATCGGGTGTGATGCCGCCGCTGAACAGGGCCAAATCCGCCCCGGCGCAGAAGCCTTTGCCCGCCCCCGTGAGCAGGACAGCCCGCGCGCCGTCGTCATCCCGCGCGCGCTCGCAGGCCGCGATCAGGCCGAGCAAAAGCTCGTCGTTCAGCGCGTTGCGCGTCTCCGGGCAGTTCAGCGTGATCGTCGCCACGCCCTCGCGCGTCTCGTACAGCACTACTTCGCTCATGGCTTGCTCCTTGTTGATCCACGAAGGGACACGCAGAAGGCTAACTTGAAATATCCACGCCGTAGCCTTTGAGAATGTGCCGCGCGACGACGTTCTTGTGAACTTCGTCCGCGCCGTCGTAGATGCGCGCGGCGCGCTCGTGCCGATACCAGAACGAAAGCACCGTGTCATCCGTGACGCCCAGCGCGCCGTGCACCTGGAGGGCGCGATCCAGCACGCGCTGTAACACGTTGGCGACGTAGAACTTGATGATCGAAATCTCGACGCGCGCAGAGTGTGCGCTGGTCTCTTCGATCTTGCGCGCGGCGTCCAGCACCAGCAACCGGGCGGCGTTGATCTCGGCGCGGCATTCGGCGATCCAGTGCTGGATGGCCTGCCGCGTGGCGAGCGGCCGGCCCGGCGCGATCTCGCGCGTTGCGGCGCGCCGGCACATCAACTCAAACGCCCGCTCGCTGATGCCGATCCAGCGCATACCGTGGTGGATGCGGCCCGGCCCCAGCCGCTCCTGCGCCAGCGCAAAGCCTGCGCCCTCCGCGCCGATGCGATTGGTCTGCGGCACGCGGCAATTCTCCAGCAATACTTCCGCGTGGCTCAGGTAGTCCTCGCCCGCCTCGCCCATCAGCTTGATGTTGCGCACGAGGCGGAAGCCGGGCGTTTCCAGCGGCACGATGATCTGGCTGGCGCGCTGGTGGGGCGCGGGCGACTCGGGATTGGTGACGGCCATGACGATGGCAAAGGCCGCGCCATCGGCGGCGGAGGTGAACCACTTGTGGCCGTTGAGGATGTAATCCGCCCCGTCTTTCACGGCGGTGGTGCTGAGCCACACCGGATTGGAACCGGCGTGCTCCGGCTCCGTCATCGCGAAGCAACTGCGGATTTCGCCGCGCGCGAGCGGCAGGAAGTAACGCTCCTTTTGCTCCGGTGTGCCGTGCGTCATCAGCAGTTCCATGTTGCCAATATCCGGCGCCTGGCAGTTGAAGACGAAGTGGCCCAGCGGCGTGCGGCCCAGTTCCTCGCTCACGCGCGCGAACCCGGTCAGCGGCAGGCCCATCCCGCCAAATTCAGTGGGCAGGTGCGGCGCCCACCAGCCGCGTTGTCTCACGAGGCGGCGTTTCTCGTTCAACGCAGGTAGCACCGCGCGGAAGCCATTTTGCAGGAGCGTGGCCTCGAGCGGGAGGAGATGTTCCTCGATAAAGGTGTGGAGGTCTGCGATGAGGCTCATGAGTATTTCGCGGCTCGCCCTCACCCCGCCCTCTCCCAGCGGGAGAGGGCGGGGTGAGGGGAGAATCCTGGATGTGTGGTAATTGTAAACGTAGAGACGACCCGCCGGGTCGTCTCTACGTGGGTTAATTCAAATTCTCAAAAATCCCCGCCGCGCCCTGCCCGCCGCCGACGCACATCGTCACCATGCCGTAACGCGCGCCGCGCCGCTTCATCTCGTGGAGCAAGGTCACGGTCAGCTTCGCGCCGGAGCAACCGAGCGGGTGGCCGAGCGCGATCGCGCCGCCGTTCACGTTGACCCGGTCGAGGTCGATCTCCAGTTGGCGGATGACGGCCACTGCCTGCGCCGCGAAGGCTTCATTGAGCTCAATCACATCGATCTGATCCAGCCGAAGGCCCGCCAGCTTGAGCGCCTTGGGGATGGCGGTGACGGGGCCGATGCCCATGATCTCCGGCGAGACGCCGCCCACCGCAAAACTGACGAAGCGTGCCAGCGGCTTGAGGCCGAGTTCATCAGCCTTCTGGCGGCTCATCACCAGCACCGCCGCCGCGCCGTCGCTGGTCTGCGAGGCGTTGCCCGCCGTCACGGTGCCGTCCTGCGCGAAGACCGGCTTGAGCTTGGCCAGGCCCTCGCGGGTGGTGTCGCGCCGCACGCCTTCATCCACGCGGAAGGTGAACGATTGCGTGCGCGGCTTGTTATCCAGCCCGACTTGCGTCACTTCTACTTCGAGCGGCGCGATCTCGTCTTTGAATTTGCCGCCGTCGAGGGCCGCCGCCGCGTTCTGGTGCGAGCGAAGCGCAAAGGCATCCTGATCCTCGCGCGAGACGCCGTATTTGCGCGCCACGTTCTCGGCAGTCAGACCCATGCTCATATACACTTCCGGCGTGAGGTCCTCGACCACCGGGTTGGGGGCGAAGGTGTTGCCGACCATCGGCACCAGGCTCATGCTCTCAGCGCCGCCCGCCACAATCACATCGCCCATGCCGGACATGATCTGTTGCGCGGCCAGCGCCACCGTTTGCAGGCCGGAGGCGCAGAAGCGGTTGACGGTCTGGCCGGGGACGGTGACTGGCAGACCCGCGTGCAGGGCGGCGATGCGGCCCATGTTCAGGCCCTGCTCGGCCTCCGGCAAGGCGCAACCGATGATCACATCCTCTATCAGGGCGGGATCGATCTGCGCGCGCTCCACGGCGGCTTTGATCACGGCGGCGGCCATATCATCGGGCCGCACGGTCTTCAGACTGCCGCGCGGGGCCTTGCCCACCGCCGTCCGCGCGCCGCTCACAATCACTGCTTCGTTCATAGTTGGCTCCTTTTTCACCGCTTTCAACCCTCACCCCCGGCCCCTCTCCCTTGCAGGGAGAGGGCAGGGGTGAGAGGGGAAATCAATTGCGTAACGGCTTGCCCGTCTGCAAGGTGTGCAAGATGCGCTCCTGGGTCTTCGGCTTGCCGAGGAGCGACATGAAGGCCTCGCGTTCGAGATCAAGAATGTACTGCTCCGAGACCCACTGCGGCGCCGTCAGGTCGCCGCCCGCCAGCACGTGCGCCAATTTGCTCGCCACTTTCACGTCGTGATCGGAGATGTAGTTGCCCCAGCGCATCTGATTGATCGCGGCCAGCATCGCCGCCTTGCCGCGCTTGCCCACCGCGTAGATCGGCGCGCCCTTGGCGGGCGGCGTGTAACCCGACTCGACCAGCTTGAGCGCCTCCTGCTTGGCGACGCCGATCTGCTCGTCGCGGTTCAGCACGATCCGGTCGGAGGCGGAGAGGAAGCCCATCGCCCGCGCCAGGTG
>Ga0247727_10019699_pt1 | contig 10423 bp, 10 predicted proteins | sample WisWelCaveWW1625_FD_202498 | JGI IMG/M metagenome (GOLD analysis project Ga0247727, IMG submission 202498) | Biofilm microbial communities from Wishing Well Cave, Virginia, United States - WW16-25 | ecosystem: Environmental > Aquatic > Deep subsurface > Groundwater > Cave microbial mat | place... | reverse complement strand
CTCGGTACCCGCTTGAGTCCATCAAGACGGCCATCGCCCGCACCACGGTGGTCGCCCGCGGTCCGAAGCCGGTCGCCGCGCTGAAGGAGCTTGGGCTCACCCCGTCCATCACGGTTCCTGAGCCCAACACCTGGCGGGGCATCCTGCAGGTCCTCGATGAGCGAGGCTCGCTCATCGAAGTCCGAATTGCAGTACAGGAATACGGGGTATCGAATCCGGATCTCCTTGCAGCACTGCGGGAGCGCGGCGCGCAGGTTACGCCAGTCCCGATTTACAAGTGGGCACTGCCGGAGGACATGGCTCCGCTTCGGAGAGTCCTCGACGCCATCGTCGCTGGGCAAGTCGCCTTACTGCTCATCACCAACGCGGCGCAGATCGATCATGTCATGCAGTTACTCGAACAGGAAGGCACCACCGCGCAGTTCAAAGAGGCGTGCAAAAAGATGGTCGTTGCCTCCATCGGCCCCACCGCCAGCGAACGCCTACGCCATTACGATCTCTCCATCGACTTCGAACCCTCCCATCCAAAGATGGGTGTCCTGGTCAAAGAAACCAGCGAACAGGCTCACACCCTTCTTCAGCAGAAACAATCAGCCTAGACTGGTTGGCTTCCCGTGTCCCGATGGAGATCCATTCACTTTTCTCTAGCAGGATGCTCAAAAAGGCTGGTCAGCAAGGCCGCAGTGAGCGAAGAGGCGAGGCGTACGCTTCGGTACGTTGAGTCTCTGAGCGATGCGAGAACGATGCTGGCGGGCTTTTTCAGCATCCTGACGGATCGGTTACGAGAGGACGAGCACCCCAGCTCCCGAATAGCGTCCGGCTTTCAATTCTTGCAGCGCGCGATTGGCATCGGCGAGGGGGAACGACAGGGTGTGGGGTTTGATGGGAATCGCAGCCGCCTCGCGCAGGAGATCGAGGCCGTCCTGCCTCGTGTTGGCCGTGACGCTTCGAATGACTCGCTCGCCAAAGATCTCGCAATCGTAGTCGAGCGAGGGAATCGGCGTCATGTGAATACCGGCGAGGACGAGCGTGCCGCCGCGTTCCAATGAACGCAAGGCCGGCGGGACCAATTCCCCGGCCGGCGCAAAGATAATCGAGCCGTGGAGCTTGTCCGGCGGCCTGTCCGCCGCCCCGCCCACCCATGAAGCGCCCAATTCATGGGCAAGACGTCGATGCTCCGGTTTCAACGAGCTGACATAGACCTGACAGCCCCAATGACGAGCAATCTGGATGGCAATGTGAGCGGACGCTCCAAACCCATAGAGACCGAGCCGTTGGCCCGGTTGGATTCCACTCAGGCGCAAGGCGCGGTAGCCGATGATCCCGGCGCAGAGGAGGGGGGCCGCTTCTTCATCGCTGAAGACCGATGGAATCGGATAGGCAAATGCTGCCGGGACGAGCGCATACTCCGCGTATCCGCCATCGACCTGATAGCCGGTAAACCTGGCGCGTTCGCACAGGTTCTCGCGCCCGCTCGTGCAAAATTCACAGGCGCCGCACGTGTGCTGCAGCCAGGCGATCCCGACTCGCTCGCCGACCGTCCGCTCACTTACCCCGGCGCCGACCTGACTGACAACCCCGACGGCTTGATGGCCGGGAATGAGCGGAAGCGCGGGATCGGCCAACTCGCCTTCGATGACGTGAAGATCCGTCCGGCAGATTCCGCAGACGGTGAGGCAAACCAAGACCTCCCCAGGGCCTGGGTTTGGCACCGGAAGTTCGCGAAGCTGTAGCGGGGCAGTTCCCACGTCCGCTGTGCGCGCCAAGACCATCGCCTTCATGATTGATGGCTCTCAGGAAGATGAGCGAAGACGAATACAACACGCTAGCGGCCTCCTATGCAGGATGCTCAAAAAGGCCATCCAGCAAGGCCGCAGTGAGTGAAGGCCCGAGGCGTACCCTCAGGGGTACGTTGAGGGTCTGAACGATACGAGAACGATGCTGGTGGCCTTTTTCAGCATCCTGCTAAGATTTCGCTTTGATACATTCAATATCGAGTCGTATCTGCACCTCATCGCCGACGACGAGCCCACCGCTGTCCAACGTCTTGTTCCAAACCATACCGAAGTCTTTGCGGTTGAGTTTCCCCTCCACGCTGAAGCCGGCCCTGGTATTGCCCCAGGGGTCCTTCGTCGCCCCATTATACTGGCCTGCCAAGGTGATTTCCTTGGTTACCCCGTGCAGTGTGAGGTCTCCCACCGCTGTATAGCCCTCTGCGGTTTTCTTGTAGCTCTTCATCTTGAAGGTGATCGTCGGATAGTGTTCAACGTCGAGAAAGTCGGCATTCCGCAAATGGGCATCTCGTTTTTCGTGATTCGTATTCACCGACCCGGTCTTGATCGTAGCCTCGATGGCCTTCACAGTGCCGGCTTCGGCATCCATGTCGATAAACCCGGCATAGTCCATGAACCGGCCTGTAGTTTTCGACACGATCATGTGCGTGACGCGAAACTCGATCGTCGAATGGTCAGGATCCACGTTCCAACGAGCTGGTTCTGCGTGAGCCACCAACGGGAACCAGACCGTGGCTCCAAGCAGCAAGAGCACAAGCCAACTCTGCGCTCTCTTCTTCGGCATGAATGACTCCTCCTGGGTTAAACGGATTGCAGTCTAGCCCGCATTATTGGAAAGCTCAGGCCAAGGGTGAGGCTCAGATGAAAAAATAAGGTCTTCGCTCAACCTTGACCTCGACCTCAGCCTACCTCAATAGTTTTTCCGCAGCCTGCTACTTCTTCGAGGGCTGGCCCGATGCATCAGACTTGCTGGTTGACAGACTCCCGCCGGACTGCACCTCGCGAGACCGTTCCCGACTACCGGTTCGCATCCGGACATGCACGTCCACAGCCTCCTTCCCCAACTCACTGGGAAACGGCAGAAACGGTTGAGCATTGACTACCGCATAAATCCCGGCTTCGTCGATTTCGCGCGCACCGGAACCTTTCTCAATCCTGATCAGCTGGGCGCGGCCGTTGGGAAACATCTTAAAGAGAACCTTCACCGTTTCGCCGCTTGGCGCACGTCGGATTCCGCGGATCTGGCGGGCCCAACTCCGGCTGATGAGGTAACTCACATGCTGCCAGTACGTCTGCCCCTCCCCTGGGGAGGCAAACGGGGCCAGATCTTCCTCGGCTACGGCACCGGTCGCAACCGGTTCCACGGCCGGTTGCGCTTCATCCAAGGTGGCATCCTTGCTCTGCGATTCCTCGGGATGAACGGACGGCAACTCACTACTCTCATTGGCCGGCTCCGAACGATCCATGGTCACATACACAATCCGCCGCATGAACCGTTCGAGTTTGTCCTGGCGGGATCGAGCAAACGTCACTTGGACTCGCGCCGCCCTGGGTGGCACAGAGGTCCGACTCATCATGATCGGCTCGAGCGTCACCGTCCCCTTCAATGCCATCGCCTCTGCGTCCGGCTCAAGCGTGACCGTTTGGGTTCGAAACGCAATCGATTCACAGGTCGCTACCACCGGAGTCATATCCGCTGTCACGCCTCTAAGAAAAATCGTCAGCGTAACGGGCTTGCCGGTTTGCGGATTCCTCATCGACTCCGCTTGGCTCAACTCGAACTGCACCCACCGCCTCGTGAGGCCGGATGGGGAGGCCGTCTGTGGTGATGATGCGGAGTGCGCTGGTGCGATGAGGCCGGGACAGAAGAGTACCGCGCAACACATTCCCGCCAAAAGTGCGTTCATCGTGAAGCGTATCTCGTTATTATTCGCGCGAGACTTGCGAGAAGAGCGGGACGAGTAAGACGCGAGCGATGCGCGACGAGCGGGAAAGGCGGGACGGGCAAGATGGGTGGAAACTTCGAGTCGCGCTTTTCCCGCCAGTCTCGCTCGTCTCGCTTGAGTCAGGCATCGGCGATTGCAGCAGACGCGTTCATGAATCATGCGGGTGAGCCCTCGATGGTGCAGCGCCTTCATCGGTCGCATCCTACCGATCTCGCAGACCCTGGCGCAACCCGTTTTTTCTCTAGCAGGCTGCTGAAAAAGTCCGCCAGCCTGTCTTGTTCATTTGGTCTGTTTGGTTTGTCTTGTTTGTTTGGTTGAACGAAACTAACCAGATGAACCAAATCAACCAGAGAGACCAGACAGACCAGGCTTGCATGTCAAAATAGTTTTTCGGAATCGGGCCCGTGGTATACAATGGGCCCATGCGTGCGCTCGTCAAGACATCGGGACAACCAGGGTTGACCGCCACCGACAGGCCGGATCCGAAACCGGGCCCCACCGATGCGATCATCCGCGTCACAGCCACCTCTCTCTGCGGGACGGATGCCCATATTTACAATTGGGACCCTTGGGCACACAGCCGCATTCATCCGCCGCGCATCATTGGCCATGAAATGTGCGGCGAGGTCGTGGAGGCCGGCTCGGATGTTACGCTCGTCAAGGTGGGCGATTACGTCGCCGCCGAGTCGCACATCACATGCGGTCACTGTTTCCAATGCCGCACCGGACAGGCGCATGTGTGCAAGAACTACCGCATCCTCGGCGTCGATCGCGACGGATCGTTCGCGGAGTACGTCGTCTTGCCTGAAACTGTGCTCTGGAAGACCTCGCCCGCCATTCTTCCGGAACTCGCCTGCCTCCAAGAACCGCTCGGCAACGCCGTCGACGCCGCCTTAGTCGAAGACCTCACGGGACAGACGGTCTTGATCACCGGCTGTGGTCCGACCGGACTCTTCGCGGCCGCCGTCGCACGAACGGCCGGTGCCGCCATGATCATCGCCACGGATGTCAGTGCGTACCGCCTGGACCTTGCCAAACAAGTCGGTGTCGATCACCTGCTCGACGCCAAGACCGAAACAGCGGACCGGATCGCCGCCGCCATTCGCGAGATCACCGACGGCGAAGGCGTCGACGCCTCGCTCGAAATGTCGGGGAACCCTGCGGCATTGCATCAAGCCTTCAGTGCCGTGAAGAACGGCGGACGCGTGACACTCTTCGGCATTCCAAGCGGCCCGACCAATTGCGATCTCGCGAATGAAATCATTTTTAAGGGGATTCGAGTCTACGGCATTACAGGCCGCCGACTTTTCAAAACCTGGTATCGCTTGACCGGTCTCTTCCAGGCCGGACTCAATATCAAGCCAGTGATCACCCACACGTTTCCCATGAAAGACTTCGCGCGCGGGTTCGAGTTGATCAATTCCGGCCAGTGCGGAAAGGTGGTGTTATTCCCGTGAAAGGCTAGAGGCCAGAGGCTAGGGGCAAGAGGTGTGAAAAGAAACCCTCTAGCCACTCGCCCCACGCCTCTCGCCCGAACAGTGTTATGGCCTACGACTCACTCAAGAAAACTGTTTCAGAGCGACTCGCGGAAATCCGCGCAGCAGGCCTCTACAAATCTGAGCGGCAAATCCTTGGCCCGCAGGGGGCCGAGATTCGCGTGGGGCAAGGTGAGGTCCTCAATCTCTGCGCCAACAACTACCTGGGGCTCGCCAACCACCCTGATATCAGACAGGCCGCCGCCGCAGGACTGCAAGAGCATGGCTATGGAATGGCCTCCGTCCGGTTCATCTGCGGCACACAGGATCTCCACAAACAGCTCGAACAGGCGATCAGCACCTTCCTGGGCACCGAGGACACGATCCTCTATAGTTCCTGCTTCGACGCCAATGGCGGACTCTTCGAGGTACTCCTCGGTGAGCAAGACGCTGTCATCAGCGACGCCTTGAACCATGCCAGCCTGATTGACGGTATCCGGCTCTGCAAGGCCACCAGGCTCCGCTATGCGCACTCCGATATGGCAGACCTGGAAGCCAAGTTGCGCGACGCGACATCCTATCGCCTTCGCCTGATTGCGACGGACGGGGTCTTCTCCATGGATGGCGATCTCGCGACACTCGATCGGATCGTCGAGCTGGCGGATCGGTATGATGCAGCGGTGATCGTAGACGACAGTCACGCGACCGGTGTGCTCGGGCGCAACGGGCGCGGCACGCCGGACCATTTCGGCGTCGCTGACCGAATCGAGATTGTCACCAGCACGCTGGGAAAGACATTGGGCGGCGCGGCAGGCGGGTTTACGTCCGGACGAAAGGAAATCGTCGAGCTGTTGCGGCAGCGGTCGCGACCCTACCTGTTTTCGAATTCACTCCCCCCGGTTATCGCCGCGGCGGCCCGACGGGCCGTGATCCTCGTGGCCCAAGGCGAGCAGCTACGGGCCAGGCTGCGCGAGAACGCGGCCTTCTTCCGCGCGCAACTCACCGCCCTCGGATTCCGACTCATTCCTGGCGAGCATCCCATTATCCCGATCATGTTGGGTGACGCCTCACTTGCCACCAGGATGGCAGAGCGGCTTTTGGAGGAAGGGATCTATGTCGTGGGATTCAGTTACCCGGTTGTGCCGGAAGGCCAGGCACGAATTCGTGTGCAGATGTCGGCGGCTCACACACATGAACAGCTTGAGCGAGCCAGCGCCGCCTTTGCCACAGTCGGTCGGGAGCTGGGCGTCATCCGATAAAAACGTTTGTCTGGTCTATTCGGTCTGTCTGGTCTATCTCGTTGCTCGGTTCAACCAGATAGACGAGACGACCAGATAGACCAAATAGACAGCGTTTGTCCCTACTCCCGAACTGCCTGGGCACGCTTCTGCAGATAGGCGTTGCGTACGGCGCTATAGAGATCCAACGTCGCTTCCTCGACTCCCTGGAACTTTTCGAGATTCCGCGACCGTTCATTGATGATCTCTCCTACGCGGCCCCCAGTCTGGATTATGGTCGTCGTCATACGGTTCTTGTGGGCAATGACAGAGGGCACGTTATCGACCTCGATGATCGGCACCACAAGCCAGTTGATCGGATTGAGAAACACATCGCCGACATATCCCGCAAAATCCCGAACGGTGAAGGGCTGGAGCAGCGGCAGTACGAGATAGGGACCAGGCTTCACTCCGTAGAAGCCCAGTGTCTGCCCAAAATCCTCTTCCGGTGTTACCAAGTTGACTTCTTTCGCAAGGTCGAAGAATCCAGCCAGTCCTACCGTGCTATTGATGAGGAACCGCCCGACTTCGATACCGGCGCCTTTGAGCTTGCCCTGGAACACATTGTTCAAAAAGCGGGGCGCGAACCGGAGATTGGAAAAGATGTTGCTGATGCCGACTTGGACCGGGTTGGGCAAGATAAAATCATATCCCTTTGCCACGGGCTTGAGCACATATCGATCCATCTTGAGGTTAAACTCGAAGATGTTGGCGTTCATTGGTTCCCAGGGATCATACTCCTCACCGATTCCCTCTTCGGCCCTGGCAAAGGGATCAAGCGGTTCGTCCGATTGAGTTTCTGGCGGCGATGAGGGAGCCGGCACCGGAGTCTGGCCCGCAACTGGTCTTGCGTCGTTCAGCCCCTGTGGCTGCACTGTGCCGGTTTTCCCTGCACAGCCAGTGGCAAGCATCATCGCGACACCCAGCAGACAGAACGCCAGCAGACGAAAGGGAATCATTACCCCGGCCTCCTTAACCCGCATCATTCATGAACGCGTCTGCTGCAATCGCCGATCCGCTGCGCTTATGCGTGAGGCGCAGTTCGTTCGGAGTAGAGTTGCTAGTTTCTAGTTTCTAGTTTCTAGTTTCAAATTCAATCTCGGAGTTTCAGCAATCCCAAACGAATAACTTGAAACTAGAAACTTGCAACCCGAAACGCCTAACCGCCGCGCACTGTACCAAATGCCAAGGCAATCTCCAACCACTTCTTTATACAATCGTGGCGAGAACCCAACCTATCCACGTCTCGCTTTTCCCGCAAGTCTCGCTCTTCTCGCATGATCATCGGATGGCCGCCTGGACAAACTCTGCGAATCGTCGGAAATAGGCCGTGCCCCCTACCTGGTAGGTGTTGTTGTGGTCAGCGCCGGGAATGACGTAGAAGAATTTTGGCGGCTTGGCCGCCTCGAAGACCTGCCGACCCAATTCGAGGGGGATAATGTCGTCTTTGTCGCCGTGAATAATCAGCTTCGGGAGCGAGAGCAACGGAAGGCGATCGATCAAGGTGAAATCTGCCCCGAGCAGCCAATGGACCGGCAACCCCCCGTAATGGAACTTGGCCACCGCTTCGATCGACGGAAACGATGATTCGAGGATCAGCCCCGCGGCAGGCTTCTGCACCGCAAGTTCCCCTGCGACAGCCGCGCCGAGCGAGCGCCCGAAGAGGATAATGCGCTCAGGGCGAATCATTCTGATTCGCGTCAGATAATCGTGCGCTCCCAGCGCATCTTGATAGAATCCCTCTTCCGAAGGCCGCCCCTGGCTCCGACCATAGCCGCGATAGTCGAAAATGAAGACGGACAATCCGATCCGGTAGAGCTCGCGCAGATTCTCCAGCCGGTTGATGATATTGCCGGCGTTCCCATGACACCACAAAATCACGGCTGCTGCAGCACTGTTCTCCTCATACCAGCCAAACAGCTTGGTCCCATCGGCTGCTGTGAACCAGACGTCTTCCAGCGGCAAGCCACTGCGGGCTTTCCAGTCTTGATCCTTCCACGGGTCTGGATGGTAGACGAAGAATTGGTCGAGTAGACTCACGGAGGAAGAATAGCCGAACCTATCAAGAAAATGAAAGGCGAGGTTGCTTCCGCGATTCCGCTATAAGGCCTTTTCGCGTTCCTTACAAACCGCCCTTGCGTAGCGTTGATGGAATGGCACTATGCCGGTCCGTATAGCACGCCGGCCATGCGCGCTGGTACGCGTTGACAAGTGGTTGAGGGCACACGATAATCACGCGCCAGTTAGTAGTTTGCCTCGGCAGACTATGCCGGTCGGTCTACTCTATAGTTAGGAGGAAGCCATGATTACCAGGAAAAAAATGCTTTGCCTTGTGTCGCTATTTTCTCTGTTGATTATTTCTAACTTTGGATGCTCTGTTTTTATGGCTGCAAAACAGCCTGGCTTGAAAAATATTGATTTGTTTAAAGTTGGTACATCAAGAAGCATGCTCTTGGGAGAATTTGGCCTCCCTACTGTGACTGAAGTGAGAGATGGGAAAAAGCACGAAATATTTAAATTTGTCCAAGGGTACAGCGGGGGGGCTAAGGCTGGTAGGGCATTTTTTCACGGTGCGGCAGATGTTGTAACGTTAGGGTTATGGGAAGTAGTTGGAACCCCCACTGAATCAGTTTTTAGTGGGGACGAGATGGCCTATGAAGTAGAGTATGATGACCAGGATAGAGTTGCTCAAGTGATACCTTTGAAAAAGGATTAGATTCCTCCTAACAACGGGCTCAAGTCGGACGCTCGCAAACTTGAGCCGCTTAGCTCCCCCCGTTAGATTCCAAGGAATGGCACGACTATTGGGTGCGTAAATTCGAAGGTGGGCGGCACTGCCCTGCGTTGATGGAAGGAGACCATGATGACCCTCAGAATTCTAACGACGGTGTGCGGGCTCGCGGCATTGCTTCTATCTGGATGCTCGATCGCGATGGCGCTCCACGGAAATAAGGAGCCAGATTTTGAACATATCAAGGTCGGGGCAACGAAAGATCAAATCGAGTTTGAGTTTAATCAGCCCGGAACCTTGAAAGAGCTCGGAGATGGAAAGACCGAGATAACTTATAAGTACGAGATTGGGAACTCCCCAAATCCAGGTCGGGCTACGGTGAATGGGTATGTCGACTTGTATACCATCGGTTTGGCGGAACCTATCCTTACGATCATTGAACTTATTCAGGGCAACGACGTGGAAACTCAGGTTGTCTATGGCCCCGATCATCGGGCTCTTGAGATCCGAGGATATGTTCCGCCACCTCTCTCAGCAGAGTTCAAGGCTGCGCAGGAGGAACAGGAGAAGTATGTGAGGAAACGGCCGGCCCCGATAGCAGATCAACCTAGCGGTCCTTTGACCGCCCCTCCACCATAGGGGACAAACACTCCTTGCGCACCTTCCTAGAAAAATGTCTGCACAGTGAACAGGACGTCGTTGTCGTGGTCGCGGTGGTTGTACTCCAGCCTGAGCGCCAAATTCTGCATTAGCGTATAGCGGGACCCGACAAACCACCGAATGTCATCGGATGTCTCGCCTAGCGCATACTTCAGATATGTGCCTGTAGCCATGAGTTTCCACCGCTCGGTCAGGTCAACCAGCATCCCGACCGTGCCTCCACCGCCGATGCGATGCCGTTCTTGATAGGCACGGCTGTAATTCGCCTCGGCTTCTGCAAACGCGAAAAGAACTTCCCGCTTCAGCAATCGAGACTCAATGGCTCCTCCGATGCCGCCGTTCATGACACCATTGCTGCAGAGTTGGCAGTCCTGGTGACGAACCGTCTGCATGCCCACATTGATCTTCCACGAGGGTGCGTGAAAGACCGAGTCAATCGGTGAGAGGGACAAGACGTTGGCAAGTGTCGCCCGCTCAATCCTCGTCTGATCGACGCGGTTGTAGTGACGCAGGCTGACCGAGGCCATCTCAATCTGTGCAT
>Ga0247727_10019698_pt1 | contig 10424 bp, 14 predicted proteins | sample WisWelCaveWW1625_FD_202498 | JGI IMG/M metagenome (GOLD analysis project Ga0247727, IMG submission 202498) | Biofilm microbial communities from Wishing Well Cave, Virginia, United States - WW16-25 | ecosystem: Environmental > Aquatic > Deep subsurface > Groundwater > Cave microbial mat | place... | reverse complement strand
CGCCTCCTCGGCCCGAGCCTTGGCCTCCTCGTACGCCGCCCTGTCCAGAGCCTCGGCCTTCTTGTATGCCGCCCAATTCTCATCGCGCCCGGTCATTCGATCACCCCGAACGCGCGCCCCCAAACGAGGAGGGCTTTCTCCGCAGGCATGACATCGTGATCCTCTCCTCGGAGAGGATGGGTCATCGCAAAGTTCAAGTTGGGGCTCGTCGAGTATGCCCCGCACTTGCAGACCCATGCCGCCTCAGGTGGGATGGCGGTGGAGGACTTCATTCGCTCACCTTCCCTGGCATCAAGTTCAAAGCCTGCGCGAGTTCCTGAAGTCCGATGGACATCTGGCTTTGATCCAAGTCCAGCGTGTTTAGCAAGGTCTGTATTCTTTCCCTCGGAGTCCCGGAGATGCGATTATAGAGCGTCTCCTCCAATCGGTCAAGTTTGCAAGACACACAGTTCGGGCAGAGACCGCGAGGCCCCCATCCCGTGCGACAGTGTACACATCCACATTCGCCCAGGTTCATCGTCCCCGTTGCTCCAGTCCGTCTGTCCGAAGTCATCTTACTCCACCACCGTGAGTCTGGCGCGGTTCCATACCATCCCGCCGATGCGGAGTGTGTCCCTCATGTATCGCGCCGTGCGCTCCTTGTCCCATCCATGCGCCTCCAGGAGCTTCAAGAGGAACTGACAGGGGGAACACTGTCCGCCCGCAACGCTCTCCCGCTGATCTTCCGTCTCCCGAAGGGTCCCTTTACAGTAGTCGCACTTGACCTCGTAGGTTTCCCCCGGGTTCATTGCCCCGTCGCTCTCCTCCATAGTCTCGTTTTTTCCCATGTTTTACCTCTGATTCTCTATGGTCTTGGGGCTATATAAGGGTTCCTTGGGGGTTCCCACGGGGTCCCCAATCCAGGGGAGAGTAGTAACGCGAGTAAAGATACTGGCGTTACTTGGTCCAGTCTCTAAGGTAGCGTAGTAGGTAGAGTACTAGGTAGCGTACTAGGGTTCCGCGCCCGGCCATCCTTGGGGGCACTGCTTTGGGCCCTCGTCTAGGAGCGTCTCGTGGCCGTTCTCGCAGAGGTACTTAAGATGGACTAGGCGGGTGTCATGCACGTGGTTCTTGCCATCCTTATCGTAAAAGTACTCGGGCTCCCCCACATCCTTGAGCGCCGAGACGAGGGAGAGCTTGGATTTCAGTCCAGCGTCCTTGCACGTCTGGCACTTCACGAGTCGCCCCTACGCCATCGTGACGATCTCGATGGCGCATCCCCAAATCACACGCTCGTTCGCGGATCCAGTCACGGTAAGGTGGAATTGGCCTCCGGGCTCCTCAGTAGGCGTCACGTCCGCGACCACATCCCAGAGCGCCGCGCCGACATCCTGCCGCGAGGAGAGTTTGTCCGAGCCGGGCAGCTTCGCGAGGACCCCGTTCGCTACTTTCGCCGCGATCCGCTGGAACCAGAACGCGCAGACTCCGGAGTCCGCTCGCGCGAAGACCTGGACCACGATCTCAAGATTTGCCTCGACATGAAAGTCCAGAACCAATAGATCCATCGGGGTGTTGTCCAACGTCTCAACTACATTCGCCGATTCCGTTTTCAGTACTTGTGTCATGTTTTTTCACGATCCTTAATACGCCGCGACTTCCGCCCACGCACATCCCGCGGTGAAATGCCATGTCATCCCTGCCGGCATCGCCGCGCCTGAGCGGATGACGAATCCTTCATTCTGCGCGAAGACAGGCGGATGGTCCTCGTCGGCGTAGGTGTTGTGGAACTCGACGTAAGGGACGATAATTAGGGATGGAGACACCGTGATCGCTCCCGTCCCGATGCCGACCGCTACTCCTCCGATGTCCTGGGCATCGAGGGTCTTTGTTCCGGCACCGAGCCCCGCCGTCGTCGAGATTCCGATGTCGTTGACGAGAGATGTCCCCATTGATGTTCTCAGTTTCTGGTTGTTTCCGGTCATCGTCGCGCGCGTTCCGCTGGTGCCTGCTCCAGTCCAGGCTCTCGCAAGCGTCGCGCGGAAGGAGGCGAGAGCGGCTCCGGTGGCCGCGACATTCGCGCCTGCGGAGAAGAAGATCCGAAAGACCACGGCGAACCGAGTGGCGTCCGGCCAGCGGAACTGAAAGAGTTCGGCGTTCGCGCCAAGAGAGACCGCCATCGTTCCGGAAGTCATCGCAATCCTGTAGTGCCCGAGGGCCCCGTAGTCGGTCGGTCTTCCTGTCACGCGAATCGCGCGGAACGTCGTGCCGTCGACTTCGGCAACGGTCCCTCCGTTTCCCTGGATCTGGATCGCCATCTACCGTCTCAGCTCCTCGACCAGTTTTTTCGCGTCGGGCATGTCCATATGGATTGTTATTTTGCTCCAGCCGTAATCCTTCGAGCGTTCGATCTCCTTCTCGATGGCATCACTAAGGGACTTCGCGCCGAACTCGGATAGGAACGGTCCGTCTGGCGCGCGTGGAATGCATCCGTATCGTTCGATCAGCTCCTCGACGCGTCGTCGTCCGATCTCCTGCTGAGGAGAGACGCTCATCTTAGATGCCTCCGGGCGTCTGCCACATCCACGCAATGCTCCAAGTTCCATATAAGCGTGTCCCTTTTCCCTCCGAGAATGTGTCCGGATGGTGTGTGCCGAACTCGAGGAACTGCGGCGGTTCTTTCTCATTAATTTCGGATGTGTTGACGCCCTGGACCGTGAACCCGGCTCCTACAACGATGTCCCGAGCGAAGACCTTCAAACTCTCGACCGCGTGTTCATCCGCCGTGTGGTCCGCGGTCGCCTTCGGATAAATCCAAGCTTGGACGATTGACGTGGATGCGATGCCGGTCTGCCCGGTCACGGAAACAGAGGCATCAGACTTCCCTGGAAAGGCTCCGAAGTCAAGGGTCGCCGTGCCGACGTAGGTGGTCTGGTGATGCGCGTCCGGCAAGTATCCTGTCCCGTGGGCGTGCTGGTGGTCAGAGCGGGCGGGAGTGGATGCCACTCCGTCATCCTCAGCGGCGGCGACGTCCACGGCATATCCAGCTCCAGGTGCCGGAAACGCATGTTGGTGCGCCGCATCGGAGAAGTCCCTAGAAGAACCGGCTACGGCGCCGTCTCCGATGTCTATGTTTCCGGTCGGAGCGGAGCCGTGCAGTCTGTACACGAGTCCCGCTTCGTCCACGAAGGCCATCTTCGTGACGCCTGCTATGTCCTTCGAATAGAGCCTAGCTGTATTTGCGAGTCCGGCTGGGTCCAAGACCTGCTCCGCGAAAACGATATAGGTATCGACTTCCCCCCCGGTGATTTTCCCCCCATCTCCAGGCGCCGCATGGTCGTGGTCCGCCCCGCCCCCCTGCTCCTCAAGCGATACCGAGCTACCCCCAGTAGTCCGCACAGAGATCTTCCCGGTCCCGGAATCGACGTAGAGCCTTCTGATTCCGGCTCCCGGATTCGCAGGCGCGGCGATCTGAGAGACATCGGCGTAGAATCCTCCGAGGTCGAGATTCCGTTGGCTCCAATCGGGGTCGGTTCCGTTGCTCGAGAAGATTCTCCCCGCAGCTCCCACCGCGAGCCTGGACCATGCGGGGGTCGCATTTCCACGGAGGATGTCTCCCCGGACTACTACCGCCGCGAGCGAGTCGTTGTGCGTCGTAGAGAGGACCGCGTGGGCAGACGGTGTAGTTCCGATCTGCGTCCACGCTGCCGCTCCATTGTCGTTAGCATAGAGCGCGTTCGCCGTCGTGTCCCAATAGAGCGTTCCCTCCGCTTCCGTATGCACCGGGGCTCCCGCTCCGGTCTGAATCTTGACTCTCCCCGTGATTCCGGTTACGTCCCAGTTTCCGGTGATCGTCATATTCTTTCCGCCGATGTCGTCTAGTCCTGCGGCGGCATGGTCGGCTGCGTGGAGCTTGGCGTGGTGGTCGCCTGTTCCGACATCGATCAGGTCCGTGTGGCGGACGAGGCGGCCGGAGACGGGATCATGTCGGTGGCCTTTGAACGAGTCCCATTGGATTCTGGATTCCTGGATTCTCTCGAGGTCGTTTCGCAGAGTACTGAGGGCCGTGTAGGCCCGCTTGATGTCCGACACCTTCGCGTTGACCTCGGACTCTGTCAGCGCATCGACACGGTTTCCAGCCACATCGACTACGGTGAATGTCATGCTAGGATTTCCTCCAAGAGCTCCTCCTGCGTGGAGAGGGTGAGTACCGTGTAGGCGGAATCAAGTCCCCAATGCTGCTCGATCTCCCGGATCATCATCTTGCCGGAGACGTTGTACTTCGCGTCGTCCACGTTCACGACATCCCCGAGTGCATGGTGCGCTCCCTGATGCACCTTCACCCGATAAGTATATCGCGGAAACCTCTTGAGCTTGACGAGACGACGGGCCAGGTCTAGGAGTTCGTCCGTCTTTTTCGTATCCGCTTGGAAGCTCGCGGTAAGTAATCCGAACTGCGTCTGAAGGCTCGTGTGGTTGTAGGTGGCGGCGATTGTAGAATCCGACTTGGAGACCGCGGTCGCCCTGGTAACTTGGTCGCTCCGGAGGACTAACTCCGAGTCGATGATATTGGTGTTGTAGGCGAGCGTCCGTATTGCGTAAGCCGAGGAGAGTATGGGTTCCTCAATGACTCGGATCTTGTATAGGTTGCTCGCGGCGCCTCCGTCACCGTCGACAAAGTAGTGATAGGCCAGAGGAACGTCCTCATCAGTAGTATCCACCATGAGTTCTCGGATCGCATCCATCGCGGCCTTTCTGCTTCCGTAGACCGCGTTGATGTCGTCTTCTTTGTCGATGAAGATTTGCGGATTCGTTCCCTTGTGGCCGATTCCGACCGTGTTCCCGAAGAGGGCCGTCGGCACGGTGGTCGTTCGCACGATGTCCCCTAATGCCGAGGCGCACTCCCATCCGTCGTAACCTCGGTTCGTCAGGTCGAGCTTGTCAAGCCCCATATAACCCAAGTAGTCGAAGGCCCTCACCCGGATGCTCCTATTCCTTCCTGAACCGGACAGGTTCACTCCTCTAGGCGGTATGAACCCTGAGAAAATCCAAGGCGTCTCATAAACGTCTACCGCGACACGGAGTTGGTCCATGACCTCGAAGTATCCAGAATATCTCCCGTCTGGATTGGAGTGCCTGAGTTCCAGTTCTGCGGCGGCATTGAGCCTGCGACGGATCGTTCCCTCAGTAATATCCGTGAGGTCGATGTCGGTACTTGTTCCCGCCGGGCCTGTGTGCCGGAGCGTGATCGTTTGCGTAATCTCGGGGGCATTCTTAGAGAACGTCATGGGTCAAGGACGACTCGCGCCTGCCATCTGTAGATCCATCCCTCTCCTCCGGTGATGGTCGCTTTGTATGACTGAAGCCGCCCGGTCCGCACGACGTTCTCGATGGTGATCTGCACCGGCTTGTTGTTGTCGAAAACATCCTTAAATGTCTCGATGTCGTCTGGTACGTTGTCCACATCGGCATCGGTGACGGCTTCTCCGTTGATGTCAATAAATTGGACAAGTTTTCCGCCCGTGGAGACTACCGAAGTCTCCACCCCTTCTCCGATGTAGACTTGCCTCTCATGCTGGATCATCAGGCCCTCCAAACCTTCTACGAGCGTGTCGAGGTTCACGGTGACCGCCGCGCTGACGACGGCGGTCACAGAGACCGTAGTCGAATACGTCCCGTCCACGTCCTTTACTCGGAGGTTCATAATCTTACTTCCCGCGCCTCCGAAGCTCGTGCTGGTTTCCGGCACGCTCGTGATGACCTCCCAGGTTCCGTTGTTGTCAAGGTCCCACTCATAGGCGCTCGCTGCGGCGAGGTCCTTGTTCCCCGCCGGATGGTAGCTTTCGCTCGCGTAGAGGCGTATCGTCTGGCTTGTTTCGGCGCGCAAGGGGAGGGCCTTGATGCGGCCCACAGGAGCAATACTATTTACTACGACTGGCCTGTCCGAGACGAGGCTACGGAATCCGAGGTTGTTCTCGACGTAGAATTTCGCCGTGTATCCGGCGTTCACGTTCGCGTAAACATGATCTCGAGTCTCTGCGGCGGCGTCGGAATCCGTCACGACCTCGGCTTGTCCCTCGCCCCAATCCCAGACGTGGCGGACAACGGTCAGCGTGATGGGGAACCCTGAGCCAGCGTTTCCCGTGACCGTGGCTGTCGTTTTCGTATTCACCGTAAGAGGGGAGGCTGGTGAGATGGAATTACTTGTCACCTGTGGTAGGGTCATCCAGACGATGTTCGACGAGACGATGGTCGCCGCGCTGGAGCGAACAATGCGGACATCGTATTGGGTGTTGAGGAGTTCGGTGATCGCCACCGCATCGACGTAACTCTCCTGGCCTTGTTGGGTGATGTCGCTTCCGACCTGCGTCCAAGAGCCGCCCCCATCCTTGCGGAAGACCCTGTACACGGAGAAGTCGGAGTCCTTATTTTGAGTCCATGTGAGGAGCCTCTTTGTCTTGGCGGTGTCTTCCGGGTCGACTTGTACCCGGAGGTCGGTGATGGGAGTGAGTTCTTTGACCTCGTAGGTGACTCGCACAGTCGGAGCGATGAGTGACTCGTTCACCTGTTCCCGGGTCTGGAATGAGTCGTCTGTCGCCGATGCCGAATCCGTCGTGATGAAGACAGAGACTTCATCACCCCAACCGAGGGCGAGGACGTTGAATATACCATTCATCGTGAATGAATGGATGTCGGAGCCCGCATCGGACAGAGTGTGCGTACCGAGTTTCTTCCCATTCTTGTTCGTGCTATAGCTGTTCCACGTCTCCGTCTCTTCGTCGAATCCCCGCGTGGCGGTAACGGCGGTTAGCGTCCTTGATCCAGCTGGACCTGTGCCGTGTTCCACCCGCACGACAACAAGCGTGATGCCCTGATTTGGACGGTCGGTAGCCGCGTCTGCGGGTGCGGATGGGAGAGCGATTTTGAGCATGATACGTTTTCTGATTGCGCCGCTGTTGTTCAGCAACATTTGCGGCGAGGTTCCTTGCGCGGTATCCGGTGTCCCCTCCGCCAGATGCGTGTCTGCATCAAGGATTTTATCAACTGTCTTCGTCGCGTAGGTTATGACGGCGGGCATCAGGCAGCCCCCTGCTTCTGCCGGACCAATGCGTCAGCCACCGCCCTCGCAATCGCGCCAGGATCGGAGCCTTGGATGTAGAACGTGTTCTGGACCGTGCTCGCTCCGCCGGTGCTTGGAGGAAGGCCTCCCGGCCAGAATCCATATCCCTCTCGGACTCCAGGCTCAACAAAGAAGGTCGCCGGACCCGTGACCTCTCCGGCCCCTCCGAATCTCATTCCTCGCGTGGATAGCGCATAGACGGCGATTGCGGCAGCGGCGACTATTGCGGCGACGGCCAAAGCGCCAGGTCCATACGTAGCGACGTGGGAAGCCGCCTGCGCCCACTGAGCTGCCGTGAACGCCCTAGAGACCGCAGTAGCGACTTGCCAAACCCCGAGCAGAGTTTGCGTGACCGCGACTCCGACTCGGAAAGCATTCGTGATCGAGTCGTTCGCTCCGGACAAGATGAGGAGTGCGCTTGCCAGATGCAAACTTCCAGAGGCGAGTGATTTTGTCGCCCGTAGGCTGCTATAGCTCGCCCGTTCCTGCCGCCCCATCGCCTGCGTGCTTGAGTCCGTCTCCTTTCTCAGAAGCGCCTGAGCTGTCGTCTCCTCTGCGTAGGCCTCCTCACCTTCGCGGTGAGTGCGGAGTACGATGTCGATTACCTTGGTGGGCGCGGCCACTGCGGACCTCCTTTTTGCATATCTGCCTGGGCTTTCTCCGCTAGGACTTCTTTCGCGTATAGGTAGTCGTCCACGAATCCCGCTTCTTGATCTGCCAAGACACCAGGTTGCGGAAACCGCTCAAGCTGGAAGGCTAGGAGAAGTTGCTCGGCTCGGTGGGGGATCATTACGATTCGATGTCCCATGAAGAAGTCCCTCAAGTTTTTTTTAGAGCGTCTCCGAGGATCGCCCTCTCGAAGATGGTCTCTAGTTCCATAATGACCTCTGGAGGAATGTTATGTTTCGAGAGTAGGGTATCCGCTTCGACAATCGCGTGATCGAGTTTGTATAGGCTATCCTTATTCATCGCCTTGACCACTTGGAGGATCTGGTCATACACCGGCGCGTCGAGCTTCCGTATGCCTTCGTCGGAGATGGGGAACGGCGCCTCGACGAGGCATGTTCTGATTTGCTCCACATCGAGCTGGATGTCGAGCTTGTTCCAGACGGCACGGTCCTTCTCCGTCTGTTGAAGTACCTTGTCAGGATTCCTGCCAGTAGTCCAATACCCGACGAGGAGGTTGTTCGAGTTGGCGAGGCCGAAGATCCCGGTCTTCGCCTCGATGTCCGCGCGTTCTCCTGCGGTCCAAGGTCTGACCTTGATGGTCCCAGTAGAGCCGTTGTACGGAATCTCGAAACTCTGCATCATGTCTCTCCCCTCGTCGAAATGACATGTTCGATCTCCTTCACGGTCTCCTCCGGAAGATAGACCGCCATGCACTTCACGCACTTTCTCGCGGAGACGGAGAGCATGAGAGTAGAATCCACCGAGTAATCAAACTGCGAGACTTCTGTAGGCTGGTCACATGCCCGGCATCGATCCGAACATTGGCACATCGGGGAGCCTTCTGCGGAACACTTGGGGCACTTCGTCATGGGGTCAGGACATCCAGTTCGTAGGTCTTGGCCTCCAACCTGTAATTTTCTTTCATCTCCGTTTCGTCGGCGGTGAACTCAAGAGAGGCTTGGCTGATGATCTGGCAGTTCGATAAAGTGAACTTCACGAACTCGGCAGCGGCGTTCTTGCTGAGGGTCCAGGTCACGTTGACATCGGCAGCGGCGGCATCGGGAGAAGCTTCAAGCATGTCCCTCCACTCGTCGTTCACCATGTCCTTCTCGATCTCAACATAGACTTTTCTCCCGGCGATCTGACTGTGCCCTATCGAGCGTGTACCCCCGACCTTCCCCTTTTTCTCTCCGGCCAATGTGTTCTCGATGATGACAGCCAGGTTGCTGATCTCCGTTGCGTCCATCGTAGGCGTTGCAAGCGTTATCGTGGAATCGTTGTATCCGTCGAAGGGTAGAGTGGTCGGAAGCGCTGGTTCCGCAGCAGCCCTAGTAGTCGTCCTGGCGAAGTCCTTCCCGATGTAGGAGGCCTTTACCTGGACCTCGTAATCTACCGCCCTGACCTCGAGCCTCTTTCCTCTCAATCCTTTGATTTGCGCGTACTCGTCTGTGCTCGGCCAAGTATAGCCGCACTCCACGGTCTTGCTCCTGATGTTTCTCGTTGTCGCGTCTGGGTAGTTCGTGACGATTCCGGTTCCCCCGTTCGGCGCCGATCCGAGGAAGAAGCTGAATGGAGAGTTCGATGGTTTGTCATCCAAGAGAAGACCCTCAACGTCGAGCTCTACCGTCCGCATCTTGCGCTTCCAAGCAGCGGGGTCGATGCTTGAGCCAACTGGTTTTCGGCTTTCCTTGTGCTCGTCGTAGCGGAACGTAGCGCGTGAGATGTCCCAAGGAAACGCGAGCCGGGTTGTTGCGACATCCGTTCCCCAGGTCGTCTCCGCCTCGTATCCAATCGTGTCTGCGTCCAACTGCACTACGATGTCGGCCATTAGGTCGTCCTCCTGTAGGGAACGTCAACGAACACATCGAGGTAGGCATACACCCCGAGAATCCTTCGGGGATCCGAAGCTCCGGTAAACTTCGAGGTGATCACATTGGCGAGGTCGCCTTGAGTTCCTACGGGCAGACGGTGGTTCGGTTTGCGGAACATGCTACGGACGGCATCGGCGAAGTGGGAGAGCTTGCCGTAGTCTATGTTGTCTGTGTACGGCACGGCGTACCGCAATATGAAGCGATGGAGGATGTGCTCAGGTCCTCCTACGTATCTGGTTTGGCTTGCCGTCTGAGGTGCCGGGAAGATGTGGATGTTCGGGAGGGGATTGGATCGCTCGAAGAGCCCGACATGCGTATGGTCTCTTCCCCCAATCTCCTTCATCGAGTCTGTAGTGCGAATGATGAGGGCGAGCCTCTCGGCGATCTCCTTCCAAGCGGGTTGATCACCCATTACGTAACGACCCTCCTTCGCCTGCTTGCGATCTTTCTGAGGTTCTCAATTTCTTTCTCCATACCGTCAGCCCTCGATTTGTATGGGTCTCCTTCTCCCGGCAAGGCGAGGGCGCTCAAGACATCCCTGGCGGCGAGCCGGAGACTTGCCGCCTCAAGCTCTTGGGGAACCGTCTTGAAACCAGAATCGTAGGTGAGCCGGAAGCCGTCGTTCGGATAGGGGAACGACGTTCCTAGATGCACCCTCCCAAGTCTCTTGTCCTCGTCGCTGGAGTAGTAACCTCCTCGGAGCTTCTCGGAAAGCGTCGTTCCATAGGTGGCAGGTTCCCCCGTTTTCTTCGTCGCTGCCGAGATGCTGACGATGGGCCAGTAGTCCG
>Ga0247727_10019697_pt1 | contig 10425 bp, 12 predicted proteins | sample WisWelCaveWW1625_FD_202498 | JGI IMG/M metagenome (GOLD analysis project Ga0247727, IMG submission 202498) | Biofilm microbial communities from Wishing Well Cave, Virginia, United States - WW16-25 | ecosystem: Environmental > Aquatic > Deep subsurface > Groundwater > Cave microbial mat | place... | reverse complement strand
CAAAAGTTCCAAACGGAATAGGGAAAACCGCTCTCATCGTGAGGTATCGAACGCTGGCAGCAGAATTATCAAAAATCTGGAAGCGTACCTGCGGGGAGATTACATTGTTTTAACCAAGGGCGACTTGGATGAATATTTTGTCAAGTGAATATCAGTTCTTTTTTCAGGGCAAGAAGCTACCAGTGCCTTTTCCACTCTTCTCTGCGATTGGTAGGCTCTGCCTACCATCTCACTGCCGCGCTTGCCCACGTAAAGCCACTGCCAAAGGCGGCGAGCATGAGCAGATCCCCATCTTTTAGCCTGCCCATTTCAAGAGCTTCATCGAGCGCAATCGGAATCGATGCGGCGGTGGTATTGCCGTAGCGCTGAATGTTGTTGAACACTTTTTCCGGCGGCAGACCGAGGCGCGTCGCCACCGCTTCACAGATGCGTAGATTGGCCTGATGCGGAATCAGCAGGTCGATGTCCTCTATAGTGAGTTCATTTTTCTGCAGCGCTTCCATGATTACTTCAGGGAATTTGGTCACCGCGTGCTTGAAGACTTCGCGGCCATTCATTTGCGGGAAGCACGTTCCATCGGTGACCATCTCAGGATAAAGACGAGGAATGCGCCGGCTGCCGGGATTTTCGGTCCACAGCTCTCGGGCGTAGCGGCCATCGGCGTGCAGGTGAGTGGAAAGTATGCCGCGCCCATCTTCACACGCTTCCAACACGACGGCCCCGGCGCCATCGCCAAAAAGCACCGCAATATGCCGGCCTCTTTCTGTAAACTCGAGCCCGGAGGAATGCACTTCGGCGCCGACCAACAGAATGCGACGATAAACTCCGGAGCGGATGAAAGCGTCTGCGACCGACAGCCCGTAGATGAAACCTGAGCACTGGTTTCGCACGTCGAGCGCTCCGATGCCCGCCATTCCCAGTTTTTCTTGAAGCAAACACCCCGAGCCGGGAAACATGTAATCCGGGCTTAAGGTCGCAAAGATAATAAAATCAACATCAGAAGGTCTCAGATTGACGCGCTGCAGCGCTATCTTTGCGGCTTCTGTGCCAAGATCCGAGGCGCCGATTTCCCGGTCAACGAAGTGCCGCTTTTCAATGCCGCTGCGCTCGCGAATCCATTCATCGGTCGTGGGCACGAGCTTCGTCATCTCGTCATTGGTCACGACGCGTGGGGGCACGTAACGCCCGGTGCTGATGATTCGAGTCCGTCGCATCTTCCACCCTCCTTAGTAGTTATGCCCACACCTATCGCGGGGCAATGACGTTGATTTTCACGGAAAAATTTTCGGTCGAGAAGCTGCACCAGCCTTCCGCGTCGCTGCAATAGTAATAAGTCAATTTTGCCTGCAGGGTATACTTGCCAGGCTTGAGCGATTTCGCAACCTTGAAGGCGAACACCACCGGCGCTTCGGGGTTGAAAATTTTGTAGCCATCCTTGGTCGTGATCGCTTTGATCGTGCTGTCCGGAACAAATTTTTTATTGAGCAAGATGAAATTCTTGGAGTCCGCCAGCTCTAGCGCTATAGGCGGCTCGACATTCACATGAAAACCGACGTTGGGTTTAATGGTAAAAAGCAATTTCCCCTGACCACCGGCTTTAAGGCTGTCCTTATCGACTTTCACGCTGATTTTAATGTACTCATTGTTGGGCGCGCCAACTTCCGGCATGGCGGTCTTCAAGCTCATGGCGAGGGCCAACAAGATTATCAAAGTATTCATTTGCATATCGTGTCTTTTATTGCCATTGGTGGCTGCTATCTGGCACAACAGGAGATTGCGCGAGCTCGACGGCATGACGCAACACCGGCAACACGACGCCGAGGCATTCACGCACTCCTTTGGGGCTACCAGGAAGATTGATGATGATCGTCCGTCCGCGCATCCCGCAAACCCCGCGCGAGAGCATCGCATAAGGCGTGCTCGCCAACCCGGCGCCGCGCATCGCCTCTTCCATGCCGGGGATGCGCCGGTCAATGACCGCCAGCGTTGCCTCGGGCGTCACGTCGCGCGGGCCGAGGCCGGTGCCGCCGGTGGTGATGATGACCTCGGCGCGCTGGCGATCGGCCATGTCGATCAACGTCGCTTTCAACAAATCTCGCTCGTCGGGAAGGATTTTTTTTTCGACGATTTCCGCGCCGAGCTTCGTGAGTTGTTCGACAATCGCCGCGCCGCTCAGGTCTTCGCGCTCGCCACCGGCGCTGCGGTCGCTCAGCGTCAACACCGCTACACGCATCGGCGTCTTGCCCGGTAAAAACACCTCTTGGGGGGACATCGTCAGCTCGCCGCATTCGCGGTTTTCAGCTTTCCGGCCGCGAGTGATTCATTTTCCTGAATCAGGCGCAGCGTCTCGCGCGGCGTTTGCGCCGACAGTAGGGCATCGCGGAAATCTGACTGCCGCAACATCTTGCAGAGCCGCGCCAGAATGTTCAGATAAAGATTGGCCTCCGCCTTGGGCGTGCCCATCATGAAAATCAAGCATACATCATCGGCGATATGGTCATTAAAAGGAATGGGGAAAATCGGGCGGGCAAAAGCAATGACCGGGCGTTTCACCAGGTCGGTTCGCGCATGCGGAAAAGCCACGCCGCGGCCCATACACGTCGGTTCGATGGCCTCGCGATCGAGAATCTCTTGAAGAAATGCGGCCGGATTTTCGATAGCTCGCTGCCGAGCCATGCCTTCGACGATTGCCCGCAAGGCGGTCGCCTTATCGTCAGCATCCAAATCCAAGAAGATGAGGCTCTCCGAAAGATACTCCGCCATTCGCAAGAGCATAACCTCCGTTTTGTTTCTGGAAATCCGATGCCTTCCTTGTTTTCTTTCTGAGCGAGTCGTAACGCAGGCAATATAAGCAGGCGACCTTTTTATGTCAATCATTTTGAAGCCAATTGTAACAAGATTGCAATAGGCCACACTGAAAAATGGCGCGAAGGCCGCAAGATTTTCACTTTTTCCGCTAATGAATGCCGCCTTTGTCGAGGTGATGTTTGATGGTTCGCGCTTCCAGGATATAAATGACTTCTTCGGCAATGTTCGTGGCCAGATCAGCGACCCGCTCGAGGTTTTTGCTGATCATAATCAGCGACAGCGCCCGGCCGATGGTTTTCGAGTCGTTCATCATGTAGGTCAGCAGTTCTCGAATGATTTGGTCGTTCAGCTTGTCCACCTCGTCGTCGCGGCGGCAAACGGTCAACGCCAACTCCACGTCATGCTGCACGAATGCATCAAGAGCTTTTTTCACCATCTGCTGGGCAATCGAGGACAGTCGCGGCAGATCCACCAGCGGCTTGATCATCGGCTCGTTCAGCAATTCGACCGTGCGCTCGGCAATGTTGACGCCATGGTCGCCGATGCGCTCCAGGTCGTTGTTGATCTTCATCGCCGAGGCGATGAAGCGCAGATCGCCGGCCATCGGTTGGCGGCGCGCCAGCAGCTCCACGCAAAAATTGTCGATCTCCACTTCGAGCTGATTGATTTCGCCGTCACCGGCAATCACCTGTTGCGCCGCGGCGTTGTTTCGCTCGGCCAGCGCCTGCATGGCATTGCTGACCGAGGCTTCAGCAAGCGCCGCCATGTTCAAAAGCTTGTTGCGCAGTTCTTCAAGCTCTTCTTCAAAACGACGTTGCATGGATTAGCGTCTTTCTGAAGGAAACTCTTACCGCGGGTGAATCGCCGCAGCAAATTCCTGAATGAGCTGTGAATGCCCGTCTTTTTCCAAAACATTGCCGGTGACGATGAACGACGCGCCGGCAGCCACCCGTTCGGCGGCCGCCTCCGGCGTGCGAATGCCGCCGCCGACAATCACCGGGATGTCAATAAAGCTCGAAACTGCTGCGATCATTTCCGGCGGCACCGGCTTGTCGGCGCCGCTGCCGGCTTCCAGGTAAACCAGACGAAACCCCAAATACTGCGCCGCCAGCGCCGTGGCTTGCGCAATGTCGTTTTTGTCGCGCGGAATCGGCCGGGTGGCGCTCATAAATTCTGCCGAGGTGGCGCGTCCCGATTCGATGAGCATGTAGGCCGTGGGGATCGGCTCGATGCCGAGATGTTTGATCACCGGCGCCGCCAACACCTGCTCGCCAATCAAATAATTCGGATTGCGGCCGCTGACCAACGAGAGAAACAAAATCGCATCGGCATGGCGCGAAATCTGAATCGTGCTGCCCGGAAAAAGAATCGTCGGCACTTTCGCCGCCTGCTTGATCGCCAGCACCAGCTCATCGAAATTCGGCTTCAAAAGCAGGCTGCCGCCAATGAGCATTGCGTCGGCACCTTGCTCGCCGGCAGCCGCGGCCACCTCCGGCAAACGCGCCGGCGGCCACTTGTCCGGATCGATGAGCACAAGATACCCCGCGCCGCGCTGCTCGCGGATCTGCAAGAGCTGCGTCAAGACATGATCAGAAGCGGCGAGCTTGCCGTCGCTTGGAGCGTCGATTTTTTGTGCGGTCGATTTATTTATGGGTCACTCCCACGCGATTTTAATCTAGTCAACGAACAATTCTATTCTCTGCCAGGCTCTTCAACATGCGTGCACCCAAACCGATCATTGTAAGCCCAACAATTTCTTTGTGAGCTTCGTCATACCGCGCAATCAATCCTTCGCAATCTCTATTTTTCCACTGATAGTCGGGTTCGCCGATCACTCCGGTTGAGCCGGCTGTTAGATTTATATTTGTCTTTGATTGTGTGATAGTATTTTTCACCTGCCTCTGTTAATTCCCAAACGCCACGACCAGATTCTCGGGCACTTTTGACGTATTTATGCAAAAGTTTGGCTCTCTCCTTCGCATATGCAATAAAGTGTTTCCAACGAGGCACTCCGTGAGATACTTTGCCTTGATACCAGTTGTCACTAAATATATGTTTCAACATTTGGTAGATTTCTTCTTCAACTTGACTTTTAGTTGCCTGTCCTCCGTGTTTATGTAGTACTTTGATTATGTAGGGTATCAAGTCATCTTGAGAAATCTTACCACCTCCGTTACGAACAGATACAAATTCTTCTCGCCGAGGTGGCTCTTTGGTCGAGATTGATGTCTCCACGGATTCATATTCAGTCAGCAACACCAGCTCTTCTGCATTGGAACTCAAAAACTTCATTACCTCATTAGTTTCTGGTTTGAATCCGCAAAGCTTTTCTGTTGTTTCAGCAAGCAATTCAACAAGAAGAGAATCGGGTTCTGTTATGATCTTGTTCCAAGCCTCGGGCAAAGTCTCTTCTATAGCCTTCGTCTTTTGCTTTCCTGAATAAATTGATTTTGCATGTTTTAGAGCATTGCCACTTTTAACACCTTCTTTCGATAGCAATGTGATAAACTTCGATTCAATATCTTCCGGACTTTGTTGAAAAATATCAATCGTATAGAACTTTCTGTCTTGCCAGTTTCCTTTCTGTGTCGGCAGATAGAACCACCATGTAATTCCGTTAGCTAGAATAGCGAGATCAACACCTTGTCGAAATGAATAGTGAAGTAACTGCTCTTGATGGTTTTCCAAACCCTCACTCGTCTTCTTTACTTCGATGAAAACTTCGTTTGTATTGTTGAGTCGAAGAGAGTAGTCAACCCGTTTGTTCTCGACAATATATTCGGGGCTTACTTCGTCGATATCAAAAGGATTCCAGCCAAGAAGTTGAAGCAGGGGGAGAATTATCGCCTGCTTTGTTGACGCTTCATCGAGATTTGTTAATCTAGGATTCAACTTTAATCTAGAAACAAAATCTGCAACTCTTCCACTCATGATTTAGGCTCCTTGTTGTTTAGTTTCAGATGGTCAACTACTATACGCAATTATGCTTCCTTGCAATGAAATTTATGACTAGCCTAACGCCAAATGGAGAATATCGGCATCTTCGTCGTAGTCCCACCTAATCGCTCAAGGCGTTTCGAGAATTTTTATTGTTTCCATAATAACGAGTAAACTAAGATTTCCCCACTCCCACCACAATCTCAGGCACTTTCTTCAAAGATTCAGCAAGACGCGAAACATCTTTACCACCTGCCAGCGCTAAATGCGGTCGCCCGCCACCGGAGCCGCCAGTGATCTCTGCTACTTTTTTCACAATGTCACTGGCGCGCAGCTTTTTGTTTTTAATCAAATCATCGGTGACGACACAGGCGAAAGTAATTTTGCCGTCAACCACAGCGGCCAACACGCCGACGCCGCTGCCGAGTTTTTCACGTAGCGTATCGCCCATGGTTTTGAGATCTTCGGGATCGGCAACCTCAACTTTCTCAGCAACGACACGGAAATTATCGAGAGTTTGGGCGCGCGCCACCAACTCGGCAATTTCCTGACGCGCCAGCTTGAGGCGCAGCTCCCGCAGATCATGTTCAAGTTTTTTCCGCGCATCCAACATTTCCTGCAGCTTGGCGGGCAATTCATCACGCTGGCAGTTCAACAATAGCCGCAGCTCTTCGTTGATCCGCCGTTCGGCGCGCAGAAAATCTTCCGCGCCCTTGCCGGTCAACGCTTCAAGCCGGCGAATGCCTGCCGCCGCAGAAGATTCCGCAAGAATATTGAAGGCGCCGGCCTCGCCGGTATGCGCCAGATGCGTGCCACCGCAAAGCTCCAGCGAGTAATCGCCAATTTTCACCACGCGCACGATGTCGCCATATTTCTCTTCGAAGATCGCCATCGCGCCCAGCTTACGCGCTTCGTCGTAGGGCATTTGAAAAGTCTCGATGGCCAAATCCTGGCGGATGCGTTCGTTCACTCGGCCTTCAATGTCTTCCAACTGCTGGCCGTCGATCTTCTGAAAATGCGTGACGTCGAAGCGCAGATGATCCGGCGCAACCAGCGAACCGGCCTGGCTCACGTGCGTGCCGATGGTATCGCGCAGCGCTTTGTGCAAAAGATGGGTGGCCGTGTGATTGCGCGCTGTAGAGAGCCGCGCCGCAAGATCGATCTTCGCCACGACTTTCGGCTTGCCGATTTCTCCCTGCACGAGCTTGCCGACATGAACGATGTGCGAGCCGGCTTTCTTTGTGTCTATAACTTCGATGGTGAAGCCATCGCCTTCGATGCTGCCCTTATCGCCCACTTGTCCGCCGGACTCGGCGTAGAACGGAGTATCCTTCAGCGTAAGCAGAATGCGGTCGCCGTCGGTTTGCACGCTACGAATTTCGCCGTCAACTTGAAAATCGTGATAGCCAACAAAACGTGACGCTTCACCGGAGGACAACTGCTTCCACGTTTCAGGGCGAAAGTCAACGGCATATTCCCACTTACCAGCCTCGCGCGCCCGCTTACGCTGTTCTTCCATCGCCGAGTTGAAGCCTTTTTCATCGACGCTGAGGCCGCGTTCGCGCGCCATAAGCTGAGTGAGATCGAGCGGAAAACCGTAGGTATCATAAAGACAAAACGCATCCGCGCCGGGGATGGTCGCGCCTTTTTTGCCGCCCACCGAAACGACGATCTTCTCAAAAATTTCCAAGCCGCGGTCAAGCGTGTTGTTGAAACTTTCCTCTTCAGCCTTTAGCACCATAGACAAGTATTGTTGTTTCTCACGCAATTCCGGAAATGCCGAACCCATCAACTCAACCAACGTCGGGACGAGCCGATGTAAAAACGGCTCGTGCATACCGAGCTGCCGACCGAAGCGCGCGGCGCGGCGCAAAATTCGCCGCAACACATAACCGCGACCCTCATTACTCGGCAACGCGCCATCGGCAATGGCAAAAGACAGTGTACGCACATGATCGGCAATCACCCGATGCGCCACGCCATCGCCGGTTCGATAATCCTTGCCGGAAAGCTCGCTGACATGTTCGATAATGCCGCTAAAGAGATCGCTGTCATAATTTGATGAAAACTTGTTGAGCACTGCAAGCACGCGCTCGAAACCCATGCCGGTGTCCACGTGCTTTGCCGGCAGCTCTTTGAGCGCGCCGTCCTTCTCACGATTGTATTGAATAAAAACCAGATTCCAAATTTCCATTACCCGCGGATCGCCGGCGTTCACCAGCTTGGCGCCGGATTTATCGGGCGTCAAATCGATATGAATCTCCGAGCACGGGCCGCACGGGCCGGTCTCGCCCATTTCCCAGAAATTATCTTTTTCGCCAAAACGTTGAATATGCTCTGTAGGCAGACTGGCAATTTTCTTCCAAGCGTCTGCTGCTTCATCATCCGTCTTATAGACGGTTGCGTAGAGGCGATCGCCGGGAAGTCCCCAGACTTTGGTGAGCAGCTCCCATGCCCATTCAATGGCTTCAGCTTTATAGTAATCGCCAAACGACCAGTTGCCAAGCATCTCGAAAAACGTGTGATGATAAGTGTCGAACCCGACGTCTTCGAGATCGTTGTGCTTGCCGCTGGCGCGAATGCACTTTTGCGTGTCGGCGGCGCGGGTGTAGCTGCGCTTTTCCAAGCCGAGAAAAATATTTTTGAACTGGTTCATGCCAGCGTTGGTGAAGAGCAATGTCGGATCATCTTGCGGCACGACGGGCGCAGAGGGAACGATGGTGTGTCCCTTGCTTCTGAAAAAATCCAAAAACGATTGGCGAACTTCTGAAGACTTCATGATGACTTCCCAGATAGGATCAAGATTGAAAATATTGACGGTCCAAAAGTTATACTTATCAAGCCGACTGTTGTGCGTATTCTTTTATTTTTTCATTTAGCCAAGCGCCGACAAGTCGTTCGGTTGAAACTTTTCGTGATCGCGCTACTTTCGTCAATTTATCTGCCAATTTTGGATCAATGGCGATGAGATGCTTTCGCTTCTTAATTCTCACATTAAATTGCGCCTCGGGCATTTTATCCAAGTATTCTCCCATGTCATGGGTATCAAAAAACTCCACAAGCTCCGCAAGGGATTTGGGAATAGCTGCTTTTTTGTGATTACTTTTTTTCATATTGCTTTCTCTCTTTTGACGCCATGTCTCTTGCACTCAGAATCAATGCTTCTTTCGATTTCTTGTAGATAAAAAGCACGGCTAAATACCGCCCGAACTCAGTTTTACCCAATGCAAGATATACATCTTCTTCATCCCGTTCGCCCTTTTCAACAAAACGAAACTTTGGCCGGCGACTCAATACATCTTCTACTTCCCGAGTTTCCACATGATGCTTGAAGGCTAATTTTTCAACGATATCTCTATACCAGATTACGCCTTCAATCTTCATATCACCCCTTCATCAAAATATGATCCGTCAATCGGCAGCATTTTCGTTTCTAGAGAGTTTCCTCCAGCCGGCGTTCGCTGGACTTCCTGCCACGTAAACCTCGCTCACAGGAGGTGATTAGCCACAAACTCTCTTGAGCTCACCGCCGGTTGGAGTGTTCGCGCTTTTCGTATTTATGTGCCCAATACAAAAACCATCCTGCTCCTATGAGCACAAAAAAAAGCACAATACTAACAGCAATTTCGGTAATAATCATGATCCATCTCCTTCTGCGTTGAGCGAAAGCCTAAAAAACTTTACAGCAATAATGAGTATCCCCACAAAAATCCCCATACAAATTGATGACAAAATCAGGAAAAATTCCAGAGATACCTGAGTCGTTTCTAAAAAGAATGGAATGACCGTTGTGGCAAGAAGCAATAGAAAGAGCTTTTCAAAAAAAACCGAGCCAAAATTTGTACGCTTCTCGACGGCTTTCTGCCTCGAATTCCCGTGATTTCTTGGATACCTTGCCCATCGGAAATTCCCCTCAAATTAATCTCACTACCCTTGTCGGATTATTCAATATCGTTCCGGTTCTTTGAAAGCTTCCTCCAGGCAGACAACTGCTGCACATCATCCCACGAAAACCCCGCACGCACCAAATGATCGGCAAAGCGCTTCCGCAGTTTGTCAGCCGGTATTCCCTTGGCACGGCGGCTGAGAAATTTTTCCGCAGCATCTTCGACTAGCCTCGCCGTATCCACACTCGCAAAAAATTCTCCCAAAATTTCGTCAGCCAATTTTGCCGATACTCCTTTGCGCAACAAGGCAGGACGCAGTCGCAGCTTGCCTTGAGGTCGTCGCGCCAACTGTGTCTTGACAAAATCTCGCGCGAACTTCGCGTCATCAAGATAGCCCAGCTCGCGGCAGCGGCCAATCGTGCGCTCGATGATGGTCTCATGAAATTGCGCAAGCTCCAGCTTGCGCTGAATTTCCTGCTCGCTGTAGTTGCGCTGGCCAAGTAATCGAAAGGCACGGCTCAATGCCGCTTTCAGATCTTCTTCAAAGAGCAGATGCTTCTGGGCATCCACAGAAAGCGTTGCGCCTTTTTTGAGTTGATGGCGCAGCACAACTTCTATATCCAAGCCGAAAGCAAAATCGCCATCCAAAAAAATATTTACGCGGGGTTTCTGCCGCTTTTGCGATTCAATCGCCGTGATGACGCCTTCACGCAGCGTGGTCGATGATTCCATGCGGTTATAATCTTACCCCAAGAAACTATCACGTCCGCGAGATTTTTTCATAAGATGCGTT
>Ga0247727_10019696_pt1 | contig 10425 bp, 11 predicted proteins | sample WisWelCaveWW1625_FD_202498 | JGI IMG/M metagenome (GOLD analysis project Ga0247727, IMG submission 202498) | Biofilm microbial communities from Wishing Well Cave, Virginia, United States - WW16-25 | ecosystem: Environmental > Aquatic > Deep subsurface > Groundwater > Cave microbial mat | place... | reverse complement strand
AGAAGTACGCCTTGCCGCCGACGGCGTTGTCGGTATCGCGCCAGGCGACGTCGCGGAGCCAGTGATAGGCGTTGGCCGATTCGTCGAGGTGGCCGGTCTTGGCAAACGTGATCGCGGCGTACACGGTGTCGCGGGGCCAGACGAACGGATAGGCGCCGTTGTGCATGCCGGCAATGATTGCGCCGGAGGCTTTGTCAACGTGGAGCGCGCCGACGAGCATCGAGCGTTTCCATAACGCATCGTAGCGGTCATCCGGGAAGTCGATAGTCGTGCCGGCATTGAGCCAGTTCGACCAGTAGGTCTCAGTTGCGTTGTGCGCGCCGGCCATGCTGTTGTTGTAGAACCACGTGATGAGGGGCTTGCCCCAGAAGTCATGCGTCGCGGTCGCGTTCGGGATATCGTCCCACGAACCGACAATCATCACATCCACTTCGACAGTCTGTCCGGCATTGATCGTGATGTGTTTTCCAATCCAACCTTCCTGATTGTCGGTAGAGGTGTAGTCGCGCCAGCTTCCCTCGGCCGGTGAGTTGTCGCTGGCAAGTTTCATCACCGTCGCAAAATACACGGAACTCGCTTTGTTCCAGCCGTACGCGAACGACGGTGAATACTCGGTGGTGTAACCGTTCGGGTCGCAACTGCTCGTTTGCACCGGCACGAGACGCTCGGTGCGATCGTAAACAACCATCGCCTTTTGGCCGGCAGCCGAATCGAAATACATCACATCATTGCCGTCGCCTCCATTTACGTTGAAGTTTGCATCGTAGTAGAAGTCGATTGTGCGCGCGGTCGATTCGAGATTGGTCAACAGAAACCGCTTCACGTAGGCGCCGTAGTTCGTGCGTGTACCATCGGTGACGACGGGCAACGTCGAGGGCACCGGGCAGAAGTCGTACTGTTCGACTTTGATGTGGTTGCCGGAGATGTTGAGTTGGCTTGACGTGTAAACAATGTTGTTATTCGTGACGTAATTCTGCGTGACGCCCGTGTAATCCGTGCCGGCTTGGTTCTTCATCCAGTAGACGGCGCCGTTGATGCCGATGCCGCCCATGCCGTTGATGACGTTCATCTGACCGTTGGCCTGCTGGTCGAGCCACGAGCAACTCGGGAAATCTTCCGGGCCCCGGTACCCTTCGTTTGCCGTGCCGACGCCGTGCCGGTCGCCGACACTTGGGTAGTAGATGTCGTAGAGCGATCCGTTTTGATCGAGCATCACGGTTATGAAGCCGTTTCCGATGACGGCTTCTTCTTTCCAATGATGGATTCGCGCCGCCGGATCGCTCGCGTAACCGGCAGTCGCTCCGCCCGGCCACGGAATCGCGCCGCTGCCGCCACCGCCGGAGATCGTGAAGCTGTAGTTCGCCCCGTTGTTACTGTCCCAAATACTGCCACCCCAGTCGTCGTAGCCGTGGAAGTAATACTTCACGGTCGCACCGGTTGGATAAGCGGCGGCCGGTGTGAGCGTCCACTTTGAGTTGGCGTCCTTTTTGCCGGCATACGCCAAGGCGTACTCCGTCCATGAACCCCCGTTGACCTGAACGCCGACGGTGGCATGAAGTCCGACGTAGTCCTGATTCAGCAAGATCGTGTAAGTGCCGGGGTTGCTGCCATCGGTGTGACGGACCTCGCCGCCGTAGACTCCCATCCAGGTTGGGAAGGATAGCCCAGTCGCCGCCGGAGCGGTAAGAGCTATGAAGGCACATAAGAATAGGGGCAGCGTGGAGATGCGACGAGATGGGTTCATTTCAATCCTCGTTAATAAGGCTCAATTTCACTCAGTAAACCGCTTTAATGCGTCTTCCGAAAATATCGCGGTTGGGAGCACTCACTCCCTGCCGCGACTTATAGAGACGAGTACCAGATCTTGCCGCTCGGACGCAAGAACTATTTCTCGGCTACGCACTACCCGTTGTGTTTATCGCCATTTTCCGAAAGAATTCATCCATCATTTTGCGGGCCGCCGCCTCGATCAACCGTGATCCGACCGCGGCAATCAGGCCGCCCACTTGGGCCTCGGCGTCGCACGTCAATTTAGTCGAGTCACCGGAAGCCACAAGCTGCATCTTGGCCGTCGCCTTGACGAATCCCGGCGAACCCTTACCTTCGATCAGCAATGTATACGACTCCGGCGGGAGCCGGTCTCGAAGTTGGACCTTCCCGACGTACGACCCTTTCAACCCGGCCACGCCGATCTTCAGATGCGCGTCGTAGGCGCCGTCGCCGGTTTGGACCAGCTTCTCGCAACCGTCGATGCACTTCTGGATCGTCCCGGCATCCGTCAGCGCAGCATAAACCTTGTCGCGCGACCCGGGCAGCGTGTACGTTGCCGCGAGTTTCATCGACGGGCCGTGGCGCGTTCGAGAGCACGCAACGTGTTCACGCGTGCAAGGTGCGCGCGGAAGTCACCGGACGCGTGAATGTCGGTGAGAGGATCGATCCCGTCGGCGGCTTTCTGCGCCGCGTCCGAAAAACTCGCGCCCGATCGAAGGGCCGCCTCGGCCGCCGCCGCCCGGTAAGCTTTCGCCGCCACGCCGGTCACGCCGACAGACGTTAACTTGCCGGCTACGACCGCGACACCGGCAATCGCAAAGCCGCTTGCCTTCTGCGCGAACTTCACGTACGCGACCGACCTCGATGTCGCCGGGACGCGAATCTCCGTCAGAATCTCGTTCGGACCGACCGCGCTCTGAAGCATGTCCACGAAAAAGTCCTTCGCCTTCACCGTGCGCCCACCGCTCGGCCCGGTAACGTCGAGTTCGGCGTCGAGCGCGAGAATGGCTGCTGGCCAATCCGCCGCGGGGTCGGCGTGAACGAGACTGCCGCCAATCGTTCCTTTGTTGCGCACCTGCACGTCGCCAATCTGCGGCGCGAGTTCGGTCATCAAGGGACATTGTTCCGCGAGCAGATTCGACGACTCGATGTCGAAGTGCGTCGTCATCGCGCCGATGGCGAGCTTGCCGGCGCGTTCCCGGATGTAATTAAGGTCGCCGATGCCGGCGATATCAATGATCACCTTCGGTTGCGCAAGGCGAAGTTTCATCGCGGGAATCAAACTATGTCCGCCGGCGAGAACCTTGGCATCATCATTCAAAAGCCGCACCGCCTCGGCGAGCGTGCCCGGCCGGTGATAATCGAATGCGGCCGGAATCATCGCGCACCGCCTTTCTGAAGCGCGAGCCAGACTTTCTCCGGCGTCAACGGTAGATCGAGATGCCGGACGCCGAATGGCGAAAGCGCGTCAATGATCGCATTCGCGATGGCTGGCGTGGCGCCAATCGTGCCGGCTTCGCCGACGCCTTTGATGCCGAGGGCATTACTGGTGGAGGGCGTTACCGTGCTACCCATTATATATACCGGTATGTCGCCTGCGCGGGGCATCGCGTAATCCATAAACTCGCCGGTCAGCAACTGTCCGTTCTCGTCGTACACCGTGCGCTCGAACAATACCTGCCCGATAGAGTGAGCGATGCCGCCTTGCACCTGGCCTTCGACGAGCAACGGATTGATCTGCGGTCCGCAATCGTCCACCGCGACGTACTTCACGATCTTCACTTGCCCAGTATCGCGATCGATCTCGACGGCGACGATGTGCGTGCCGAATGGGAACGTGCAGTTCGGCGGTTCGTAAAACGCCGACGCCTCGAGTCCGGGTTCCAAGCCCACCGGCAAATTCTTCGCGACGTACGCCTCGCCGGCAAGTTGCGGCCAGCCAATGGATTTCTTGCCGGCGACGAACGTGCCGTTCTTGAATGAAACCTTCTTCGCGCCGAGCAAATGCGCGGCGAGTTTGCCGGCTTTCTCGATGATCTTGTCGATGCACATCACAATCGCCATGCCGCCAACGACGGTCGTCCGGCTGCCGTACGTGTCGCGACCGAAGTGCGCGACGTTCGTGTCGCCGCGCAACACGACGACATCCTCCATCGGCACGCCGAGTTTGTCGCCGACGAGTTGCGCGAAGCTCGTCTCCTGACCCTGACCGTGCGGCGTCGTGCCGGTAATTACCGTGACCTTGCCGGAGATTTCGATCCGAACGCAGCCCCATTCCCAACCGCCTGCCGGCATGATCTTCGACGGGCCGAGCGCGCAAATCTCAACATACGTCGAGAGTCCGACGCCGAATATCTTACCGGCTTTGCGGGCGGTATCGCGCTGTTTGAGCAACGCGTCCCACTTGGCGAGTTGCTGCGCTTTCTTCAGCGCACCGGCGTAATTGCCGCTGTCGTACACGAGGCCGGTGGCGGTCGTGAACGGAAACTCGCTCGGCTTCGGGAAATTCTTCAAGCGAACCTTGACCGGGTCGAGGCCGAGTTCATCAGCCACGCAATCCATCAAACGTTCGACGAGATAGGTCGCTTCCGGTCGGCCTGCGCCCCGGTACGCGTCGGTGGCCATGGTGTTGGTGTACACGCCGGTCAGGTCCATGCGGACGGCCTTGAGTTTGTAGCAACCGGCCAGCATCAAGCCGGTCAACGTCGGAATCATTGGCGTGAGCAATTGAAAGTACGCGCCGAGGTCGGCGATGCTGCGCGCTTTGATTGCGAGAACGGTGCCGTCCTTCTTCACGGCCACCTCGTAGTAACCAACCTGAGCCCGGCCGTGAATGGTTGACGACGCGTTTTCCCGGCGAGACTCAATCCATTTTACCGGCGCGGCGAGTCGCTGCGCGAGGTGGCAGCACAAGATTTCCTCGGCGTAGATTTGCAGCTTCGCGCCAAAACCACCGCCGACCTCAGGCGCGACGACGCGCATCTTGTTCTCCGGGATGCCGATGAGTCCCGGCACGAGCGTGCGAATGAGATGCGGCACTTGCGTCGAAGTCCACAACGTCATCGTGCCTTCGCCGGCATGGTACGATGTGAGGCAGCCGCGCGGTTCAATCGGCATCGGCGTGACGCGTTGATGCACCATTTTCTGTTTCACGATCCGGTCGGCCGCCTTGAACACAGCGTCGAGATCGCCGTTGGCCAGCGTCCACGTGTACGCGACATTGGTGCCGAAGTCGGGATGGGCGAGCGCGGCGTCTTTCGCCAGCGCCTGTTCGGGGTCGGCAATGGCCGGCAACGCGTCGTAATCCACTTCGATCAAATCCAGCGCGTCGCGCAACACATACCGGTCTGCCGCGACCACGACCGCGACCGGGTGTCCGACGAAATACACGCGGTCGCCGGCCAGCACGGTGTGCTTCGGCACCTTCGGCACCGGCATCGCGGCAGCGCAGGGTACCGGGCCGCACTTGTCATTCACATCGGCGCCGGTCAGAACGGCGACCACGCCCGGCACCGCTTTCGCCGTTGTGGTCTTGATACCGGTAATCTTGGCGTGCGCGTACGGACTGCGAAGAATCGCCATGTGCAACATGCCGGGCATTTTGAGGTCGTCGACGTACGACGCGATGCCTTTGATGAGGCGTGGATCTTCGACGCGTTTCAGTGGCTGGCCGATGTAGGGTTTCGTCTTGGTTGCCGGCATGGCTATTTGCCCTCCTTGTCGGCGGCGTAGTGAATCGCATCGATGATGTGCGAGTAACCGGTACACCGGCACAGATTGCCTTCGATGCCGTGACAGATTTCGTCGCGCGATGGTTTCGGGTTGCGCGCAAGAAGCTGAACGCCGCTCATGATCATGCCGGGCGTGCAATAACCGCATTGCAACCCATGACATTCCCAGAAGCCTTCTTGTACCGGGTGAAGTTTACCGGTGCGCGCCAAGCCTTCAATCGTCGTCACATCCGCACCGTCGGTTTGGACGGCGAACATCGTGCACGATTTCATCGCCTTGCCGTTCACGAGCACGGTGCACGCGCCACAGATGCTGGTCTCGCATCCGACGTGCGTGCCGGTCAAGTTGCATAGGTCCCGGAGGAAATCGACGAGCAACAGGCGCGGCTCGACTTCGTGGGAGTGGGAAGTGCCGTTGACGCGAATCGAAACGAGAGTCTTCACGGGTTGCCTCCGTCGCTGAATGTTGGTGCGTCGCCCGACGGCGGACTATAGCGCGCAGGCGACGGGAATCAAAGCAAAAACGGAGCGTCGCACAGAATTGTGCGTGCGCGTGGCGGCATGACGACTGCTGAAAATGGAACGAAAGGGGGACCGAGTTGTACCTGAGCTACTACGACCTGCGCGAAGCACCGTTCAACATCACGCCCGATCCGCGCTTTCTGTTTTTCAGCGCGAAGCATCAAGAAGCGTACAACCATCTTCTCTACGGCATCCGGGAACGCAAAGGCTTCATCGAACTGACCGGCGAAGTCGGCGCGGGCAAGACGACGCTCTGCCGGAAACTTCTCGAAGACCTCGGCCCAACCTACAACACCGCGCTCATCCTCAATCCGTGCCTCACCATCGATTTGCTGTTGCGCGCCATCGTCGAGGAATTCAATCTGCCGGTCAGCGGCTCCGACCGGCTTTCCTACACGCAAGCCCTCAATCAATTCGTCCTCGATCAAGCCAGCCGCGGGCACGACGTTGTCGTCATCATCGACGAAGCGCAAGACCTCAGCGACGAGTTGCTCGAACAAGTCCGGCTGCTCTCGAATCTCGAGACCGACCGGCAAAAGCTCATGCAAATCGTCCTCATGGGCCAGACCGAACTCCGCGACAAACTCGCGCAACCGTCCCTCCGCCAACTCCGGCAGCGCATCACCGTCCGTTATCATCTGGCTCCGCTCGACGTTCGCGAGACGGGCTACTACATCAACCACCGGCTCACCCTTGCCGGCGCGAACAACCGTCCGCAGTTCGATGACGCCGCGATCAAGCTCGTCCACAAATATTCCAACGGCGTCCCACGTCTCATCAACGCCGTCGCCGACAAAGCGTTGCTGGCCGGCTTCGTGACGCAAACCGATGTCATCACGAAGAAACTCGTCGGCCTCGCCGTCGAGGAATTGCAGGGAGTGTGCGCATGAGCCTCATCAACGAAGCGCTCAAACGCACGCGCGACGCCGCGTACCAACCGACCAACGTCCCCCCGGTCATTCCGAGTTACCGGTACGATCCCGCCGCCGCGCCTGCCGGCAATTCCAGCAAGACAATCGTGCTCGCGTGCGTGGCCGGCATCCTCGTCATTGGCGCCGGCATCGCGTGGTACGGCGTCGGGTTCGTCAAATCGCGCGCGACGCTGGTCACGCCGCCGCCGATCACCCCGGTACACGTCGAACGCAAACCCGAGTTGCCGCCGAAGATCGTCGAAGAGCCGGTCGTCGAAACGCTTGTGCCACGGGAGCCCGCGCCTGTCGCCGCGCCGGTAGTCTCCGCTCTGCCGCCCGAGCCGCCGAAGCTCTCGCTGCAAGGGATCTCCGGCAACAGTCAGAGCCGGGAGGCGTTGATCAATAATCAAACGTTGGTGGCCGGCGAAGAAATTCTCGGCGCGAAGATCGTGGCCGTCGAGCGCGACCGTGTCGTGCTCGAATTTGCCGGCGGCGAAATCGTCTTGCGCCTGCGTTGACGGCGCGTACACTTTCCGGCGTGCACCGCTACATTCGCGATGAACGGATGATCTCCCGGTTGACCGACGCGCGTTCGCAACAGCGTCTGGACAACAGCCGGGTGCTGACACTGTCCGTCATCGCCGGCATGAAGACCATCAGTGGCCGGAATTTCACGCGGGATTGGGAGTGGCACTACGTGCGGCCGGCAACCGTGGAGAAAAAGCCGTGAAACTATTTCACTGGGGATTGCTGCTGCGATACATGGTGTACGGCGTGCTGCCGCTGATTGTGTTGTTCATCGTCCTCGAAAACCTCGTCGGCGCGAGTTCGGTGGGCGAATACTTCGTCGTGCTGGCGTTGCTGCTGCCGTTCATCGCCATCGGCTGGCTGGCGTGGCAACACTTCCGGCATCGCCGGGCAAGGCCGCTGACGGCAACGACCGGTTCACCACCAAGACACAAAGGCCACCAAGAACTACCCTGACCCGCTACTTCTTCTTCAATTCGACGACGATCACTTCGAAGGGCTTATCGCCGGTGTTTTCCGGTAGGTGAACCACGGCATCATGCCACGACGCCGTGCCGGCCTTCATGGTGACATCTTCCGACTTGCCATCCGGGTAGTTGAACTTGCCTTTGCCATCGGTCAGGAACACCGCCACCGTGTTTGGATGCGAATGCATCGCCGATTTCTCGCCGGGCGCATACGTCGCCTTCAGCACGCGCACCTGATCGTTCTCGATCAGCACCGTGTAATGCTTCGCGTCCACCTTCACCGCGTCCTGCGCACGCAATATCACCGCCGCGCCCGCCGCCAACGCCACGACTACCACGACCGACAACATGACTCGCTTCATGACCGTGCCTCCGTTTGATTGGGTTCCTGCAACTTGCCGGGCGTCGCCAACACCCGACAAGGTGGAAGCATCGCGCCGACATCCCGGAAAGGCAAGGCAGTTGTGGCCGACCCAGCCCGGTCAACCGCGTCTCTTCCGGCATTGCATCCCGTGGTTGCGTCTGTGCGGCGGCAAACTTATGGTGCAAGGAACATCGGCGGCAAAACTGGAGGAACGACTATGTATCGCACGACAACGTTTTCACACTTGGCGAAATGGACCGCGCGGACGACCGGTCATCCCTTGGCATTTGTGGTCGCCGTCGGCATCATTGTGGCGTGGGCGGCGACGGGGAAGCTGTTCCATTTCAGCGACACGTGGCAACTGGTCATCAACACCGGCACGACCATCGTGACGTTCCTGATGGTCTTTCTCATTCAGAACACCCAGAACCGCGACAGTCAGGCGATCCAGTTGAAGCTGGATGAATTGATCCGCGCCACCGAAAAAGCGCACAACGCCCTGCTGGACATGGAAGAACTGTCCCTCGAAGACCTGGATAAAATCCGCGATCGCTACGAGGAGCTGGCCCGGGACGCCCGCGAGGAACTGCGCAAAGGTCGCCGCGACACCGGCACCCCAGAGCTGAAGAAGGCCTGAACTCCCGGGTTCTCCGGCCACGCTCAGGCGCGTACCGGCAGCGTCGTCCACACGACCGTTGATGCCGACGTGCAATCCGCGTGGACGCACACTCCGCAGTCCATCAAGCTCGCGACCACACACATCGTTCGGTGCGAGATGGAGATGTTGAGAGTGAAACCGAACTAGACGGCTGCTTCGAGTTCCTTAAGAGTCCGGCCATCGAGCGTCTTCCACGAAATCAGGCCATTCGCACTACCGCCACAGACAACTGCGGCGGCAGCGCTTGGACTTGTGAACTCAATGTCTTTGGAGAACTTTAGGTGGTCGCCATCAGCAGCCAAAACGCCTTCGGTCGTCAATTCGTTCCTCTTCTTTATCAGATCCGGTGGCGCTGACGGTCTCAGCAATGAAGCGGCTTGTGAATCCTTGAAGATAACAAATCCAGCCGGAGTTCTTTGACCGCTGGCAACAATTCCCTTCACCGTCATTGTCAGCCTCTCAGTACTTCCCTTCACAGCTTCCGCCCGCAGAACCGGAATCAGGATGTCACATCCAAGGATTGGCAACAACTGCCGGATACGGCTCAAGAAGACTTCCATGTCTTCTCTATCCGCTTCTGGCAACTTGGCTCCACTGCTTTGGTCATTGACGAGTTTGAACCGGCCGATCTTGCCTGCCTCCTCGATGAGGCGGCCTTCGAGATACCGGATGTGCGCCTTCGTCAAGTTCTCGTCTTTGCTAACGAAGACCACCAGTTGCACCCAGAATTCTTTGTCACGGTGTTGCCGAAGGCGTTTACCTCCTTCCTCTGCCTCGCCGATGTACGCTGCCGGTTTGCCGGTAACAGCGTCAGTGCCGATGAGAAGATATACGGCGGGCTTATCCAATTCCTCTCGCTTAAGAAATGTTTCAAGCTCAGTGCGTGGTGCGGCAATGGCGAGTCCATTCCAATTTGAAATCTCGGCGACGCGAAGACTTTGAGCATCACCAGTCGGCAAGAACAGTTTGATTGTCGCCCCAGCCATAAGTTGATCGGGGCATTAGATCAAACGCGGATCAGTCGGTCAAGGGGCGTGGTTTCCTCCGGCAAGCGGAGCGTGGCGTGTGGATGGTGAAGTGACCGGCAACGAATGTGCGCCGGTACTGCCGCGTGGAGGGACGCGCTCCGTCGCGTCCGTTCGCAGACTGCGGCCACGACGGAGCGTGGCCCTCCAAATTGGGACACTGCCGCGGAGGAACTGGCGACTATGCCTGTTTCGGGCGCTCTTCACGGGGCTTGGCTTCGTTGACTTTCAGTGCCCGGCCATCCAGTTCCTTGCCATTGCGATCCGCGATCGCTTTGGCGGCGTCGGCTTCCGAGCCCATCTCCACGAAGGCAAATCCTTTGGACTTGCCGGTGACCTTGTCCATGATGAGCGCGCAACTGACCACGTTGCCCGATTGCTTGAACAGGTCGGAGACTTGGCTTTCCGTTGTGTTGGGTGACAGGTTGCCGACGTATAGCTTTGTTGCC
>Ga0247727_10019695_pt1 | contig 10425 bp, 9 predicted proteins | sample WisWelCaveWW1625_FD_202498 | JGI IMG/M metagenome (GOLD analysis project Ga0247727, IMG submission 202498) | Biofilm microbial communities from Wishing Well Cave, Virginia, United States - WW16-25 | ecosystem: Environmental > Aquatic > Deep subsurface > Groundwater > Cave microbial mat | place... | reverse complement strand
GGCCCGGCGCCCGTGGAGAACGAATGGACGCTGATGGAGCCGAAGGCCAGCCCGGCCAGCACGCGCCCCGCCCCGGCCGTGTCCACCAGCAGACTGTAGACTTCGGCGGTGGGGGTAATCGTCCGGATGTGCGCGCCCTCGGGCAGTTTCCAATACTTGATGCGCGAGTCCGCTCCCGCCGACACCAGCGTCATCCCGTCCGCCGACATGGCGAGCGCGCGGATGGCGCTGGCGTGCGACAGTCCCGTGCTGCACGCCGGCGCTTGCGCCAGCGATTGCGATCCCACCGCCGCCGCCGCCGCGCCGGCGGCGGTCACCACGTCGCGCCGCGTGACGCCCCAGCTTGAGCCCAGGTTCTCCAGCGCGTACACTTCCGCTTCTTCGCCGTCGTCCTCGGGCAGGACCATGCTGTCCAGCCGATCATCGGGCTTCTCGTCGTTCATGCCATCGCCCTCCCGGCCGCCGCCGGCAACCGGATCTGCACCAGTTGCGGATAGGGCGCGCGGCTGCTTCGCCATGAATCGTAATAATCGCGGCAGAACGAGCAGGAGTGGCAGGTCTGCCCGCACCGCGATGTCCGGTAAACAAACTCTTCGCTGATGTCGATCGGCTCCAGCGGCGAGGCCGGCCCGCCGCCGATCTCGTGCGGCGCCAGCGGTTGCCGCCGGATGTAGGCCGCCAGCACCCGCCGGTACTTGACCGGATCGTGCAGCGTCACCCGTCCGGCCAGCTTCATCTCGTCGCAGATGTCCTCGTAATAGGGAAGATGCTGCGGCAGGATCCACGACCCGGTGAGCCGCAGCCACGGCTCTCGCGCCAGCAGGTCGTCGCACAGCGAACGCGGGTCCTCAAAACCGCTGGCCATCTCGTGGAAATGCTCGACGCGATACGGGCAACCGCTCACGCAAGCCTCATTTACCAGCAGCCGTATGCGGCCGGGAAAGGCTGCGCGCAGCACTTTCAGCGCGTTCAGGTCCCTGACCATCCGGCTGGCCGGCACCAGCGTGTCACATACTCCCTTGAGCATCAGCGCCTGGTTTGGCTGGAAAATGTCCATGAGAATCGAGGCTGTCAGCGGGAACTCCGGCATGGCGTCGCGGATGCGTTCGGCCAGGGACAGGTTGGCCACCGTAGCCGACTCGATCCCATACTCGTCCCGGTAGCGCCGCACCGCCTCGATCACCGCGGGAGCCACCTGCTCCACCGGCGCCGGCAGCGTGATGGCGTTCAACAACAGGGAACGCGCCAGCGGCGCATGACGCAGAAACTCTTCGCGGAACCGCGAGGGCTGCTCCGGCCGGCCGGTGCCGAGCACCTCCAGCGGGGGCGGAAAGTAGACTTCGCGGATGTGGCCGTCGAAGCTGCGCGCCAGGTCCTGCCAGAACTCCGCCGGCTGGTCAATGTAGGGAATCGCCCAGGGGATGATCTTCGCCGGCTTCTGCTCCGGCGCCTGGCGGCGCTCCGACACGGTGAATGTGGTGGAACGGCTCCGCAACAGCGAAGCCGAGAGGCACCCGCCCGTGCACTCCCCGCGCGCCCGGAACTCGCACTGGACGCACTCCGGGTACAACGTCGCCTGCCGCAGATCGTCAAACTGCGCGGTGAACCGGCGCCGGAGCTCGGCGGCGTCGACGATCTGTGTCAGCTTTTCGCGATGCAGGGTCGCCAGCGGATAACAGGAGATGAACTCGCCGTTGGGCAGCAGATCCAGAATCGGATTGCACCGGCGCCCCAGGTCCGGCATCTGGAGCCACTCGCGTCCGGTCTGGGAGAACATGCAGGGCACGAAGCCGCAGTCGAACTCCAGGGCGACGCCCACGGCGCGCGCAGCCTCGGCAAACTCCAGAATGCGGCCGCCCACCGACGGATAATCGCGCGGCCGCAAGCTCCGGTTTCCGCCCTCCAGCCGCGGATGCGCCAGCCCGAGCCGCACCAGGGGGCTCAGTCCGAACCTCACGATGTGGTCCAACAGGAAGTCCATCCGGGGAGCGCGCGAGTCGATGTTATAGCCGAGCGCCACGCGGTTCCCCAGGCGCCGGTAGGTCTCCCGCACTTTCTCCCATTGCGCCGGCTGGTGATCCTGCTCGGCGCGCGCGTTCACCAGCAGCGAGACTCTCTCCGCCGGCGCCTCCTCCAGAGACCGCAGCGCGCTCTCCGGCATGATCGCGTTGCTGAACACGGCCACGCGGAACCCCCGCGTCAGGGCGCGTTCGACGAAATGAGCGAACCGGGGGTGCAGCGTCGGCTCGCCGCCGAGCAGGCGCGCCTCCGCGATCCCGCTGCGCTCCAGCAAGTCGAGCGCCGCTTCGAACTTCGATTCGCTCAAGTCCTGGCGCGGTCCTTCGACGTGGCCCACGTTGCTGCCGGCGAAGCAGTACGGGCAGTCGAGGTTGCAGACGTTGGTCAGCGCCAGGTTAGCCACCGCCGGCCTCCTCGCGCAGGAAACCTTGCGCCACCCACTGGTCGATCGCCGACCGCACCACGCGCTCGGCCTCCTCGCGCTCCAGGCTGGCGATGCAGGCCACCTTGCGCGTCACCTCCGCCACCGGGTGCCGCGTCAGCAGGTCCCACACGGCCGCCTCCGGGTATCGCACCACGACCGCCGTGCGGCGCCGGCTGTTGACCAGCACCACGCCGTCGGCCTGGACGATCCAGGAGGTGTCCGGCGCCGAGCGGATCATGCGCGCATCTCCATCGTCGTCAGAACGTCGGTCGGCTGCTTCGCCAGCGCCATGGCGGCGGCTTCGTCGTCAAGCATGCGGGCCGCCAGCGCGCTCTGCCCCATCTTCTCCAGCAGCGTGGTGGCCATGATCAGCCGCGTCTGCTGGCAGAAATCGTCCAACTCATCCGTGCAGCCCGGATGGGAGTGGTTCACTTTGCAGCCGCCGGCGCAGGACCAGCGCGCGAAACAGCGGTGGCATTTGGGCGGCAGCGGCAGGTTCCTGGCGCGGTCCAGCGCCTCCTGATTCAGTTGCAGGCCGCGGCCTGGCTCCAGCCGCCCCAGATTCATGTCGAGCCCGCGCGCCTGCCAATCCGGCTCGAGCAGGTAGCAGGTGCTCACCCGCAGGTCGGGGGTAAGGATCACTGCGTCCTGGCCCACCGGGCAGAAGCTGTTGCGAGGCCTCTGCTGGAGGTCGGCTGCGTAGTTGGCGACCACGCCGAACTGGTTCGCCACCTCGCGCGCCTGTAGGTAGCTTCGCGAGAAGCGCAGAGGGTCCGGCGGCTTGAGCCCGGCCTTGGTGCTCAGATCGGTTTCGTAAATCGTCTCGAAGTCGATGTACGCCGGCCGGAAGTCCGTGCAGAACCAGCGCACGATCTCCGGCAGGTCGTCGACGTTTTGTTCCGTCACGCAAATGCGCAGACAGAGCTCGAGCTGCGAGTCGCTGAATATCTTCGCCGTGCGGGCCACTTCCGGGAAACTGCCCTTCCCGTCGGCGTGGGGCCGGTGCCGGTCGTGCACTTCGGGGAAACCGTCGAACGACAGCACGATCGCCTGAAAATGGTCGGCGATGAAGCGCGCCCGCTCCTCCGGGTACACGCCGTTGGACGACGCCTCCAAATGCACCTTGAGTCCGAGTGACGCGGCCACCGCCCTGGCCCGGTGCGTGACGATCTCCACGATGTCCCATTCGACGAACGGCTCGCCGCCGAAAAAGTGGATCGCCAGCGTGTCGTCGCCGGTCTCCACGGCGTGCCGGCCGATCCAGTCCACCGCCTCCACCGCCATGGCCGGGTCCATGCGATCTTTCGGCGCTTCGCCGCCCACCCCGAAGTTGCAGTAGACGCAATGCAGGTTGCAAAGCCGCGACGGGATCAGGCCCAGGAAGATGGGCCGCGCCACGCCCTGGCGCCGGCGCGGCGCGGCGCCGTTGCTTCGCAGCGACTCCGCCAGGTCCCCCAGCTTGCCGTCCAGCGTCTGGGCGCCGGAAAGCTTTCGCAGCGCGGCGCCATTCACCAGGCCCGCCACCTCGTTCAGCGGCGCGTACACCAGCCACTGGTCCAGCACCGGAACGGCGAACACGGCGGCGTCAGTGGTGGTGCTGGCAGCCATGGTTCGATCCTATCGGCTCGTGCCAGAACAGACCGCCGGAGGCGGCGATCTTTTCCAGCACCATGTCCTTGGTCAGTTCGCGGATCACGTTACAGCGGCCGGCGCCCTGGAACTCGCCGTCGCCGTGGGCCGCCAGAGACTTGTGATAGCAGTCGCCGCCGCAGGTCCACTTGGCGAAGCAGCCGTCGCAGAAGGGCCGGTTGTCCACCGTCTGTTCCCGCAACCCTTTCAGGACGTCCATGTCGAAGAAGTACTCGCCCGGCCGTCCTGTCGGCTTGCCGTAGAAGAACTTGTGCGCCCAGGTCGTGTTCTCCGAAAACGACTCGTAGCAAGCCGTCACGTTGCCCTTGGGAGAGATGCAGAAATTGTCCTGGGCAATCCCACAGAAGTGTTTGGTGATGATCCCCACGCGGGCGCCGGAGAATTCGACCACTCGTCCCATCTCCACCGCCCTGCGCTTCGCCTCGCGATACGCCTCGATGAACTCCACCGATTCCGCGTTGTCCTGGTTGGTTCCGCGCCCCATCTGGTACAGCGGCTCAATCAGAATCGAGGTCGGGCGGAAATTCTTCAGCACATACTCCACCGAGTCGGCCAGCCGGCTCATTTGGTCCGCGGTCGCCGTCATCCGCATTCCGTAGCGGAATCCCGCGCGGTCGAAGATCCGCATGTTGCGCTCCACGACCGCCGCGGAAGCCGAACCGTCGGCCATCGGGCGATGGGTGTCGTGCATCTCCGGCATCCCGTCGAAGGAAACGCTGGCTCCGTTCAGGCGCCGCGCCAGCCACTCCGCCTTGTCCTCGGAAAACACTCCGTTGGTGGTCAGCGTGATATCCACGCCCATCGAATTCGCCGACGCCAGCCGGTGCGCGTATTCCACGGACTCGGTCAGCACTTTCCAGTTGGCAGTCGGCTCCCCGCCGCCATGGTAGGAGACACTGAAACCCGAGGCGCCCTTCCGCTTCGCGTTGCCCAACACGAAGTCGATCCCGTTGCGCGCCTGGTCCATGGTCATGAACTCCAGCGGCGTGTCGCCGGCGGAGGCGTAACAATAGGTGCAGCGCAGATTGCAGGCAGTAGTCAACAACAAGGTGACACTGAGCGGCTCAGGATCACCGGTATAATCGTTTTGCGGAGCCGACTCAGGGCCGCCGTTGAGCATCTGAAGCCGTTCCAGCAGCCCGGCGACCGCCCCGCCAGGATCCAGCTCGGGAGTGTATGTGCCCTCCTGCAGGCTACGGATCACACGCACCACGCGGGCGTTTCCCAGGAATGCCGAGCGCCGCAAAGGCGCATAGATCAGGAAACGCTTCCCGTCGGTGGGCAGGACGAACAATTCCGAGGTGAGCGGAGAGATGGGCCGGCTCTTCGGGGATGCTTTTCGCACCGGGAGAGGGAGCGGGTTAATCTGAACCAGATCGAGGCCAACCGGGTTCATATGGTACTCCTTTGGCCTAACATTACACTAAAGGGTAAGCGGGAAGTCAAACCGCCATTGTGTCGCGCGTCGCTGTCAATCGGGAGCCTGCATTGCAGATCTTGAGCTTCGTGATTCCACAAAACCAACCAGCGTTGCCACCCACATCACCACGGCACAGGGAACGAAGAACACTCCTATGGAAGCCAGCCCGAGAACGCATCCTATCGTGAGCGCCACAGCAGTGAACAAGGCGACAACGCCGGTCCAGGGGTGACCGCGCATGGCGAACATGACAACGGGAAGCACAGCCAGGATCGGGATGAACAACAATGGGATCGGCGCCTGCCCGCCGGAAAGAATCACGAGACTGAGCGTTCCGACACAGGCGAGCCCGAATGCTACGTACACCAGGCTGCGCATGAAGCGACCCTACCACGCTGGAGTGTCCCGTAGAGCGGCGCTCGACCGCCCTACGACGCTCCCGCGGCCGCGGCTTCCTGGATCGCCGGTTTCAGATCCAATTGGCGGATCAGCCGGTGCAGCGAGTTGGGATGCACGTGGAGAATCCGGGCCGCCTCCGTGTAACTTCCGCCGGCCTGGCGAATCGCGTCCAGAATGAGCTGGCGCTTGAATTCCCGCACGCATTCTTCGTAGCTGCGGCTCGACACCCGGCGCGTGCCCGCTTTGACGGGATCGGGCAGATCGTCCACGGCCAGCAGTTCGGAGGAGCCCAGCACCACGGCGCGCTCGATGGCGTTCTCCAACTCGCGAACGTTCCCTGGCCAGTCGTAATGCATCAGACACTTGCGCGCCGCGGAGGCGATGCCGGTGATCCGGCGGCCGGCCCGGGCGGCGCAGCGGGCGGCGAAATGTTCGGCCAGCGCGGGAATGTCCTCGCGCCGCTCTCGCAGCGGCGGAACCCGCAGCGCCAGCACATTCAACCGGAAGTAGAGATCCTGGCGGAACGCCCCGCGGGCCATGGAGACGCGGAGGTCGGCGTTGGTGGCGGCCAGCACCCTCACGTCGACATGAATGAGGCGAGTGCCGCCGACGCGCTCGAACTCCCGCTCCTGGAGCGCGCGCAATAGTTTGGCCTGGAGCGGCGCCGGCAGCTCGCCGATCTCGTCCAGAAACAGTGTCCCGCCGTGAGCCAGCTCCAGCCGGCCTTTCTTGTCGTTCAAGGCGCCGGTGAAGGAGCCTCGCACGTGGCCGAACAGCTCACTCTCGAGCAGATTCTCGGCCAGCGCCGCGCAGTTGATGGCGGCGAAGGGCCCTGCCGAGCGCAGGCTCCGGCGATGGATCGCGCGCGCCACCAGTTCCTTGCCCGTGCCGCTCTCGCCGTGAATCAGCACGGTGGCGTCGGTGGGCGCCACCCGTTCGATGAAATCGAAAACACGATGGATGACGGCGCTCGATCCCACCATCTCATCGCAGGGCGCGGGAACGGCTTCCAGTGCCGCGCCCCGGCCGCGGTTTTCGTCCATGGTGTCCCAGGCGCCGGCTCGGTCATACATCGGGTTTTCACTGAGAGGCATCATGTCCTTAACCAGCCGGCAACTCGAATGACGCAACCATGCGGAATCCAGTTACACCATACAGAACGAAATCCACTTCCGTTTTCCTTCCGGCGATTTTATTCTTCGCCGCGGCGCCTTACAAAAGCCAGATGCGCTGCAGCAGCCGTGGGAACAGGCGGCCCGTCCCGTTGCCATGGTCCACACCCAGGGACGCCTTCAACGCCTGGCCCATCTGGCCGGCGGAGTCGAAGCGGTTCCGGAGATCCGGCGCCAGCGCCCGATCGATGGTCTGCAGGAATGTCTCCGGCAGATCGGGCCGCTGGTCGCGCAGCAGGCGGAGTTGCCGGCGCTCATGCGCGCGCCGCACTTCACCCAGCGCCCGCCCGGCGACCGGGTACGAGCCACACGCCAGATGATAGAGGAGCACACCGATGGCGTAGATGTCGCTCTGGGCGGTGGCCTTCTCGCAACGGAGCAACTCCGGAGCCATGTAGAGTGGGGTGCCGCAAAGCAACTCGTCGCCGTGCGAGTTATGACTCTCCATCCGCTCGCCCAAGCCGAAGTCCATCAGGACGATGCGGCCTCCCTGCTGGCGCATCACGTTCTGCGCCTTGATGTCGCGGTGGAGCAGCCCCACGCCGTGAACCGCGGCCACGGCGCGGCAAACGTCCAGGCCGATCAAAGCGGTTTCCCCGGCTCCCAGCGGCCCTTGATCCTTCAACCAGGAAGCCAGCGTCCGGCCGCGGATGAACTCCATCCAGACGCCAAGCCGTCCGTCGTGGTGATCGGCTCCATACACGGTGATCACGTTGTGGTGCCGGATGCGCGCCATCAACCGCGCCTCGCGCGCGCCGGCTGAGCGCAGCGCCATACCAGGCTGCCTGCTCCACCAGAACAGTTTCAGGGCGACTTCGCGCTCCAGCTCGCCGTCCCAGCCGCGATACACCTCGCCGAAGACGCCGTGACTGATTCTCTCCAGATTCCGCAGGTGCCGCCACTGGCGCAGCGGCACGGCGTTCGGAAGCGGAAGGACGGCGCAATCGCCTTGCCGGGTCGGCGAGCCCGGAGACGCCGCTTCGTCGTCAACCTCGCCCAGGGTCGACTCGTCCGGCCATTGTTTGTCGCATGCCTGCATGACGTTCCGCCCTCCGGGCGGGATTCAACTTAGCGCACTCCCGTTACGGCGCGCTCTTCTGCTTCTGCTCCAACTCGGCCAAACGCTTGCCCGCCTCTCCGCTCCAGCCGCCGCTGGGATCCAGACGAAGATAGTGCCGCCACTCCCGCGCGGCCTCCTCGGAGCGAGACATCCGCTCGTAGACCACGGCGCGATTGAAGACCACTTCGGGAGCATCCGGCCGCGCGCGCAAGGAACGGGTTAAATGCTCGATCGCCAGGACATGATCCGAGGCCCGGTCGGCCGCCTCCGCGCGCATCGAAAAGGCTACGCCCAGATCCGCCAGCAATGCGGGATCTTCGGGACTTTTCTCCAACGCCCGGTTCAACGTCGCGATCGCGGAATCGGGATCCGACGTCAGTATCTCCACCCGCGCGCGCAGCGCCAGCCACTCCGGGCTGTCCGGTGTGGCGGACAGCTCCCGCGCGATCCGAGTCTGCGCCGCCACCAGCGCCGCCGGGCGCTGGAAAGTGGACCCGCTGCCCCGCCGCTGGATCCGCACCGGCGCATGATCGGCTCCCGGGATCCGCAGATCGAATGGCCGTTGCTCGGTGTAAGCCCGGGCGATCAGTTTCGCCGGGTCCGGCGGGACCAGGTGTTGATAGACCGGCCATCCGGCGCCGACCGCCAGAATCACCGCCGCCGCCCGGGGAAACCAAACAGGAATCCGATACCCGCCTCCGGACGTCTTCGCCATTCTCCCCGCCGTCGTCCGCTGCCAGGCGGGCGACGTACTGGCGAGCGCCTGCAACTTCTGTGACTCCTCGGGCGTCGCATCGGCTGAAAAATCTTCCACAACGGCGTGCAACAGCGCCCCACAGGCGTCGCACTGGCCGGCGTGCTCCAACAGTCTTTCCCTATCCGCCGGCTCGGCCAATCCGGCCGCCAGCGAGCCCCATTCATCGGGCGCCGGACACTGTGGCCCCGGCGCTGCTCGTCGTCCCCCAGCGAGTCGACTAAGCCGAGAATCTTCTTCCTGGTGCATTGAAACAATCCTTCGGCAGACTTCGCACGACCGCGCATGTTCGGCGCGCTCCACCGTCAGGCCGCCCCGTTGGCCCGGATCCAGAAGTCCTGCGATTTCTTCCTTGGTCAGGTGGCCTTCGCCTGGCGTATCCAAACGGTCTCACCTCCTATAACGATGTCCCGGGGGGATTTCCTTCGGATTTTCTCTGTCGCCCGTTCACCAGCCGTTCCCGCAAGTGGTTCCGCAGCCGGAGGATCGTGCTTTCAACCCCCTTTTGCGTCACGCCCATACCGGGGATGGCCGCGATCGCCCGCGCCTCCATCCCGTGCCGGTAGTGCAGCCAGAAGATCTGGCAGTCGCGCTCGCGCGTGTCCGGGTTGGCCACCTCCCGCAGATGCTCGCCGATCTGGCGAAGCAGGACCTCCCGTTCCGCCTCCGGCAAACTTTCGCGATGCTCCAACGTGGCTGCGAAGTAGTCAGTCAGTGGTTGCTCGACACGGCCTCCGCCGCGCTTGGCCGCCAGTCCGCCGCGGAAATGGTCCATCGCCACACTGAGGGCCACCGCTTTCATCAATCCAAAGATCGCATCCGGCGACTGCGAATTGAAGTCGCGGAGAACCCGGCAGTTGTTGGAACAGATCTTCAGGAAGGTATCCTGAACCAGATCGTCGATCAGCTCCGGCGCGCCGGCGCCGAAGCGGCGCGCGACGCGGAACGCCGTCGAAGCGATCACGGGCTGGAAGCGTCGCACGAACTCCTCCCACGCCTGAGGATCGCCGCTTTGCACACATCGGCGGGCTAACTCCTCGGGCGGCAGAGAGGACCAGTTCACGCGAATGGCTGAATTCTATCACACCGGGAATGCCGATGGCGATAGAACCGCCTAGTTTTCATCGGGTTACAGCTTCACGGCTCGGTAGCCACCGATGGCCCTGTAATAAAAGTAAAGTCCCGCGAAGATGACGGTCAGCACCACCGGCAACACCGCTACATACCGAAATGCCGCGGCGGCGCCGTGCTGGTCGTACCAGCCGCCCATGATCGGCAGGATGAAAGCGACCGCCAGGTTCCCCGTGCCGCCCATGATGGCCAGCAGCAGCGCGCCGCCTCTTGGAAAGCGCTCTGAGGTGACGCCCAGCATCACCGGCCAGAAGAAAGTTTTGCCGACACCGAAGATGGTGGCCGCCCAGAGAGCCTGAAACGGCGTCGAAGCGTCGCTCAACTGCATCAGCCCCACCGCCGAAAGCACCGAGCAGATCGCCAGCAGTCCCACCGGCGACAGCTTGTGCGCCAGCG
>Ga0247727_10019694_pt1 | contig 10425 bp, 13 predicted proteins | sample WisWelCaveWW1625_FD_202498 | JGI IMG/M metagenome (GOLD analysis project Ga0247727, IMG submission 202498) | Biofilm microbial communities from Wishing Well Cave, Virginia, United States - WW16-25 | ecosystem: Environmental > Aquatic > Deep subsurface > Groundwater > Cave microbial mat | place... | reverse complement strand
GGCTTATGATTGCTGTTGAACTCAAAGTAAAGGCAAGCGAATACACAAAAAAACTGCAGGATGAAGGTGTAATTGTCATTCCTACGCTTGCAAACATATTAAGAATATTGCCTCCTATAATAATTACAAAAAAGGAGGTGGATTATGCAATAGGGATATTTGAAAAATGCCTTAAATAAAGGTTTTTAAATAAATACATTATACCATTTAAAATGAAAGAAAAAATCCTTGTCACAGGCGCTTCAGGGCAGATAGGGTCAGAACTATTTCCCGCACTTCAGGCAAAATACGGAAGAGAGAATATTGTATCACTTGACCTGAAGAATATGTCAAATTCCGATGATATGCTCTATAATTTTGATGTCATGGACACCTATAATCTGGAAAAATTATTTTTAAAGCAGAATATAACGACAGTATACCATCTAGTGGCATTGCTTTCTGCAACAGGTGAAAAAGACCCGAATCTTGCTTGGCACCTGAATATGGAAAGCTTGAAAAATATACTTGATTTATGTGTCAAATACAAATCAAAACTATTCTGGCCAAGTTCAATTGCAGCATTTGGCCCGACAACTCCAAGACATAGTACACAACAGCATACAATAATGGAACCAACAACAATGTATGGAGTTACAAAACTTGCAGGAGAGTTATTATGCACTTATTACAAAAGGAAATACGGGCTTGATGTGAGAAGCTTAAGATACCCCGGCCTTATAAGCTGGAAGGCAGAACCTGGCGGAGGGACGACAGATTATGCTATTGCGATATTCTATGAAGCAATCAAAAGCGGAAAATATACCTGTTTCTTAAATGATGATTCTATGCTCCCTATGATGTATATGGATGATGCTATAAGGGGAACAATAGAACTTATGGATGCAGATGAAAAAAAACTAAGCAAAATGAGCTACAATTTTTCTGCAATAAGTTTTACCCCTAAAGAATTGGCAGAAGAAATAAATAAGCATATATCTGTAAAAGTTGATTATTCTCCGGACTTCAGGCAAAAGATAGCTGATTCATGGCCTGCATCAATTGATGATTCGCATTCCAAAAATGACTGGGGCTGGAAGCACGAATTCGATTTAAAGAAGATGACAAAAATAATGCTTGAAAAATTAGGTGAGAAACTTGGGACAAAATGATTTTAAAAATATTTTGAAGGCAGAGATTGACAGGATAGACAATGCAAAAATAACAAAAAGAAATGAAAAGATAATAGAAGGGTTTACTCAGCATCCATGCCCAAGGGCAATCATAGACGGAAAAGAAGTCATCATATTCAATTCCAATGATTACCTGGGTTTAAGGCATAATAAGAAACTAAAAAATGCAGAGCATAGTGCATCGAAAAAATACGGGAGCGGCCCGGGCGCAGTCAGGTTTATTTCAGGAAGCATGAAGATCCATTCTGAACTTGAAAAAGAAATTGCCAGTTTTCACGATAGAGAAGATGCAGTGATCTTCAGCAGCGCATTTGCAGTGAATTTTGGAGTTCTGCATTGCCTGATAAAAGGGCAGAGCAAAGACTCTCTTGTGACAGACAAAACTCTTGTCATATCAGATGAGCTCAACCACAGGAGCATAATTGACGGGATAAGAGTAGCAGGCATCGCAAAAGAGAACAAGGCGATTTTCAGGCACCTTGACATGGAAGATTTAAAGAGAGTGCTTGAGGAAAATAAAGGAAAATTTTCAAGAGTCCTTATTGTAAGTGACGGGATATTCAGCATGCTCGGAGAATACCAGAACATCTCAAGCCTCCATAATGTTGCAAAGCACTATGATAATTTCTATGAAGAAGGGGTTATGACCATTATAGATGATGCCCATGGGGTTGCATGCTTCGGGAAAAAAGGAAGAGGATGCGAAGAATATACAAAAGGAAGATGTGACATACTGATTGGAACATTCGGAAAAGGATTCGGAGCAGACGGAGGCTATGTCACAGGAGATAAGATCTTCATGGATTATATCAGGGAATCAGCCGCTACATATATCTATTCAAATCCGATTTCACCTGGGACTGCAGGAGCTGCGCTTGAGTCAGTGAAGCTTGTGAACAGCAGGTCAGGGAGCAGGCTCTTAAATAGGCTTAGCGAAAACATTGCGTATTTTAAAGAGGATATGAGAAGCGCAGGCTTTAGCTTTGCAGCAAGCTCAATGCACGCGATCCAGCCTATACTGATAGCTGACCCAGTAAAGACAAAAGCCCTCACAGACAGTCTTTTTGAAAAGGGAATTTTGGTGACTAACATCAATTATCCTGTTGTCGCAAAGGGCAAGGATGAGATAAGGGTGCAGCTAAATGCTATGCATACAAAAGAGGACATAGACTATTTCGTAAAAACATGCAGCGAGCTAGCAAGGCAATTAGAGATTATAAACTAACTTATTCTTTATTTTTATAATTTCGATTGACAACATTTTTAAAATATGCTATTATCATGCTAATTAAAGATATGAAAAAAGCAATTGTAATTTCAGCAGGGCCTCTCGGGCTAGGCATCATAAGATCCCTTGGAAAAGAGGGAATAAAATCTATTGTCATATATGAAAATGATTATGAGGCAGGCATATATTCTAAATATTGCGTTGAAAAAGCAAGAGTTAAGAGCTATCTTGAGAAAGAGAATATTCTAAACATTTTACTTGAGAACAAAGATAAATGGAAAGGCCTTCTTATAATTCCTGGCAATGATGAATCTCTTGGAGCTCTGTCTTATTATAAGAAGGAACTGCAAGAGCACTTTATTATCTATGTCCCTGATTTTGAGACTGTTAAAAAAATAATAAATAAAAAAGAGATGCTCACTTTAGCAAAGGAGATGAATATGCCTATGCCCAAATCTTATTTTCCTGAATCAATGGAAGACCTTGAGAAGATAAAAACCGAAATATCGTATCCATGCCTGATGAAACCGTTGGAGAGGCATTTTTTTTATGCAGTATTCAGGACTAAATTGTTCAGGATAAAGAATTACGAAGAGCTGAAGGAAAAATTTGAATTGTGCCTGAAAAACAAGCTTGAAGTTTCTCTGGCTGAACTAATACCGGGTAAAGACACAAATTTTTACAGTTTCGAATGTTATGTGACAAAAGCTGGCGAGATAACTAATGAGTTTGTAAAAGTTAAGTTCAGGCAGACACCGCCTTTTTTCGGTGTCGGCAGAGTAAGCATGTCAACAGAAAAAAAGGAGATTATCCCTCTTGCAAAAGAATTCCTTTCAAAACTAAAGGATTTTTCTGGACCTGCATACATAGAGTTTAAGTTTGACGAGAGAGACGGGTTATATAAGTTCATTGAAATCAACGGCAGGATTATCATTAGCGTGAGCCTGTCTACTAGATGCGGAATAAATTTTCCGCACATACTTTATTCTGAATTTGTGGATTCAAAAATAATAAAGACAAATAATTATGAAAAAAACATCTATTGGATACAGCTCTATAGAGACATCGCGACAACTTTATCAAAAGCCGCAAAAGAAGAAAAGCTTGGTTTTAAGGAGTTCATCAGGCCGTATCTTGGAAAGAAAGTTTTTGCATATGAGAGTATGGATGATCCGATGCCGATGATCATGGACTGGAAATTCAATTTAAGGTCTATTTTTCCAAAGATAATAAAGAATCTAAAGACAGAAGAGTAGAACTTATTTTATCTAGATATTATTGTTAATATCGCTACCTTTATAATTGAATTCTCCTTTTTGTCTTCAAATGGAAAATCAAAACCACGAGCAAAGCACAGAAGATGTCAAGCACTGGGCAGACCAGATAGCTGAAGATTCAATTGAAAGAGTTGAGAAAACACCTCTGCTTAAGAGTGCCGTAGAAAAAAACGGGTATTTTGTCTATGATGAGAAGACACCATCAGGCATAATCCATATAGGATCAGGAAGAGGTTGGGTAATCCATGACGCAATAGCAAAAGCTCTCAGGGATAAAGGAGTAAAAGCCAGGTTTGTATTAAGTTCTGATGATATGGATCCCTTGGATAAGCCTTCAAAAGTTTTGAATGAAGAAGAGAATAAGAAATTCATGGGCGTCCCTTTCAGATACATCCCAAGCCCTGTCGTTGGTTATTCAAGTTTCGGTGATTATTATTTCAGGCAGTGCACTGACATTTTTCCTGAGTTCGGAATAGTTGCAGAGTTTGAGAGTACAGGAGAAGAATATGAAAAAGGCACGTTCAACAAGACTATAAAAATTGCGCTTGATAATGCAGACAAAGTTCAGAAAATATTTGGTGATTTATACGGCGATGAAGTCGCTGCTGCAAACAAGCTGCCTTTCAATGTAAGATGCCCTGAATGCGGGAAGATTGCGACGACGCTTGCCCTTGAATGGAGCAAACAAAAAGAACTGCTTTATTTTGAATGTAAAGAAGGGGTTGTTGATTGGGCAAATGGTTGCGGCTACAAAGGATGGATATCACCTTACAACGGGAACGGGAAATTTCCCTGGAAAGTTGAATGGGCTGCAAAATGGCCTTCAAAAGGAGTGATAATAGAGACAGCTGGAAAAGATCATTTCACAAAAGGAGGTTCAAGGACAGCAGCATGCAGGATTGCAGTTGATGTTTTCAATTATCCTCCGCCATATCCGTCAAACGGTTATATTGAAGGTCCGGGGTATGAGTTTTTTACAGTAGGCGGGAAGAAAATGTCAACCTCTAAAGGAAGAGGAATTGGTTTTGCGGAATCGATTAATTTTGCGCCTGCAAAAATGCTCAGGTACATGCTTGTCAGGACAAGACCGAATGCAGTAATAGATTTTGATCCTTATGGTACAAATGACCTTATATTGCTATATGAGAGATATGACAAGGCAGAAAGGATCTATTTCGGAAAAGAAGACGCAGGAGAAAAGGAAAACATAAAGCAAAAAAGGATATATGAATTATCCCATGTAGGAAAAATTCCTGACAGGATGCCGCCCCAGATATCACTGACACATGCCTCAAATCTAGTGCAGTTTTTTGATGATGAAGAAAAGATAATTGAGTCTTTGAAAGAGTCCGGCCACCTGTCTCACGGGGCAGATGCTGAAGAAATGAATTATATCAAGGAGAGGCTAAGGTTTGCGAAGAGATGGGTGACTGAGTTTGCAGATGAGCAGTATAAATTTGAATTGCAGCACAAGGTTCCTGAAGATTTAGTTTTAGATGATTTGCAAAAACTTGCCCTGCACAAAGTAGCTGAAAAATTAAAGCACGGCAAATGGACAGAACAGACACTCTTCAATGAGTTCTATACAATATGCAAAGATGAGCTTGACATGGACCCAAAAGAATTCTTCAAAGCAGCTTACATGGTCTTGCTAAAAAAAGAAAGAGGGCCAAAGCTTGCAGGGTTTTTGCTCATGGTAAAAGACAAGGCGATAAAATTGTTTGAGAGCGTTTAAAGAATTTTGTTTTATTTTTTTCGCAAGCTCTGTTTATTAAAGCTTAATATTATAAATAAAGAAAACATATATCTAATGCGGGGTGAAGCTGTATGAAACATATTTTGATCTTTGTCTTATTTTTGTTGTTAGTATCGTCATGCCAGGAAAACTTGCCAAGGCAGAAGATTATGGAAGGAGACTGCCAGGATAGCGGGACATGTGTTTCTGACAATATTTCCGAGAACAACAGCAATGTAGATTTATTTAGCCAGGATTTAAGCAGCGTCTATTCTGAAGAGGTTGAAGGCAAAGTCAACGGATTCCTTGCAAAGCCGAATCAGCCAGGAAATTATCCAGGAATAATGATCCACGAGTGGTGGGGCCTAAATGAAAATATCAAAGAGATGGCTAAGATACTTGCAAAAGAAGGTTATATTGTGTTTGCGATTGATTTATATGACGGAGAAGTTGCCTCTAATTCAACAAGAGCAGGGCAACTGGCAACTGGTGTGAGAAATAATCAGGATAAAGCTGTTGAAAAGATGAAAGATGCTGTAAAATATTTGAAGGACACAGAAAACGCAGCAAAAATTGGATCTTTAGGATGGTGCTTTGGCGGCGGAGAATCTCTTCAGTTATCTCTCAATGAAAAACTTGATGCAACCGTGATCTATTATGGATCCCTTGTTACGGATAAAGAGCAACTTAAAAAAATAACATGGCCTGTTTTAGGCGTGTTCGGCGATAAGGACCAGAGCATTCCTGTAAGTTCAGTCCAGGAATTCCAGTCAGCTTTAGGCGAGCTTAAGATAGAGAATGAAGTGTATATATATCCCGGAGTAGGACATGCTTTCGCAAACCCGTCAGGAGCAAATTATGCAAAAGATGAGACTATTGATGCATGGGAAAAGACAATTGACTTCTTGAACAGGCAATTGAAAAATCAGTGATCCAATTTTTATTTTTTTTCTTATAGTTTTTTTATTTTATTGCAGCTAATAGTTTCTCAATTCTCTATATATCGGATAACCGATAAATATATAAATAGTATCGTATTACCGATATTATAAATCCGATAAAAAATTTATCGAAAGTTATGGAGGAAATGAACATGAATAAAGAAGAATCTGATGAAGGACAATGCTCGTGCAATGAAGAAGGTTGCTCTTGCGGGCAGGATAATTGCTGTGATGAAGAAAAAGGCCATACAGGCATGATCCTAGGATTGGCTAATGCTGCGTGGACAGAGCTCTTGAAGGAAAAGATGAAAAAAGCTTATGAAAAAGCAGCAGGAAGCAAGATGGATAAGATTGCAGCTATCGGCGTTGAAGCGAACATAGAGATGTGGCGAGGAAAGATGCAGGAAAAAGCAAAATGGGCTGAGTTTGAGGAAAAGTTAGACAAGGCAATGAATGAATAATTTTTTTAATTCTTTTTCCAGTACAATTCTTTCCCTTCTACAAAGCAGTCTATTTTGCCCTGGGTTCTCAGATAAGACAAGAATGCCATGACTATTGACATGTTGAGGAAATACTGGGCTATCTGGACATAAAGGTCGTATTTTTCAGATAAAAATTTCAAAATGCCTTCAGGAGTGTTTTTCTCTTTTAGGAAATCTGTTATGATTTGTGCAACTTCATTTAATTTTTCTATGTTTTTTTGAATCGCGGATTTAGCCTGTTCGTTATTCAATAGGCCGCCGTGCGCAAGTAAAAAAAACTCGTAATCTGAGTCATATAGCTGTTTTAAGAAAACAAGCGACTTTTCAACATTGAACAGATAAGGAATCTTGTATTTTTTAAGAACTTCTTCTGAAAAAAAAGAATCAGATGCATATAAGACATTGTCATTTGTCAGGAGATTTATCATGTTGAAAGTGTGGCCGGGGGCCTTTATTATCTTTAATCCTTCTATTTCAGTCTCTTCTTTAATTACAACATCAGGAATTGACGGCTTTGCCATGAAGAACTTGTCTTTTAGCTCTGTTATTGGTTCTCCTCCGAAAAGATATATTGGCTCAAGAAGTGGGTTTTCCATGATGTTTGCTTCGATAACAGGCGCATATATCCTGCAGTTTGTCCTTTGCTTAAGTAAATTGTTCCCGCCGAAATGATCCCCGTGAGAATGAGTGTTGATTATAGTTTTTATCTCTATATTCTTCTCTTTCAATACATTATATATTTTTCTTGAATAATCATCGTCAAGCCCTGTGTCAATCAACGTTGCCTTATTATCCTTTATGTGTATGCCTATGCATATTTTTGACTCAAAAAAATAACTATTGCCTTTGATATGCTTCAACATACTATCTAAGAAAAACTGCCTGTTTATCTATTTTAGGCTTAAATCTCTCCTCTCCTGTTTTCAAGAATTTCCTTTGCAAAAGAATACTCTTCGTCATGGACAAGACCAGTCTTTAATAGTCCGGTCAGTACTTCTAGTTCTTTTGCTATGTTTACAGCAAACATCTATACACCCCCCAAATGAGCTAAAATGGGTTTTGACTATAAAAAATTTTCCTAAAAAATAAAAAACTTTATATATACATTTATACACACTAATAAGTATGTTTATAAATAAGAAAGACATTATCGGCCTTAACCAGGAAATCGGTGAAAAAGGAAACCTGAGAAATGAAAGCTCACTGGATTTTTCAATGAGTGCGATTAAAAACAAACCATGGCTCTTTGAGCTTTCATATCTAGTGAGATGTCTCTTGGTTGATCATTGTTTTGAGGATGGGAATAAGAGGACATCTCTTGCACTAATGCTTATTTATTTTGATCATTATGAAATTGAATATGATAAAGAAAGAATTGTCAGGGCAATCCATGAGATCGCAAAAAAGAACATAATAGATATCAATAAAATCCTGAGGATGATAAAAAATGCAGCAAAATAAAAATTATGATGTTTCACAAAGAGGAAAACAACTCATAAAAGAGAACCAGGACATGTTTGTCGCACTGGAAGAATTGGACAGGACAGGAAAATTAAGAAAACTGAATTACAAGAAGAGATTCAACTTTACATTAGATGAGAATATCATGCATGAATTCAGGTTATACTGCAAAAAAAATACAATGAACATGTCTGCGAAGATTGAGAGTATGATAAAAGAATATCTTAAAAAAGAGCTGCGCTAGGTATTCTTGCCACCTTTATTTGTAACACTACGATAAAGCTCTATTATATTGGCAGGGTTGGCAGCTTTACCGGTAGTGACAAGCATGAATTTAATCACCTTTAATATCCAGCCGGCAGGAGCCAGGATATTTGCATGCCTCAAGACTCCCGAAATATGCGCAACAGATGTATCCTTTTCATCCCCATAAAACATCACATTCCTCAATAAATCATTTGCTGCCTGATTACGATAGATAGCATTTGGGAATGCATAAGCTAATGCAGGGCCTTGAAAGTAGCTTTGTAATATTTTAACTGTGTCATCATATATTCCCTGCAATTTATTTGCTAAATTATCATATCCTCTTGCTTTATTGCTATATACTCTATTGCTATTTGGCCTATAGCTGTTGGCTAGCAAGATCATATCCTCAAGGACAGGCATTTCTACACCCTATATTATTGTATATAAAAGGCTTTCTTTTTAGATCCTTCAGAAATCAAGCAAAGAAGAATTGAACTTGGCGTTCCTGTACTTGCAGTAAGCGCATGAATCAGAAGATTGTGGCATTCCTCCATCCAGCGTTGCAAGCGCTTTTTTCCAGAGAGCTTGGGCGCTTTCTACATTTACTTCAAGCTTTAATAAGTCAGTGTGGAACAAAAATATATTGTCAACAACCTTATCAGGATGATAAAAGATAAGATAAAAATAGTCTTGTGTCTCATATCCGTTTTTCCTCAATAAAAAATTGTAAAAGTTTAATTGGTCCCTGTAGTACTCATGGGTGTCCTCCCTAAGCTCATATCCTCGTGTCTTGTAATCTAAAACAATAAGCTTATTGTCTTTTGTCAGGATGTTGTCAACAGCGCCTTTTAAGGTATTTCCTTTTTCATCAGTATAAGATATCCCGCGCTTCGCATCCCTCCATTTATCCAAAAGAATCCTGTCATTAAACAGCTTTGCATCAACCTTGTGCTTCACAAGTTCAGGCGGCAGGGCATCTTCCATATAAGAGTCAAAATGCGCTTTTAATATCCTGTCCATGCCGCTAGGAAGAGAAGGAAAAATCCCGTCAGGCCTCTTTAGATTCTTCCTGAACTGCAGCCAGAAGCATTTCTTGCAATCCTTGAATATGTTAATTGTTGACGGAGAGAGTGAATACGGCATTATTACTAATAAAAGGAGTTAATTTAAATATACTCTGTAGGAATGTCCAGTGTGTCCAGTGCTTTTAATCTAACGACTGTTATGTTCAATTTAAGTTGCGGCTACTTAAAATAGAAAGGGCTTTGATTTACCAACTAAAAAGATTTGCTTAGTTGTCTTCTTGCATATGTACGTGCTATATTCTCTTTAGTTTTCAGCTTTAAGGGAATTGCATCTGGATTTATTGAGCCAGCTATTTCATCTTGATATCCTTCTACTCTTTTTTCCATTAAAGCCAAACAATTAATTGCTTGCATATAATTTGCAGCAGTTTGATATTTTTGTTTAAATAATCCTTGCCAATTTGAAAATTCTCCTTGTGTGCTAAGAAGATCTTGATAGAACCTTACTCTTTGATTAACTACGTTTTCCAGTGCTGTAACAGCTTCAGCAGATATATTCTCTGGAATTATATATCCATATGGTTTCATATCTAAATTACCTTACTAAGCTCTTCTCTACTTAAGTCCGCATGATTATCTAACTGATTTCTTGTTTCAGCATAAGTCAGTAATGTAGGATTTAGGGACTAAGTCTCTATAATCGCATAAATCCTATTCTAATTTAAAATCTAAATGACCTAAATCAAATTGTTTGCACAAATTTAAGTAATTTTTCTTTTGGGGTAAGATATCCTATACCTTGATGCAATCGATCTTCATTGTAAAAGACGAGAAAATCGTCTAAACACCTGAATC
>Ga0247727_10019693_pt1 | contig 10425 bp, 9 predicted proteins | sample WisWelCaveWW1625_FD_202498 | JGI IMG/M metagenome (GOLD analysis project Ga0247727, IMG submission 202498) | Biofilm microbial communities from Wishing Well Cave, Virginia, United States - WW16-25 | ecosystem: Environmental > Aquatic > Deep subsurface > Groundwater > Cave microbial mat | place... | reverse complement strand
CTATTATTCATTGGGGTATGCTCCTTGGGTTGGGAATTTGGTTGGGGAACCGAATCCCATTTTACAGGAGCTACCCTTTTCCATCTATCCTTATATTAGAATGACAGCTGCGAGTTTCTGTGCAATCCCTCATGCTTCGGGATAAACTCCGTGCGAAATGACGCGCCGATTCAAAATCTCTCTCCTACAAAATACTTGAGCATCGCGCGCCATGTGGGCCAATCGTGGGGCCAATCATGTCCCCATACCGAAAGTTCGTGCGGGATACCTTTTGCCTGCAAGATACCGGACAAGCGGCGCGATGCCTCGGGATTTTCGTAATTGCCTTGCCCCGTCGCAATAAAAATATCGCGCTTGTAGTGGAGCATGTTCAAATACTCGCCGCTCAAATTCGGCACATAATCCACAGGATTATTGAAATAAATATGTTCGTTGTAATACTCGCTGTGATAATACTGCCGAATGTCATAATTGCCGCTCATCGCAATTGTTCCCGCAAACAGATCGGGGCGGCGAAACAATTGATTCGCGGCATGATACGCGCCGAGCGACGCGCCTGTGGTAATAATCCCGACGCGGCTTTGGCAGCTGTTCCAAATGTACGGCACAACTTCATTGCAAATATAATTGTTGTATTGCACTTGCCGCCACGCCATCGCGCCCGGATGCAAATTGCGATTGAGCCATGCCTCGCGGTTGATACTGTTGATCGAAAATACTTTGACCTTGCCCGCATCAATAAAAGACTCGAGCTGGTCAAGCACCAAAAAGCGTTCGTACTCCAAATAGTCCGCTGCCGCCGTCGGGAACATCAACAGCGGAAACCCATAGTGACCATACGTCACAATTTCCATCCATTTGTCGAGACTGGGACTGTGCCAGCCGTCAAGAAAGCGTTGCATTGTCGTCTCCTTTGGGGAATCGCGTATCGCAAATCGCGTATCGCGTATCGCAAATCGGACTTCCAACCTCCGATCTCCAACTTCCAACTTCCAACTTCTAATTTCCAATTTCCAACTTCTAATTTCCAATTTCTAATTTTGAATAAAATCCCCCCGCCCCATCTTCCACTCGATTCAAATTTTCAGGATCGCCGCGCCACTCGATTTGCGAATCGCGTTCGATCAAAAATTTGTACGCATACATGCCGCGTTTTGGGCGCGGGATGCTTAAAGTCCACACGCCCGCATACAGTTCGCGCAAACGATGCGCGCGTGTTTTCCAACCGTTCCATTCGCCGACGACGGCAACGCGTTTCGCGTCCGCGTCGTAATAGCGAAATGTGATCGTCTCTTTTTGAATATGCGGCGATAACGCTTGATGTTCCAAAATTCCGCCCTCCGCGCGCAACGCGTAAGCAACCGCGTGCGCGGCGTTCAAAACGCCGTGACCTTGCCGTTCGCGCGGAAAATGTTCCAGCGATTGCGCGGTGTCGCACAAAATTTTTTCGATCTGCGCGGGCGTGAACGTTGGATTCGCTTCCAACATTTGCGCGATGACGGACGAAACAATCGGCGCAGCCATCGAAGTGCCGTCCACATGTTGATAATACGCGTGAATATATTTTTGTTCCATCATTCGCACACGAATCACGCGGCGAATTTCATCGAGGGATAATGCCAGCGTTTCCTTTTTGAATTTTTTCGCGGCTGCGCGCGTGTTCAATAATTTTTTCAATTCCGCGTCCGACACATGCGCGAGTTTCCACAAATACTCTCCTTCATTGTACACCCAAGTTTGCGGCAGCATCGGCGCAGCGAGATACATCGCGGGCGCAATCAATTCGGGTTTCGGTTTGTGATTGCCGCCGCGTCCAAAATTGGAAGGATACAAACGATGCCGCGCGCGTTCCAACGAATTGCGATCATCGAGTCCGCCAACCGTGATTGCCGATGGCGCGCTCGCGGGCGGCACAATCGCTTGCGAGCCGCCATTCCCCGCCGCGCACACCACCACCATTCCCCGCGCGCTCGCTTCCTCCACCAATTCATCCAACGCGCTCAATGTGCCATCCGAAGGCATATCGCCGCCGACGGAAAGATTGATGATGCGAATGTTGTAACGATGTTGATGGTGAATCACCCAATTCAATGCCCGATAAATATCGTCCTCGTGAATCCGCCGCCCGCGCCGATTGCCCGTTTTCACCAACACCACTTGCGCGTCGCTCGCAATGCCGCGATAGTGATATTTGGAAAGAAAGCCATTGCCCGCCGCGACGCACGTTGTCATCAAGCCGTGCCAACTTGTCAACGCGGGGCGGCGAAAGTTTGGACGCTCGATGGGTTCTTTTCCCGTCGCGTCAATGTGCGCGAGGATGCGGTTGTACGGACGCGTGAGATCGGGATGCGGATAAAATCCTGAATCAAGAAACGCGATCACCACGCCGCGCCCGGTGAATTGCGGATACGCGTGTACGCGTTGCGGTGTTGTCAACAGCGCGGGTTCGTCGCGCGCATAAATTGGAAAAGGGGAAAGTGTTTCGTGTTGAATGGATTCCGTGTGACGCCGTTGTTGCTGTATCGCCACCGCATCGAGAACGCAACGCGGACACGCGCCGCGCGTTTCATGCCATTGCGGATTTTTTTCTTGAAGCACACGCGCAAGGTGTGGTTCCAGATTACGATTGAGTTCAAGCACAAGCGCGTCCGTGCGGCGATCACACAACGGACAAAATGAAATCGTAGAGACGTTTCGGTGAAACGTCTCCGTTCGCTGAAACGTCTCCGTTCGCTGAAACGTCTCCCCATGAAACGTCTCTGAATCGGCGGCGGACACGGCGACGAGTGTAGCACGAGTGGGAAAGGGGTGTCAACGCAAAAAATTTACGCCCTGTGGTTTCGGCGTTGGAGCCCCCGCCGGAACCAACCCCAATAACTTTTAATAAAAGCGATGCCCAAGTCCAGAGCGAGATCGTCCCGTCCACACGCAATCGCCTTGATCAAAATGGATTGATAGATCAAGCGCGAGGCATAGGGTACGTGAAGCGTCCGCAGAGCGTGACGGTCGAGGGGCAATGAAAACGTCGTATAACGGTGAAGCGTGCCATAGAGTTGCAGCCCCACCATCGTCGCGAGGCACTTGCTGCACCGAGAGCAATTTTCGAGTCCGATGCCATTCTCAAAACAAACTCGCAAAAGTGGATACGTCACCTCCCAATGCGCCACCGTACCAAGTTTATCCGCTTTTGTAGCTGTTACACCATCGTCCACAACTTGCAGCGTCTCTGTGGAAAACAGCGAATTGATGCGGGTAAATTCACCCCACGGCGGCGCATCCTTTTCAACGCTGCCCGTAGGAATATAAAATCGTCCCAACAACCGATTCAATGTGAGAGCTGCGCCCGCCAGAGAACTGATATACATCCAATTCCACTCTAACGTCGGATACCACGCGCGCGCATTCGTGCGCGCCACAAGCAGTTCGAGGTCAAGGCGCTGAAAGAGCTTTGCGTACGCGGCGCGACATATCGCATAGCGGTCTGGCGCGTCCAGCGGAATATCAAAGCCATGCACAAATAACCCATGCGTTACGCGGGTCGCAGGATTGGCGTCTTGTTCTGGCAAATGAGTCCAAAGCGAATAAAACGAATCCACTCCGCCCGAAAACGCAGTCGCTACACCGCGCGGCGCAACCTCCGAAATAGGGCTTGCTAAATGCGGGGCGTGAATGGCAACGCGCTTGACACTTGAAGGAAAGAGACGGAGCAGCGTTTGCTGCAGCTGCTCCAGCCCTTGCAACAGCCGCGGGGAGATTGGACCGCGTACGTCGAGGTCTTGACCAAACCGCATCGCAACCAAGAGTAAAGTCGCGACAAGTCCATCAGCTCGCGCATCAAGATAACGCGCATAGCTAGAGGGAAAAGCAAACCAGACCCGTTCGGGCATTCCGCCAAAGAGCGGCGCCGCTTCGACACGCGCCGAGAACTTGATTTGGTCTTGCACAAAATCCAGCTCGGGAGGATGAACAATCATGCATCCTCCTTATCCGCAGCGAACACGGCGACGAGTGTAGCACGAGTGGGAAAAGCGTGTCAATGCAAAAAACTGGTGATCACCCACAACGCGTAAAAGGCGTTCTCTAACATCGCGTCGGTCGCGTTCTCTAACGCGACCGACGCGACCTGTGGGTGATCACTAGAAAAAAAAGGCGGTGATATCGCGTTGCGCGCGTGCTTGAATCCGTGTACAATCTCTGAAAATTTTATCAGTGCAACTTTCAGGTATCCAATACCTTCGCCAATCGGAAAATGCTCGCCAAAAAACCCGTTTTCTCGATTAGATTCTTACAGCGAACTTGTGCGAGACCCAGAAAACGGGTTTTTGGCGATGGTATTGGTAATATGATGGTAACTATTACGGAAGCGCAGCGTCAGACTCTGATACAGGAGTTGGAACTTCACAAAACGGAATTTAGCGCGCTTGGCGCTGCCATCTTGCATTGGCTCGACGCGGACCGACAGTATCTCAACCTCACGCTGGTTGCCGTCGCCGCGGGTCTTGGGATCATTCCTTTTATCATCGAACAACAAGTATTTTTTGTGTTGCTGTTCTTTTCCCTTATTTTCCATGTGCTGTTGTACGAAATGCTTGCGACAAACAAAATCCTCAATGATTTGAGTCTCTACGTGGTAGAAATTGTAATTCCCCGCGTGAATGTGATCCTCGATCAGCTGGGCGACGAACGCCAAGGGCTTACCGTTTGGGGCTGGGAAGTGCAATCGGCTACGCGTCCGTTTAGCCGCAATGAATTGCTCTTGATTTCGCTGACCCCCACGCGTCAATGGGTGCCCATTCTCGCCATCGCGGCGCTGCTGCTTGCCTACCTTTTCATTACGCAAGCGCAAGGCATCAGTTTGGGCTTAGGGGACCTCGCTTTGATTCTCGTCAATCTGGTCTTTTTGATCTGGGCCGCGGCGCGCAATGCCTTGTACGCGCGGACTGCAATCCAACACGCCGAAACGATACGGCAACACTATAAACAAGCAGCACAAGTGGCGGAAACCACAAAGGACGCAAAGGAAAACTGAATGTTGCCAACGACGGCGGATATTGTAATTATTGGCGGCGGATGTATGGGCGCGAGCATCGCGTATCATCTCGCTGAACGGAAAACGGGAAAAATTGTTTTACTCGAACGCGAAAAATTTTTAGCGATGGGCTCGACAGGGCGCAATGCGGGCGGCGTGCGTTATCAATTTTCTACCCCCGTGAACATTCAACTTTCGATCTATTCCCTCGACATCCTTCAACGCTTTCAAGAGATTTTTGGCGTCTCCGCCGAATATCACCCCCTCGGTTATCTCTTTCTCCTCACCTCTTTGGATGAAGTCGCGTTGTTTCAAAAAAATATCGCGCTGCAAAAATCGCTCGGCGTTCACGATGTCCGTTTTCTTTCCCCAAATGACATTGCGGAACTCGCGCCGCGCGTAAATCTCGACGGCGTCCTTGGCGGCAGTATCTGTCCGCGCGACGGCACCGCCGATCCGAATACCGTGACGCAAACTTTTATCAGCGCGGCAAAAAAACGCGGCGTCTTGATCGAAACCGAAACGAATGTGATCGGCATCGAAACGCACAACGGACGCGTCGCCAACGTGATCACGAATCGCGGACACATTGGCACGCGCGTCGTCATCAATTGCGCGGGTCCGTGGGCAGCGAAAATTGGCGCAATGGCGGATTTGGAAATTCCGATTGTGCCGATGCGCCGCCAATTTTTCAACACCGCCGAAATTCCCGAAATCCCGCACAATCATCCCTTTGTCATTGAGTTTGCCACGTCGCTTTATTTTCATCCCGATCATCCCGGCTTGCTCGTCGGCATGTCGAATCATCACGAAGCGCCGGGCGAATCGTACGCGATCGATGAAGCCTTTCACTTTGAAACGTTGGAACGCGCCATGTATCGTTTGCCGCTGTTGGAATATGCGCGCATCACAAAACAACTTGCAGGGTTGTACGAAGTCACGCCCGACGCGCATCCCATTTTTGGAGAATCGCGCGATGTCCCCGGTTTTTACACTTGCGCGGGTTTTTCAGGTCACGGCTTTCAACATTCCCCCGGCGCGGGTTTGGTAATGAGCGAAATTATTTTGGACGGGGCACCGAAAACGATTGATGTTTCGATGTTGGATTTGGAACGGTTCCGCGAAGGACGCGCGATTGTAGAGCAAAATGTCGTGTGAGGGAGGGTGACGGGTGACGGGTGACGAGGGGGAGAAAGGGCGATGGGTTGTGAGTGACGGTACAGGATAACGAGCGTAAAATAGGGCAACTGCGGTTCTTGAATCAAGGTGTGAAAATGGAACAAACAAATGATCGGCTCGAATCGTTTGGGATATACAAAATTGCCTTGCAGTTGTTTGATGATTTTTGGGATGACTCTGAAATCTTGGGTCAAGATTATCGCGGGCGCGAATTGGTGAAACAGCTGACCCACAGCTTGGACTCAATTTGTGCGAATATGGAAGAAGGATACGGGCGCGGGTTCACCAAAGAATTGCCCTATCATCTGAAAATTTCGCGCGGCGAAGCGCGCGAAAGTAAAGGACGTTATACGCGGTGCAAGCGATTGCTTGCTCCCGATTTGATCGCAAAACGGCAAGCCACGTTGGATCAAATTATCGGCGGTCTCACTGCTACAGTCAACACGATTGAAAGGAAAAATCAAACGCGCGGCGCGTGACCTTTCCCCGTCACCCGTCACCCGTCACTTTCCCCATGCCCATTATGCGTGACGCGTTTCTCGCGTTATCCACCAACTCCCTCGCGCACAAAGCCGTGATCGGTTTTCCGTTGTCGCGCAAAATGACGCGGCGTTTTGTCGCGGGTGAAACGTTGGAGGAAGCCATTGGCGCGATCCAGCGCGTGAATGAAAAGGGGATGTTGGGCGTGTTCGACTTTCTTGGCGAAGCGGTGACGAACGTCAAAGAATCGCGCAAGGCGCGCGACGAATATCTCCGCATCCTCGATGCGATTGAAAAAAATAAATTGAACGCGTATGCTTCGATGAAACCGACGCAGATGGGGCTGGTCGTAAGTCACGACGCGTGTCTGGAAAATATCAGTGCCGTCGCAAAACGCGCGCAAGACGTTGGCACGACGATTCGCGTCGAGATGGAAGATTCGTCATTTACACAAGCGACGTTGGATGTGTTCAAGGAATTGCGCGCGGAATTTTCCAATGTCGGCACGGTGATTCAAAGTTGTTTGTATCGCAGTGAGGACGACATGCGCGAGCTTTTCAAATTGGGCGCGAACGTGCGGCTCGTCAAGGGCGCGTACAAAGAGCCGCCGAGCGTGGCGTTTCCGCAGAAAAAAGATGTGGACGCGAATTATTTGAAACTCGCGGAAATTTTTTTAGCCAACGCCAAAGCAAAGAACACCGCACGTCCCTTTTTGGTGTTGGCAACCCACGACGCGAAAATTATTGACTGGGCAAAAGAGTTGATTAAACAAAAGCAAGTAGCCCATTCCCGTTTTGAATTTCAAATGTTGTACGGCATCCGTTCCGAATTGCAGCGGCAACTCCACGCGGAGGGCTACCCCATGCGCGTCTATGTGCCCTACGGCTCGCAGTGGTATCCCTACTTTATGCGGCGGCTGGCGGAACGTCCCGCGAACGTGATCTTTTTGGCGAGTAATCTTTTCAAATGAAGGGTAAGGTGACGGGTGACGGGGAGCTCAAACCCCGTCACCCGTCACCCGTCACCCGTCACTCTCGATGCGCGCAGAAATCATCTCTATCGGCACTGAATTACTTCTCGGCGAAATCATTGACACGAACGCGGCGTGGCTGGCACAACAGCTCGCGGCGATTGGTGTGGACGTTTATTTTCGTACTACCGTTGGCGATAATGTCGGACGCATTGCTTCCACAATTCAGATTGGCATGAGCCGCGCGGACGTAATGATCACCACAGGCGGTTTGGGTCCGACGGTGGACGACATGACACGAGAGGCAATCGCGCAAGCGGTGGGCGTACCCCTCCTATTGAATCAAGAATTGGTGGAACAGATACGCGAACGGTTTGCGAAATGGGGGCGCACGATGAGTGAGAACAATGTGCGACAGGCGTACATTCCGCACGGCGCAACGCCCGTTGAAAATCCCGTTGGCACCGCGCCCTGTTTTATCGTGGAACACGAGGGATGCTCCATTTTTGTTTTGCCCGGTGTCCCGCGCGAAATGAAATTTCTCACTGAAACGCGCGTGCTGCCGTGGCTGCGCGAAAAGATGGGCGACAGTTCGATCATTCTTTCGAAAACGCTGCGAACGTGCGCGGTGGGCGAAAGTTTGATTGACGAAAAAATTGGCGATCTCGAAGCGGAAAGCAATCCGACGGTGGGTCTCGCCGCGCATCCGGGGCAAACCGACATTCGCATCACGGCGAAAGCGGCGACGCGCGCCGACGCGGAAAAATTGATCGCAGAGATGGAAGCGCGTGTGCGCGAACGTTTGGGTGATTGGATTTATGGCGAGGGCAACGAAACGGTGGAGCAGGTGATTGCGCGAATGTTGACCGCGCAGCAAAAAAAGATCGCGGTGGCGGAATCGAATACGCTGGGGAAAATCGCGGAACGGCTGCGCGCCACGCCTGAAGGATTAAACATCACCGAGAATTTGATTCGCGTGAACGATGATGAGGTGGATGAGCAGCACGCGCAAGAAATCGCGCAAACCTTGCGCGCGGCGACGGGCGCGGACATTGCCCTCGCGGTTGTGAGTACGATGGGGGGGCAGGACATGTACTTGGCGGACACAGGCAAAACATTTATCGCCCTTTCCGCCGATTCCAAAACGCGCAGCTACAGTTATCCCGTCGGCGGTATGGGCGAGATGGCACAAAATTGGACGATGGTGCGCGCGTTGGATATTTTGCGGCGTGCGTTGTTATGATTTCCCCTGCTCCTAAAAAGTTTTGGAGAAACTTGTGAATTTCTCCCCTCTCGTAAAAATTTTTTCCAAAAATTTTTAGGAGAGGGGCCGGGGGTGAGGATGAACCGCGACGACATTCTCTATCTCGTCACCTATCACAATCGCGCGAACGCGAAAATTTTTGAAACAGCGGCGAACCTTTCGCACGAACAGTTGATGCGCGTCAATGAATTTGATCGCGGCTCGGCGTTTGAAACATTGCGCCATCTGGTGGATACCGATTGGAGTTGGCGGCAGTTTTGCAACGGCAATGATGTGGGTAAAGCGTACTTGTGGGAATTTGTGTCAATGACAAATTTTGACGAGACGCGCGGGGCGTGGGAAAGGGACAGCGCGGAATTATTCGCATACGCGCAATCGCTCGATGAAGCAGCATTGCAACAACAAATTATCATCAACGCAGAAAAAGGGGAACGCGCGCGGATATGGCAAATTCTCGCGCACGTTGTCAATCATGGCACACAGCATCGCAGCGAATTGGCGCGCTATTGGACCGTATGTGGATTTTCACCGGGGGATTTGGATTTGTTGTAGGGAACGCTCGCCGCAGCGTTCCGCGTTCGCCGCAGCGTTCCGCGTTCGCCGCAGCGTTCCGCGTTCGCCGCAGCGTTCCGTGCGTGAAGAACACCGCGAAAATCAATATGCCAATCGCGTTGTGCGTGGGCTGTGCGATGCGTAGGGGATGGGGTTATCAGAAATATCCAAGCGTTCATCACACGTTAGGAAATCTTCAGTGGACACAGGCGCGTGATGGACGCTCATTTCAACCGATTTGAGTGAGGCATGCCACCTTTCGTCTTGGTCTGACCATCAGAGACGCAGCACGTACACGTGATCTGAACCGTCAGTGTTCGTGTGGGGCTGCATACGTCCTCCTCAAAAAACCCGTGAATGAAAAAGAGGAGAACTCCCCCCCGGAGCGCTCCTCTTCCCAAACCATGAAAAGACCCTTTTGGGGTGATTAGTTCGAAGAAAGACTGATCGTCAACGGCTGCCCACTCACACCACTCGCATCGCCCATCGCGAGATTAAGAATCATGTGCGCGGTCACGCCAACGTTGGCATTGCGTGTGTACACAGTGGTGGTGCTGGTGTATTGATTCGCGGGGTTGTCAGCATAGACCGTCAACGTTTCGACAGAGGTCAACCACGCGGGGGTGTGGACAAAGGTGACAACACTCAAACCCGCCGGGATATGTAAGATGTAATCAACCCGGGTAACGTTGAGTGGCAACGTCTCAATGTCCGCAGAAACATCTACAATTGTCCCGTCCGAAAGAATAAAGAGCGGATCGGCGCGACAGTGGGTCAACTTGGCATCGGTCACGCTTTGGGTGAATCCAAAAAGCATGAGCGCGGCTAAGTGCCTATCCGAATAACCTGTGATATAAAGTGAGGTATGAAAAAACGCACCAAGAAAAAAACCAGTCTTCCACCAACCCCCAAGCCCAAGCGCACGCGCGCACGCACGCCGAATAACAAAAC
>Ga0247727_10019692_pt1 | contig 10425 bp, 8 predicted proteins | sample WisWelCaveWW1625_FD_202498 | JGI IMG/M metagenome (GOLD analysis project Ga0247727, IMG submission 202498) | Biofilm microbial communities from Wishing Well Cave, Virginia, United States - WW16-25 | ecosystem: Environmental > Aquatic > Deep subsurface > Groundwater > Cave microbial mat | place... | reverse complement strand
AGCAAATAGCGGCTTGGCCCATGTTCTTCCTTTCTCGGATAGTTTCAACAATGAACTTTGCCTATAAATATAAATCGACAATCGCCAGAATCCAATGGCTCAATTAAAAATCACGTAATGCACCCGTGACAAAGCGATCCCACAAGTTGCGACTATCGAGAACATTAATATCCTTCTCATAATCTTCTCCTTAAGTAAGGACATGGCAAGAGCCCAAAAGCTCTCACAATTGTTTTAAAATTTCCGAGCCCGCCCAAAACCTGGATCGTAACCTACCCGGCATTTTGTTCGAGCTGACTCGATAATTCGTTCGTCAAAGGGATGAAGAGTGGGTAAGATCAAAAAAGCAGCACAAATATTAAAAAATTCTTATGATAATGTCAAGTAAATTTTTAAAAAGCTCAATCCTATTGGGAGATTGGGAAATTTTGGGATACACACGACTTAACCGATTATTGGGATAAAACTCGTCCGGTGGAATTTGAAGTGAATATCGAATCAGAAGTGACTTACTATTCTATTACAAATTAAATCGTTGCAAAAAAAGCAAAGAAAAGTGGCTCACGGAAATGAACTCTCACGGAAATGAACTCTCACGGAAATGAATTCATGAAAATCTTTTCCGTGAGAGTTCCATTCCGTGAGCGATCTTTTTGGTTGTGGTTTGTCCACGTTGGGCCATTGACCTCAAATTATCCGATGGCCTGCAAAAACTTTCGGCGCAACGCGGTATATCTCCGGAGACTTTGTTGAATCTGTGGGTGCAAGAGGAGCTTAAAAAGAGTGGAAAGAAATCAGGGAGCACGGAAAAACTTCATGTTCGCGGGAAGAAAATGGCCGTTCAGTCTTAAAATGCTTTTATTTATTTCCCAATTTAGCTAAGGCAAAACATATCCCCGATGTTATCAATCCAAGATAAATCGGTTGCAGCCCCAACCAATATTCGCCATTTTTCCCCGCCAACAACCATAATCCCGTTAACGCGGCGCTGAGAAGCATCGAAAGCAAAACCCACTTCGAAGACATTTTCCATTTCTCCGAAAAGCTCGCAGCCAGCGGCACGAGCAGCGCCGGCGTCGCGAGCGAGCCGAGTTGATACCAGATATCCACGACGGATTGCGACAGCAGCGCAATGCTGACGGCCACGATGAAAGTAACGATCAAGCCGAGTCGGGAAAAGAATGTCACTAACTTTTCGTCGCCACGTCCATAAATTTTCCAAAGCAAATCCTTGCCCAGCGAGATGGCGGAGAGAAAAGCATAGCCGTCAATCGTCGACATAATCGTCGCGAGCAGAGACAGAAAGAAGAGACCGCGCGCCAATGGCGGGAGCAATTTCACCGCAAGCTCAGGATAAGATTCGGCGGGATTGGCCAGATCGGGAAGAATCGCCGCCGCATAAAGGCCGGTGGCTGTCGTCATGAAATCAAAAATCATCCAACACACCACCGAAATGAGAATGCCGCGACGCGCGACGTTTTCGCTTTTTGCCGCGTAGCAGCGCTGGTAAAAAGTCGGATCGACCAGCGTGCTCATCGCGATGAAATACCAAACCAGAATGTATTGCGGCGAATTTTCGCCGTGCCAGGTGAGATGCAACGGCGGAAGATTGGTTTTGAGAAATTCCCATCCGCCGAACCGGCTCACGGCAAAAATGAGAATGACGATGAAGCCGGCGTACATCAACAGAAATTGCAAAATTTCCGTGCGCACGATCGCCGCGAGGCCGCCGCGAAACGCATAAATCATCGACAGCAGCGCGCCGAGTATCGCGCCGAGCCACAACGGCCAGCCAAACAACATGCGGCAGAGCACGCCGATCATCAGCACATACGGCGCCGGCGTCGAGAGCACAAAAATAAAAAAGGCTCCGGCCATGCTGGCGCGACGACCGTAAGCCTTCTCCAATTGATCGGGAATCGTATAAAACTTCGTTCGCCACGCGCGGCCGGCGATGAGCAACGCGAAGATGGTCGCGTAAAGATAATACGGCGCGCCGAAGACGAGCCAGTTCGATATGCCATACTTGTAGCTAAATTCGCCGACGCCGAGAATGCCGCCGTACCACGTTGACACCAGCGTCGCCACAAACGCCGGCAATGAGAGCCGCCGCCCCGCGACGAGATATTCCTCCATCGAGCTATTATCTCCCGCCTTCGCGGGAATGAAGCCGAGCACGAAAAGGCCGATCAAATAAAGGGCCAATAAAATATATTCGGTTGTGCTCAGGATCATTTTAAAATGGTCGACAAAATTAGCTTTTCATTTTCCTCGGTAAAACTAAAATAAAATTTTCCCGGAACAAAGCAAGTTTGTTTTTGAAAGATTATGCGTCCACAAAATACTTATGGCAAGATCACTAAAAAGCTATTAAATGATCTTGCCATAAGTATCTTGCAAAAAATAACTTTACCATTCAATGGTAATCCGTTACTTCAACAATAACCGTTTCAAAGCTTCCCGCGCCGCCGGTTCGTCACGCTGCGAAAGCGCGCGCACCGCGGCTTTGCGCACGCGTTGATCCGTGTCTTTATTCAAGACTTCTTCGAGCAGCGGAATGACCTCGGCGCTTTCGACATTTGCCAACATCCCAACCGCGTAGGCGCGCATCGCCCAGTTTTCATTCTGGCGCGCCAGGGTTTTGATTTCCGGCAAGGCCGTCTTCTCATCATTATCCAGGAGCGCGGCTAACGCTTGCAAGCGGATTTGCTCTTCGTCGTTCAAGTTTTTCGTAAATTCTCTGCTGCCAAAACCCCTGCCCAACCCTCTTCCTCGGCCAATGCCAAAATCCGGCATCGGCGGAATATCAGGCAGCGGTGGAAAATCTGGAAATGGCGCCAGCGCCGGAAATGGCGGAATGCCTGAAATGGGAGGCAGAGGCGGCATCGGCGCCAGCCGCGCCAGACTTTCCGAGGCGTCTTGCATAGCGTCGTTGATTTCGCCCCAGTCGATATTCTCCAGCGCTTCACGTGCATGCGCCAGCGCCGGTTCAACACCTTCCAAAACGCCTTCAACCGCTGGTGCAATTTCGGCCAGGGCATCCAATTCAAACTCATCGAAATCAGCATGCGCTTCTCGTCGGGCGCGATGTCGAGCGTGATCAGCTTCCGCTCTGGCTCGATCCGCCGCCATTCGCGCACGATCGGCGACGATTCTTTGTTTCGCATTATATTCTCGCGCCATACGTTCGCGCGAGGATGGTTTCGTCGCCGAACTGTCGCGCGGCGCTTTCGATTGCGCAATCACCAGAATTGGCAACGCCACGGCAATAACCGCAGCCAGAAGAAGTAAAGCGCGTTTCATGTTGCACCTCGTTTTTGCATCGTTAAAATTGGGTCCGAAAAAAATCGAAACAAAAAAATTTCCAAATTACGGATAAAAAGCCGCCAACGGATGGTCAGAATAAAATCCGTTGGCCGCCTCCGGCCGCAGGCTTTTCATCTGCTGGGCAACTAAACCTCATTTCTCGCCACGCACAATTTTCAACACCGCCTCTCTCGCTTTCGGCGAATCAATCTGCGACAGCGCGGAAACCGCAGCTTTGCGAACTTGCAAATTTGGATCTTTCTGCGCGATTTCGAGCAACACCGGCACTGCGGCTTCATCATCGAGATTACCGAGCGAGTAAATAGCCGCTTTCTTCAATTCAACAGAGCTCTCGCTACGCACAACCGACAAGAGCGCTTCACGGGCAGCGGGTTTCGACGTGTTGGCAATCGCATAAAGCGCCGTTTTTTTCAGCTCTTCGCTGGGATTGGTTTTACTCACGTTCGCCAGCGCGGTGACGGCTTCATCATCGTTGACGTTGCCCATCGTGTGAATCAACGCCTTCGCCACTTCCAAATCCTGCTCCTGCGCGGCCATTTTGCCGAGAAACTGAATCGCTTCCTTCTCGCCAGTGTTGCCGATGGCATACGCCACGGCTTTGCGCACGCGCGGGTTCGTGCTTTTTGTAAAAATATTCTGTAGAGACTTTAACGAAATTTCATCCGAAAGGTTGCCAATCGCATACACCGCGGCGGTTTGCAATTCGGGATCGCCTGGATCAAGCGCCGTCTTTTCCAGCGCGGCCACCGCCTCGGATTCGCCGGTGTTGCCCAGCGCATACAGCGCGGCCTTGCGCACTTCGTGATTCGCGCTGCCGGTTAAAATCTCGCCCAGCGCGCGAACCGCCGCGGTGGAGCCATAATTGCCAATCGCATACGTCGCGGCTTTGCCCAGCTCCTGATCCGGCGAAGTTTTCGCCACGCGCAACAGAAATTCCAGCCCGGTACTCTCTTCCGTATTCCCGATGCTGTACAGCGCGGCTTTGCGCACTTCCGGATTCGCGCCGGACTCCACAATCTTCATCAACGCTTTCACACTCGCGGCTTCATTTTGATTGCCGAGCGCGTGCACGGCATTTTTTTGCACGGTAGGATCGGCATCGGTCAACGCCAGTTTTTCCAGCGCCGTCGTCGCTTCGGCGCTTTCAATATTGCCGAGCACATAAACGATTTTGCGGCGCAAATTCGCGTTCTTTTCGGTTTGCAACAAATCGATCAACAGCCGCGTCGTCGCCGGGTCATCATCACCATGCTGGCTCAACGCGTAAATCGCTTCCAGCCGCAAATCTTCATCATCTTCGCTGCGCAACGCTTCCAGCTCGGCTTTATATTTCGGATTGCCGGCGCGCGCCAGCTGGTCGGCGAGGCGAATCATGTTGCTGTGCGCATCATTGACATATTTGCTCTTGGGAAACTTCTCGGCAAATTTTTTATACGCCTGAAAAACTTCTTCGGCATTATCGCCGCGTTTCTCACGGCTGTAGCACAACCAAAAACCGGCGTCATCGGCATACTGGCTGCTCGGGTGTTTTTTAACAAAAGCCTCTAATTGCGCAATCGCCTCGCCCCAGCGTTGATCGAGCACGTGATTATAAGCCGTTTTGTATTCCTGATAAACGGCGTCCTGCGGATCGCCGGCAGCCAAGCTCATCAGCGGAGAGGGTGGCGAGCCGGCGTCGCGAGCAGGGCTTCGCGCATCAGCAGCGCTCATCAAAAAAAGAAATAAGATGAATGAAATATACTTTCGCATGTGCAAATACTCTTTCGTTGCGGTTCCTTTTTCGTTGCGAACCTTTACAAAATATCAGGTGATTTTTGTCGGGGCTTTTTCGGCGCCACATTTTGTTGCGCATGTTGCGCCAGCCCGGCAATATTGATTTTCAACAACAGGCCGTCGCGCGCAATGCCATCGCGAACCAGTTCCACGGCCGACAAATCGTGCTCGGCTTCGAGATTCGCGATTTGCAGCAAAACCAATTCAAGCTGATTCATGAGCTGCAACATCCGGCGATCGGCAACCGGATCCAGCTCGTGATTCAACGCCTGCGCTTCGGTCAACAGGTTACGCGAGACCAGGCGCTGATGCGAGAAATCCGGCTTCGCCTCGACCGACACTTCTTCATTCACCACGCCGATCAAAAGAATTTTGGAACGTTCCAACCATTGTTCGGCGCGCGTTTGCGCAACTGGAATGGCCGGCGGGATTGTTTGCGTGATTTGCCGGCCGGCCTCGTTGCTTTGCGGCCACCAGTAATGCCCGATGATGACGCCGCACATCAGCAGGGCCAAAACTCCAGCCGCACGCGCGAACGGAATCACCAACGGTTGTGCAGCCCATTTTTCACGCAGCCAATCCCACGGACGCGCGAATATCGAATCCGGCGCCGCCGACGCTTCTTTTTCCAGACGCTGCGTCAGGCGATGCCAGTAACTTTCCCAGAAATGTTCGGACATCTCGGGCCGCTGCGGCGCGCCGAGTTTGCCGAGCGCGTCGTCCATCTCGACCAGAAAATTTCGGCAATTGGCACAGCCGCTGAGATGCACGTGCAACTCACGTTCGGCAGCGGCGTTTAAATCGCCGAAAACTCTGGCGGTCAACGCGCTTTCGTATTTTTTACAAGGATTAATGTTCATGGTCTTTCCGATAGCCACTTTTCAAGATCAATTTTCCCAACGGATAGAAACAACGCAACGGATAAAAAATCAATGGCAAATTATTTTGAACAAAACAATTAAACATCTTTCGCAATTATTCTTTTCATCCGTTGCGTTGTTTCTATCCGTTGGGCTTTTTTGCTTATTTGTTACTAAACCAAATCGGCTTTATAAAACGCCAACGCTTCCCGCAATTTCCGCAGGGCGCGAAAGAGCTGGCTTTTCACCGTGCCTTCGGAAATTTTCAACATTTGGCTGATTTCTGCCAGCGGTAAATCGTCGTCATGACGCAAAACAAAAATCGTTTTTTGCTGGGGCGAAAGCCGATCGAGCGCGCGGCGCAGATGCCGGTGCATGATCTCGGCTTCGGTGGTCTTCTCAGGATCGGCGGCATGATCGGAAGTCGGCGTTGCCGCATGCAACTCGTTTTCTTCAAAACTTTCACGCAATTCCATTTCCGAAAGCGCCTTTTTTCTGCGTCGATTCAAACAGAGGTTCACCACGATGCGATACATCCACGAGCCGAGCTGCGCTTCGCCGCGAAAGTCGCCGATGCTGCGATACACTTTGATGAAGGCTTCCTGCGAAATATCTTCGGCGTCCGAAGCGTTGCCCAAAAGATCGTAGGCCAAATTGAACAACGCGCGCTTATGGTTTTCCACCAGCTCGCGGAACGCCGAAGCTTCACCTGTCTGTAATCGCCGGATCAGCGCTTTTTCATCATTCGCCATGCACAACTCGAATTGCGCCCTGATTGCGTTTATTGACCGGTCGCTTAATGAGCGGTTTTATTTTTGGCGCTTGACGATTCAGCGACCGGTCAATTTACGCGGGTAATCAGGACTTGCCTACGATCTCAACCTTGCTGATTTTAAGACACGGGCAACCGATAAGAAGTTTACACCATCGACTCCATTTTTTAAAAGCAGTTGACACCAATACTAAAACTTCTTATATTGACATAAACTCACAATCACTTTACCAACCATTTTCCAGGGAGGAAAATATGCCGTTTTTATTTTTTCTCGCCATCGCGCTGATCGCCTTCGGCACGTATTTCGTTTCGCGCCGAAGCAGCTTGCCAACAAGAAACGTCGCCAGTTTCGCGCCGCTTATTGGCGTTGTCGCCTTGCTCCTGGCGGCAGGGTCCTGTCTAACCGTGGTGCCGGCCGGAGAAGTTGGTGTCATCGATTTCTTTGGCACGGTTTCGCCAAATACTTTGAAAGCCGGAATCAACCTCGTCAACCCACTGGCTAAAGTTCAGAAATTTTCTGTGAAAACGCAAGAGCTGAAAGAAGTCATGGACGTTCCTTCCAAAGAGGGACTGACCGTGCAGCTTGAAGTGAGCGCGCTTTATCATCTCAATCCGGAGAAAGCAGCGGAGGTGTACAAAACCATTGGACCGAATTATGCGCAAATCATTCTCGAGCCGCAATTTCGCTCGGTCAGCCGCGGCGTCACGGCCGGATACGAAGCCAAAGCGCTTTATACTTCCGAGCGTGAGCTCTTGGCCAACGAAATTCAACAGCATTTAAGCAAAATCGTCGAACCGCGCGGCATTAGCATCGAAACCACCCCGCTGCGGCGGGTCGGGTTGCCGGCGGGTTTAGCCGAGTCCATCGAAGCAAAACTGCGTTCCGAGCAGGAAAGCCAGCGTATGGAATTTGTGCTCACCAAAGAGAAGCAGGAAGCCGACCGCAAACGCATCGAAGCGCAGGGCATTGCCGACTTTCAAAAAATCGTCGCGCAAGGTCTCAGCGATCAATACTTGCGCTGGAAAGGCATTGAAGCCACGGAGAAACTGGCCAATTCCCCCAATTCCAAAGTTGTCGTGGTCGGCTCCGGCAAAGACGGCCTGCCGTTGATTCTCGGCGGGCAATGAACTTTGAGCAGAGTGCATAGCGCATAGCGAGACATCACTCACAGGGGAAAACGTAGCGCCCCGTTCGCGGGGCAGACAAGATGTCTGCGCTACGCCCCGTTTCTGCAGAATTACAGCTAAGCGCAAAATTTCCTTGCATCACAACAAAAATCTTTTATATTCTTCCACCTCGATAAGCCGCGCTGTAATAGCACGGCTTTCTTATTATTTTTGCATCAATTATTTCAGCATCAAGCATGCCAATGGAAATCAGCGACGAAAAACTTCGGCAGCTCGTGCGCGAAGCTTTGCGAGAGTTGGGCGCCGAGGCCGCGCCGGATTTAGTGCGAAAAGTCGTGCGCGACGTGATTCGCCGGCTTCAACAGGAAGAGGCGCCGGCACGCCACGCTCATGATCGGCGACTCACGATGATCGAAGCGCCGGCGCAGCCTAGCGTTGAAAAATCGCGTGATTCGTCTCAGGGTTATTAATCTAATCCAAGTGCAATCTTTGCAAAAAGCAAAAACTTTCACGCAGAGCCGCGAAGACGCAAAGATTACGCAAAGGTTTTCTTTGCGGTACCTTTGCGTCTTTGCGTCTTCGGCGAGCTCAGTCGAGTCGTGCGCTTTTGTTTTTAATCCGTTGATATTTATCTAACGGACGCAGTTTACCCGTTCGTGCCGCCGGAAAAGTTTATGAATCTTAAAATCGCCCTCGCACAAATCGATTGCCATCTGGCCGATCTCGAAGCGAATCTGCGAACGCACCTTGAGTTGACCAAGGCGGCCATTCAACAGGGCGCGCAGATCATCGTTTTTCCGGAACTCAGCCTCACCGGCTATCATTTGCAAGAGCGCATCGCCGCGGTGGCATTATCCGAAAACGCAAAATTGCTCGAGCCGCTGCGTGAGCTGTCACGGCAGATTGATATTCTCCTCGGTCTGGTGCTGGAGTCGCCGGATCATCGCGTATATAACTCGGCGCTGTATTTTTCCGGCGGGAAAATTTTGCACCGCCACGACAAAGTCTATTTGCCGACTTACGGTTTGTTTGAAGAAGGAAAATTTTTTGCACGCGGCGAGCGTCTGCGCGCTTTTGACAATATGTTCACGCGTTGCGGCATTTTGATTTGCGAGGAGAACTGGCATCCTTCCGCCGCCAATTTACTGTGGTTGGACGGCGCAAAAGTTTTTTTCTCCATTCATTGCTCGAGCGCGAAAAGCATTGCGCCGCTTTCATTGGAGCCGTCAACAAGCCCGGGTGCATGCCGATTACTGAGCCAGTTTTATGCGAGGCTGTTCGGTGCTTATTTCATTTTTGTGAATCGCGCCGGCCAAGAAGGGCCGTTCAATTTCTGGGGCGGCAGTCAAATCCTCAATCCCGCCGGCGAAGCCGAAGCCGCCGCCAAAATCGGCGCGCCGGATTTGCTGATTCATTCGTTCGATCTCGATAAAATTCGCGCGGCGCGCCTGCAAATGCCGCTGCGGCGCGACGAAGATCTAGCATTGACCATGCGCGAGCTGGCGCGTTTACAAAATCATCTGATTTCATAAATCACTGGTGTTGTAGCGACGGGCAGGTGAATTTAACATTGGAAAGGAGGAGCGATGTTGGAGTATAAGTATATCGAACAGGCGCCGATCAAAACGACGGATCAAGATCCTTTCGAGTCGATGATGGCGCGTTTTGAAGTGGCGGCCATGTTTATCGACCTGGACCCCGGCATCTATCAATATCTCAAAACGCCGCAAAAGCAAATCATTGTCGCCATCCCCATTCAAATGGACGACGGCCAGATCGAGGTCTTCGAGGGCTACCGCGTCATTCATAACGATGTGCGCGGCCCTTCCAAAGGCGGCATTCGTTATTCGCCGCATGCCAACCTCGAAGAAGTCAAAGCCCTCGCGGCTTGGATGACGTGGAAATGCGCCGTGGTCAATTTGCCCTTCGGCGGCGCCAAAGGCGCGGTGAAATGCGATCCCCAAAGACTCACGAAAGTCGAGCTGGAAAAAATCACGCGCCGTTATACTGCGAATCTGCTCGAAATTTTCGGTCCGGAGCGCGATGTGCCGGCGCCGGATGTCAACACCAACGAGCAGGTGATGGCGTGGATCATGGACACGTATTCGATGCATATGCGTCACACCGCCACCGGAGTCGTCACCGGCAAGCCGATGCCGCTCGGCGGCTCACAGGGACGCGTCGAAGCCACGGGCAAAGGCGTGATGATCGTCACCAACAGCATGATGAAAAAAATGGGCCTGAAGCCGCAAGACACGCGCATCGTCATTCAAGGTTTCGGCAACGTCGGCTCCATTGCCGCGAAAGAGTTTCAAGAACTGGGCTGCAAAATTACCAGCATCAGCGACGTAAGCGGCGCTTATTACAATGCGAATGGGTTCGACATCGCCAAGGCGATTGCCTATCGTGACGCCCATCGCGGCACGTTGGAAGGATTTGACGGCGGCGATAAAATTTCCGGCGACGCCCAACTGGAATTGGAATGCGAGGTGCTCGCGCCCTGCGCGCTGGAAGATCAGATTACCAGGAAAAATGCCGGCAAAATCAAAGCGAAGATTATCG
>Ga0247727_10019691_pt1 | contig 10426 bp, 10 predicted proteins | sample WisWelCaveWW1625_FD_202498 | JGI IMG/M metagenome (GOLD analysis project Ga0247727, IMG submission 202498) | Biofilm microbial communities from Wishing Well Cave, Virginia, United States - WW16-25 | ecosystem: Environmental > Aquatic > Deep subsurface > Groundwater > Cave microbial mat | place... | reverse complement strand
CTGCTCAGGCGTTAAATGGTTGCAGTTGATTGAAATTGAAAACGTATTGTGGATTTGGATGGGCTCCCATGTTGCCTTGTTGTTTTCAACGATGTAAAATCCTCCTTTCTCAAGCTTCTCAAGCTCGGCGAAGGAATTTGGGAATAATGGGCCGGGGTAGGCAATCAACCCATACTCAGGCTCTTGTTTTGTGAACACATAATGCACATGCCCCCCTGCATAATAGTCAAAGTGCTTGGGCAGCAAAGAAAGCGGATGCAAGTCCAGCTTTTCCATGGAAGAGGGCTTGAACTCCTCCAATCCGGAGTGGAAGATGAATATCTTGTGGCCCTTCTCTGCCTCAAGATGTGATTTTTCCAGATGCTCGTAATATTTTCGTTCTAAGGCGCCCATCTTACCCAGCATGCCGGTGATTTTTGCTCCGGTCTTCTTGTCAACAGTGAATTTCAAATGGAGTTTCCCATCAACAACGCTTCCCTTGAACACATTGACAAACAATCCTGCCTCTTCCAGCACATCAAGCATCGTCCTTCCAGATGGGGAGTAGTCATGGCTCCCAGGCACAATGTACACGGGGATGTCCAAGTCCTTCAATTGCTTGAATTTCTGCACTACGATCTTCAAATTGTCCAAGCGTGGAAAAGAAGTGTTAAACAAATCCCCGGCAATGAGGACAAAATCAATTTTTTTTGCAATAGAGATGTCAATGGCCTTCACAAATGCCTGCGTGGAGACATCCTTCAGCTTCGGATCCCGCCAGCTGCCGATATGGCAGTCCGCCATGTGCGCGAATTTCATAGACGAGAGAAATCAACTGCCCTATTTAAATCTAGCCTACTGGAGCTCTTTTCGCATCTTGGTGACAGGATACTCAAGCGAAGCGTCGTATTCCGCCTTCTTGACAACTTTTTTAGTGATGCTGAACCCCTGTTTGAGGTAGAATCCCACAGCATTCACAAGCGCATCCAGATGGAGCACAGTGTGGCCTATTTTTCTTGCCATGAGCTCAAGCTTGAGCAATGCCTTCTTTCCATAACCGAAGCCCTGATACAAGGGGTCGATGAAAAGCGTTTTCACTTCGTCTGCCACGAGGCCGATTGTGCCAACCGTCTTGTCCCCTGCCTTGATAAGGGACAATGCCCCCTCATCAATGTATTTTTCAACACGTTTTTCATACACGCCTTTTATCCTGGAAGCATAGTCAAAGGAATAGAACGGCGCGACTGTCTTTTTGAGGCTTGAGAAGATAATGCGGAGAACGTCCTTCTTGTCTTTCTGTGTTGCTTTTTTGAGCTTAATCATGCAATGCATGCGCATCGAAAGGATAAAAATGTTTCGCTATCCAAGCTCGCTAAAAGCCATTGCAGAAGGGGTTTTCTTTGCAGTTTTCACTATGTCATCAAAGAAAGGCACTTTGACGGGAAGCACCATCGTTGCAAAAGTTGAGGAAACAATCGCCTCCCCCTTGTCCAAGGATGCAATCGTGCGGTCATGCTCGCTCAAATCCTGCGCAGCTGATTCGATGATAGCTTGCCGTTCCGGCTTCATCTCAATGCCAAGAATGATTTTGGTGTTCATGTTTGCCAGAATCTCGCGCGGAATAAGCGAAGGCAATTGTGTAATCGCAACCAACCCCACTTTGAATTTGCGGCCTTCTCGTGCAATTGTTGAAAAAATGTTGCTTCCTTTCTCAAGAACATCCTTGCCCAAAACGCGGGGAGCTTCCTCAAGCACAATAGAGATGATTGGCTTGTCCTTCAATTTGTTCTCCATCTTGTAATATTTGTATTTGGAGAAGATTTCGTGCGCAACAAGGCTGCCCACTAAAAGCTCAATTGCTCCTGAAAAGCTTGAAGTATCAATGATAACCACTTTTCCGGATTCCAAGTCCCTTGAAATGTCCGCAATGATGGTGGAACCAGCATTAAGCTGGAAAATGCCATTGCAAAACAGCTGGTTGTTTGAAAATTCCAAATCAAGGAGCTGAAGAAGCCGCCTTTTGACGACTGCCAAGGTATCCTCTTTAAACGCATGCTCCAAGCTCAATGGTTTTTCGAGGATAACGGCCTCAATCCACGCATCGCCATGCTCCTTGTAATACAGGTAAAGGGCTTGCTTTTGTGCATCAGAAAATTGCACCACCCCTTCAAGATGGTACGGCTTTACTAATTCCAAATTGAGCTTAAGGGTTTTTCCTCCCGGTGGCGGTGAGCGTGCAGTGTAATAGCTCACTTTTCCGGATGGGTGGTCTTTCAACCCTGCGCTATTTTGTCCATAATACTCGTCATGAGGATCGAGCACAAGAATGCCGCAATAGTCTTTTCCCATGGCGCCCCATAAAAGATTCCGAATGAGATTGGATTTCCCTCTTCCGGTCGTTCCTGCAATCAGAACGTGATGTGACAGCACATCCTTGCCATCAAGAGTAATATCAACATCAAGCATCTTCGATCCTGAGCGCAGTTTGCCAAGGAAAAATGGATTGTGCGGCTGCTGCAAAAACGCGACATCCCCTTTTTCAAGCTCCCGGACAGAAGAAAAGAACGGCGGGAGCATTTTTGAGAGTGCAGCTTTGTTATTTTTCACAACAGCAATGGGTTTCAGAAGCGCCAGCTGGTAATTTCGAAGGGCAGCATCATAGAATTCCGGCTTCAGATCCTCTTCCAAATGCATTCCTGCAATCAGCTCAAGATTTTGCTGCGATATCTGCGAGCCATAGAGTACATCATATGCCTGCAGGATGATTTTTGCGTCCGTTTGCTCTGAGACAAGCAGCTCCCCAATCTCAACATCCTGCCCGGCCTTCTGCCTCATGACAAGCTTGCCAAACTCCCCCGATATGATTTGCCCCTTGACGACCATATGCCGGGAAGAGCAAATCCCTTTTTAAAGATTTAGAGAGTCTTAGAGGGGTAGCGGCATCAGGCGAACGTCTTTTGGTGGTGGGAAGCGACTTGACAAGGGGGAAGCCCTATGGGGAATGTCAACCAGAAATTGCAATTGAGCAAGTGAGAAGCCGCTACCCTTCAATCTTAACCAACTGGTTAATCTCCTTCTCCGCAATCGCGCAGCCATTCAGCTTTAAACCCCATAAAATGGCTTCAAGCAGTTCCTGCTTGGGATGCTCGATAAACTTGGGGTCGGCAACATAATCGTGCAATAGCCCTCTTTCATAAGCAATGGTTGCCAATTCCGTACTCCTTAGGATATGAAGCTGTTTCAACCGGGAGCGCACGGCATTCAATCTTCCGGCATCGACATAAGCCTTGTCGTGCATTCGTTTCCTAAGGACTTCAACAATCCTATCAGGATTTTCAATCAAAATGCGCGTCATTTTCTCGTCAACCGCAGCAGCCTCGGCATTGAGCTCCATGCACGCCGCCAAGACAGACATCTCCGCGTAGTGGAACATTTTCAAATGTTGCCCCCTGATAGTATAAATGGAATTTGCCTGCTCCATGAGCTCGGATGATTTTTCGTGCAAGGCAGGAGAATCATACACCTCAATCACGCCATCCTTGAGGAGCTTGATTACTTGGAATGCCTCGAACTTGAAGCGCTTTGTCTGGAGGGGATGGTCGATGATTTCCTTTTTGACTGCCTCGGTGATGTAAAACTTGCCGCCAAACCTTCCTTTCAGGGGCTCCAGTATCCAGAGAAGGTTATTCAATGTCAAGCTGATGATAGGCCCGGAATCAAAGACAATGCTTTTCACGGAAACAGCCTCCGTACAAACCCCATCCTGCTCCTTACATCATGGCCCTCTCCAAACGCATCGCCATGAGTTGTTTTCCCGATATATTGCAATAAATCCCACTGCGAGATGTTCATAAGCTCTGCGGATTTTGCGCAGCTCATGCCGTGCTCACACACCTTGCATCCTTTCCTGATCTGCGCATGGTGCAGCACATCCGTTGCGTACAAATTGAGCTTGGAATCCTTCTGCTCGATGAGAGAGTACAGCTGCCTCATGATGCCGCGGAAGCCCTGCACATCATTCGCCTCAAGCTCATTGGCCGCTTTCTCGATGCGGGCAGAGAATTCATCATAGTTTAACCCTGTTCCAAGCCGCTCGATGATTTTAGACAGTGCATGCACAAACACCGCGACAGAGACCGCATCCTGATCCTCGAAAAGAGTGGCATCGTGGATGACATGGTTGCTCATCTCCTTCATCTCCACGACATCCTTGTCTTCCTTCTGCTGCAGTATCACAATTACTTTTTTCAGAACGTCAAGTATGTCCTCTTTTACCTCTTGAAGCATAATGAATCACAAGAAAACGCTTATTTAAAGATTTGCACTACTTCCCGCTCACAATCTCAATGACATCCCGGTGTGCAAGAACGTGATCCTTGCCAACAGGCTTCTTCGTGCGAACGTCCAATGCCCTAATGAAATATTTCCCAAAATCTGTATGGAGTTTAAACGCAAAGTCAAGCGCCGTTGTTTTATTCGGCATCAAAAAGCAGTCCGGCATCACCCGGCCTTCAGAATCCGCAAGCTTGCTCACCCCTCCCGGGAAGATGGCGACATATTTCAGCACAGTGAACACTGCGGCATCCATAACTTGCTGCACTCCGGTGGAGCTAAGCTTGTCCATAATGTTTTTCTGGATGAACTCAAGCCCTTTTTTTTGCTTGTCATTAAGTTTTTCGGGGTGCGACAGGCTAAATGCGTTTTCCCCTGGCAAATAATCGATCATCTCATGCTTCGCGGCTTCCCGCAGCGCTAATTCAGACTCTGCGCTGCATGGCAGCAAAGTTAGGTGGGGAAATTCCTGCTTCAGTTGCTCGAAATTCTTCTCCGCTCCGGGAACATCAATCTTATTGCATGCAATGATCATGGGCTTGGTCATCTTGCGCAGTTCCGTGGCAAGCTGCTTCCTCATTCCGGCATCCCACTTGGCGATGTCATCCGGCAGCTGTAATTTCTGTATGACGGTCTCCATCATGCTTTCCGTGACTCCCAAGCCGGAAAGCTGCTTCGCAACCGCTTTGTTCAACTGAGGCTTCTCTTGGCTCATGGCGCGGGAAAACTTGTCCCATCCTTTCTCTAGTAGTCCCAAATACCATAAATCAAGCTCTTCTTCCAAAAACTTCACATCATTTGACGGATTATAGCTTAAAGGGATAACAGGCTCTCCGCGCTCATTTGTGCTTCCGGAGGTGTCAATAATGTGCACCAGGACATCCGCCTGCCTCAAATCATCCAGAAACTGGTTGCCCATGCCTTTGCCTTCATGTGCTCCCGGCACCAGACCAGCAACATCTATAACCTGCACAGGGACATAACGCATGTGCTTCTTGCAGAACCCCATCCGTGGATGGCATTGAGTATTGAAATCCTTGTCCGGGCACGGAACGCGCACGTGCCCCACCCCTGAGTTCGGCTTGATGGTGGTGAATGGATAATTGGCTATGGCAACATCCGCCAATGTAATGGCTTTGAAGAACGTGCTCTTTCCGCAGCTTGGCTTGCCAACGATGCCTATGAGCACGAGTCGTCACCTCGTGCGAAGAGGCCACGAACGTTAGTGAGATTGCCTATCAACATAGTGGAAAAGAGAACTAAAAGGCGGTTTAAGAATGTTATGACTTTGCCGTATGAAAAGGTTTATATAGCTTTTTCGGGGAGGAAAGCAGGGAAAGAGGATGGCTGACGAAGGAGAGCACAAGGTTGTAGAAATCCCCGAGTTTCGGGTGAAGTATAATGATGTGTTCTCGCTGCGCAACCTCTACTTGATGATGCGCACTACTCTTTTAGAGGAAGGGTGGAAGGGCGTTGATGAGGAGGACGACGGCTCTGATTTCGAAACGTATTATTCTGAAAACCTGTTCCAGAAGAGCGCCCATAGGGGGGGCAAGGAGATGTGGGTGTACTGGCGCGTTGAGAAGGGGATAGGCCCTGCCGGAAGGCCCAATTCATATTTCAAAGAGTTTTTGGAGATAGACATGCACATGGTGTACGTGGAAAATGTGGAGATTGTCAACCAAGGAAGGAAGATGACTGCGCAAAAAGCGGAGATTGAGATATTCTTCCGTCCTTATATCAAAGGGGACTTGGGGGGCAAATGGGGCAAGCATCCCGTCCTGAAGCATTTCAAGCACATTTACGAGGAGCGCATCATGCGTATTGAGATTGAGAAGAAGGAGAAGGATTTGTGGAGAGAGGCATACAGGATACAGGCAAGGGTGAAGCAATTCCTTGAGCTCAGGCAACAGGGCCCCATATCAGAGCCTTTCTTCGCGCGCAAGTTCGGGTATGAAGGGTAACGCTAATGTAATGGGCAGCAGCGTGGCGAGCATCAATACACGAGCGAGACAATCACGACCAGAATAGTCATCGACAGGGGGAAGCCCCCTACGGGGATTGTTGATTGAGAGCCACAAAAGCTAAGAGCGAGTCGATGCTCGCCTCGGAGAAGCTGCTGCCCGAGTTAAAGTAAGTCGTTCTAAAAAGAGGAGCAATGGAACAATCCCCATCCACACTAAAGAAGATAGAGTTCGGCGTCCTCGAGCTTGTTGTCGGCGTAATGATGCTCATCGGCATCGTTGGCTATTTCGGCCATGTGAGCGCTGATTTGGATTGGCTCGACCATACCATTAGTTTCATTCTTTTTACATATCTTTTCTACAAGCTCAACATCACCTCAATTCTCTTTGGACAATCAAAAAAAGCCCTCAATGCGCTTATTGTGATATCGTTCTTCCTGCTGTTTTTCAAGGACATCATCAGCTATACGCTCGCAACCCCAAACGAGTTTGTGTATCTCGCCTTTGTCTCAACATTGCAGCAGCTCTTCTCCGAGCATATTGTGGAGATAACCAACGCGACGTTTTATGCAGGATTTGCCGGCGTGCTTCTTGCAAGCATGGTGTTCGCGTTTTCAAGTGTAATCGCGCATCCAAGCCTTGGCTTTGCATTGTTTCCGCAATCGAAAGAAAGGAGATTCCTCAATCTGCTCATCTGTTTTGTCCTCCTCATTGCGTTCTATTATTTTGTCTACAGCATGATTCTTGAATGGCTCGAGTTTGTGCTGGATGACCCCATCATCCTTACAAGCATTTTGTTCTATATCCACAGCTTGACATCAAGAAAAGAGCAGTTCCATCCTGAGAGCTTCGTCTTCAAGATTGGCGATTATTCAGAAGGGCTCTATACAAGATTCGTTTCATTGTTTCATTACAAAAAAACATTGCCATTGGGGATTTCCGGCCTGCTGATTTTGCACGCTTTGGCGGACATTGGAGTGTTTGCGTATGCATTCTCCTTTGGAACGGAGAACCTCTATCTTCAAAGTCTTGAAGGCAAGTATGATTCCTGGGGGGAGCTGTTTGTGGAAGACAAGGAAGGCACATCTCTTGGGATGGCAGCGTCGCTTGGCACGGCATACATATTGAATGCCCTCTCGCTTTTTGTGTTCCTTTTCATCCCCATCGTTGCCTGGTGGCGCATCTTCACCCAAAAGGAGCTTCATCTCAATAAAGGCGTGTTATTTCTCATCTACGCACCGGGGGTCATGTTTTTGCTTCTTCCTGCGTATGACATTGGCCCCTTGGAAGAAGAGCGCGATATTGTGGGGGTGGATATTTTCGCATTTTCCGTTATGGATGCCCCCTCTCCGCTTGAGAAGCTCATGCCAGACAGGCAAGGGTTGGTAATTTCAGTTGCTGTGCTCTCAGTTCTTGTGGGCGTTTTAGCGATGCTTCTTGGGTTCAACCCAAGAACAAGGAAAGAATTGTATGCGTTTGCAATTGCTTGCGCATTGTTCTTTTTTGGAGCATATCTGTACGAGTACATGGGGAGCGTCCTCCTGTATTTGGGCAAGGGTATAACGCTTCTTTTAGGAGAGGGCCAATGGATACTCGTTGGCATGTTCGCGCTGTTGTTTGTGCTCTCTATTCTGTTCTATATCCTCGGCTATCTCCTCTTTCTCTATGAAATCATCATGGAATACCACAACCAGAAATGGTCGGAGCCTGTTGATGAGGAGCTTGTGAAGATAATTGAATTCATGAAACGAACTGAGCAGCGCATCGAGCATAGGGGAAAACCAGCAATGCCTCCTCAGCCCATGCCCCCGCAGCCTTCTTTCCGTAGATAAGCTTTTTAAATCGCTTCCCTGTCCTCAAGGCAGCGCCTCCGTAGCATAGTAGCTATTGCGTCTGACTTGTATCTTGCAAGCCATCAGAAGGTCGCGTGTGCAACTCACGCCGGAGGCTTACGTTCGCTGGCTTAAACGAAAATGGAACTCGAAAAAACCTACAAGGATTTGGCAAAGAAGCACAAGCTGCCCGACTTCGCCATGCTGGACAGGGAGTTTGAAGTGAGCTCCATAGAGAATGACAAGTTCCTTCTGAAAGAAATCATCGTAAGGATGACAGACAAGATGGACTATTACGCCATGCTCATCAACAGCGTGCTGCATCCGGATAATGGTTCATTGGCACCATTGCATGAGTGCAAGGCGTTTGATGACGGAAAAAAGGACAAGCTGTTTGACCTCTACAGGAGGCTGATGCACGGCCACAGAAAAGGCATCCTTTCCATGCTACGCGGAAATGAAAAGGAAGAGGCTGCGTTCATAACGGTGTTTTTCAAGGAATGGGCAGCCGTCAAGCCACAATTAGAGTCCATGCTCATCACCATGCAATCCTCATGGGAAGGGGAAAGCTCCATTAAGGAAGAATTGAGGTATTTCGGATGAACATCGTGATGTTTGGCCCTCCTGGCGCAGGAAAAGGAAGCGTGTCTGCGTTCATTGCAAAAGAATTCCACTATTCGCACATCGCAGCAGGAGACATTGTCCGCGCAGAAGCGAAAAGATCCCATAACAAAGTAGAAGAATTCATGAAAAAAGGCGAGCTTGTTCCGGATAAGGTCATCATGGAGCTTGTTCTTGAGCGCCTGAAGCAACCAGATTGCAAAAAAGGGTTCATCCTGGATGGCTTTCCAAGGACAATAGCCCAAGCGAAATTCTTGGAACAAAAAAAAGTCCACATTGATGTAGTCATTAGCCTTGTTGTCGATGAGGAAGAGGTTGTCAAGCGTTTGTCAGGAAGAATGATGAATCCCAAGACAGGGGAGATTTACAACATTTTCACCATGAAGCTGCCAAAAGGCATAAAGAAAGAAAATCTCACACAACGCCCTGACGACAAGCCGGAAGTTATCCACAAGCGCCTGGAAGTGTACAATGAGCAGACCGCTCCTGTCATGCAGCACTACAAAAAGCATCATGTTGTTGTTGATGTGGATGCTAACTCAGAGCTAGACCAAGTCGTTAAGCAGGTCAGCGCAGCCATCAAAAATAAACGAAAGTAAGGTTGTCGCGTAGCACGATTTCTTGAGTTCGAAGGATAGTGTAATTTTCTTCTTTCCTTGGAAAGCCTCGTCATCCCCTTCTTCAAGAATGGCGAAATTTTTCGGCACGAAAAACGCTTCTCTCATGTTGCCTTCAGAGCTTAATTCCGGCATCTGCCTGTTGATGAAGTCCCTTGGTGAAACTCCTTCTTTTTTCATGATTGTTTCAACAATGGAGCGTATGTTGGACGGAATCTTGTCAAGTTCCGTCCCAAAGCCAATCAAGGGCAAAGAAGAAGTATGAGTAAAGATGTTCTTGACAACCCCTTCCTTAAGCACGCAGTTGAACAGATAAGATTGGTAGGCGTGGATGTACATGCGCATCGCATGATTGGGGATGATGCGCAATGCTCCAATGGGGTTCTGGGGGTTGCTCTTGAGGAATGCGGCTATCTGGTTTTGGTATGCTTTGTCATGCTCCTTCACCACTTCAATCGCATGGCCGAACTTCTTTTTCACCAGTTCCCTTCCAATGAGATGGTTTGCAGAGCTAAATCGCTGCTGGCCGAAGTAATTCGGCACTGGATTGGGTGACTCTGCATACTGCTTTGCTTTTTGCATGTCGGAGTCCTCAAGGTTCCTCACAACAATCGTGAATGAGTTCCCCTCAAGATCCCCTAGTGCGATTTTCTTGTGCGAGAATCCTTTGAACTCTAAATCAATATCCAATGCCTCGATGTCCATGTCTTTCCTGCTTCCTTTATAGAGCGAGATAAGCTGTGTGGTGGTTGCCTTTCTATCCTTGTTCCCGGCATACCCAAAATCCTTCACCTGCCTATTAAGCGCTTCTGCGATGCGTCCCACCGCTTCCGGCGTTCCATAGTTGCGCTTCTTCATCTCGAAAATGGCATAGTCCCCTGTCTCCAGAAGCTGAACATTCGGCACCTCATTCACGATGAAGTCTTCAGGATTGTGCTTGATGGTGTACATGGGGAAAAGAGGATGCTCCCGGGTTAAAAATGTTGGGAAAATATTTAAAGCGCTGTCAGAGCAACAAAAGCATGGCATTGCAAAACTACATTGAAGAAAAATACTTGCATGAAAGCATCATAAAGAAACT
>Ga0247727_10019690_pt1 | contig 10427 bp, 4 predicted proteins | sample WisWelCaveWW1625_FD_202498 | JGI IMG/M metagenome (GOLD analysis project Ga0247727, IMG submission 202498) | Biofilm microbial communities from Wishing Well Cave, Virginia, United States - WW16-25 | ecosystem: Environmental > Aquatic > Deep subsurface > Groundwater > Cave microbial mat | place... | reverse complement strand
AAGGTCGTCCGCGAGCTGACCGGCCTCGGCCTCAAGGAGGCGAAGGACCTCGTCGACGCGACGCCGAAGCCGGTCAAGGAGGGCGTCGCGCGCGAGGAGGCCGAGAAGATCAAGGCCGCCCTTGAGGAGGTGGGCGCCAAGGTCGAGATCTCGTAGCTCCGCGCGGGTCATGTGCCCGTGCGGACCGGCCCGCGTGCGACGGCGCGCCCTGCGCCGTCGCTTGTTTGACATGCGCCGAGAACGCGGTATCCTTCTCAGTTCTGTGAGCGTGGCCTTTCCCTCCTCTTCCTCCTCCCCGAAGGAGCGGTCATTTCATGCTGTCTGCTGAGCCGTCGGCGCGGCCGGCCGCGGCGTCCGCGCGCAAGCGCTACGCCCGCATTCCGGAGGTCCTCCCGGTCCCCAACCTCATCGAGCTCCAGCTGGAGTCGTTCCGGTGGTTCATCGACAAGGGGCTGCGGGAGCTGTTCGACGAGATCAGCCCGATCAAGGACTTCACGGCCAAGGTCATGGAGCTCCAGTTCCTCGACTACGAGTTCGGGGCGCCCAAGTACTCCGAGGAGGAGTGCCGGACGAAGGACCTGACCTTCAGCAAGCCGCTGTATGTGAACGTTGAGCTGCTGATCAAGGAGACCGGCGAGATCCAGCGCCAGCGCGTGTACATGGGCGATTACCCATGGATGACGGATCTCGGCACGTTCGTGATCAACGGCGCCGAGCGCGTCGTCGTCAGCCAGCTCGTCCGCTCGCCAGGCGTCTACTACAGCGAGACTGAGGATCCCACCTCCGGCCGGCTGCTCTTCTCGGCCAAGGTCATCCCGAACCGCGGCGCGTGGCTCGAGTTCGAGACGAACAACAAGGACCAGCTCTGGGTCAAGGTGGACCGCAAGCGCAAGATCGCCGCGACGACCCTGCTCCGGGCGGTCGGCTACGAGACGAACGACGAGATCGCCGGCCTGTTCGCGCCCGTCGACGTCGACCCCGAGCACTCGTACATCGCGAACACGCTCGAGAAGGACCTGACCCGGACCATGGGCGAGGCGCTCATCGAGGTCTACAAGAAGCTTCGGCCGGGCGATCCGCCGACCGGCGACAACGCCCGTCAGCTCGTCGAGAGCCTGTTTTTCAACTTCCGGCGCTATGACCTTGGCCGCGTCGGCCGCTACAAGTTCAACAAGAAGCTGGACGGCGCGGCTGACCGCATGGCGATCGAGCTGCCGCGCGAGCAGCGAACGATCACGCGTGAGGACATCGCCGCGATCGTCGGGAACCTGATCGAGTCGAACCGCGGCCTTCATCCGAAGGACGACATCGACCACCTTGGCAACCGCCGCATCCGCGCCAACGGCGAGCTGATCCAGAACGCGTTCCGGATCGGGTTGCTGCGGATGGAGCGCGTCGTCCGCGAGCGGATGACCATCCAGGAGATCGACAAGGCCACGCCGAACGCGCTCATCAATATCCGGCCGGTCGTGGCCGCGATGAAGGAGTTCTTCGGCGGCAGCCAGCTCAGCCAGTTCATGGACCAGACGAACCCGCTGGCCGAGATCACCTCGAAGCGGCGGCTGTCGGCGCTTGGACCAGGCGGCCTGTCGCGCGAGCGCGCCGGCTTCGACGTCCGCGACGTCCACCACAGCCACTACGGCCGGATCTGCCCGATCGAGACGCCCGAGGGCCCGAACATCGGTCTCATCGGCTCGCTCGCGACATACGGTCGGATCAACAGCTACGGCTTCATCGAGACGCCGTACCGCAAGGTCCGCCGCAGCATCGCCTGGGACGATCCGGACGCGCGCTCGTACGAGGCCGGCGCGGACGTCGTCACCAAGGCCGGCAGCCTCGTCCTGAAGCGCGGCCAGCGGTTCTCGGACGCGGCGGTGGCCGAGCTCAAGAAGCAGAAGGCGGCCGCGTTCCCGGTTCGGCCGGTGGTCACCGACCAGATCGAGTACCTGCCCGCGGACGAAGAGGAGCAGCACGTCGTCGCACAGGCGAACGCCCACCTCGACGAGGGCGGCCACTTCGTCGACGAGCGCGTCCCGTCCCGCTACCGCGATCAGTTCCCGGAGGCACGACCGGACCAGATCGAGTACATGGACGTCAGCCCGAAGCAGGTCGTGTCCGTTGCGACGGCGCTCATCCCGTTCCTCGAGCACGACGACGCGAACCGCGCGCTCATGGGCTCGAACATGCAGCGCCAGGCGGTGCCGCTCCTCGAGCCCGAGGCGCCGATCGTCGGCACAGGGATGGAAGAGCGCGCCGCGCGCGACTCCGGCCAGGTCGTCGTCGCCCGCACGGCGGGTGTCGTCACGAGCGTCACGGCCGAGCGCGTCCAGGTCGAAAATGACGGCGGCGAGCTCGAGGAGTACCGGCTCAAGAAGTTCGTGCGCAGCAATCAGGGCACGTGCATCCACCAGCGTCCGATCGTCGATGTCGGTCAGCGTGTCGCCCTCGGCGAGGCGATCGCCGACTCGTCCTCGACGAGCAACGGCGAGCTGGCCCTCGGTCGCAACGTCCTCGTCGCCTTCATGAGCTGGGAGGGCGGCAACTACGAGGATGCGATCGTCATCAGCGATCGCCTCGTCCGCGACGACCTGTTCACGAGCATCCATATCGAGAAGCACGAGATCGAGTCGCGCGACACGAAGCTCGGGCCCGAGGAGATCACCCGCGACATCCCGAACGTCGGCGAGGAATCGCTCAAGGACCTCGACGAGGAGGGCGTCGTCTACATCGGCGCCGAGGTTCGCCCGGGCGACATCCTCGTCGGCAAGATCACGCCCAAGGGCGAAACTGAGCTGACCGCCGAGGAGCGCCTCCTGCGGGCGATCTTCGGCGAGAAGGCGCGCGAGGTGAAGGACAGCTCGCTCCGCCTGCCGCACGGCGAGCGGGGCAAGGTCGTCGGGGTCCGCGAGTTCCGGCGCGAGCTCAACGACGACCTGCAGCCAGGCGTCAACCGGCTCGTCCGCGTGTCCGTCGCCCAGAAGCGCAAGATCTCGGTCGGCGACAAGATGGCCGGCCGGCACGGCAACAAGGGCGTGATCGCCAAGATCCTGCCGCAGGAGGACATGCCCTTCCTGCCCGACGGGACACCCGTCGACATCATCCTCAACCCGCTCGGCGTGCCGAGCCGGATGAACATCGGCCAGATCCTCGAAACGCATCTCGGCTGGGCGCTGCATACGACGGGCGGGATGGCTTCGACGGCCGTCTTCGACGGCGCGACGGAGCAGCAGATCCGGACCGAGCTCATCGAAGCCGGCCTGCCCGAGGACGGCAAGATCCTCCTTCGCGACGGCCGCACGGGCGAGTCCTTCGACCGGCCGATCACGGTCGGCTACATCTACATGCTCAAGCTCCACCACCTCGTCGAGGACAAGATCCATGCCCGCTCGACCGGTCCGTACAGCCTGATCACCCAGCAGCCGCTCGGTGGCAAGGCGCAGTTCGGCGGGCAGCGCTTCGGCGAGATGGAGGTCTGGGCGCTCGAGGCGTACGGCGCCGCGAACATCCTCCAGGAGCTCCTGACTGTGAAGTCCGACGACGTCCTGGGCCGGGTCCAGACGTATGAAGCGATCGTCAAGGGCGAGGAGATCCAGCCGCCGCGCGTGCCAGAGTCGTTCAAGGTCCTCATCAAGGAGTTGCGCAGCCTCGGGCTGAACGCCGAGATCCTCGATCACAACGACGAGGAGATCCCGCTGGCGGAGGACGACAGCAGCGGCTACCTGCTGCCGGACCTTGGCGGGATCAACCTTGCCGGCTTCGAGGACTGATCTCAGAACCCATCCGCGTCCTCGGGCACCGGCCGGCCCGCTGACGCTCGCACCCGGTCCGGATCGCGCCGCCGAGCCAGACGGCGGCGCGGAGGAGAACGATGCTCGAGGTCAACAACTTCAACGCCATCCGCATCTCGATCGCCAGCCCGGACCAGATCCGGGAGTGGTCGAAGGGCGAGGTGACGAAGCCGGAGACGATCAATTATCGGACCCTGAAGCCGGAGAAGGACGGTCTCTTCGACGAGCGCATCTTCGGTCCGACGAAGGACTGGGAGTGCTACTGCGGCAAGTACAAGCGGATCCGCTACAAGGGCATCATCTGTGACAAGTGTGGCGTCGAGGTCACGCGCTCGAAGGTCCGCCGCGAGCGCATGGGCCACATCCAGCTGGCCAGCCCAGTCAGCCACATCTGGTACTTCAAGGGCACCCCATCGCGGCTCGGCATCCTGCTCGACATCAGCCCGCGGAATCTCGAGCGGATCCTGTACTTCGCGCTGTATATCGTCACGTCCGTCGACGAGGACGCCCGCAAGCGGGCGCTGGCCGCGCTCGATGAGGAGGCCGAGGGTCGGGGCGGCAAGGGCGGCCAGCGGCTGAGCGAGCTCGAGGACGAGCTGCGTGCCGACTTCAACCGGCGCAGGGACGAGCTGACGGCCGGCCTTTCGGCGCTCAAGGCGGACCTCGAGGCCCAGCGCGCTGCGCGGACCGAAGAGAGCGTCGCCGTCGCGCAGCCCATCCAGACCCAGCTCAAGGCGCTCAAGAGCGCCGCCGCGGACGACTCGATCGTGTTCGGGCCGACCGGCGAGGTCATCGTCGCGGCCGGCGCGAAGGCCGGCAAGGAGGCGCTCGCCCGCCTGCGGACCGTCGTCGGCGCCGAGACCGAGCGCGTGAACCGCGAGCTCCAGGATCGCGAGCGGGACGAGGAGCTGGCGGTCGAGCAGAAGGTCGCCGACCTGCGCGCCGCGATGGACGACGCCCTGCGCGCCGAGCGCGAGCGGTTGGCCGACCAGGCGCAGGGCCTGCGTGACGAGCTCCGCAAGTCGCGCGACGAGGTCGACTCGATCAAGCGCCTGATGACCCTCGGCGAGACCGAGTACCGCCAGCTCGATGAGAAGATCAACGGCGGCGGCCGCAGCCGCGTCTTCAGCGCCGGCATGGGCGCGGAGGCGATCCGCGACATCATCAGCCGGATGGACGTCGACGAGCTGGCCCACCAGCTCCATGCCGAGGTCCGCACCAGCTCGGGCCAGCGCCGCAAGAAGGCGATCAAGCGGCTGCGCCTCATCGAGGCGTTCCGCCGCTCCGGCACGCGGCCGGAGTGGATGATTCTGTCGGTCATCCCGGTCATTCCGCCGGACCTGCGGCCGATGGTCCAGCTCGACGGCGGCCGCTTCGCGACGTCCGACCTCAACGACCTCTACCGCCGCGTCATCAACCGCAACAACCGGCTCAAGCGGCTCCTCGAGCTCGGCGCGCCCGAGATCATCATCCGCAACGAGAAGCGGATGCTCCAGGAGGCGTGCGACGCGCTCATCGACAACGGCCGCCGTGGCCGCGCAATCGCCGGCACGGGCAATCACCGCCTCAAGTCGTTGAGCGACATGCTCAAGGGCAAGCAGGGTCGCTTCCGCCAGAACCTGCTGGGCAAACGCGTCGACTACTCTGGCCGCTCGGTCATCGTCGTGGGGCCGGAGCTCCGCCTGCACCAGTGCGGGCTGCCGAAGAAGATGGCCCTCGAGCTGTTCAAGCCATTCGTCATGCGCCAGCTCGTCGAGAAGGGCTTTGCCCACAACATCAAGAGCGCGAAGCGCATCGTCGAGCGGGTCCGGCCCGAGGTCTGGGACGTCCTCGAGGAGGTCATCAAGGACCACCCGGTGCTCCTGAACCGAGCCCCGACGCTCCACCGCCTCGGCATCCAGGCGTTCATGCCGATCCTCGTCGAGGGCTCGGCGATCCAGATCCACCCACTCGTCTGCCAGGCGTTCAACGCCGACTTCGACGGCGACCAGATGGCGGTCCACGTGCCGCTGAGCTCGGCCGCCCAGGAGGAGGCGCGGACGATGCTGTTGTCGACCGTGAATCTCCTTTCGCCCGCCGACGGCAGCCCGGTCGTGGCCCCCACCCAGGACATGGTCCTCGGCTGCTACTACCTGACGATCGAACGCGACGGGCCAACAGAAACGCCGCGTCTCTTCGGCAGCGAAGACGAAGCGCTCTACGCCTACGACCTGTCGGCGCGCGGCCTCGACGGCATCAGCGGGAAGTCCGACGGCGCCGATGGCGGCCCCGTCCGCCACGCACCTGCCCGCCTGACGCTCCACGAACCGATCGAGGTGATGGTCCGGTCCTGGAACGAGGAGGCCGGCGAGACCCGCCTGGAGCGCTGCCGGACGACGGCCGGCCGGATCCTGTTCAATCAGATCCTGCCCGACCGGCTCCGCTACTCGAACCAGGTCATGAAGCGCTCCGAGCTCAAGCGCCTCGTCGACGAGTGCTACCGCCTCCTCGGCGCCGAGGAGACCGCCCACCTCGTTGACGGCATCAAGAGCGTCGGCTTCCAGTTCGCCACCCGCGGCGGCATGACGATCGGTCTCTGGGACATCGTGACGCCGGCCGAGAAGGCGCCGTTGCTGGCCGCCGCCGATCGCTCGGTGTCCGAGATCGACCGCCAATTCCAGCGCGGCCTCATCACGGAGGACGAGCGCTACGAACAGGTCGTCGAACTCTGGCAGCGGACGACGCGCGACGTGTCCGATTCGATGATGCGCTCGCTGCCCGAGGAGAACTCGCTGCGCATGATGACCGACTCTGGCGCCCGCGGAAACAAGGGCAACATCGGGCAGCTGGGCGCGATGCGCGGGCTCATGGCCGATCCGTCCGGGCGGATCATCGACGTCCCGGTTCGCAGCAACTTCCGCGAGGGCATGACCGTCCTCGAGTACTTCATCTCGACCCACGGCGCGCGCAAGGGCCTCGCCGACACGGCCCTCCGGACAGCCGACTCCGGCTATCTCACCCGGCGTCTCGTCGACGTCGCACAGGACGTCATCACCCGCGAGGACGACTGCGGCACCGAGGAGGGCAGCTGGATCACGGCCGGCGACACGGCCGACATGATGGGCGTCGCCTGGCCGGCCTCGGACGAGGTCGCCCGCGGGAACGTCCGCGAGGAGTTCCGAAAGCGGCTCATCGGCCGGCTGTCGGCGGCGCCGCTGCCCGACCCGAGCTCGAAGGCCAAGCACCCGCCGCTGCTCATTGACCGCAACGAGCTGATCACCGAGGAGGTTGCGACGGCGATCGACGCGACGGCGATCGACGAGGTGCTCGTCCGCTCACCGCTGACGTGCGAGGCGCGCCACGGCGTCTGCCGGGCGTGCTACGGCCGCAACCTGGCGACCGGCGAGACCGTCGCCGCTGGTGAGGCGGTCGGCATCATCGCCGCCCAGTCGATCGGCGAGCCGGGCACCCAGCTCACGATGCGCACGTTCCATACCGGTGGCGTCGCCGGCGGCCTCGACATCACCGCCGGACTGCCTCGCGTCGAGGAGCTGTTCGAGGCCCGCGTGCCGAAGGGCAAGGCCGAGATAAGCCACATCGACGGCAGCGTCGAGATCATCCGTGGCGACAGCGGCACGAAGGTCAAGGTCACCAGCCGCGAAGCGTACGACACGCCGATCCACGTGCCCGACGGCGCCGAGCTGCTGGCCGCGCCCGGCGATCTCGTCGACGCCGGCCAGGTCGTCGCCCGGGCCGTGCCCGGCGGCGCCGACGCGACCGCGCCGGCGAAGGGCTTCCTCGTCCGTGCCGACGACGGCCTCGTTGTCCGCGCGGAAGACGTCGTCGAGCGCGAGTACCCGATCCCGCATAGCGCCCGCATCCTCGTCGAGAACGGCGCCGAGATCCGCGCCGGCGACCCGATCACCGATGGCCCGATCAACCCGCAGGAGTATCTCGACACGCGCGGCAAGGACGCCGTCCAGCGCTACCTGGTCAAGGAAGTCCAGAAGGTCTACCGCAGCCAGGGCGTGACGATCAACGACAAGCACATCGAGATCATCGTCCGGCAGATGCTGCGCAAGGTCCGCATCGACCAGCCCGGCGACGTCGACCTGCTGCCGACGGAGCTCGTCGACCGGCTCGAGTTCGAGGGGGCGAACAACCGCGTCCTCGCCGAGGGCGGCGAGCCGGCGACGGCGCAGACGGTCCTCCTCGGCGTGACCAAGGCGTCGCTCAACACGTCCAGCTTCCTCGCCGCAGCGTCGTTCCAGGAGACGACCCGGGTGCTCACCGAGGCGGCCATCAACGGCGCCAAGGACCACCTCATCGGCCTCAAGGAGAACGTCATCATCGGCAAGCTCATCCCGGCCGGGACGGGCTCGCCGGCGAACATCGCGGCGCGCAAGGAGCGCGACCGGCGGGCGGCCCTCGAAGCCCTCGCCGGCGAGGCGCTCGACGAGACGGGCGGCGACTACAACCCGTTCCTCGAGGAAGGAGCGCGGGCCGACGACGACGACGCTGCCGGGCTTGCGCTGGCGGCCCAGATCGCCGGCTCGGACGAGGATGTCGAGCCGCGGAACCCGTTCGGCGGGGCGGGTGAGGGGGTTGCCGAGGACGCACTCGAGCCGGCCGCCGCCCCGAGCCTCCAGGAATCGAGGAAAGCCGACCGGGGGGGCTAGGAATCAGCGCTCCGAGGGCCGCCGCGAGGGCCTCCGTAAACGGCCCGAACGTTTGACACTCCGATCGGGCCGTTGATACACTCCGCGATCGCGGCTTCGACCGGAGCGGCCGTTGGCGTGCGCGCCGACACTGTCCGCCGAGCCCGCGACACGCGGTTCGCCACCGGTCCCTGCCGAGGGTCCCACACCCACGGTCGAAGGGGCCGGCGCCGCCGAGGCGCGATCGACCGATAACAACCTGAAAGGAGCAGCGTCTTCGTGCCGACGATCAGCCAGCTCGTGCGTCACGGGCGGCGTGCCAAGATCACGAAGATCAAGGCGCCCGCGATGCGCAAGAACTGGAACAGCCTGCGCCAGCGCCAGGTGCCGGTCCCCGGCGCCCCCCAGAAGCGCGGTGTCTGCCTGCAGGTCCGGACGATGACGCCCAAGAAGCCGAACTCCGCGCTGCGAAAGATCGCCCGCGTGCGGCTGACGAACGGGATGGAGGTCACGGCCTACATCCCGGGCATCGGCCACAATCTCCAGGAGCACTCGGTCGTGCTCGTCCGCGGCGGCCGCGTGAAAGACCTGCCGTCGGTCAAGTACCACATCATCCGCGGCACGCTCGACGCGGCCGGCGTCAAGGATCGCCGGCAGGGACGCTCGAAATACGGCGCCAAGTCTGCGGCGGGCGGAGCCTCGCGCTGATGCCACGCCGAGCGAGCATGCCCCGGAAGGCGAAGTACGAGACCATCCCGGCGAACCGGACGACGGCGCGCTTCCACGCCAAGATCATGACCTGCGGCAAGCAGCGGCTCGCCGAGCGGATCCTGCGCCAGGCGCTCGCCCGAGCCGAAGCGTCCGCCAAGCGGCCGGGCCTCGAGGTCCTCGAGTCGGCCCTTCGAAACGCGACGCCGATCATCGAGGTGAAGCCGCGGCGCGTCGGCGGCGCGACGTACCAGGTCCCCGTCGAGATCCGCGGCGAGCGGCGGCTGTCACTCGGTGTGCGCTGGCTCGTCCAGGCGGCCCGCAAGCGCAACGGCAAGAGCATGAGCGAGAAGCTCGCCGCCGAGCTCGTCGACGCGATGAACGGCCTCGGCGCCGCCGTGAAGCGGCGCGAGGACACGCACAAGATGGCCGAGGCCAACAAGGCCTTCAGCCATTTCAAGTGGTAGGCGGGGGAGCGACGAACCGTGGCACGTGAGGTTCCGCTGGCCCGCACGCGGAACATCGGCATCATCGCCCACATCGACGCGGGCAAGACGACCGTGACCGAGCGGATCCTCTTCTACACGAAGAAGATCTACAAGCTCGGCGAGGTCCACGAGGGCGCCGCGACGATGGACTGGATGCCCCAGGAGCAGGAGCGCGGCATCACGATCACCGCCGCGGCGACGACCTGCTTCTGGAACGAGCATCGCATCAACATCATCGATACGCCCGGGCACGTGGACTTCACGGTCGAGGTCGAGCGGAGCCTGCGCGTGCTCGACGGCGCCGTCGTTGTCTTCGACGCCGTGGCCGGCGTCGAGCCGCAGTCGGAGACGGTCTGGCGGCAGGCCGACCGCTACGGGGTGCCGCGCATCTGCTTCATCAACAAGCTCGACCGGACGGGCGCCGATTTCTGGCGCTGCGTCGACATGATCGTCGACCGCCTTGGCGCAACGCCGGTGCCGATCCAGATCCCGATCGGCGCGGAGGACTCATTCCGGGGCGTGATCGATCTCGTCGAGATGAAGGCGATCGTCTACCGCGACGACCTCGGCTCGCAGATCGACGTCGTCGAGATCCCCGAGTCGCTGCGGGCCGAGGCCCAGAAGCACCGCGAGCAGATGATCTCGGCCGCGGCCGAGGTCGACGACAGCCTGACCCACAAGTACCTCGATGGCGAGGAGCTCACGCCGGACGAGATCCGCCATGGTCTGCGCCTCGGCACGCTGCAGTCGAAGTTCGTGCCCGTGCTGACCGGCTCGGCCCTCAAGAACAAGGGCATCCAGCCGAT
>Ga0247727_10019688_pt1 | contig 10428 bp, 8 predicted proteins | sample WisWelCaveWW1625_FD_202498 | JGI IMG/M metagenome (GOLD analysis project Ga0247727, IMG submission 202498) | Biofilm microbial communities from Wishing Well Cave, Virginia, United States - WW16-25 | ecosystem: Environmental > Aquatic > Deep subsurface > Groundwater > Cave microbial mat | place... | reverse complement strand
AAGGAGCGACGCCTGCGGTCTTGATCGCCAGTTCGATCAATTCAAACGGCACGTGCTCTGGCGAAAACTCACGTACCGTGCGTCTCCGCTTCATCAGTTCATAAAACTCGACGGCGCGCCGCTGCTGTTCTTCCGGTTCGAGCCGGTTGAATTCGAGCGGGATGAACTCGTAAGTAGATGACAAAGCGATGACCTCAATTTATTTCCGCAATGGCGATGCCGCTTTCGCCGGCCACTGAGTAAAGCAGATAAGTTTTGCCGCCTTCGCGGAAGATCGCCGGATCGCGCAATTGCCGGACTTTGCCCGGCGCTGCGCCTTCCTTCGATGGAGCGTCAGGCAGGTCTGCGCCCTCGTAGCTCATCTCCGGTTTGAGCACTGTCACAAGTTCAGAAGCGACCCACTCTTTCCAATCTTTCTTCAACTCGATCCTGGCCATCAGGATGCTTTCAGGCGAATCGCCGATGTTGGAGTAAAAGACCGACAGGACATTGCCATCGAGCTTAAGAGCCACATGTCGAACCATCGAAGGGCGCGAGCCGCGTTGGAACGGGTTGCCTCCCGGCTCGAAGTTCGTCAGTCCGTCCCGCGAACGATAGAGCACGCCCAGCCTGGCCATCGCGTAGTAATACCCGTTCCACTGAAAGACCCGGAAATACGAGTCGCCGAGAATCTCCTTTGACGGAGTGAAATGAATGCCGTCTTTCGACGTGGCTGCCAAAGTGACCTGGCGGTTCACAGCTTTGACTGGGCCGTGAAAATACATCCGCAATTCGCGTTTCGCTTCGTCAATGTGGACGTCAGGCGAGGCGATGTGGCCGTTGCAGATGGTCTCGTCAAGCTTCAGCGTACCGGGTTCGTAAATTGACCACGGCCCTGCGAGTTTGTCGGCGTAAGCCAGGCGGATGTATTTGCCGTGGTGATCGGCGAAGTAAAGGTAGTAGCGCCCCAACGGCTTTGGCAACCACTTGGGAACGCGAATCAGCGACGGGCCGTTGATGTTGTCTCCAATGGCGCCCAGTTGAGGATGGATGATCGGGTTCTGCTTGAACCTGACTGCGCGCGGGCCATCAGGCGTCGTCCGCGTCGCCACTGCCGCGGCGCCGAACGACAGGGCAGCGGCGATCAGCAAGGCATAAATGACCGGCTTCTTCGATAGCGATGACAGATTCATTGTTGCGCCTCATGATTTCCTGTCTCTCTCGGGATCAATCCATTCGCGGGTGATGAAGTCTGGTTGCAAATGGTCGAAGTCTTTGTCGGTCGTCAGCAGCAACGCTTCCATCACCTGCGCCGACGCCGCGATCCAGACATCGTTCTTGCCCATCGGCTTCCCAATAGATTCGCTGAAAGCATCAATAGCCGCGTAGGCTTGAAAGACCTCCGGAGAGTCTATGACTATGCGATCGAAATACTCCAGCACAAACTCCATCTGAGCTTCTTTTTGCGTTCCCCAGTTCCACTGAATGGCCAGAGATCGAAGCTCCCCTTCGCTGACGTCGCTGATCATCGGTAGTGGATCAACGGTGTAGAGGGAGTAGCGAGCAATCAGGTATTCTCCGATGGCGTTTCTGCGCACCAGATGAACCAGGATATTTGTGTCGAGGAAGTATGCCGTTCCCGCCATCAGCTTAATTTCCTGAGAGCTTCAAGTATTTGCTCCTCTGTTTCATCGCCCGGCCACTGGCCGCAGACTACATCAACAAAGGTCTTTCCTTCGGGCAACGGACGCGCCCGCCGGCTGCGTTGCAGAAGCCGCATACGCGCCTCTTCCTTTTCTTCAGGTGTGCGATTAAGCAGTTTCTGCATTGCCTCAGCCAGGGCATCGGGATTTGTATCCGAATCCTCGCTCTTTTCATTTGCGCCATTGGCAAAGGATTCGTCATCGCTTTCGCGCACTTTTTGATCGAGCAGAGAGCCTGCGTAGTCTGCGACGCGCGCGCCGGTCTGTTCAGCCATCTCCGTCAATCGCTTTTCAGTCTCTGGTAAAACGTTGATTTCCATTTCGACCTCCTTCCTACAACTTTGCCGGGTATTGTACCATCGCGCGTGATCACCAACCCATCGCGCATCCGTCCTTGCGCGGATCCGATCCTCCAAACAGCGCGCCCGTCTTCGGATCAATCATAATCGCCTGATAGCCGCCAAACATTCCCGGCGATATTGTTAGCCGATGACCTTTGGCTTCGAGCGCCTTTCGCACCTCCGCTCCAATCGCCGATTCGAGCGCCAGCCCGCTGTCGAAATGCCGGAAGCGCGGCTGCTCGCCTGCCTGTTGCACGTCCATCCCGAAGTCAATGAGGTTGAGCAGGACCTGGACGTGGCCCTGCGCCTGCATATCGCCGCCCATCACGCCGAAGCTCAGCCACGGGCGTCCGTCTTTGAAAGCCATTGCGGGGATGATCGTGTGGAATGGGCGTTTACCGCCTTCGAGCTTATTAGGTGATTGCGGATCGAATGAAAAACCCGCGCCGCGATTGTGCAGAACGACCCCGGTGTCGCCCGCGACCAGCCCTGACCCGAACGCGCTGAAGATGCTCTGGATGAACGAGACCACGTTACGGTCTTTGTCAACCACCGTCAGGTACGTGGTGTCTTCGCCGCCGCGCGGCCCTGTGTCGGATTGATTCGCGATTCGACCGAGGTCAATTCGCTTGCGCAATTCGGCTGCGTAGTCTTTCGAGAGCAACTTGTCGAGCGGCGCGCGATAAAAATCGGGATCGGCGATGTGGCGCGCGCGATCAATGAACGCCAGCCTCTTCGCTTCGACCAGCAGGTGCAGATACTCAGCCGTGTTGTGGCCCAGAGGTTTTAGATCAAAGCCTTCCAGGATATTCAGCATCTGGAGCGCGGCCAGCCCCTGTGTGTTCGGCGGCATCTCGTAGACGGTGTAGCCGCGATAGGTCGTGCTGATCGGATCAACCCAGTTCGACGAATGGCTGGCAAAATCGCGCCGCGTGTGCAGACCGCCCTCTTCGTTGCAGAACTTGACGAGCTTCGCTGCGATCTCTCCGCGATAGAAGACATCGGGGCCTTGCGCCGCAATCTTCCGCAGCGTCGCCGCCAGATTCTTGTTCGTGAAGATTTCGCCCACGGCGGGTGGTTTGCCGTTCGGCAGATAAGTCGCGGCGAAGTCGGGATGGTCTTTGTGGCTCAATCCGACCTGCCAGTCGGCGGCGATGACATCGGTGACCGGGAAGCCGCGCTCGGCGTACTCGATCGCGGGCTGCAAGACCTGGGCGAGAGGCATCGTGCCGTAACGCTCGATCAACCTGGCCCAGCCGTCCACCGCGCCAGGAACCGTGACGGTGTGGATGCCGTCCGCCGGCATTCGATCAATGCCGCGTTTCTTCAGTTCATCAATGCTTGCGATCTGCGGCGAGCGGCCGCTGGCGTTGAGCGCTTTCAACTCTTTGCGCTTCGCGTCCCAGACAATCGCGAACATGTCGCCGCCAGGGCTGAGCATCATCGGCTCGACCACGCAAAGCACGGCCGCCGCCGCGACCGCCGCATCCACGGCATTCCCGCCCTGTTGCAGTATGCGCAAGCCTGCGGCTGAAGCGAGCGGTTGGCTGGTTGCGACCATTCCGTTCATCGCGCGGACCGCCGAGCGCGTCTTGCCGCCGCCCGGAGCGGGTTTGTCGCCAATCGGATTTTGCGAGTTGACTGTGAACACGGTTGCAGCGAGAAGAATCGTCGAGAGCGCCAGGATTGCGGACTTCGTGCGAAGCATAAGCGTCCTCCACCCCTGGGAGCTCACGCAGGATGCGGCGCTCTCAGGGTTATCTTTGATTCAAGACTTCCTTGATGACGCGCCCGGGGAAAGGCTGGAAGCCGCGCTCGCGCAGATGCGAGTTCAACTGTCCATCCTCCAAATGTCCAAGCAGTGCAAATACGGTGGGCGCGAAGCTGAGGCTATCATAGGGTTGCTCGATAAGTGAAGCTCGCGGGACGCCTGTCCGCGCGCCGCCCGCGAACATCAAGGTCGAACGCGTCGAGATGCGGAAGAGCGCCGCGTGATTGCCGCCCGGATTGAAATCGCGCACGTTGAAGTTCCAGTGGTCATTGGCCAGCACGAGCAGGTCGCTTTCAGTCAACCGCCGCTGGCGCAAACGAAAGCGTTCGAGCAGCCAATCCTCTTTCGCGCGCCTGCTCGCTTCGCTTCGCGGAACGCGGTGCAGGGCCAGATGTTCGTGCAATCCGATCAAGGCGTTCGAATATTTCGTCTCGTGAATCGCGCGCAGCCATTCGCTTTCGCTGTGCCAATCGCTCAGCCACAGGGCGCGCCCGTCGCCGTTTTGACCGCTGAGCAAAGGCAGCTTCGCATCTTCCCAAACCTGCAAAGGCAGATCGGGCCGCCATTCAACGCGTGAGAAACCGATCCTGCCCTCGGCGTCTTGCGACAGGCGGGCGACCGGCAGATAGCGCAACTGCAACTGCCCGTCTTCGCCCTGCCGCGCGAGGATCAACGCCTGCCGCTCGTCGCCGCCGTAAAGCCACACGGCGTCCTGATCGGGTTGTTCCGCGTCGCTGAGCGCAGGCGCGATGGCTTCGCGCGGCGCGCGGAGGGCGATGAAATCAACCGGACGAGAGCCGATTCCGGGCTGCACGTTGTTCCGCACCGCGACGTCGCAGAGCAGCGGGAAGTAATTCACGCGGCGAAAGCTCTTCGCCCAATCGAGCGAGCCGTCGCTGGCCAACGACAACCCGTTCGGCGACAGACCGACGATGTAATTTTGCAGATCGTGAATCGAATTCGGCTCGCCCATCGCGCGCGGCGCAATCTCGTCTTCGAGCTTGATCTTTCCCGGATCGAAGCCGTCGCGCTTCAACGCGAGCAGATTCTCGAGCGTCCGCAGGTACGCCGAATATTTGCGCTCGTCTTTCTCCGCCTGATCGAAGCGGGCGAAGATGCGCAGCGCCTCTTTGTCGCGCCCGGCGTCCTTGTCGGCCTGCGACCATTTCTTCGGCAGCGAGTTGAACAAGGCTCTCTGCTTTTCGATGAAGCTGCGCAGCGCGACCAGCTCTTCGCGCAATTCGTCGCGCGTCTTCGACCATTGCGTTCGGTTTCGGTCGAGCGTGTCGAAGAAGGCTGCTCCAGCGGCTTGCCGCACGCCGTCGCTCAAATCCTTGCGCTTCAGTTGCAGCCACAGAATGTGCAGCGCATTGAGATCGTTGTTGCGCAGATGGATTGACGCGCGTTCGTTGCCGTCGAGGTCGAACAGCGCGGTCGGATACTTCGATCCCTGACCTTTCAGGTAGAACGAATCGGCGGACGGCGTGACGACTATGTCAACCAGCGGGTTGAAGCCTTTGAACTGATACGCGCTGAGCGGATAACGATCAGTGACCACGTGATGCGCGCCGCCCGCCGCGCTGTTGAAGAGGCTGACCAGGCTGTAGCCCTGGCTGTAGACCTTCTCGTCGGTGTTGAGCGAGTGATCCGAGACCAGGATCAACACGGTCTGGGCGGCCATCGGGCTGCGCTCGATGGCCGCCCACAACCGGCCGATCATCGCGTCAATGTTCTGCAGCGCGCCGAGCAACGTCGCGCGGTCGCGGGTCAGGTGCGCCGCGTGGTCGAACTCGGCGGTGAAGACGTCGAAATAAGCGGCGCGCGGGTCGCTCAACCTCTCAATCACGTCGCGCTCGTACTGTTCGGTGATCATTTCGCGCAGGGCGATTCCCGCGACGAACTCGCCGGCGGCGTCGCGCAGCGAGCGACCGGCGAAATGTTTCTTCGGCGCGCTCACGATCGTCGTCCATCTCGCGCCGCGCTGAAAGAGCTGGAAGCTCTGGTAACGCTCCTCGTACTTGAACGCGTCGAACAGGAGCGGAATGCCGAGGTTGTCGAACACCTCGGCCCCGACTTTGTCCACGCGCCAGAAGCGGTAGTAGTCGAAGTAGAACGGAAAGAAGTTCAGATAGTCGTAAGTCCGCAAGGTGAAGCGGTCGTATTCGACGTTGCCTTTGATCTGCAGGTGCTGCCCGGTGTCCAGCAGCGACCAGGAAGGCGCCGAAAGCGAGAGGCCGCGCGAGTAGAAATGCCGCAGCCGCGCGCCGCGCTCGTAGAAGATTCGCTCGATGTTCGGCAGCAGGCTCTCACCCGTCAGCCGGTCGCGCTCGGCCACGAAACGATCAACGTGTTCGTGCGACAGGCCGTCGGCTTTGATCACGACGACGCGTTTGGCCTGCGCCAGGGCAGATGAATGAAGTAATACTGCAAGGACGAGCGCGAGCTTCATCATCGTTTGTTCAGTTTGCGAATCAAACCATTGGGCCGGCGCAACTCAGCCAGCAGCGCCTCATACTGCGTCTGCGCCAGTCTGATCTCGGCGGCGAAGTCGTTGTCCATAGGGTTGGGCGAAAGCCTCTTCGCCCGCCGGTAGATTTCATCGCGCAGTTCGGGGTTGACCGAATGGTTCAGCGCCAGCAGCAGGTCGAGCTGAGCCTGCGCGCGCAGCCGCGATTGTTGATTGAAATCCATCCCGCGGCGATGCGTGACGAGATCGAAGACTCGCCGCGCGAGCCAGTAATGCAGGCTGCGGAACGGCGAGATGCGGAACACGTTGCGCGCTGCGTCGTCAATCGCCAGCCGCGACACGTTGCGCGTCTTCGGGTTCAATCGGTCGCGGAAATCAACCAGCAGGATCGGGATGCGCGGATGGTCGAGTCCGTAGAGCGCAAGCGGAATCAATTCGATTGTTCGAGCGCCTGGCGTGTCCGGCTCGACGCGGCGGTTCTCTGCGTCAACCCACCGCGTCTCGACGTAACCTTCCCACTTCTTCAGCCGCGCGTCCGTCCAGGGATTGGCGATGTTCAGAAACCGCTGGTTGAATCGCCGCGTCGCGCCGTCGTTCAAATCTGCGCGCGCAACCCAGAGCACCGCGTGTGTTGCGCTGCCGCCGGGAAGCGTCAACGGCTCGAAATACAATCCTTCGGCTTCGGCGCGTTGCCGCAGCAGCTCCCAGTTGTGTCCGCGAACGCGCTCCCAGCGGCTGTGCTGTTTCTGCGCGATTGACTGTAGCGCATCGGGTTTGACGAGGAAGCCCAACGCGCTGGTCGCGATTGTCAACCGCGCCTGCAATTCGCGCACGGGCGCTGCGGGAAGAACCGATGACGTTTCTGCGCTCGATTCGATCAGGGAGAGAACCGTCAACGCGCGATGGATCTGCTCGCGGTGATGATCATCGGAGTTGCGTTTGTAGGTTCGCGGCGCGGCGCGATAAATGAAGCCCCGGTCGTCCAGCACGCTGTATTGCGCCGCCGCCCACAGCAGGCGCGGCAACACGCGCCAACGCGAAGGCTTCAGGTCGAGGACTGGCGGTGGGACGGCCTTCGATGATCGTTTGCTGCCGCTGCGGTGATAAAAGAAGGGAACTGCGGCGAAGATGCGCTGCGCCGCGCTGGGCCTCGTGTGAGTGAGCGACCAGACGTAACGCGGGCGATCATTCTGTGGATCGTCGTCGCCCAATGTTTCAAACAGGATGCTGATGAGCGGAGCTTCTCGAACGCCTTCGATCTCCGTGTTGAGTTTGGCGAAGACCGTCACCAGATCGGCGCCGCGAGCGACCCGCGCGCGTTCGATGCGGAACGCCGAATCTGCGGCGACCTCAGAGACCGTCGCCTGCGCAGCGCCGGTTGATGCGGTGCAGCACAGGCAGAAAAACAGCATTAGCATTCGGCGCATCGGCATCCCCCGCTGTCGTGAGCGCAAACGTTCTACTTCGACCCAGTCTGGCTGATCTTCGCCAACGACGGTTTCGCGCCCGACGATTGCAATCGTTTCGCAATGCGCTCGACCTCGGCCATCACCCGCAGCAGGTTCTCGCCCAACACCTTCTTCACGTCGTGGTCGGAATAACCGCGCTTGAGCAGCTCGTAAGTGATGGCCGGCAGTTTCGAAACGTCTTCCATCCCGGTTGGCGACAACCCGTCAATGCCGTCGAAATCGGAGCCGATGCCGACGTGATCAATGCCCGCGACTTTGATCGCGTGCTCGAAATGCTGCATCAGCATCTCCATCGTCGCCTTGCCGGCGGGCTTGGCCGGATAAGGCGACCCCGGCTTGGCGTATTCGGTGTTGATGAAGCCGTTGTAGAAATTGATCATCACCACGCCGCCGTTCTTGGCCAGCGCGCGCAGCATCTCGTCGGTCAGGTTACGCGGCACGTTGGTCAACGCGCGGCACGAAGAGTGGGATGCGATGACCGGCGATTGGGTCGTTTCGATCACATCCTGGAACGTTTCGTCCGAGACGTGCGAGATGTCCGCCATCATTCCCATCCGGTTCATCTCGCGCACGACTTCGCGCCCGAAATCGCTCAAGCCGCCGTGCCGTTTCTCAGCCGGATTGTTGATGCCGCCTGCCGAATCGGCCCAGTTGTTGGTGTTCGTGTGCGTCAAAGTCATATACCGCACGCCGAGCTTGTGGAACTGGCGCAGCGCCGAGAGGCTGTCCTCGATGGCGTGGCCGCCTTCGATGCCCATCAACGCAGCGATCTTGCCCGAGCGGTGAATGCGGCGAATGTCGCCGGAGGTGAAGGCCATTTCAAGCGATTCGGGATGGCGGCGCGCCTGTTCGTACACGCCGTCAATCATCTCCAGCGCGCGCCGGGCCGCTCCGCCCTCTTTCGCATACTTCGATGAGACGTAGATGGCGAAGAACTCGGCGTCCAGCCCGCCCTCTTTCATTCGCGGAATGTCGGTTTGAAATTTACCGCTCGTGTCGCGCGCGCCCAAGTCATAGTTTTGATCGGTGATTGGCGAGGTGATGTCGTTGTGCGTGTCAACGACTATCGCTTCGCGGTGGAGCTTTGCCACGCGCTCGCGCAACTTCGTGTCATCGGTCTTCGGTTGTGAAACGTCGGATGAAAAGAGCGAGCATCCGAGGGAAAGAGCAACCAGGAATGAGGCAAGCCAATAATTCATATTTTTCTCGAAGTAATGAGCGGAATACGGTGATCCGTCCGGCGATTTCATAACTTCGCCTGCTCCTTAACCAATGCAGCAGCTTGGCGCGCCAACCGCTGGCGATGCCGTTGGAAGATTTCCCGCTCCCGTTCTTCCTCGGCCAGGCGTTCCAGCCGCTCAAGGTATTCCTGAACAGCCTGCCGGATGATTTGCGACCGGTTTCGACGCGCCGTTCCACTGCCGGCCACAAAGCGATCAATGCGCTGAAGCATATGATCATCAATAGTTATAGCAATAGTTTTCATATGAGAGACGCTAATAGGACCAATGCCGTGCTTTCAATCCCGGTTGATCTTTGCCATTGAAGGCTTTGCGCCCGAAGCTTGCAGCTTCTTCGCCACGCGCTCGACTTCAGCCATCGTGCGCAGGAGGTTCTCGCCGAGCACCTTCTTCACATCCGTGTCCGAATAACCGCGCTTGAGCAGCTCGTAAGTGATCGCAGGCAATTTTGAAATGTCCTCCATTCCTTCGGGCAGTTGGCCGCCGACGCCGTCGAAATCCGAACCGATGCCGACGTGGTCAATGCCTGCGACTTTGGCGATGTGGACGAAGTGCTCGATCAGCATGTCGAGCGTGACTCGCGGTGGCGGGCCTTGCAGCTTGCGCAATTCGGCGCGCATGGTCGCCGAATCGCCGCTGTAACGATTGCGAATCTCGTCCATCTTCGCTTGTATTTCGGGGCTGGGCTTGACGGCTTTGGTGTTGACGAAACCTCTGCCGAAATTGACCATCACGACGCCGCCTTTCTTGCCGACTGCGGCGAGCATCTCGTCGGTCATATTGCGCGGGATGTCGGTCAGCGCGCGGGCCGATGAATGCGAGGCGATGACCGGAGCCTGGCTCGTTTCAACCGCGTCCCAGAAGGTTTTGTCCGCGACGTGCGAGATGTCCACCATCATCCCCAGCCGGTTCATCTCGCGCACGACCTCTTTGCCGAATTCGGTCAGCCCGTTGTGATGTTTGACGTTCTGATTGTTGATGTCGCCCGATGAATCGGCCCAGTTGTTGGTGTTCGAATGCGTCAAGGTCATGTAACGCACGCCGAGCCGGTAAAACTGGCGGAGCGCGCCCAAGCTGTCTTCGATGGCGTGGCCACCTTCGATGCCCATCAACGCGGCGATCTTGCCCGTCTTGTGAATGCGCCGGATGTCGTCGGAGGCGCCAGCCATTTCGAGCGACTCCGGGTGGCGGCGGGCCTGTTCGTAAACTCCGTCAATCATGTCCAGCGCGCGTCGGGCCGCGCCGCCATTGCGCGCATAACTCGCCGAGACGTAGATCGCAAAGAACTCCGCGTCCAGCCCGCCCTCTTTCATTCGCGGAATGTCAGTTTGGGTTCTGCCACTGGTGTCGCGCGCGCTCAGATCATAGCCCTGATCGGTCATCGGCGAAGTAATGTCGTTGTGCGTGTCAATGACGATGGCTTCGCGGTGTAGTTTCATGGCGCGTTCGCGCAGCTT
>Ga0247727_10019687_pt1 | contig 10428 bp, 4 predicted proteins | sample WisWelCaveWW1625_FD_202498 | JGI IMG/M metagenome (GOLD analysis project Ga0247727, IMG submission 202498) | Biofilm microbial communities from Wishing Well Cave, Virginia, United States - WW16-25 | ecosystem: Environmental > Aquatic > Deep subsurface > Groundwater > Cave microbial mat | place... | reverse complement strand
CCGATTGTCAAAGTCGGCGATCACGTGAAAAAAGGTGACGTGCTGGCCGACGGCTGCTCGACGCAGGGCGGGCGATTGGCGCTGGGCCGCAACGTCGTCGTTGCCTTTATGCCGTGGCGCGGCTATAATTTTGAAGATGCCATCGTCATTTCCGAGAAGGTGGTGCAGAAAGATATTTACACTTCGATTCATATTGAAGAATTCGAGTTGCAAGTGCGCGACACCAAGCGCGGCGAAGAGGAATTGACGCGGGAAATTCCGAACGTCTCCGAAGAGTCGACCAAAGATCTCGATGAAAACGGCATCATTCGCATCGGCGCCGAAGTGCAGGCCGGCGACATTCTCGTCGGCAAGGTGACGCCGAAAGGCGAGACCGATCCGACGCCGGAAGAAAAATTGCTCAAAGCCATTTTCGGCGAAAAGGCCGGCGATGTGAAAGACGCCTCGTTGAAAGCGCCGCCCGGGTTGAAGGGCATCGTGATCGACGCGAAGCTTTTTTCGCGCAAAAAGAAAGACTCCAAATCGAAGCGCCAGGATAAAAAGAAGCTCGACGAGATCGAAGAGTGGATTGAATACGAGCGCAAGCGCATTCTGAAGTCACGCGACGAAAAGCTCGCGAACGTGTTGACCGGCGAAATTTCAGCGACGCTTCGCCATATTAAAGACGGCAAAGTGCTGCTGCGCGCCGGCGCCGAATTGACGCCGGAACGCTTGGCCGAATTGGATTTTGACAAACTCGACCGCAGCGAAGGCTGGACTGAAAAGAAAAAGGTCAATGAAAGTGTCGAGCTGATTTTTGATTCTTACGAAAGAAAAGCTCGCGATACCAGTGAAGAGTACGAGCGCCGCAAGCTGAAGATCACGGTCGGCGATGAGCTGCCGCCCGGCATCGTGCAGCTCGCGAAAGTGTATGTCGCGAAACGCCGCAAGCTGATGGTCGGCGACAAGATGGCCGGTCGCCACGGCAACAAGGGCGTGGTCGCGCGCATCGTGGCGATGGAAGATATGCCGTACTTGCCGGATGGAACGCCGGTCGACATCGTGCTCAATCCGCTCGGCGTGCCGTCGCGTATGAATCTCGGACAAATTTTTGAAACCAATCTCGGTTGGGCCGCGGCCAAACTCGGCGTATCGTATTCGACGCCGGTGTTCGACGGCGCGTCGCATAAACAGGTGCTTGCCGAACTGGATAAAGCCGAATTGCCGGCGAGCGGCAAAGTGCAACTGTGCGATGGCCGCACCGGCGAACAATTTGCCGAGCAGGTGACGGTCGGCCAGATCTATATCATGAAGCTCTCACACCTGGTCGAAGACAAGATTCATGCGCGCTCGATCGGTCCTTATTCGTTGATCACGCAGCAGCCGCTCGGCGGCAAGGCCCAATTCGGCGGCCAGCGTTTCGGCGAAATGGAAGTGTGGGCGCTTGAAGCTTATGGCGCGGCGCACACGCTGCAGGAAATTTTGACCGTGAAGTCCGACGACGTGCGCGGCCGCTCGAAAGTTTATGAAGCGATTGTGAAGGGTGATAATTTGCCGGAGCCGGGCCTGCCGGAATCTTTCAATGTGTTGATTCGTGAATTGCAGGGACTCGGTTTGGATGTGGAGCTGCTGGATGAAGGCACGAACGGCAAGACGTGAGAGATAAAACGTAATGGGTAATTTGTAAAACGTATTACGCATTACGTTTTAGTGGGGAAGCTGAGGTGAATGGCTGAATAAGCCAATAGCAACGAATCAAAATTTTTCATATACGCCTATGATGAACATGTTTGCGAAACACGAACCCGCCGCGCGCCGAAATTTCGGCTCGATTGCCATCAAGCTGGCGTCGCCCGATAAAATTTTGGAACGCTCGCACGGTGAAGTGACCAAGCCGGAAACCATCAACTATCGCTCGTTCAAGCCGGAGAAAGACGGTTTGTTCTGCGAGAAAATTTTCGGGCCGGTGCGCGACTGGGAATGTCATTGCGGCAAGTATAAACGCATTCGTTATAAAGGCATCGTTTGCGATCGCTGCGGCGTCGAGGTGACGACGAAGTCCGTTCGTCGCGAGCGCATGGGACATATCACGCTGGCGGTGCCGGTGGTGCATATTTGGTATTGGAAATCGCTGCCGACCAAAATCGGTTATTTGCTGGGCATCGGCGTCAAGGATTTGGAGCGGATCGTTTACTACGAGTCGTATGTGGTGATTCAGCCCGGCAACAGCGGCCTCAAATATAAAGAATTGCTCACTGAAGAAGAGTATTTCAAAATCACCAGTGAAATGCCGGAAACTCCTGAAAACCCGGGCGCGGAGGATGATCCGAATCGTTTTCTCGCCATGATCGGCGGCGAGGCGGTGTTGCGACTTTTGAAGCAGACGGACGTCGAGAGGCTTTCCGTCGAATTGCGCGCGCAGGTGAAAGTCGAAACTTCTTTCCAGCGCAAGGCCGATGCGCTCAAGCGCTTGAAGGTGATCGAAGCATTGAAGAAAAGCGGCAACCGGCCGGATTGGATGATCATGTCGGTGATTCCGGTGATTCCGCCGGAGCTGCGCCCGCTCGTGCCGTTGGAAGGCGGCCGCTTCGCGACTTCCGATTTGAATGATTTGTACCGGCGCGTGATTATTCGCAACAATCGTCTCAAGAAACTCAAAGAGATCAAAGCGCCGGAAGTGATTTTGCGCAACGAGAAGCGCATGCTGCAGGAGGCGGTCGATGCGTTGTTTGATAATGGCCGCAAAACCGCGGCGGTGCGCGGCGACGGCAATCGCCCGCTCAAATCGCTCTCGGATATGCTGCGCGGCAAGCAGGGTCGCTTCCGCCAGAACCTGCTCGGCAAGCGTATCGACTATTCCGGTCGTTCGGTGATCGTCGTCGGCCCGGAATTGAAGCTGCATCAATGCGGCCTGCCGAAAGACATGGCGCTCGAATTGTTCAAGCCGTTCGTTATTCGCAAGCTCGTCGAGCGCGGCATTGCGAAAACGGTGAAGAGCGCGAAGAAGCTCGTCGATCGCCGTGACACGACGGTGTGGGATATTTTGGAAGAGATCATCGAAGATCATCCGGTGCTGCTCAACCGCGCGCCGACGCTGCATCGTCTCGGCATTCAGGGTTTTCAACCTTTGCTCATCGAGGGCAAGGCCATTCAGATTCATCCACTGGTTTGCGCTGCGTTCAACGCCGACTTCGACGGCGACCAGATGGCGGTGCACGTGCCGCTGTCGTATTACGCGCAAGTCGAGACGCGCATTCTGATGTTGTCGAGCCACAACATTTTGTCGCCGGCCAGCGGTCGCCCGCTCGCCATTCCGAGTCAGGATATCGTGTTGGGAATTTATTATCTCACGAAGGTGAAAAACGGCGATGCCGGCGAAGGCAAGATTTTTTCCAATCCGGACGAAGTCAATATCGCCTATAATGATGAAAAAATCGGCCTGCACGCGCGCATCAAAGTGCGCATCAACGGCGATATGGTTGAGACCACCGTCGGTCGCGTGATTTTCAATCGCATCATTCCGAATGAGATCGGCTACGTCAACGAGCTGCTCACGAAGAAGCGTCTGGAAGAGTTGGTGGCGGGCATCTACAAGCAGCTCGGCAATTATCGCACGGCGATGTTTTTGGACGAGCTGAAAACCCTCGGGTTTAATTTCGCCATGCGCGCGGGGATAACGGTCGGCATCGAAGACGTCATCATTCCGGAAGAAAAGCAAGGCTTTCTCGACAGCGCGTTCAAGAAAACGCAAACGATTCAGTCGCAGTATGAAAAGGGCGTCATTACCGACGGGGAGCGTTATAATAAGATCATCGATATTTGGACGCACACCACGAGCGACGTCGCCGACAAGATGTTCAACCGGCTGAAGAGCGACCGCCAGGGTTTCAACCCGATTTTCATGATGGCCGACTCCGGCGCGCGCGGCTCGAAAGAACAAATTCGCCAGCTTGCCGGCATGCGCGGTTTGATGGCGAAGCCGCAGAAAAAGATGACCGGCCAGATGGGCGAGATTATTGAGAACCCGATCACGGCGAATTTCCGCGAAGGCCTCTCAGTGTTGGAATACTTCATCTCCACGCACGGGGCGCGCAAAGGTTTGGCCGACACCGCTTTGAAGACCGCTGACGCCGGTTACTTGACGCGGCGTCTCGTCGATGTCGCGCAGGACATGATCGTTTCGTCGGACGATTGCGGCACGATTCTCGGCTTGCGTATCGGCGATTTGAAAGAGGGCGAGGAAATTATCGAGCCGTTGCGCGATCGCATCCTCGGCCGCGTCGCGGCGGAAGATGTGTATGATCCCGACACCGGCGACGCGATGATTGAAACCGGCCAGTTGATTGAAGAGGAGGTTGCGGATCGCATCGCCGCCGCCGGCATCGAAACCGTTTATATTCGGTCGGTATTGACTTGCGAGGCCGAGCGCGGTGTGTGTGCCAATTGCTACGGCCGCAATTTGGCGTCCGGCAAAATGGTCGATCACGGCGAAGCGATCGGCGTCATGGCGGCGCAATCGATCGGCGAGCCCGGCACGCAGCTCACGCTGCGCACGTTCCACATCGGCGGCACGGCGTCGCGTATCGCGGCGCAGTCGCAGGTGCAGTCGAAAACCGAAGGCCGCGTCAATTTCGAGAATATTAAATTCATTACGCAGGAAGACGGCACGACCATCGCCGTCGGCCGCAACGGCAAGCTGAAAGTGATCGACGAGAATAACCGCGTCACGGCGCAATACATTATTCCGTATGGCGCGAATGTGTTGGTGAATGAAGGCGACCGCGTGACTGCCGGACAATTGGTGTTCCGCTGGGATCCGTATACCGCCAGCATTCTCGCGAACCATGATGGCTACGTGAAGTTTGTGGATATTCGCGAAAACGTCACGATGCGTGAAGAGCTGGACGAAACCACCGGCTTGAAGCAGCGCGTGATTATCGATACGCGTTTGCGCAATCTGAGCCCGCAGATTCAAATCGTTGACGATAGCGGCAAAAAGTTGAGCAGTTATATTTTGCCGACGCGTTCGTATCTGCAAATACACGACGACGAGAAGGTGAAGGCCGGCACGGTGCTCGTGAAGATTCCACGCGAAATTGCGAAGACCCGCGACATCACCGGTGGTTTGCCGCGTGTGGCGGAGTTGTTCGAAGCGCGCCGTCCTAAGGAACCGGCTATTGTCAGTGAAATCGACGGGCAGGTGAAGTTCGGCGAGATCAAGCGCGGCGTGCGCAAAATCGGCATCATCTCGCACGACGGCAAGGAAGAGAAGGTGTATCAGATTCCTTACGGCAAGCACGTGCTCGTGCACGACAGCGATTTCGTCACCGCCGGCGAGAAGCTTTCCGAAGGCTCGGTCGCGCCGCAGGATATTTTGAATATCATGGGCCCGAACCGCGTGCAGGAATATCTGGTGAATGAAATTCAGGAAGTGTATCGCTTGCAGGGCGTGCGCATCAACGACAAGCACATTGAAGTGATCGTGCGCCAGATGCTGCAGAAGGTGAAGATCGAAGATCCCGGCGACACCCTTTATCTCGAAGGCGAGCAAGTCGACAAGATTCGTTTCTTGCAGCACAACGAAGGCATTCGCAATATGGTCGTCGTCACCAATCCCGGCGATTCTAAATTGAAGATGGAAACGCTGCACGAGCGCAGTGAAGTCGACCGCGTCAACGAGAAGCTGGCGAAGAGCGGCAAAGGGCAAGTCGAGTTCCGTCCGGCGCAACCGGCAACGTTCCAGCCGCTGCTGCTCGGCATCACGAAGGCTTCGTTGACGACGGACAGCTTTATCTCCGCCGCCTCGTTCCAGGAGACCACGCGCGTGTTGACCGAAGCCTCGATTGAGGGCAAAGTTGACAACTTGCTCGGCCTGAAAGAGAACGTCATCATGGGCAACTTGATTCCGGCGGGCACCGGCTTGAACAAGTTCAAACGCCTGCGCGTCGACTCGGAGACTCAGGTTGACGAAATGGGCGAGGCGCTGCAAACCGCAGTGGGATGATTGTACGTTTGCGACGAAAAAATTCACGCTATCCGGAGTTAACTTCACAGCAGAATTATGTGGTAATCGGCATCGAAGCCGATGATTTCCGGATATTGAATGATCGAGGCCGGCCTTTTTTATATCCATCTCGACTATTCGAGGTTGTCGACTCTCGCGAGCCGAGCGATTGGGTGACGGATTTCGGCAATGACGGTGAACGCTATGCTTATCCGCCGCCGTTGAATTATACTGGATTCTTTGAAGATTTTTTCGATGAAAAGAAGAAGGCCGTAGCAGCTTTCTGGCATATTGTCAATCAGGATCTCTCTGCAAAGAGAACTGTTGTTCGTCGTCCGATGAAAATGAATGCAGAATTTGCAGCGGCGAGATTATAAAATTTGCTTATTCATCCGGAAAAATTTGGAGAAGCCGGATATCTTAAAATGTTTGCACAAATTTAATTTTTGGTTAGAAAATTGGGGAAATTGAACTCATGTGCAAACATTGTGCAAAATATTAAAAAAGATGTTGCTTTTTTTGTAGAAGTTATGTATATTTTTTGTTCGTGTAATTGAAGGAGCGTTTTTTGCCAACTATCAATCAATTAGTGCGTTTAGGGCGTAAGCGGCTAAAACGCAAAACGACGGCGCCGGCGTTAAGTGGTGCGCCGCAGCGTCGCGGCGTGTGTACGCGTGTGTATACGACGACCCCCAAGAAGCCAAACTCGGCGTTGCGCAAAGTAGCGCGCGTGCGTTTGACGCATGGTTACGAAGTCACCGCTTATATTCCCGGCGAAGGCCACAATCTGCAGGAGCATTCAATTGTGCTGATTCGCGGCGGCCGGGTGAAGGATTTGCCGGGCGTGCGCTATCACATCGTGCGCGGCGTGTATGACACCAGCGGTGTAAACGATCGCAATCAGGGCCGCTCGAAATACGGCACGAAACGCAAAAAAGCTGCGGCAGCATAAACCGCAAGTAGTCATTGGTCATTAGTCATTTTTAAAGAGCGGTTTGACGATAACATAAACCTATGCGAAGAAATCAAGCTGATAAAAGAGAAGTTCTTCCGGATCCGAAGTTTCACAGCATTCTGGTCACCAAATTCATCAATGTCTTGATGTATGAAGGCAAGCGCAGCGTGGCGGAACGGACTTTCTATCGCGCCATCGAGGTGATTGGCGAACGGACGAACAAGCAGGGTTTGGAGGTTTTTAATAAAGCCGTCGATAATGTCAAGCCGATGCTGCAAGTGAAGTCAAGGCGTGTCGGCGGCGCCAACTATCAAGTGCCGGTCGAGGTTTCATCGGAGCGCCGGCAAGCGCTGGCCATTCGTTGGCTGATTAGCTATGCGCGGGAGCGAGGCGAAAAGACGATGTCAGATAAGCTGGCCTCCGAAATCATCGCCGCGTCAAATAACGAAGGCAATGCCATTAAAAAGCGTGAAGATACGCACAAGATGGCGGAAGCCAACAAGGCATTTGCTCATTTCCGTTGGTAGGTTTAACCAAAAGCATTTTTAGTTTTAAATTGAAAATTTCAATTTAAAATTCAAAATGACAGACGATAGAGTTTGCTGAATTTTATTGTTTGAAAAGTAACATCGAAGAGTGTAACCATTTTCTCCATACTCTCAGGAGAGGTTCGCTTCATGGTGTTCTCTTGATGATTATGGAGTTTTTTTATGTCCAAAAGTAACGACAATTCCGATCTAAGTAAAACGCGCAATATCGGCATTATGGCGCATATCGACGCCGGCAAGACGACGACGACGGAGCGTATTCTTTATTATACCGGCAAAATCCATCGCATCGGCAATGTCGACGAAGGGTCGACGACGACCGACTGGATGGAGCAGGAAAAAGAGCGCGGCATTACGATTACTTCGGCGGCCATTTCGTGCAGTTGGAAGGATTACAATATCAATATTATCGATACGCCCGGTCACGTTGATTTCACGATTGAAGTTGAGCGCTCGCTGCGCGTGTTGGACGGCACCATTGCGCTGTTTTGCGCCGTTGGCGGCGTCGAACCGCAATCCGAAACGGTTTGGCGGCAGGCCGACCGTTATCGCGTGCCACGCATTGCTTTTATTAATAAGATGGATCGCACCGGCGCGGATTTTTATAATGCGCTCAAAATGATTCGCGAGCGACTGGGCGCGAATGCCGTACCGATTCAGATTCCGATTGGCGATGCCGATTTGTTTACCGGCGTTATCGATCTCATTAAAATGAAAGCCATTGTATATAAAGACGAGACGCTCGGCGCGCAATGGGAAGAACTGGATATTCCACAGGAGTTGATGGCCAGGGCCAAAGAATATCGCACGCATTTGCTCGAAGCCGTTTCGGAATACGATGATACTTTGTTGGACAATTACCTGCACGACAAGCCAATCACGGAAGAACAAATTCGTGCCGCGATACGTAAGGCCACGATCGATGTAAGCACGGTACCGGTGATGTGTGGCGCTTCTTATAAAAATAAAGGCGTGCAGCCGCTGCTTGATGCGGTGGGTGATTACCTGCCTTCTCCGCTGGATATGCCGGACACGAAGGGAACTCATCCCAAAACCGGCGAAGAAATTATTCGCAAGCCGGATCCCGACGCGCCACTGGCCGCGCTCGCGTTCAAAATTATGACCGATCCGTATGTCGGCAAGCTGACCTATTTTCGGGTTTATTCCGGCACGGTTGAAGCGGGCAGTTATGTTTATAACAGCGCGACGGGCAAGAAAGAGCGCATCGGCCGTATTTTGTTGATGCATGCCGATAAGCGCGAAGATATTAAAGAAGCAAAGGCGGGCGATATCGTCGCCGCCGTCGGCTTGAAAGAAACGCGCACCGGCCACACGCTCTGTCATGAGAACAAACAGATCGTTCTCGAATCGATGCATTTCCCCGAGCCGGTGATTTCGGTGGCGATCGAGCCCAAAACGAAAGCCGATCAAGATCGCCTCGGTGAGTCGATGAATAAATTGGCGGAGGAAGATCCGACTTTCAAGATTCGCACTGATGAAGAGACCGGCCAAACGTTGATCGCGGGCATGGGCGAGCTGCACTTGGAAATTCTCGTCGACCGGTTGTTGCGTGAGTTCAAAGTGCACGCGCACGTCGGCAAGCCGCAGGTGGCTTATAAAGAAACGATTCGCCGGAAAATCGAGCAGGAAGGCAAGTTCGTGCATCAATCCGGCGGGCGCGGCCAATTCGGGCATGTGGTTATCGAAATCGAACCGAATGAGCCTGGCAAAGGCTTTGAGTTTGAGAGCAAGATCGTTGGCGGCGTCGTTCCGAAGGAATATGTGAAACCGACGATGGAAGGAATTAAGCAAGCGCTGCAAACCGGTGTTCTGGCGGGTTATCCAATGGTCGATATTAAAGTGACGCTGATTGATGGCTCTTATCATGAAGTTGACTCATCCGAAATGGCGTTTAAGATTGCGGGTTCGATGGCCTTCAAAGATGGCGCGAAACGGGCTGCTCCCGTGCTGCTTGAACCGATGATGGACGTCGAAGTGGTGGTCCCGGAAGAATATCTGGGGCAAGTGATGGGCGATTTGAATTCGCGGCGCGGCAAGATTCGCGGGTTCGTGCCGCGCAAAGACGCGCAGGTGGTGGCGGCGTCGGTGCCATTGGCGGAGATGTTCGGTTATGCCACGACCCTGCGCTCGTTGACACAGGGCCGCGCGATTTATACGATGCAGTTTTCGCATTACGAGCCGGTGCCGCAAAACATTGCTGAAAGTCTCACCGAGACCAGCAAGGTTAAAGTCACAAGATAACATTGTGAGAGAAATATAACTGACCGGTCACTTTTGCTGCGGAGTATTTTACTTTACACCCGCTTAAGTGACCGGTCAGTGGAAGAGCGACACGGCAATTAATAAATTTTTAACCTAGCAAATTAACAACAGCTTTATCGGGAGGCTGAATCTCATGGCTAAGCAAAAATTTGAACGCACCAAGCCGCACGTGAATATCGGCACGATCGGTCATGTCGATCACGGCAAGACCACGTTGACCGCGGCGATTACCCTGGTGCTCTCGAAACGCGGCCTTGCTTCTTATCGCAGCTACGATTCCATCGATAACGCTCCGGAAGAAAAGGCCCGCGGTATCACGATCAACACGGCTCATGTCGAATACGAAACCGACAAGCGCCACTACGCGCACGTCGATTGCCCCGGCCACGCCGATTATGTGAAGAACATGATCACCGGCGCGGCGCAGATGGACGGTGCCATTCTGGTGGTGAGCGCGGCGGACGGTCCCATGCCGCAAACGCGCGAGCACATCCTGCTGGCGCGTCAGGTCGGCGTGCCGTACATCGTCGTCTATCTCAATAAAGTCGATATGGTCGACGATCCGGAATTGCTCGATCTCGTCGAATTGGAAATGCGCGAACTTTTGAAAGAGTATCAATTCCCCGGCGATGAGATTCCGATCGTTCGCGGCAGCGCGC
>Ga0247727_10019686_pt1 | contig 10429 bp, 6 predicted proteins | sample WisWelCaveWW1625_FD_202498 | JGI IMG/M metagenome (GOLD analysis project Ga0247727, IMG submission 202498) | Biofilm microbial communities from Wishing Well Cave, Virginia, United States - WW16-25 | ecosystem: Environmental > Aquatic > Deep subsurface > Groundwater > Cave microbial mat | place... | reverse complement strand
TGCAGGGGTCTGGCTTACGCGCACAGGGCTGGAATTGTTCACAGAGACATCAAGCCTTCGAATGTTTTTGTGACAGAAGAAGGGCTGGTAAAAATTCTGGATTTTGGCATTGCGAGGCTCATTTCGTCGCAATCCCTCAGCTCCAGCGGAAATGTTTTCGGGTCCGTCCATTACATGTCTCCCGAGCAAATTAAGACTGTTCCTATGGACGGCCGATCCGATATTTTTTCAGCCGCAGTAATTTTCTATGAGCTCCTGACTTATAAAAAGCCTTTTTCCGGAGCGGCTGCGAAAGTACTTTCGCGGATTGTGAAAGATGAGCCGGATAAGATGGATCCTCCTCTGGATGAAAAGTATCCGGACATCAAGAAAGTATTGAAACGTGCGCTGCAAAAGGATCCGGCCAAACGATACGAATCGGCGGATGACATGGCCGCAGATCTTGAAAAGCTGGCGGATTCATTTTCTTCCGGTAAAGATCCTTCTCGAGTTGTTTCTATCCAGGAGCTCATCGATGCCGGTTGGCGTGCTTTGATGATCGACAAGAACTACGATGAAGTCTTACGCATCTGTAAAAGTATTCTGGAACGCGAACCCGAAAACCTGGACGGCATCGGCCTGAATGAGGCCGCCAGGAAAGCCAGGGCAAAGTAGATTGCAGATTTGGAGCGCGGGCTTCAAGCCGCTTCCAGCCAGCCGCGTAGAGGACTGGAAGTCCGCGATAGCAGGCCAGAGTCCCGGCGTGGCCGGCCGAAAGCCGGCGAATGCAGGCAGGATGCCTGCGGTCCATAATGCAGGCAAGATGCCTGCGGTCCATAGCTTCAATCTGCAAGCTATCGCAGGGCCATCGCTTTAGTGAGCTGGTATTTTTTTGCGTAGTAACGGAAGGAGCGAAAGGACATGCGTACCAGTTTGGCGGCTTCTTTCTGGACTCCATTACAGCGGCGAAGGGCTTCGATAAGGGCTTCCTTTCGGAGCTGTTCAAGATGTCCCTCAAGATCAAGTCCTCGTTCAGGAATGCGAAAGAGCGTGGTATCCAGAGGTTGTGGAAGGTGAGTCACTTTTTCCGGTAAACCTTCCTGTGTGATCAGTTCGGAAGTCGAAAGCGCAATAGCCCGCTCGATAGCATTTTCCAGTTCACGAACGTTGCCGGGCCAGTCATAGTTCTCCATATACTTCAGCGCTTCGGGTGAGACTTTAGCCGCTTTGTTGCCTATGGCTGTAGAGTACTTCTTTAAGAAATGTTCCGCAAGCAGGCGGATGTCTTCTTTTCTTTCACGCAGTGGCGGAATGTGAATTGCGATTACATTAATTCGATAAAAAAGATCTTCACGAACTTTTCCGCTCTCCACAGCTTTCTGCAGGTCCTGATTGGTAGCAGCGAGCAACCGAACATCCACCGGAATTTCCTCGGTCCCTCCGACAGGCCGGATCCGTTTTTCCTGAAGAGCGCGCAAAAGCTTGATTTGCATTCCCTGATTCATTTCACCGATTTCATCGAGCAGCAGCGTGCCGCGGTCGGCAACTTCAAAAAGTCCTTTTTTGTTTAGAACTGCTCCGGTGAATGCGCCTTTTACATGTCCGAACAGTTCGCTCTCCAGAAGACTGTCCGGCATCGCTCCGCAGTTAATGGAAACAAACGATCCGTCTTTTCGCAGACTGTTATAGTGAATTGCTTTTGCAACCAGTTCTTTTCCTGTTCCGCTTTCACCTGTAATCAGGATTGTGGTATTGGTGCCGCTGATTTTTCTAATCAGGTCAAAAATCATTTGCATTTTCGGACTCGATCCGATGATGTTTTCAAACTGCATCTGGCGTTCAACAGAACGCTTGAGGAAAATATTCTCACGTTCCAGTCTTTTCTTGGAAATGCATTTCTGTACCTTGATTTTGAGATCATCAATATCAAAAGGTTTGTAAATGTAATCGGAGGCGCCGTTTTTAACGGCTTCGACGGCCGTTTCCTGTGAGGCAAACGCAGTAATCAGAATAAAATCGGTTTCAGGTGAAACTGTTTTTGAGTGCTTCAGGATTTCAATTCCGTTAATATCGGGTAAGCGGATATCCGATATGACGAGGTCAAAAACATTTCTGTTGATCGCGTTAATTGCCGTTTTGCCGTCTTCAGCCAGACTCACGTGATAGCCCTGCCGTTTCAGCATGATGGCAAGCATGTCACGTATACTTTTTTCGTCGTCTATAACCAGTATGGTACTCATGAAATGGTCGGTCCGGTCGATTCCAAGCTTATTGTAACAAAGGTTGAACCATATTGGTTTGTGCAGGGAGAACCAGGGTTACGGTTGTGCCACGGCCGGGTGCTGAATCAATGGAGATCGTTCCGTGGTGATCTTGAACGATGCGGTAAACAATTGCCATACCAAGACCGCTGCCCCCTGTTGTGGAATCTTGAAACGGATCAAAAATTGAATCGAGTCTTTCCGGTTCGATCCCTTTGCCCTCATCGGAGAACGATAAAACAATATTGCTCTCGAGATCGTGTTTGAGTGTCACGCGAAGTCTACCACTACAGGGCATGGCACGTAAAGCATTAATGGATAGATTCCAGATCACCTGTTTAATCTGGTTTGCGTCGAATTCATGAAGAAAACTTTCTTCGCTTCCGGAGAATTCGATATGATGCAACGAGTTGCATTCCGGCCCTTTCTGGATGAAATTCAGAGTATCACTTACGATATCTTTCAGGTCCTGTATCGACCTGCATAATTGCCTGGGTTTGGCATAATTGAGAAAATTCTGGATCGTTTGATCCAGTCGGGTCGTCTCCGTCAGCACAATCTCCATCAGCTTGAATTGATCTTCGTTCAGATCCAGCTCGCTTTTGAGCAACTGAACAGAACCACGGATGGAGGCAAGCGGATTTCGAATCTCATGCGCAATGCCGGCGGCCATGGTTCCGATTGCGGCCATTCGCTCCTGCAACCGGAATTGTCTTTCCATTTTTCTGGTTTCGGTGATGTCCTGAAAAATGACAATGAGTCCTGTCGGTAAACCCCTGAGCGATTGAAGGTACGAAACATTCATTCCAACAAGAAGTCCCACCTTATCCCTGAGGTAGATCCGTTCCATTGAAATAGACTGGTTTTGCGAGAGTGCTTCTTTTACCTGCGACAGATGGATATCCTGCAAAAACAGGTTCGCTACATTCTTGCCGAGGATATTGCGATCTGTCGTATCAAGAAGCCGGAGTCCGGGATCATTCACCAGATTAATCTGGCCGTCCAGACTTGTCAGCATCAATCCGGCAGTCATGTTGTCTATGATTTTCCGATGAAGGAGCCTGAGGTCGGATAGATCTTCATCCATTTCTTCCAGGGCAGTGCGTGTACGGCGCAGGCGTTCAGAAAGATAACTGGCAAGAAAGGCGGTGGAATAAAAGTAAAACACGTGCATGATAATGATCAGTCTGTGAGCGATCTCTTCTATTTCATATGGCCTCGAATCGTAATACGGGATGAATTTGCTGCGTAATAAAGTCAGCAAAATGGCATAGGAAATTCCGCTGGCGGTAGCGATATACAGACTGCCCTTCCGGTACAAAAGTATGCTGGCGGTAATGATGGTCAGAATATACAGAAAGGAAAAAGCGCTACGGACACCTCCGGTAAAATAAACTAGAAGTGTAATGACGAACACATCTCCGCTGAGTTGAAGATAAGCAAGCGTTTTCTTATTTGAGATATGTCCGAAAAGAAATGCATAAAGGAGTGTAAAAAGAGAAGTCAGGAAAATGAGAAAGTAAAGCGGATTAATGGGAAGGATGGTCTGGGATACAAGTTGGATCAGAATGGCTGAGCCGAGAAGTGTAATGATGATGACCATTCGCAGGGTCATCAGCCAGACGAGTTTTCTTTTCAGATCCTCTTCGAAAGTATCTGTAGAATAAGTGTCCGTTTGCATGTTCTCGAAAAGGAATAACAGGAAGGGACCAACCTTCCTGTTGCAGAAAAGAGTACGAGTTTAACCGATCTTGCTCAGTAAGGAGAACAGCGGTAAGTACATGGAAACTACGATTCCGCCGATCACGACACCGAGAAAAAGAATCATGATGGGCTCGAGCAAGGTGAGCATGTTCTCGACGGCAGCATCCACTTCCTCTTCATAAAAATCCGCAATTTTGGAGAGCATAGCATCCAGCGCTCCAGTTTGCTCGCCGACCGCGATCATGTGAACGACCATCGGAGGGAAGACCTCTGTTTCTTTTAGAGGTTCGGATATGGTTTTGCCTTCTTCTATGCTCTTTCGGGTGGCCATGATGGCGTCTTCAACGACAGCATTGCCGGCAGTTTTCGCCGTGATTTCAAGAGCTTCAAGAATGGGAACACCGGAGCTGACAAGCGTTGCCAGAGTACGGCAGAAACGGGCAACGGCAATTTTTCTCAACACGGTACCCAGTACGGGCGCCTTTAAGAGAAGGCCGTCAATTACGCGTCGACCGCGGTAGGTTTCGTGATAGCGTTTTAATGAATAGAGTCCTGCGCCGAGCAATATTAGAATCAATAAAAAGTAACGTCCGACGAAGTTTGAAGCCCAGATTACGATTCTCGTCGGCAGTGGAAGTTCGGCGCCAAGACCTGCAAACAATGCTGCGAAAGTAGGGATAACCTTCCACAGAATTACCGTGACAACGAGTGCGGCGATTAACATAACCGCAATCGGATAGATCATGGCCGAACGAACGGCCCGCCTTAAACGAACTATTTTTTCAATATAAACGGCGAGTCGCTGCAGGATTGTGTCAAGAATACCGCCGGCTTCACCGGCAGCAATCATGTTGCAGTAAAGATCATCAAATACTTTCGGGTGCTTTCTCATTGCATCCGCAAGAGTTGCTCCGCTTTCCACATCCTGCCGCACCTGCAAAAGGACTTTTTGGAATACTTTATTTTCGGACTGAACTCCCAGAATTTCAATACATTGAACCAGGGGTAAACCTGCATCAATCATAACTGAGAATTGACGTGTGAAAACTGCCAGTTCTTTTGCAGAAATGCCTCCCCGAAGTAGTGGAAAGGCAATCTCCTTGCCCTGCTCTTTTACCTGAGTTACGATGATTTGCTGGCGGCGTAGACGCGCGCGAACAGCTTCTTTGCTTTCTGCAACAATTACACCTGATTCGATTTTATCTCCGCGTCGTCCTTTCCATTCAAACGTTGCCATGATCTCTAACTCCCACTGGGCCTCGGCCTGGCGCCTGGAGGCAAATTACCGGTTACAAGTCCTGCTCCTCTGTTGATCATTTCCTGTAGTTCTTCCGGATAAGACGATCGGCTAAGGGCCATATCCAGGGTGATTTCTTTCCGGAAGTAGAGCGTTGCAAGGGACTGGTTGAATGTCTGCATACCGAACTTTAACTGTCCTGTCTGCATTGTAGAATAAATCTGGTGGACCTTATCTTCACGAACCAGGTTGCGAATGGCGGCATTTGGAATCAGGACTTCCATTGCAAGCACCCTTCCTTTTCCGCTGGCTCTGGGCAGCAGAGTTTGACAGAGAATTCCTTCCAGAATCAAAGACAGCTGGGCGCGCACCTGCGATTGCTGGTGCGCGGGGAAGACATCGATGATGCGGTTGATCGTCTGACTTGCGGAGTTTGTGTGCAAGGTTGCAAACGTGAGGTGACCGGTTTCAGCGATTCGTAAGGCGGATTCGACCGTTTCCAGATCACGCATTTCTCCGATCAGAACCACGTCGGGATCCTCACGCAAGACAGAACGCAAAGCGTTGGCGAATGAATGAGTATCTGCATGCAATTCACGTTGATTCACAATACAGGTCTGGTGCTGATGCAGGTATTCAATCGGATCCTCTATCGTAACAATGTGATCGTGACGTTCCTTGTTCACTTTATCCAGCATTGCCGCGAGAGTCGTTGATTTGCCGCTGCCGGTTGGTCCCGTAACCAGAACAAGACCGCGGGGCTTTTCACATAATTTTTCAACGATTGGAGGAAGGCCCAGCTCACGAAATGAAAGAATCTCATAGGGAATCCGCCGGTACGCTGCAGCCACCGCGCCGCGCTGACTGAAAACATTGGCCCGGAAACGGGCCAATCCTTTCATTCCGAATGAAAAGTCCAGTTCCAGATTTTCTTCAAAACGGTGTTTCTGCGCGTCGGTCAAAACGCTGTATGCCAGGCGTTTCGTATCTACAGGAGTCATGGGAGGGTACTCCGTGAGCGGCCGGAGAGCTCCATCAATTCGTACCTGGGGGGCGGAGTGAGTCGTAACGTGTAGATCGGTTCCGCCCATTTCGATCATTTGCTTTAGAAGCTGATGAAGCGTTGCAGCCATAAGGTACTCCTGGATATTACAATACTGATTCTCTCAGTACTTCTTCAATTGTTGTCATGCCCTGTCTTAGTTTCTCAAGCCCGCTGGATCTCAATGTTATCATTCCTTCTTCGACTGCTTTTCTGCGAATTTCCAGGGCCGAAGCACCGACAAGAATCAGTTCACGGATTGAATCACCGACTTCCATTACTTCGAATAAGCCGACCCTGCCTTTATAACCCGTGTTGCCGCAGAGCTGGCAGCCCCTTCCTTTATAGATTGTTACTCTTCTTGATTCTTCTTCTGAAAATCCGATGTCGACCATGGCTTCCAGCGGAACTTTATATTCTTCTTTACATTCAGAGCAGATTCGCCGGATCAAACGCTGTGCGCCAATCAGCAGGACCGAAGATGCCACAAGAAAAGGTTCAATTCCCATGTTCATCAGCCGGTTAATTGTGCTGGGGGCATCGTTGGTATGCAGAGTACTGAGAACCAGGTGGCCCGTGAGCGCGGCCTTGATGGCAATTTCCGCCGTTTCAAAGTCACGAACCTCACCGACAAGAATGATATTCGGGTCTTGCCTCAAAAAGGACCTCAGAGCAGCCGCGAAATTAAGGCCGATTTGTTCTTTCATCTGGACCTGATTGATTCCAGGAATGTTGAATTCAACAGGATCCTCGGCGGTTATAATATTTGTTTCCGGTGTATTGATTCGGGACATTGCCGAATAAAGCGTGTTGGTTTTTCCGCTTCCTGTAGGTCCTGTTACGAGAATCATTCCGTAAGGCTTCAGTATTGCCTTCTCCAGCTTTTTAAGGGATTCCGATTCCAGACCGAGCTTCGTCATATCCAGCTTCAAGTTCTCTTTGTCCAGCAGTCGCAAAACAATTTTTTCGCCAAACAGAGTCGGTAGAATTGATACACGGAAATCAAGTTCTTTGATTTTTCCCTGGTGTTTAGTCTTGATCTTGATGCGACCGTCCTGTGGTAAGCGTTTTTCGGATATATCCAGCTTGGCCATGATCTTGATACGCGACGTCATGGCGTCTCGAAGCTTCAGTGGCGGATTTACCTTTACATACAGAACACCATCGATTCTGTAACGGACCCGAAATTCTTTTTCGTAAGGTTCGATGTGTATATCGCTCGCTGCCTGGTTCAATGCGTCATAAAGGACCTTATTCACGAGTTTTACGACGGGAGCGTCTTCTGCCTGCTTTTCCAACAGGGCCAGATCAAGTTCTTCTGCGGATTCGAGTACTTCCATATCCGATGATTCACCGCTCTGCAAGTTTTTCTCAGCGACGGCCTGGTCCATCACCTGTTTCAACTCGAGGGCGTGTGTCGATCCGTAATATTTGTCGACAGCCTCACGAATGGCAAAGTCGGATGCAACCACGGGCTCCACCTGATAACCGCAAATGAAGTTGATTTCATCCATGGCGCGAATGTTCGTCGGATCCGCCATAGCCACCGTCAACACCGCTCCGGTTCGATTTACAGGAATCAAGTCATACTTACGGCAGATTTCAACGGGTACCAGATCCAGAACAGTCTGGTCGATCTCAAAGTGCGAAAGATTGATCGCAGGAATACCGAATTGACGGCTCAGGCACTGAGCAATATCCTCATCTGTGACAAAACCAAGCTTTACCAGATCGTAACCAAGCTTATTGCCGCTTGTTTTCTGGATGAGAAGGGCCTTGTCAAGTTGCTCTTTTGTGATGAGCTTGTTTCGAACGAGAAGTTCACCAAGCTTTAATGGCATGAAATCCTTGCCTTATACCCAAAGTCGGCTCAACAACTGATTCTTACCAGGAATCAAGAAAGATTGTAACGGAACGGGAATCGGGTTGTCAATATCGCTGGACGAGATGACGAGATGGTGATTTAAGCTCGAGATGTTTTCTTGACACGCTAAAAGCTCAGTTATACAATTTCTTCGAATCTATTAGTGGAAGTGGTGCAAATAACGGCAAAGAAAGACACACTGAACTTGATCAGTATGTGTGTTTGTCTTTCACTCCTCCTTCTTGCAAAAGACGCAGTGGCCGATGTTGCCATCGTAAAATCGGCAGGGGTTTCCGCGTTTGATGAGGCCCGAAACGGTTTCTCCAGTATCTGTTTTGAAAACAAGCAGGAATTTAATCTCCTGGAAGATCTTTCCAATAAGGACCAGATTCTGGAACAGGTCCGCGCCGGAAATTTCAGCTTGATCCTGGTTCTTGGTTCACAGGCCGCAAGCTTGATTCGCGACAATATTCCCGACAAGCCTCTCGTTTTTGCCTTTATTATCGATCCTGAAAAGCAGGGATTTAAAAAGGACCGCTCTACAGGTGTTGCTCTGAAGGTGCAGATTCGTGAGCAGTTCATCATTCTAAGAAGCATCAAAAAGTCAATCAAACGCGTCGGCGTTCTTTACACACGGCCTGTGAATGATGCATTGATTGTTAATGCCAGATCCGCAGCCGATGATGAAGATCTGGAACTGGTGACTTCACCCATTACATCGAGCCTGGATTTACAGCAGGCATTGACGGACCTTTTAACCAGAGTAGATGCGTTGTGGATTCCGCCTGATCCATTGTTGAATTCTGAAGAAGCTACGAAGTATATCGGTTCAAAATCGCTGGAGAGTAAAATTCCGTTAGTGGGACCCAGCGACCGGTATACCCGTTCCGGTGCGATCTTCTCGCTTTTTGTTGATACCGTGGAAACGGGCAGAATGGCAGGGGATTTCGCCAACAAGATCCTGCAGGGAACTCCAACTTCAAAGCTTCCCTTCCGGGAAATAGAGAAATCAAAGATCGTTATTAATCTAAAGGCAGCAGGCCTTCTGGGATTAGAGATCCCCAGGAATATCCAGGATGCCGCCAGTAAAGTTTATCAATAAGGACCTCATTCAGTATCCTCGGCCGGCTTATGTTTCGTAATCGAAGTCTCCGGTTTAGAATTCGTTTTTTTGTGACTGTTTTTATGTTGCTCATCATTTCGATGGGTATCACGATGCTTGCCCTCGCGCGTCATTATTTGAAGCAGGAAATGATTCATCGAGGCGAAGTGATCGTCAGAAGACTGGCTGAATCTCATGCTTTTCAAGTCAGTCTTGGACTGGCCGACGAACTGGAGCCGGTTTTGCGCCGGATGATGCAAACAGAACAAGGCATTGAATATGTTGAGTTTGTCGATGCGGCCGGTAGACTCGTGCAAACCAGCGACGGCAAACACACGGCCCAGAGCGATTTAAGGAAGCGCCCTCCCGCATACGAAATCTTTGATCTTGAGCAGATACGATCAGCAAGTCGCAACCAGGGCTCGCCCATAACAGGAGTTGAAGGGAAACAGCTTTACGACTTCTACGCTCCCGTGATTTCCATTGTTGGTCGCCGTGAAGGAACAGATCCGCCGGATGTTTCGGTTCTGGGAGGGTCGGAGACTCAAAAGGAACAACGAATTGCGGGAGTTGTCCGCATGGCAATGTTGACAACGACTCTGGATGATGCCCTTCAGAAGATGGTCATCGTTTTTGTTGTTGCGATTGGAATTGCAGCATTATTCGGATTGACGGTTGCTTATCTGCTTTCTACATCAACCACTACTCCGGTAGCCAAAATGGCGGAAGCGGCTGCTGTGGTCGCGAGAGGCGATCTGAGCCAGCACATCCCTGCCACGAACAAGGACGAACTCGGGGTTCTTGCCCAGTCGTTCAACGTGATGGCGGAAAACCTTGCAAGAATGATTCGGCGGATCCGGGATGCATACGTGCGAGTGGATCAGGGAAGGGAGCAAATCCAGGACAGCACTCTGGCGGTCATGGAAGCAAGCCGGGCACAGGTTTCTTCTCTGGATGAGGTCTCTTCGGCAATCGCTGAAATGAACACCTCGCTACGGGGCGTTGCTGAAAATGTGGAAAATCTTTCTACATCCGCGGAGCAAACATCTTCTTCCATTGTTGAAATGGCTTCCAGCATTGAAGAGGTGAGCGGTCACATCAAGAGTCTTTCGAGCTCAGTGGATGAAACGGCTTCTTCAATCACGGAGATGGTCTCTTCAATTCAGCAGGTGGATCGAAGCGTTGAGTTGCTGGCCACATTGATTTCAGACACGGCGGTTTCCACAAAACAGATGGAGGG
>Ga0247727_10019685_pt1 | contig 10431 bp, 14 predicted proteins | sample WisWelCaveWW1625_FD_202498 | JGI IMG/M metagenome (GOLD analysis project Ga0247727, IMG submission 202498) | Biofilm microbial communities from Wishing Well Cave, Virginia, United States - WW16-25 | ecosystem: Environmental > Aquatic > Deep subsurface > Groundwater > Cave microbial mat | place... | reverse complement strand
CGGGTTGGCGCCAATGGAAAAGGCGTGGGTGCCGGCGATGGTAAGCAGCAGGTTCTCCCGGTTCCACAGACCGGACTTATCGACGGTATTCAGGAACGGGTCTCGCTGTTCCTCGCTTCTTTCAAACAACCGGCTACCCTCGGTGATCTGGGCGACGACCGGGATAAAGGGCAGGTTGTGTTCCTCAATCAGTAAAGGTTCGCCCGCTGCCTCAGACAGCCAAAGCACCTGATATTTCAGATCATAAAAGTGATTGAGCGTGACCATATCATAGCGTCCCAGATTGCGCCCGGCCTTGCCGATCACCTTGGCGTACTGGGTCCCCCAGGTATCCTCGATCTCACCCGCCTGTTTTTGGACCTTGCGGTGAAAGGCACGCAGACCGAACTGGTCCCACTCGGGATAACCCTGAGACGGGTTCCAGACTTCGAAGATAAACGGGGTTTTCTGGGCGATGGCCTCGGCCCGCCGTTTTACGCCGTCTCCGGACTTCTTCGCCCAGTCCTGCAGGTCCTTCGTGCTGGTCATGGCGATATGGGTCTCAGCATACAGAGCCGCAGAGAGCACCACGTCATAATGAATCGGGTCCCCCTTGATGCGTCCGTTGACCCACCACAGGGCGCGGGCGGCTCGTTCCAGCCGGTCGGACTGTTCGGTCACAAACAGGTCGTTGGTGTCGTGGGGGATAGAGAACTTGGGGTCGGCGGCGACCAATAGCCGCACCATCCCTTTTATAGCGTTGCGCGGCCTGGGCGACAGGGTAATCTTAAGGTTGCTGGACTGGCGGGATACGACCGCACGTTCCTCCCACTTAAGGTGATAGATGTCCTCCATCCGCCGGAACATGGTATTCCGGGCGGCGTTGGCCTCTTCCAGGGATCTCGCGTGCTCTTTGATTGCGCTGTAATCGTCTGCCAACTGTTCTGCTCCTAAACCACTCTTTTCAGGGCATCGTAGGGGTTTCGCTTACCGAGCGGGTCCCGAGGCTTACGCTCACTCCCGAACATTCTCAAATCGCTCAGTCCGTAGCGCAGGGTATCGTAGGCGTCGTCGCCTTCGCTCTTGGCAACGTCCTCCCGATTCCTCTCGCTACGGCTCAGTTTCCCAATAAGATTACACAGATTTTCGCAGGTGTCAAATATCAGCAGGCCCGGAAGTCCGTCGGCCAGGTTTGCAAGCAGTCTATGAACCGTCCTTTTCCCGTTGATCCTATCGTTATTGGCCTTGATTAGCGGGACTCCTTCTTCCGCATAAATGTCGGCGCTGCTTTTGACCAGTCCTTCCACGTTTTTCCTAGCCCACATCGCCGGGTCGGCGAAGGTGATGGACAGGCGTTCGTCGCTCGGGGAGTATTCAGCCACTATCCGCGCCTGTTCCACGTCCGTCAGTCCTGCAGCGACCACCTCCCGGTACACATACACCCGCCCGGTAGTCACGTCCCTAGCCAGCCACAGACTGCAAAATGGATGGTCCCAGCCCCAGTCCACCGCCCTCCACTTGGGCCATTTCCAGCTCACCTCAAACGGTTTGACCACATGGCGGGTCTTGTCCCACTCGGGGAAGGCTTGACCGGAGAACACGCTCCAGTTGCCCTTTTCCAAACTCTCTGCCAGGTCCGGCTCGCTCTTGCGCAGCCGTTCCGGGTACTCCGGGTCCCGTTCCAGTCCGGCCAGGTTATCGGTCATAAAGGCCGGTATAAAAATCGTGTCCTGCCATTTGCCGTTCTGGTTCCTGGTGTGGCGCACTTCCGCCCGGTACGCCCCCTCACTCAGCACCTGGTTCTCGATCCCGAACAGCTCCATATACCAACCGTGGCCGATGTTGCCTGGGTTGGCGGTCATCACGGCGAACGGTTTGAACTTGCCGTCGCGCGTCTCCACCCGGCTCGTGACCCGGTTCCTGGTCAGCAGATAGTCGATGATCACCCAGGAAAAGTGAGTAGCCTCGTCCACGAAGATCACGTCCATATCCTGCGACTGGTACTTGTGGCGGTCCTCTTCATGCTCACAATGCCGGAAGTAAAGCGCCGACCCGTTTTCCCCCCACACCCAGACCTTACCGGCGTCCCTCGGCTGGGCAAGGCCGCTGAACATCCCATAAGCCTTGGCTATCGCCGCGTCCGGCCCTTCCATCTCCGCATAAGTCCTTCGAAAAAAGCCCATTTGGATCCCCGGCCAGGCGTAGGCTAGGATACTCGCCAGCCCCAGCACCCCGTAGGTTTTCCCCCCGAACGCCGCTCCCCCGTAGCCGATCACGCTCACCTGCGCCCCCTTCACCTCTCCGCCCCTCATGTACTCGTCCACCCCGGCCACCCGCAGCAGCTCCCATTGTTTCCGGTTGCTTCCCGGATCGAATTTCAAATTTACGTCCACCGCCTCTTTCACCTCGGCCGGCATCATCCCCCCTACGAACGCCTGCAACGCCGCCGGCGACAGCAGGCTCCCCTTCCCTGCCTCGTCCACCATTATCCGCGCCCCTCCCTGCCCGTCGCTCACGTCCCCTATGTTCTCCACCTTACGCGCCGCCACCTGCTACTCCTCCCTCTCCCCAGCTTCCGCAACCCTTACCGCCCTCGGCTTCCCCATCAGCTCGTACAGCTGCTTGAACGCCTTATCCCTCACCTTTTTTTCTGGAATGTAATCCACGAATACCCGCATGATCTGCTCCTGCAAATACATCACCTCCTGCCTCGTCAGCGCTGCATCGTTCCTCATCCTTTGGATCGTCGCCGCCGTCTCGCTTACCTTGCCCGCATGATACACCACCGCCTCTACACACTTTTCCAAACTCTGCTCCCTCGCCGCCTTCAATAGGCTCCTCGGCGTTGGCGTCAGCTCCGCAGGTACATCCTTCAACCCGGCCGGCCATTCGAACGGCACCAGATCCGCCTCCAACGGATCCGGCTCCCCCTCCACCAGTTTCCTCCGGTATGCCTTCCTCTCTGCATACGTCAGCCCCGTCCACCACCCCGTTTTTCTGCCCGTTGGGGTCCCCTCCCCTCCCTCCACCAAAAGGGGGGTGTCCACGCCCGTTTCACGTGCAACAGAGCCGGACGACTGCGGATCACCCTGAACGTCAGAACTGAGCGCGAGCGGGGGAGCCTCATTTATTCTTGTTACTTGAATTGTCGTACCCCCCCTCTCCCCCACCCTAACGGGAAGATTACCCTGTCCTATGTTTACATCTACGCTTACGCTCTCCCCATTTTCTTCTGATAGTCTGCGTTCGTCGTCACTGCCGCCTGCCGCCTGCCCTGGCAGATCGCCGCTGGCCGGTTCGCCGTCATGGTCTTGATAAGCGTAATTGTCGAAACCATTCCCCGTGTAGCCGCTTCGTAATTCGACATTCTCGCCTGAACCAGCAGGCACGACCCCCACATCTGCCGGTTGCCGTCCTTCATCCCGGACCTTTGCATCCAAGACCGACAGAGCAATTGCCAGCATACCCCGGCTGACCTCCAGCTCCGGCAGCAGGTCCAGCGGATTATCGTCGCGCTCCTGGATCGGCTGAATGAACGCAGCCAGGCTACTGCGCATGACATGAGCATAGCGACCACCGGCCTTCTGCCCTCCCTTGCCCGGCACGCTCCCCCCACCATGCAGCACGCAACGACCTGACCCCAGGTGACGCGTTCCAGAGCCGGCTGGACGCTGACAGAACTCCCCGAGCGCGATATCCGAGCGCGTTTTGGCCCCGCAAACCCTCCAATTCTTCGTATTGCCAGGATCGCCAGGCTCAAGGTGAAATCCTCCCACTGCTGGAAGTTTAGCTATGGACAACTTGAACACCAAAAACACTATTGGAACCAGAGAGATAATGCAACCACGTATTTCCGACATCATAAATTATGGGTAGTTTACGATGTCGGAAATCGTCTGTATTCATTGCCTGAATTATGGTCGTTACGTTCATAGTTTCGATAACAGCGGTCTTTCAATAGCGTTATCGGAAGTAAACGCCGGGTGCTGCAAAAGAATTTGCATTTTCCCGATTATAGCAGGAAATAATGACAATGGAACTGCAATGGAGTTGTTTTGAAATAACGGTCGGCGATGCCGTAAGATGGAGGCAACCAAGAGAGGAACAGCCATGAACACGACGCAATATTTCACAAGCACGGGAAGCCCGGACGAAATCCGTTCAGCGTATCGCAATCTTGCGTTGCGATATCACCCGGATCGACCCGGAGGGGATCTGCGCACCATGCAGGAGATCAACCGCCAGCATGAGGCCGCGTTACAGTCATTGAATGGTCGCACGTACAGCCGAACGGACGCCCGGACGCACAAGAGTTACAGCTGGACGTATGAGTACCAGGCCGCGCAAGAACAGGATATCCGCGACGCAGTCGCCCGGTTCTTTGCGCTCAAGCTGGAAGGGGTGACGCTCTATATCGCCGGCACCTGGCTATGGGCTGAAGGGGACACCCGGCCGGTTAAAGAGCAGCTCAAGGCCGCGAAGTTCATTTGGCATGCCAAGCGCGTAATGTGGTATTGGCATCCGGAAGATTCGAGGAGCCGCTATAACAGCCGAGTTGATCCGCTCGTTGCCTATGGCGCGAGAGAGATAGACGAAGACAAGGACAGGAGGCAGGCACTGGCCGGGACCCGACCGCTGCCGATCTAAAGTCGAAACGCCGGACCGGAGAGGGGATCGGTCCGGCGAACCCCTAGCGGAATGGTCCCCGCCAGCTGATGAGACAGACCAAAGAGAGAGAGACTGAACAATGAACGCACCACTAACCCAAGATGAGATTATCGAGCTGATCGTGCACCGGATCGCAGAGCTGGACCGGATGCGAGTTGCCCAGGGCCCAGCCAGCCCGCCCGGGAACGACATCCAGCGATACAAAGCCGAAGCAAAAGTAATCAAGGTCCTGGTCCAGTCCGGCCGTGAGCGGCTCGAATACTATCGCCGGCAGAGCAGCAAGTACGCGACACCGACGGAACCGCTGTTCACATTCCAGTTTATCGGCGGGATCGATATAGGCAAAGGCTAATTGCATGTACGCCGAGACTGTAACCACCTGGCTATTCCGCGCCCTAGCTGCCCTGATCATCGCGGCCACCGCCCACCAAGCCGGACTGATCTAACCGGCACAGAGAGAGAAGGAGAACAACATGAGCACATTAGATACCAGTCTGGCCTTACCCGATAATATCGCGGCTTTCCTGGACGTCTACGCCCGCTCCATCGAGCGCATCCGCCGGGCATACGACACCCTGGCGGAGGCCCAGACCGAGCTTGACTCAATGTTCGGCAGCGCGTATAGCTGCTCCGACGTGACCGGCAGGCACGCGCCCGGCGCTTACTGGACCACGAAAGAACCAGGTAAATACGCCGACGCCATCCAGAAGGAGATCGATAAGAAGGTCTGGCGACGGATCCTAGACAGGCTGGGCGCGGGAAAGGTCCTATCGGCCGCCCGCCAGAAGAAGATTGACGAGCAGATCGAGGCCGGTCAGGTCGGACCGGTTGACACCGAAACGATCTTGCGCGTGGCCGGCGAGTTCATGCAGGCCGCCCCAGATATGGCGCGGGAATTGTACGCGGAGGCGTTCGAAGCGCTCCGCCCCCCGCACAGCCAGCTCAAGACAAATCACCTGTACAGAATCGGGCCGAAGGTGATCATCGCTTGCCTCGACCATTCCTACAACGGAAAGATGAGAGTGTCCCACTGGAGAGAAGCGAAGATAGCCTCAATCGACAAGGCTTTTCACCTGCTGGACGGGAAGCCCATCCCGGGCGGTTATCGTACCCCGCTCATCGATGCGGTAAACACGACCCCCTATCATGAGAAGGGCAGCACCGAATATTTCACGTTCGAGGGGTTCGGAAACGGGAACCTGCACATCACCTTTCGCAGGCCGGACCTTGTAGCAGCCCTGAACCGGGCAGGAGGAGAGGCGACCGGTTCAGGGCTGCCTGGGATGGAGAAGAGATAAAGCATTAGCCCGCCCTAAGACCCGGCCGTTACAACTACCCCCGGACCGCCCTAAACGGTCCGGGATTGTTTTAATCGCAGGGATATGACTGGGAAACCACCTGCCCCCCAAAACCGCACCTTGCCCAGGATTATGGCCTTGCCGGACAGCTTACCAGCCGGTCCAGAACCCAAGATCCACGGCAGAATATGACCAGCTACACCCTTTGCGCATAGGTTACTCCACCGTACACAGCCGCCACCCACCCGGCCAGATGCGCTTGAGCCGGATCCACCACCAGCCACCAGACTTCATCGGGTGAGAGGATCAATTCAGAATGGACATCTACGATTGCACCGCTATACAAATTCCCCACGTCCACACCGACCGTTGACGGGCGGGCACGAACGTTACGAAACGTTCCGGAATTGCCGAGTATGCGCGCCTGGAACGCGGGTGAAAAGTCCCCTGCCGGCAGGGGGGGAGGTGGGGGAGGCGCACCAGACAGTCCCAGCCAGTCGCGCAGCTCCTGCTCATCCGCAAAATAGCCCCGATCCACGTCCACCGCGCCAGCGATACCGGGCACGGACGGCGGGCACCACGGATACTTGCCGGCGATCCCGTACTGCCAGAACTTGACCTGGCTCATAGCCCAACCGGACGGCAGGACCGGAGCCGCGGCGCTGGTCCAGCTGGCAGGCCACAGCCAAAAGTTATTGACCCACGACTGAGCCGAGGCAGGCATAAGCAGGGACCATAAATACGGACTGGTGTACAAGCCAGCCTGATGGACCGGGTTCACTCGCTCCAGCCAGCCCCGGACCCGCAGCTCCCGAGAGTAATTACTGAGTCCTGTTATCTCCTCCAGGTCCAGAACGCAGGCCAGCCCGCCCTGAGCAGCGGCCAGCTGACTGACCACTGCCAGGTGCAGGGCAGCTTGTGCAACATAATCGGCAGCGTCACGGAAATAGTGGTAAGTAAGGACCGGGACGCCGGCGTTCAAAAACCCTTGCCAACGAGCGCCAAACTGCGGGTCAACGATCATCCCGTCCGTAGCCTTGACGATGGCAAACGACCAGCCGGCGGCTTTGTATGCAGCGTAATTGATAACCGGCTGCCACTTGGATACGTCGATCCCCTGGAGCGTAAGAGGAGGCACGGCACTAATGCCGGCCAGGCGGGCGAGCTTCCTGACCAGGGGCTCGGGAGTCCGGAAGTGTTGCAGGTTACGGGTTCGTTCGTCGCTATAATTCATCGGAAACATAGATAGTAACCTTGCCTTAAGACCGCCAGCGGTCAGACCGGCGCCGCCATCAAACTGGCGGAGCCAGGGCCACGATCTGCCGGCGTAAGGAGGCGTTCTCCATTTCCAGCACGATGATCCGCTCGTTCAGGCGCACGTTCTCCGCCTGCAGCGTGAGCAGCTGCCGGCTCAGGGAGTTGTTGTCGGCCGTGAGCACGTCGATCCTGACTTTGAGTTCACCGATCTCTTTCCGCAGAGCGACGGCTTGCTCCTCAATCTGGTCGACCAGCCGGACTGAGGCTTCCGATATCTGGTTGGCGGCCGAGGCGCGCGAGGCCCGGTATTGCAAGATGCCGGCCGCCAGGGTCCCGATCAAGGCCAGCACCCCGACAGCAACACCCGGATCAATCCCCATGACGGGGGGGTGGATCCCCACGACGGGGGGTATCCGGAGGACAGGTGAGGATGAGAACCAGGATGCCGACCAAGAGCAGCCAGGTCCCCATCCGGGCATAGAAAGCGAGCTGCACGTTGGCCGCACCACCCAGGACGAGGAAGACGTACAAATACAGACCCGTCACCCACGCGACCGGTAAAAGAACGCTGAGGTAAACAGGTTGACGGGTGTGAATGTAGCGGGAGAGGACAAGCAAAAGACAGATAATGCCCGTCCCCGTTACTATCCCGGAGGTGATTAGACCGGACAATCAGGATAATTGCCTGCTAAAGATTGCGGGTCATGGTGTAGGAGGTCTGAGAGCCAATCAGAACGAGCAACACCTGCTCAAGGGCGCCGGCTGTCTCGGCCCCGAGATAGACCTGGGCGCCGCCGTAGGCCAGGGACAACAGGCAGACGATCAGCACCTTGTACCCGCTGGCAAGAGTCGAGAACTTTGGCGCAAGGATAGGAGCGTATTTCAGGACGAGCGAAACAAGGACACCGACGAGCAGGGCAAACGTTTCTGTGGTCATGGATTAGTTCCTCTGGGCTCTATTCTAGCACCGATATCCATAGTCCCGCAATTGGGACAGGTTCACAGTTATTGACCGGCAGGACGAAGATCTTGCGAGCCAGGCCGGGATTGTCGAATCCATAATGGACGGATACCACGTTACCCGGAACGATATCGCCCGGACATAGGGGATGTACGTGGATGTCGGTCGAGGGACGGATCGTGAAGGTAAAAACGTCGCCGGCCGTGTCGGATATGGTCAGGGAGTTGGCGTTCACCCGCTCCACGATCCCGACCACGTGCGGGGAGGGAGGGTTGGCAAGGGCGGTCAGGAACAGGTTTGCAAGTGAGTAGATCAGGATCAGGCGCATGGGTCTGCTCAGGTCCGGGCTGGGTCTTGGAGGAGAACCCAGCCCGGACCGAGGAAAGGAGCATGAACAACACCGATTATACCAATATTTGTAACAGTCGCCGGCCAATCTGCAATGGAACTGCAACGTTACTCGCCCACAAACCGGATAGGATCGGGTAAAGGAGACTGAACCATGACCCCAGATCCGTACAACACCTGGGCCGGGCTGGTCCCGACCCACCCAACCGTTCCACGCCGACTGTATGAGGCTCGGGAGCGAGTGACCGCAACCATCTACACCCTGACTACGACCGGCACGGGACAACCGGACTGGCAGTTCGCCTGGACCGAATACATCGCGGCCGACGACCATCGAACCCACCTGTGGCTGGAATGGAACGAGCGCGAGGGAGCGATCTATCAGGCCGAGATGGACCTGGAAAACGCCGAAGCCCAGGCGGAGGATGAATGTACCTGCAATCCGATCTACGCTCCCTGTGGCACTTGCCGGAACGCTACCCTGGCTCAATCCCGGTTGGATGTAGTCCGGGAACGGCTGGCGGAGTGGCTTAGGGCGGAGTAGGGATCATCGATCCCTATCTCCCAGAGAAAGACCAGTAACGCCAGCGTCAGCTCGACCGCCGCATACGCCCCAGCGTGCGGCGCACGGTCCAGCAAAGCATCCCACACCCCGCTAACCGGATCGCGCCTCTCCTCGTCCGTCATCCGGGCGTACACCTCCCCGGCCCGCACCACCGGGTTTACTTTAAGCAAACGCTTGCGAATATTCTCGCTCACTTGTCCGGCCCGCCGTCCTTGATGATCCTTTCCAGGTAAAGCCAGAGAGACTCAACCAGCCGTTGCAACGTCTCATCCCCATCGGCCATAAAAAACTCAAGTCGAGACCGCAGCGTGATCAACCGCTTGTCCCTGTCCGTATCGTAATCCCCCTCCATCTGTTCGACTAGTATCGCCATCTGCGCCGCTCCCGTTCGGCTTTCGCTGGCATCCGCCAAAGCCTGGACCACGTCCTCCAACGTCAGGTCATAGCGCCGCTGCACCTCCCCGATCCGGTAAAAATGCTTGACGGTCAAAGACCGTCTGACCTGCCGGGCGGAAAGATAGCGTCCATTGACTGGAAAGGACCGGTCACGCAGCTCGTCGTAAACCTCCCACGCCGCCGCCATCCTGTACAGGGTGGAGCGGTCACGAGCGCGCACACTCGCCAGGCCCCGCAGGTCCCCGCCCTGGCGGAGGATCTGCGCACAGGCGAACGCCGCCACCCATGCGCTCGAGTCGCTGCGCAGGTCGGCGGAGTAGGCAAGGCGGGAGAGGCGGTCAGGGGTCATCAGGGATGGTCCAGCTACGGTCAATTCCGTACGATTTCCTCGCGCTCCCGAATCAACAAGTGAAAAAAGCGTTCGTTGCTTGGCGCGCCGAACATTCTGGGATCGTGGAACACGGCCACGGCCGCATAGATGGTGATACGTTTGAATTTCACCGGCCAGCGCCGCTTCATCCACCCTGGCAGGAATCGATCTTTGACGGCCTCGAACCAATTGAGCGGGAACGATACGGTACGAGTGCGGGAGTTCGGCTCCTCGGCGATGACGCGCATCGCGTATTCCTTTAACCACAATCGCATCTGGACACTAAACCGTTCTCCGATCATCCGGGCCTGAAGTTGAAATACTTCGGGATTGGCAAAGTTTTCCTCTGCGATGGATACTTCTATCCCGGCCCGAATTTCTTTCAACCAAACGTCAATATATTGACGGCGTTCGCCGTCCAGTTCGGAATCTATGACGGTAGAGATTAACTGATGATGATGAGGGTCGTTCATGATTTTCTCCTTTACAGCGCCAAGTACCACTCGACCGCCTCGACCAGCGCGTCGTAGCCGTAGCACACGACCGCCGCGTACCCCTGTTCCTAGAGCCAACTGATCCAGGCAACCTG
>Ga0247727_10019684_pt1 | contig 10432 bp, 4 predicted proteins | sample WisWelCaveWW1625_FD_202498 | JGI IMG/M metagenome (GOLD analysis project Ga0247727, IMG submission 202498) | Biofilm microbial communities from Wishing Well Cave, Virginia, United States - WW16-25 | ecosystem: Environmental > Aquatic > Deep subsurface > Groundwater > Cave microbial mat | place... | reverse complement strand
GCGGGCCGCTCCTCGCTTGGTGAAATGAACTGCCGTCAAGAGCGCGGCCCTCGCTAATCGTCAGGCCCCCCACCCCCGCTCCGCGGCTGTTGCTGCGGAGTCGGACGCGTGCTGACTCGATTTCACGGGCAGTAATCAGCCGCGACCTGGCCAGTCATGCTCCCGCTGCCCGTCGGCCCCGTTCTGAATCGATGCATCAGGCCGCCCAGGACTGCTGCGTCAGCAGGCAACTACCCGGGCGGATGGGGATGGTGCGTTGGGCGCGAAAACGCCGTGGAAGCGCGCCAAGTGAACGCCGGGGCGGTGGAACCAGCGTCGCCGGCCGGCGCAACAGCTCGGTCGGCTGCAGCACCTCGCGGCGTCGGCGAAGACGCTTGTTCTTCGACGACCTGCAGCGGCGCGGGATTCCCGTCAACATGGATATCTTCCACGAGGAGCAGCGGACTCGGGCGGGCGAGCGGCGGGGTATGATCGCCGGATGCTCCGCCTCGTCGGCTCCCTCGGCGGCAGGTCCCTCGTCTTCCCCTTGCGGGAGGGCGAGAACGTGGTCGGCTCCGCCGAGGGCTGCCAGGTGCGCCTCGCGCATCCCTCGGTGTCGCGCCGCCACGCGGTCCTGATCGCGAGCGGCGCGGGCGTCGCGGTGGAGGACGGCAGCTCGCGCAACGGCACGTTCGTCGACGGGCAGCGCGTGCGGCGCGGCGAAGCGGGCGCGGGCGCGGTGTTCCGCTTCGGCCAGGTGGCGCTCGAGCTCCAGGCGCTGGACGCGGCCGACGCCGAGCTGGCGGTGCGCCTGCCGCCGGGCACCCCTCCGCCGGCTCGACCTGCGTCCGAGGCCGCGAACACCACCGCGGGCACGCGCGCCCTCGATACTTTTGCCGCCGAGCGGCTCCCGGCACTGCTCGACCTCCTCCTGGCGCGCTCCGGCGCGGCGCGGGTCGCCGCCGCGGTTGGCGCCGCGCTCTTCGAGACGCTGCCGGCCTCGTCGGTCGAGGTGGCCGACGGCGACGCGCTCCTCTTCTCCGCCCGCCGCGAGGCCCCGGGCGGCTGCGCAGGCGAGGCCAGGCGCGGCTCCTTCTCGGTGCGCGCCGTCCTGCCGGGCGAGAACGCCGCGGCGCTCTACCGGCCGCTGCTCGAATCGGCCGCGAGCCTGGTGGCGGCGGCGGCGGAGCGCGCGCCGCCCCTATCGCCCCGCCCCGCCTCGCCGCTGCCGGCTCCGCCCGAGCCGCCCAGCCTGGTCCCCTCGATGCAAAGGCTCTACGCCGAAGGGGCACGAGCCGCGCGCGGCGACGTCGCCGTCCTCATCCGCGGCGAATCCGGCACCGGCAAGGAGGTGCTGGCCCGCTTCCTCCATGCCGCTTCGCCGCGCGCCCAGGGGCCGTTCGTGGCGCTCAACTGCGCGGCGCTGCCCAGCGACCTCCTGGAGGCCGAGCTCTTCGGCATCGAGCGCGGCGTGGCCACCGGCGTGGAGGCCCGCGCCGGCAAGTTCGAGCTGGCCCACGGCGGCACGCTCTTCCTCGACGAGATCGGCGACATGTCGCTGGAGACGCAGGCCCGCATCCTCCGCGTGCTGCAGGAGCGCGAGGTCTTCCGCATCGGCGGAAGCGCCCCGCGGCGCGCCGACGTCCGCGCCGTCGCCGCCACCCACCGGGATCTGAAGAGGCGCATCGCCGAGGGCGCCTTCCGCGAGGACCTCTACTTCCGCATCGCCACCTGGGTGCTGGAGCTGCCCCCGCTGCGCGCGCGGCGCGCCGATATCCCGCAACTCGCCGTCCACTTCCTGGCGCGCGAGGCGGCCGGAGCCGGGATGCGCGTCCACGGCATCTCGCGCGCGGCGCTGGAACTGCTCGAACGGCACCCCTGGCCGGGGAACGTGCGGCAACTGGAGAAGGAGATGGCGCGGGCGGCGCTGCTCCTCGAGGGCCGGGAGCTGCTGGAGGCGGAGTGCCTGAGCGCCGAGTTGCGCGCGCCGCCGCCGAGAACCACGGGGAGCCTCGCGGCCGCGCTGGAGGATGCGGAGCGAGCGATCGTCCAGCGCGCGCTCGATGATTGCGGCGGCGACGTGGAGCGGGCGGCGGCGGAGCTGGGCCTGGGCCGATCGACGCTCTACCGCCGCCTCAAGGCATTGGGCATCGCCGCGCCGCCGCGCCCGCCGTGATGATCTCTCAGCGCGTGAGCTTCTTCTCCGCGTGCGCTGCGTCGTTGTAGGCGCGGCGCGCCGCTCGTGCCGCCGCCTCGTAGTCACCCGCCGCGATGGCGTCCGCCGCGAGCAGCGCGTTCACCTGTGCGTGCTGCAGCGGCTTGGGGGGCGGCGCCGGTACGCACTCGAGGTTCGGCGGGCAGACGAAGAGCTGGGCGTTCACGTCGGCGATCTTCTGCTGCGCCCCCGCCAGGAGCGCCTGCGCGCCGTCCACCGTCACCGGTCCGCCGAAGACGTCGTTGACGAGGGCGCCGATGGTCGCCTCCTGCCCGGCGACCTGCGTCGCGAGCGTGTGGACCGTCTGGTTCGACGAGACGAGGATGGAGTTCAGGCTCATGGGGGGCAGGCTCTGGCTGAGCGAGAGCCGCGGAGGAACCGAGGGATCGGGCAGCCCCGCGATCTGATTCGAGACGAGGACGGCCGCAGGCGGCGGCGGTGCCGTGACGGCCGGAAGGGTGGCCATCACTCCCCCGGCGTACTCCTCGGTCGCCAGCAGGTAGGCAGTGAGACCCTCGATCCGCGGGATGTCGAGGCCGGAGATCTGTCCCGCGAACGCCGCCACGAAGTAATCGAGCTCGCTCGAGTCGTGGTCCGGCGCGGTGGCCGGATCGACGCTTGGCTCCCGGCGCAGGTAACGAACGAACGCCGTCCGCACCTGGCGCCGACGATATTCGATGTCCAGGTAGGCCAGGTCGGGATTGGTCGAGATCGATGGCATCAGGAGGGCGCCGGTCGCAATGCTGTACCCGAGGTCCAGCTCGCTGGAAGTGGCGCTCCGTCCCAGCAGGTCGAGGAACAACTGGTTCACGAAGATCTTGTCGCCGACGCAGGAGCCCAGCGCCGCGCCGTTGGCCTGCGCGCGAGCGATGTAATCGGCGGTATAGGTGATGCCGACGATTTGCACGATCACGCCTTCGTCGCCGAACAACGAGGTCGCGAACACCTGCAGGACGAAATCGATCTCGGCCGAGGTGGGATTCCGGCCGAGGAGGAGCTGGAAGTATCCGGGCACGGCAGGGTTCGCCCCCAACAGATCGCGCTTGTACTCCTCGCTCACGAGGATCTGCACCGCGATTGCCCAGCGGACCTCTCTGACCAGGGACGGCATCACGGCCAGCGCGAAGATCGGCTGCGCGCTCGCCAACTCGGCGGAGGTCGGATCGCGGAAGAGCACATCGTTGTAGGCACGCTTCAACCAGGCCGAGTTGCTCAGCGCTGAGGCCGGGCCCACCAAAGCCAACGACAGCGCGCATGCGCACAGCAGCAATCGAGTCTTCATCGCAGTCCCCCTCTGTTTGGGATTCAAGAGGGCTGCGTTGCAACGCGGGTGCCGGCGGTCTTCCGCGGCAAGACGGCCGAGAACTGGGGCGCCTTGCGGCCGCGGCCGTCCCCGACGAGGGACTCCGTCCCGCCGGCGAGACCGCGGCGTGGCTTGCCCTGCTTCGGGCGCCTCCGCGCCCGCGAGGACAGCCGCCTCGCCTTACGGCGACGGTCCTAAGATTAGCGCTTCGCCAGCCGGGCGGCCTCGTCGCGGAGCGGGCGCACTTCGGCGGTGATGAGGAACGGGTTGCGCGCGAGCGCGGCGTCGAATGCCGCCAGGGCCTTCCGAGCCCGCTCACGGCGCGCCGCCGGCCGCACCCCGGCGCGGGCAGAGACGAGCAGGAGATGTCCGCGAGCGACCAGCCCCTCGATGTTGCCCGGATTGAGCCGCAAGACATGGTCGACGAGGACGCTCGCCCGTTGCAGCGGCGCAACGGACGGCGCGCCTCTCCTGAGCGCGTCGGCGGCCGTGGCGATCTCCACGCGCGCCATCTCGACGCGGACGCTGGAGTCGTTGGCGTTGGCCTTCAGCGCCGTCTCCAACTCGGCGCGCGCGGCGGCGAACGCCTCGGGTCCTCCGGGATCGCCCAGGAGCCCCTCGGCGCGGAGCCGCTCCAGCCTTCCCAGGACGCGATGCACGTTGAAGCTGGTCGGCTCGAGCGCGACGGAGCGCGCGAGGGCAGCCCGGGCCTTGGCCAGCGCGGGGCGCGGGTCGCGGCGGGAGCTCGCCTCGAACTGCGCGAGGTTGACGTGCGCCTGCCCCAGCATCGTGTGGCTCCAGGAGAAGCCCGGCATGATCTTCACGGCGCGCTCGAGCGCCTCGACCGCCTTCGCCACGTGCTCCCGAGGGTCGAGGCCGCGCTGGACCGCCAGCCCGCTGAGCCGGACGTGGGTCACGCCGAGGTTGTACGGGTTCATGGCCTGCCGGGGTTCGATGGCCACGGCGGCTTCCTGCGCGGCGAGCGCTCGGGCGTACGAAGGCATCGGGTCGCGGCCATCGTCGACCTCGAAGCTGGCGCGGTAGAACCAGAGGCCGCCGAGGTTGAGCGGATATCGAGAGCTGCGCGGATCCGCCTGCATCGCGAGCGTCAGCGCCTGGCTTCCGGCCTCCAGGCTGATGCGCCAGTCGCCGCCGTGATCGCGCCGCCACATCGCCAGCATGATGTGGATGGGGCCCTGCAGCCCGAGCGCCTCGGCGTCACCGGGGTCGCGGCGCGCGGCCTCCTCCAGCGCGTCGATACCCGCCAGGAACACCGGCGTGGGATCCTCGCCGTGGCGGAGCTGCCAGTCGCCTCGGAATTGGTGGACGCGGCCCAGGCGCTTGAGGACGTCGGCGCGGTCGGGGTCCGCCATCAACACCTTGCGGCAGGCCGCCCCCGCCGATCGGTGGACTTCGGCCGACGACGCCTTGAGGTTGCTGAAGCCTTCCCATCGCTGCCGCGTGGCCCAGCGCTCGCAATCCGCATCGAGCACCGCCGGATCGCTGCGGGCGATCTCGGCGGCCCGGGCGAAGGCCGCTCCGGCCGCGTCGTTCGCTGCGGCGCCGGCGGCGAAGTCCCCCTTGCCTTGCGCCAGGGTGCAACGGCGGAGGTGCGCTTCGCCGGCGAGGAGGTGGGCCTCGTAGAGCGCGGGCTCCTCGGCCAGGGCGCGGGCGGCGTGCGCGAGCGCCTGGTCGAGCCGGTGCTCGTGGAGCGCGATCAACCCATCCAGGAACGCCCGCGTGCCGGCGGCCGCCTCGGCCTTCTGGAGATACGCCAACGCCGGATTTCGCAGATCGACCTCGATGACGCGCCGCTGCTCCTCGCGCCGCGCCGGATCCTGGATGGCTTCCACCTCCGCGAGCTTGCGCTGGTAGAGGGCGCCGAGGCTCCGGCCCAACGCGTAGGCCACCTCGGGCGCGCGCTCGCCGGCGGCCCAGGCCTCATCGAGGCGCAGGCGTGCCCGAGTCAGCTCCCCGAGGGCGAGATGCCCGCGGCCGAGCGCGGCGCTCGCCGTCGCCGCGGCCCAGCCGCCGACCCGCGATGCCTCGGCCTCGATCTCGCGCATTCGTGAGCGGACGCGGGCGCGCTCGGGACGGGTGTCGTGCAGGGGCAAGAGGTGCGCCTGGCGAAGACCACCCTCGATGCGCTCCATCGCCTGGCCGAACGCGCGGGCGAGGGTGGCCTTCTGCACGGACGCGGCGCGTTCCTGCCAGACGGCGGCGAGCAGGGCGGCCGCGGCCAGCACGCCCGCAGCACCGGCCCCCGCGGCCAGCTTGTGTCGTCGCGCCCGCGCCCAGAGCTTGCGGGCGAAACCGGTCGGGCGCGCTTGGATCGGATCTCCGTCGAGCCAGCGCTCCAGGTCGTCGGCCAGTTCCTTGGCGCTCTGGTAGCGGCGCAGCGGCTCCTTCTCCAGGCAGCGCGCGGCGATGACCTCCAGATCGCGCGGCACGCTCGGCACCAGCTTGCGCAGCGGCGGGATCTCGGCGTGGACGACCTGGAAGAGGATCTCGACGGCGCTCTTGCCGACGAACGGCGGCCGCCCTGCCAATAGCTCGTAGAGCACGGCACCCAGGCTGTACACGTCGGTCCGCCGGTCGAGGCGGTGCAGCTCGCCGCGTGCCTGCTCCGGCGCCATGTACGGCGGCGTCCCCACCGCTTCGCCGGTCCGGGTCAGGCTCTCGGCCGAATCGTCGCGCACCAGGCCGAAGTCGGTGACGTAGGGGCGCACGGCGCCGCCGCCGGAGTCGACCAGGATGTTGCCGGGCTTCAGATCGCGGTGGACGAGCCCGATGCGGTGTGCGGCGTGGACCGCCTCGGCCACGTCGCGCACGACGATCACGCGTTGCTCGACGGTCATCGACCGCGCCGCCACGTCGAGCGGCACGCCCTCGATGAGCTGCATGGCGATGTAGTGGCGCCCGTCCTGCTCGCCGACCTCGTAGACCTTGCACACCAGTTCGTGTTCGACCTTTGCCTGCGCGCGCGCCTCGCGCAGCAGCCGTTCGATCTGGCGCGGCTCTTCCCGCCGCAGGAACTTCAGCGCCACCGGCCGCTGCAGCGCAGGATCAAAGGCGCGGTACACCTCGCCCATGCCGCCCTGGCCCAGCAGTTCGCCGGTCTCGTAGCGCATTTCACGGCCAGTCTACGCCGGTTCGACGGGGGTCGATCGTCTCGACCCGCACCTTGCTGGTAGAAACTGTGTCCGATGTTCACGCTCACCTTCACCGAGCCGGGTCGGAGCCCGCAGAGCCACCCGGTCGCCGACGAAGAAACCGGCCTCGTGGTCGGGCGCGACCCCGCTTGCGACATCGTGCTGGCGTCCAAGGAGGTCTCGCGCAAGCACGCGCGCTTCTACGTGCGCGCCGGCGATCTGGTGGTCGAAGACCTGGGATCGCACAACGGCGTCGTGGTCCGCGGCCAGAAGATCCAGAAACCCACCCCGCTGGTCGGCTCCATCGAGGTGGAGATGGGCGACGTCAAGGTCGCCATCGGCACCACGCAGAGCGGCCCGAACAAGATGCTCAAGACGCTGCCGCCGGGGGCGGTGAAGGCGGTGGTGCCGCGCAAACCTTCGCAGCGGCCCGCGGCGAGGCCGGCCGCGCAGAAGAAGCCCGAGGCGAAGGTCCTGGGCGTCGGCGCCGGCGCGGTGCTGCGCGGCCTCGGGCAATACGCGGCGGTGCAGATCCCGCTGCCCGCCTCGGCACTGGTCGGCCGGGGCGACGAGTGCGACGTGGTCCTCGACGACGGCTCGGTCTCGCGCCGGCACGCCCAGCTCAGCCGCGACGAACGCGGCCACTACCGCATCGAGGACCTGGGCTCGGCCAACGGCACCTTCATCGACGGCGAACGCGTGGTCCGCCCCACCGTGCTGGGCGACGGCGTCAAGCTCCGCTTCGGCGACGTGGAGCTGCTCTTCTGGCGGCCCCCGGCCTCGGCGGGAATGGCGCCGCGGCAGCGCATGCTGGTCACCGCCGCGGTCGCGCTGGTGGCGGTCTTCGTCGCCATCTATTTCGTGCGCCAGCGCGGGCCCGAACCCTCGGGGCAGGAGGCGCCGGCCGTCGACCGCCCGACGCTGCTCCTCGAGCAGGCCCAGGCGGCCCTGGCCGCCGATCGCTACGAGGATGCGGCCCGCGCCGCCCAGCAGGCGATCGACGCCGATCCGATCTCGGCCGCGCCCCGCCGCGTGCTGGCGCTGGCGCGGCGCGAGCTGGCCGCGCAGAAGATCTTCAACGACGCGGCCATGAAGGCGGCGGTGGGCCGGGGCGAAGAGGCGCTGCGGATGCTGGCGCGCCTCGATCCGCAGAGCCGCTTCTTCCCCCGCGCCCGCATCCGCGCCAAGGAGCTGGCCACCGGTCTGCTCCGCTCGGCCTCGACGAACTGCAAGCTGGAGGCGTCGCGCGGCGACTTCCGGCGCGTGGTCGAGGAGTGCCGGCGCGCCCTCGACCTGAAGTGCCAGATGCAGGACGTGGACGCCGACCTGATGCTCAAGTCGCTGCGCCAGTCGGAGAAGCACCTGGGCCGGCGCGCGACCTGGACCTGCCCCACCGACCTCGCTCCGCTGTTCCGCGAGGAGGCCGAGGCGGCCGAGACCTCGACGGCCGCGACCGAGAAGGCGCTGCGCGCGCGGTACCCCGAGCCGGCCATCTTCGACGCCGTCAGCCTCTACGCGCGCGGTGAGATCGGCGGCGCCCTGCGCGCCCTGGCCACCGCGAGGGGCGCGTCGTCGCGCGACGTCTCGGAGCGGATCCGCATCGTCGACGGCCGCTTCCGCGAAGGCCAGACCGCCGTGCTCCGCGGCGAGCTGTCGCGCGCCGACGAGATCTGGGCCGAGGCGCTGCAGGCCGACGGCGCGCTCATGCCCCCGGAGGCGCCCAGCTTCCACGGGCAGCAGATGCGCAGCACGCTCGCCCAGGCCCACGCCAAGCTGGGTGACGAGCGGCTGTCCAAGGCGCAGTACACCAGCGCCTACGACGAGTTCACCCGCGGCCTCGCGCTCACGCCCAAGGACGCCCACCTGCTCGATCAGCTCGCACGCCTGGAGAAGGTGGCGGAGGGCATCCTCGCCGCCGGCGCGAGCTGCGACCAGGCCCAGGTGGCGGCCCGCATCACGCGATCTACTCCGCCCAGCCCGACGCACCAGGCGGCGCAGAAGGCGCTGGAGGCGTGCCAGTAGCTCGTGAGAGAGCAAACCGCGGAGACGCGGAGGACGCGGAGACTTTCGTTTTCTGAAGAAACAGCCTTCTCCGCGCTCTCCGCGCCTCCGCGGTTTGGTCTTCACAGAGCCCATGGAGGAACATCGATGCATCGCCATATCCTGCGACTTCTCCTCGCCAGCGCCGTTCTCGCCTGCTCCACGACCCGCAGCGCGCGCCTTGCCAACGACGCAGCGAAGCCGCCAGCGGCGGCGCAGGACCCGAAGAGCCACACCTTCTTCGGCGAGACGCTGGTCGACGAGTTCCACTGGCTGCGCAAGAAGGGCACGCCGGAGGTCGAGGCTCACCTGCGCGCCGAGAACGAGTACACGGCGGCCGCCATGCGCCCCACCGGGCCGCTGCAGGCCGCGCTCTACGGAGAGATGCTGGCGCGCATCAAGGAGACCGACCTGAGCGTGCCTTACAAGGACGGGAGCCACTTCTATTACTCGCGCACGGAGAAGGGGAAGCAGTACCCCATCCTCTGCCGCAAGGCCGGCTCGCCGGAGGCTCCCGAGCAGATCTATCTCGACGTCAACGAGCTGGCGCGGGGGAGGAAGTTCATGTCGCTGGGCGCCCACCAGGTCAGCGACGACGGGAACCTCCTCGCCTTCTCCACCGACCAGACCGGCTTCCGTCAGTTCGCGCTGCACCTGAAGGACCTGCGCACGGGCGCGATGCTCCCCGACACCGCCGAGCGCGTGACCAGCCTTGCCTGGGCGGGCGACGGGAAGACGCTCTTCTACGTCACCGAGGACGCGCAGACGAAGCGGCCGGACAAGCTCTTCCGGCACGTGCTCGGCGCGGCCGCGGACGCGCTGGTCTACGAGGAGAAGGACGAGCGCTTCAACCTCGACGTGCAGCGCACGCGCAGCAAGGCGTTCCTGGTGGTGGAGAGCGCTAGCCGCGTCACCAGCGAGGTGCGCGTCATCGCCGCGGGCGAGCCGGCCTCCGAGCCGCGCCTCATCGCCCCGCGCGAGCAGGACCACGAGTACTCGGTCGATCACGGCGGCGGCGTGTTCTATATCCTCACCAACTCCGGGGGCCGCAACTTCCGCCTCGTCACCGCGCCGGTGGAGAACCCGGGGCGCGAACACTGGAAGGAGATCCTCCCGCACCGGCCGTCGGTGAGGCTCGAAGACGTCGAGGTCTTCGCCACCCACTACGTCCTCTACGAGCGCGAGGACGCCTTGCCGCACCTCCGCATCGCCGATCTCGCCTCGGGCGAGTCGCATCGCGTCTCGATGCCGGAGCCGATCTACCTCGCCGCCCTCGCCCAGAACCGCGAGTTCGATTCGCGCACCTTGCGCTTCAACTACCAGTCGTTCGTCACGCCGTCGTCCGTGTTCGACTACGACGTGGGCACGCGGCAGCGCAGGCTGCTCAAGGAGACCGAGGTGCCGGGCGGCTGGGACCGCACCCGCTACGCCTCCGAGCGCCTGCACGCCACCGCCGCCGACGGCACGCGCGTGCCCGTCTCGGTCCTCTACAAGAAGGGCACGCCGCGCGACGGCACCGCCCCGGCCCTGCTCTACGCCTACGGCTCGTACGGAGCCTCCATCAGCCCCGGCTTCAGCTCCAACGTCTTCAGCCTCGTCGACCGCGGCTTCGTCTACGCCCTGGCCCACATCCGCGGCGGCGGCGACCTGGGCAAGCCCTGGCACGACGCGGGCCGCATGATGAACAAGCGCAACACCTTCACCGACTTCATCGCCTGCGCCGAGCACCTCGTCGCCGGGCGC
>Ga0247727_10019683_pt1 | contig 10433 bp, 11 predicted proteins | sample WisWelCaveWW1625_FD_202498 | JGI IMG/M metagenome (GOLD analysis project Ga0247727, IMG submission 202498) | Biofilm microbial communities from Wishing Well Cave, Virginia, United States - WW16-25 | ecosystem: Environmental > Aquatic > Deep subsurface > Groundwater > Cave microbial mat | place... | reverse complement strand
GGCCGAGCGGACGAGCTCGCGGACCAGAGCCATCGGCTTCCGCCGCGCACCCCAGCCCCCGATGCCGACGGTCATGCCGGTCTGGATCTCGCCGACCGCGGCTGTGGCCGTCATCCTCTTATGCTTGCTGCTCACGGGAGGCTGGAACGTGTTCTAATACCACGCCGCCGGGGTCAGTAAAGGCGGATGCTGACGCAGCAGGGCGCTCGCCCGGGCGCCTACCGCTCCATTTGATGACGTCCTTGGTGTTGCGTCGGGGCGGCGGGATCGGCGACGCTGCCCCTCGCGGTTGCAGCCCCGTAGCCATTATGGTCATCTGTTCGTGACCATGGTCACACGGAGGCAACCATGAAGACGATGCCTGCTGGAGAGTTCAAAGCGCGTTGCCTCAAAGTGATGGACGAGGTCCGTCGAAGCCGTCAGCCGGTCGTCATCACGAAGAAGGGCATCCCTGTCGCGAAGCTCGTTCCAGTAGACGAGCCGACCGTCGACGTTTTCGGCTGTATGGCGGGAACGGCCGAGATCAAAGGCGACGTTGAATCGCCCGTGGTTTCTCCGCGCACGTGGAAGGCCGGACGATGATCCTCATCGACACCCACGTGCTTCTGTGGCTCACACTCGAGCCGACCAAGCTGTCGAAGGGTGCGGCTTCCGAGATCCAGCGAGCCCTCCGGACCGGCGGGCTCGCGATCGCATCGATCAGTGTGTGGGAGATCGCTACGCTGGTCGCACTCGGTCGCGTCGTCGCGCGCGGAACAGCGGATTCGTGGATCGGCGAGCTGCTGGAGCGAAGCGCAGTCACGGTGAAAGAGATCACGCCGACGGTCGCGGCTCTTGCGACTCAGTTTCCGGCGGATTTTCCTGGTGACCCGGCGGATCGGCTCATCGCGGCGACCGCGCGAGCCGAAAAGCTGACGCTCGTCACCCGAGACGCAAAAATCCGGCAAAGCGCATTGGTACACACGATTTGGTGAGATGGCTTGGTGAGATCGTTTGGTGCGACCCGGCAAGCGCATCCAGGTGCCACGACGTTCTACCTTGACAACCGGGAGGCTCACCCGGGTATAAGCGGGGAGCGTCCACGCCGCGATTCGGCAGCACCGGACAGGAGGCCGCATGGCCCTCTCCCGCATTCTTTCAACCGCACTCATCATTTCGGTACTTGCCGTCGATGTCGCATCCGCTGCATGCACGGAGAACAGCGAAGCGAGCGCGGTGAAGAAAACCGTTCGGCAAGCGAATCGCTGCGACTACAAGGCGCTGCGCTCGGGCTTCGATCCGGATTGCGCGGTCACGGCCGCGCCCGTCTGTGCAGGCACCCTAGCGACCGACTCCAACAACCTCGCGTTCGGGCTCGCGGCGCTCGACGAGGTCGATCGCAAGCTGCTCGCGGACCAGCTCAAGTGCCAGCGCAAGATCAGCCGCGCGGTATCGCACTACGTCGGCACCAAGCTTCAGTATCTCGTTCGCGGAAAGACGGATGCGGAGGCGGAAGAGAAAGCGATCCGTCAGCTCGACCGCCTGGCCGACTACTGCGCCGTCACTGTCGTCGAGGACGTCGCGACCCAGCTCGTGCTGCCCACCGTCGGGCCCCAGTGCGCGGCGGCGATCGGCGAGCCCGGCGACACGGTGAACACGATCGGTCTCCGAGATTGCCTCCGCCAGCTCGGGGAAGTGTGGGTGAATCGTTGGGGCCCGAATCCGCAGCCGCTGCGCCCGAACATCATCTTCATTCTCACGGACGACCAGCGCTGGGATACGACGGATGCCACGCACTCGCTCGACGGTGTCAGTCCGGTGATGCCGGGACTTCGAAACGAGCTCGGGGGATCGGGCGTGGAGTTCAGCGAGGCGTTCATGACCACGCCGCTTTGCTGCCCCAGTCGTTCGAGCATCCTCCGCGGGCAGCACGCCAACTTGACGCACGTCTACACGAACGATGGCGTCAACGGCGGGGCCGACGATTTCGTAGTACACGAGAGCGAGACGGTCGCGACGTTGCTCGAGGATGCGGGTTACCGCACGGGCTTCTACGGGAAGTATCTAAACGGCTACAACCAGCTCTGGGCCGACTCGATGCACATCCCCGTCGGCTGGACGGTCTGGAACGGCTTCCGAAACGTTCGCTACTTTGACTACGACCTCATCCAGAACGGCGTCGCCGTGCCCTACGGCAGTGCCGACGAAGACTACTCGACCGACGTGCTCCGCGAGCAGGCGAAGCAGTTCATCAGCGACTCCGTGACGGTGGGCCAGCCGTTCTTCCTCTATCTTGCGTTCAAGGCGCCGCACGGACCTTGGGAGCCGGCTCCGCGTCACGTCGGCCAGTTTGCCGGTCTCCCGCCCTGGCGCCCCGCGAGCTACAACGAGACGGACGTGAGCGACAAGCCGAGCTGGGTGCAGGCGACTCCCGAGCTCACGCCTACCGAGCAGGCGGATCTCGACGCGATCCGCATCGCGCAGCTCGAGATGGTGCAAGCGGTGGACGAAGCCATCGGCGGCAGCACCACCTACGGCATCACTGGAATCATGCAGCACCTCCGAAATCTCGGCATCGACGACGACACCATGGTCGTCTACTTCGCCGACAACGGTTGGCACTGGGGCGAGCACCGCTACGAAGGGAAGAACAAGCCCTACGACGAGTCGATCCGCGCGCCGATGTTCATTCGATATCCGAAGCTCGCGCCGCTGCCGCGGACGGAAGGGGAGTTCGCGCTGAACGTGGACTTCTGTCCGACTTTCGCGGATCTCGCGCTACGCTCGACGGATCCGCAGCCGACGATCTCGTTCAGCGGCACGAGCCTCGTCCCGCTGCTCGACGGCACCGCCGAAACCTGGCGCACGGACTTTCTCCACGAAGGGTGGCCGGGCAGTCACGTCTGGGCGAGCATTCGCGACTCGCAGTGGAAGTACGTCGAGCTGCCGGCGACGCCGGGCGACCCCGGCACCACCTTCGAGCTCGAGCTCTACAACCTGGTCAGCGATCCGCTGGAGCTCGACAACGTCGCGGGCGATTCTGGCAACGCGCAGCGGATCAGCGACATGGCGGCGCGCATTCGTGCGCTTCGTCCCACCTGGCCGGACGACTCGGATCCGACCGTCGAGGGACCGGAAGAGTAAACCTCGCGGAGCCCGCTGGAAGCTATGGTATCGCGCGCAACGTGACGACGAACAGTCCGACCAGCGCGAGAAACCCGATCGCGAACGCGATGCTGCGGAACGTTCGCAAGTCCGCGTAGTACGCTCCCATATGAAGCACGCGGGCGCCGACGAAAGCCCATACGAGAGTGCGTGTCGTGCCGGCGTCGGCGCCGAGCAACATGGCCGCTAGCGAGAGCACGATGAACACGGGCAAGTTCTCGTGCGTGTTCGCTTGGGCGCGGACCGCACGGAACAAAAAGTTGTCGTGTCCGGATGTGACCGGCATGCCCGGCGTGTGCTTGCTGCGGATCGCAGCGAAGTCGGCCACGCCTGCCTGCAAGAGCAAGAGGCCGGCAAGGGCAACCCAGGCCGTCAGCACCGCTCCGTAATTCGTTCCGATCTCCACCATGAATTCCCCTCCATGCCGAGCGACGTCGACTTCGTCAGTGTGACGGCCCGAGCGGAGCAAGGGAAGAGCCGAGATCCCACACCGAGACGTTGCCGAGCGAGTCGCTTGTGACGAGGCTCGCACCGGTGAATGCGAGATCGAGCACCGACGCGCCCTCGCGGCGATCCGTGAGCGTTTCGAGGGTTTTTCCGTCTAGATCGTGGAGGCGCACGCTGCCGAAACGGTCGCCTGTCGCGACCACGCGCTGGTGGGGGGCGACCGCGATGCGATAGAGCGGTGCGTCGAGCGACACGCTCGCGATCTCGGCACCGCTTTGAACGTCGAAAGTTCGCAGCACGCCGTCCGTGCCCACGCTCCAAAATCGTGACGCGTCTGCCTCGCCGGTGGGCTGCGAAAACACGATCGCCTCGACGGCGCGAGATCCAGCTCGGAGCGTCCGGGTTCGCTTCGCGCTCGCGACGTCGAAGAGCGCGATCTCGCCGCGCCGGGATCCGACCGCGGCGACCTTTCCTTCGTGGTCGAACGCGACGGCCGACACTTCGTCATCGAGGGCCAGCTCTCCCGCGATCGAGCCGTCGTCAGCTCGAAGGAGCGTGGCTTTGCGATCGTAGAAGCGAGCGACGACGAGCAGGCGCCCATCGCTGGACCAGTCGAAGTCGCGAACGACGCCGCGGCCGGGCCCGATCTCGCGGAGCACCTTGCCGTCGGCCAGCGAGTACACGAGGAGGCGGCCTTCGAGCGCCAGTACCGCCTCAGTGGAATACGGGCTCGCGACGATGGCGTTGGCAGCCTCGCGGTGGGGTGCTTCAGGCTTCTCCATCACGAGAGGCGGAGGCGCATCCCAGCCGAGCTCGAGCCGTACCTCCGGTAGTGCCCAGGCGCTCGTGCCGACATCGACAGCAGCGAGCAGGAGTCGCTTCGCGTCCGGCGTCGTCGCGAGCGCGGTGACCTCGTTCGTGAACGAAAGCGTGCAGCGAGGCGAGCGGCGACCTGGCACGCTGCTAGCGGGAGCAACGCAGCCTTCGAGCGGGACACCCGCCGCGCCGCCGCTTCGGGCTCCGATCGGCAGCAAGAACTCGACGGAGAGTGGCACGCGGTCGACGCTGAGATCGACGCGTACCTCGACCGTGACGCTTTTCGGTACAGGTGCGTGTGCTTCGAGTGCGTCGGCTGTTTTTCGAAGTGGGAGCGTCGTCGACGCGTCGCCAACTTCGAACGTAATCGTGCCGTCGACGTTTTCGAGGGCCAGCGGCTTACGCCAGCGGTCCGTCAGGTAGACGCGGAGTGTGCCGTCGGCGAGAGCGAGCGCTTCCACATGGCGATCGTCCACCATTCCGACCACCCCGCCGTGATGGGGCGTGTGGTCGTGCATGAGCATTTCTTCCGCCGCGCCCGTTGCCGGTACCGTCGCGGCCGGCGTCGGGGCATTCGTCTTTTCCGGCGGGGTGCAGCCGAAACCGAGAAGGCCGAGCAGCAGTGAAAAAGCACAGAGACCGGCGTATGTCACGGCACCCAAACTACCAGAATTCGTGCCGGAGGTCGGCGCTTGATCTCCGACGTCGTCTGCGCGAACGACTGACCCCGGTCCGCAATCCGTGCGGGACGAAGATGCCGAAATCCCGCACCGTGGAAGCGCCGTCGGAGCTGCTCGCCTATCTCTTCGAGAGCTGGCCGGACGCCAAGAAAAAGCAGATTCGCACCTGGCTCAAAGTGGGCGCGGTAAGCGTCAACCGGCGGCCGGTGACGCAGTTCGATCACCGCCTCCGTCGGGGCGATGTGGTTTCCGTGAACACCGACCGCGCGTCGGTGGAGCAACAGGCGGCTCTAGGCGAGCTCGAGATCCGCTTCGAAGACGACGACCTGCTCGTCGTCGAGAAGCCGTCGGGACTTCTCAGCGTTGCGACCGAGACGGAGCGCGAGACCACTGCATATCGTCAACTGACGGAGTATTTGAAGCAGCGGAACCCGCGCTCGCGAGAGCGTGTGTGGATCGTTCATCGTCTCGATCGCGAAACTTCGGGCCTGATGGTTTTCGCGAAGACCGCCGAGGCGAAGCGAGCTCTCCAAAGCAACTGGGAAGCGGCGGTCAAGCGCTACTTGGCCGTCGTCGAAGGACGCATGCCGGCGGCGGCCCTTGGAGCGTTCGAGTGCGATTTGAATGAGAGCAATCCCCACAAGGTATTCAGCGCGCGCCCGAGTGAGCTTACGCGCCACGCGGTGACTCACTACGAAGTGATGGCCATTGCGGCCGAGCGTACTCTCGTCGAGCTGACACTCGAGACCGGTCGGCGCCATCAGATTCGCGTTCATCTGGCCGACGCCGGTCATCCCGTCGTCGGCGACGAGCGTTACGGCGCTGCAACGGACCCGGCCAAGCGGCTCGCGCTCCATGCAACCGGCCTCTCGTTTCCACATCCGCGGACCGGCGCGCCTTTGGCCTTCGATTCGCCACTGCCGAAAGAGCTTGCGCGACTGCTAGGCCCACGCACGTCGTTGGTTTGGAGCCGTGCACGGAGCTAACTTCACAGCTCGAGGGACACCCGCGATGACCACGGCAGCCTATTCCGCTTTCGATCCTTTGCTCTCGGATGACGAGGCAGCCGAGATGGTCCGCGTCTGCGAGCGCTTCGGCAGCTACGGGATGTACTCGGAAGAACCCACCTTCGCAGGCATCGGCGCAGGCTTGCCGGCGCGTTACGACGCGGTACGCAACTTCATTCTGAGCGGTGGGCGCTTTGGGCGCCGCGAGCCGCTAGAGAAAGCAGCTGCACGCACGAACTACTTTCGCGAATCGTATGCGTACGGCGATGAGGTGCTGGCACCCGGCATCGAGCCTTTCCTGTATCACGAAGGCTTCGTCGAGGCGGCGCGCGCTCTCTTCGGTCGCTCGCTGGTCGAGCCGGCTATCGTCTTCGCCAACTTGCTGGTGCCGGGTCAGGAGCTCGCGATCCACACGGACGTTCCCGAGTTCCGCGGCATCAACCGCAAGCGGCATCCGCAATGGCTCATCGTGGCCATGCATCACTCGAAGCTCTTCGATGAGTGGCGCATGCCCATAGCTACCGGCGTGGCGTGGTTCCACGACTGCAAGGGCGGCGAGTTCGCGTTCTACCCGGACGGCGCCCTAGGCGCACCAGTGGCCCACGAAGTTCGCTACAACACCGCCCTGCTGCTCGACACCGATAGCGTGTTCCACGGCGTGGACCGAGTTGCCGAGACAGCGAGCACGGCCGTGGACGGGCTCAAACCGGGAATGCGGCTCGCGTTTCGCGGCAACGGTGAGTGGGCGGTAATCGACAAAGAGACTGAGCTTCGTCGCTACCGATGGAACGAGCTTCGCTTCTCTATCTCGTGGAAAGCCTACTGCTTTGCCGATGAAGCCGAGCGCATTGCGTGGCGCGAGCACGCCGACGATCTCTCGGTGCAGGCCGTCGTCGATCGCATGGTGATTGACCTTCGCGCCCGCGATGTGATCCGCGGAGATTTGCCACCCGATCGGGAGCTGGTCGAGACGATCATCGATTCGTACGTGCACTATCCGCGCGCCGCAGAACCCACGCAGGCGTCGTCCCGAAGCCTTTGAGCTTCAAGGGCCGAAGCGGTTTCAGCGCGAAGGCGCCTGTATGCACGGCGAGGCGGCTCGCTACCTGATCCGACACCACCACCGTGCCGGGGTTGGCGACGTTGACGAGCCGGCTCGCGAGATTCACCGTCGGGCCGAAAAGATCGTTCTCGTAGGGAATGAGACCGCCGCTTGCCAAGCCGGCGCGCGCGGGCAGTCCGACACCCTTCTCGCCTTCGCTCTGTTCGACGAGGCCGAGCGCGATTCGCGCTGCGGCTGCGGCGTCGTCGGCGGAGAACATCACCTCGTCGCCGATCATCTTGATGATGCGCCCGCCTGCTTCCGGCACCTGCTCGTAGACGAGGCGCTCGAAGCGCCCCACCGCGTCGGCGAGCTCGCGCTCTGATATTTCCTGACTCATCGCCGTGAATCCAACGAGATCGACGAAGCCCACGGTACCGTCACGAGTGTCTGCGTCGGGTCTCTCCGCGTCCGCCGCTGCTCGCGCGACCGCAGCGAGCAGGTGGCGACGCCACACGAAGCCTAGGAACGGCTCCATCGTCGAGACCAAGCTCTCGGTCATTCGGACCGTCTCGAGATCGGCGTTGCCGCTGTCATTTTCGATCGCGCGCCGAATGTCGTCGGCTACGAGCGTCACCTGTACCGCGCTCATCTTCGCGAGCGCCTGACCGGTCACGCGCGTGATTTGCAGCAAGGTTTCGAGGCTGGTCTCGCCTTGCTCGGTCATGTGTCGCGCAAGCCTCAGCATTTCCACGTCACGGTCGCTGAAGAGTCGCCCGCCGCCGGTTGCAGGCGGATAGCCGAGCGCGCGCCAGAGAAGCCGCGCATCCGCGATCGACATGTCGGCAAGGCGAGCGACATCCGCGGCGCTGTGCTCGGGGTGTCCGACGAGCGCAGTCGTCAGGGCGTGAAGGATGTCGGTGTATCTCGAGGTCATCGGCGTGCGCTTCGGTTTCGGCAGTACTACGCGCGACGCGCGAGGCTTACGTCAAACAGAAGGTTCAACGCCGGGTCGGAGCTCGAATACGGGCGGCCGCTTGTGCCTGCCCCCGATGTAGCCCTCGAGGTCAGCCGCGAGCCCAACGGTGGATACTCCGAGCATGACCGAAGGCCCGGCACGTAGCTTCGCGGCTGCGGCGTCCTTTAGACGCTCGGCCGGCTCGAGCTCGCCCATCGAGTGCTTGAGCAGAGCGGCCGCAGCCTGAATCAGCGCTTGCGCGAACGTACCGACCGGCGTCTCTCGACCTGCGCCTTGCCAGAGCGCCTCCAGCTCCTCGTGCGCTTCCCAGTAGTAACCGTGGTTGAAGAGGTCGATCGCGTAGAGATAAGCCTCGCAGCTCGACCAACTTTGCTCGTCTACCGAAAAAGGCTCGAGCTCGCGGGCGAAGGAGTGACCGTCGGTTGCGCGGGTCGGGTGGGGCGTCTTACCGGGAACGTGACGGTAGGGAGGAAAGGCCCGCGCGCTGTATCGCGGTGTCGAAAGCATGACCCTCTATAGCACGAAGGCGCGCCCCCGTTGCCGGAGACGCGCCTTCGCTGGGCAGGCGAACGGTTTCACCCGTTCGACAGGTTAGTTCGTGATCGCGAGGACCTCGAGGCCGGAGAAGGTCGGGTTCTGCACCTCGCGGAGGAACTCGATCTGGAGGCCGTTGCCATCGACGACTTCTACGATGGCCGAGCGGACGGACGCGACACCCGAGGCACCGGCAATGGCCACCGGATCTACGTTGTCGAGGCCGACGGCACCCTCGAAGGCCACGTCGAAGACGCGGTCGCCGATGTCCGTCGTTCCGCTGTAGATGTTCGCGAACAACATGTTGACCACATAGCTCCCGTTCGGAATGGCGAACGAGTAGGCCACGTCGCCGTACTCCGGTGCGCTGAAGTGCTCGCAACGGAAGATGTCGGCCGTGTTTTCGTCGCTGCAGCCGAAGATCGCGTCGATGCCCCCGATGGTGCAGTCGGCGAGGTCGCACTCGAAGGCAGCGCTCTGGTGGTTGTAGTTGTAGTCCGCTTCCCACACGTCGCCGTTGCAGTCGATTCGCTGGCCGCGGCAGGCGTTGTTCGGATCGATCGGGTTGATTCCGTTGATACGAACCGGGCGGCCCGTGTCGGCGTCGACAGCCACTTCACCGACACAGCGGTTCAGCGGGTCCGACGGGCAAGGATCGTCGCCATTCGGCAAACCGTCGTTGTCGTCATCACCGCCGACGTCGCCGCAGGGGCAGTTGAGATCGACGGGAAGACCGACGACGGCGTTCAAGCACACCAGCGCGTCGGTCGCTTTGATCGGCAACGTGCCGGTCGGAGCGGCGAAGCACTCGGGGTCGGGAAATTCGAGCTCGACTGCAGCGCGGAGAATGTAGAGGCAGTCGGTCGCCACCGGCAGCGGCCCGTTCGACAGCGGCTGCGAGCAGCCGACGGCGTTCGCGGTCGCCGGCGCGAACAGAATCACACTCATTGCAATGCCAAGTAGCAGCTTCATTTTGCGTTGTACCTCGTAATGGTCGTTTCGCGAGCGACCGTTCGCCCGCTGTTGACCTCGAAGCTGTCACGCGGAACCGAATGCGCGAAGTAGGTTCGAAAAATACTTCGCACGCGCAAAGCAGATGACCGGGCGGTCGTCTTGCGCGACGCGGGGGTGTCTCGTTTCGATACTCGTCGAGCGCCGGAATCGAACGTTCGACGAGCGGGTACGACAGGTCAATCGAGTCTTTCGATCACCGTCGAGATTCCCATCCCCGCGCCGATGCACTGGGTGGCAAGTCCGTAACGCCCGCCGCTGCGGCGAAGCTCATGCGCGACGGCGAGCACCAAACGCGCCCCTGTGGCACCGAGAGGATGCCCGATGGCGAGCGAGCCGCCGTTGACGTTAACCTTGTCGAGCGAGATGCCGAGCTCGCGTACGGACGGGATCACTTGCGCGGCGAAGGCTTCGTTGAACTCCACGCGGTCGATTTTTTCCGGGCTTATTCCAGCTTGCGCAAGCGCCTTCTTCGAAGAGACGACCGGACCGAGGCCCATGAGCTGGGGCTTCACGCCGCCTACCGCCATGCCACGAATTCGAGCAAGCGGGCTGAGCCCGAGAGCGAGGGCCTTCTCTTCGCTCATGAGCAGAGCTGCGGAAACGCCGTCGTTGGTAGGGCAGGAGTTGCCGGCCGTGATAACGATTGCGAGTTCAACCGGTCATCGCAACGAAGCCTGAAGCGTATCCGCTGGTGTCTTGAAGTCCAATGTCTTTCGAGGACGCTGATTTAGGCGCAGAGCGACCTGGTTCAACCGGCTTTGGGAGTGTTC
>Ga0247727_10019682_pt1 | contig 10433 bp, 11 predicted proteins | sample WisWelCaveWW1625_FD_202498 | JGI IMG/M metagenome (GOLD analysis project Ga0247727, IMG submission 202498) | Biofilm microbial communities from Wishing Well Cave, Virginia, United States - WW16-25 | ecosystem: Environmental > Aquatic > Deep subsurface > Groundwater > Cave microbial mat | place... | reverse complement strand
TCAGCCGACTGCAGGACCGCTGAAACTCCGTGTCACTCCGCCTGTTGCCGACGTTGAAGTTTCCTCCAAAGTTTCCATGAAGGAAGTCTACGGCGTAAACCGCCAAACCGGCAAACCCGGCAAGATGGTCGCGGTCGTGTTTGAAGCCATCATCACCTCCCAAGTTCCACCCGCCACGTATACCGTCTCCGAAACGGGCCATGTGTTGAAGAATGTGGAAGTCTCCAAACGATTTGCCCAGCAAATCCGACAGGTCATTGTTGAAAAGATCGGTCCGAGGATCCCCGCCCATTGATCTGCTATCTCTTCCATCAGCAGACCGAGGGTTCCGTCTAGCAGGATGCTGAAAAAGTCCGCCAGCCTGTCTTGTTCATGTGGTCTGTTCTGTCTATCTGGTTTGTCTGGTTAGTTTCGTTCAACCAAACAGACGAGACAGACCGAATAGACCAGACAGACCGAGCTTGTCTCAGACGTGCGGGGCATTGAATTTCCAGCGAGCCATAATAGTTTTTCCGCAGACTCCTAGTCACGACTGCGAACCGATAACTCCTGCCCATAACAGAGCAATGTTGGACACCGTGCGCCGAGAAATGGGGCCGATGCGACTGGCTCAGGTCTTTCGTCGCAGTCGAGCAGTCAGTTCTTCGTACACATGCCGGCGATGACCGACGGCCATTAGGCGAATCACGCGCGTCTTGCGATCGACTGCGTAGACGATTCGAAAGCGCCTGACGCGATATTTCCATAGCCCGTCGAGTTCGCGTAGCAACGGCTCTCCACAATTGGGATCAGTGGCAATAGCGCGAACCGCAGCTTTGATGGAACGTTTCAGATCAGGATGGAGAGACCGGATGACCTCCGCCATATGCGGAGGGATGCTCTGACGGAAAGGATTCACGCCGTGCGATGCTTCTTGACCGGAGTAAATGGCTCCCCGAACACGTCCTCGAAGCTAAGCCCCTTCTTGCCGGATCGATAAAATGCCCGGCTCAGGGAGATCTGTTTCATCAGCGCAGGATCGCTCAGGACATCCAGCGTCTCCTTCAAGCGCGCATACTCATCGACGTTGACGAGAACGGCTGCCGGACGGCCATTCTTCGTGACCACGACCTCTTCCTCACGTTCCTGCACACCCGCCACCAGCTCTGGCAACCGCATCTTCACCTCAGATAAGGACAATGTTTTCGCCATAGGCCACCTCCAGAATACATAAGACCAGAATTCTGGTCACCAGCATACCCTTGCCTCAGGGAACCCGTCAACTGTACAGAGAACAAGCGCGCCGCACCATAGAAGAGATGACCGGCTCAAACCCTATTCCCCCCCCAACGTGGGATAGGATTTGAATCGGTCCCAGAGTACAGTGAGATCAAGCGAATGTTGAGAGGCCCTGTATGACGACCCTCGGACGAACCATCCTCACCCTCGCAGCATCGGCGTTCCTCAGCGGATGCGTCGGCACCAGCACTGAGTACTTCACGGACACGACCTATTCACCGCGCAGCGCCAGCGCTTCTGTCGAGTGGCTCACGGCGGAGCCGGCACGACCCCATCTGGAAGTGGCACGCATCACTGTACGAAGCTCAAACTATAGTATGGAAACTCTCCGGCAGACGATGCTGGATCGTGCCCGCGCATTGGGGGCCGATGCGATCGTACCGGACGTGCCGATGGTCGTGAAGTCTCAGCCGGGAAGCCCCTATTATGAGCCCGGCTTGTTGGGACCAGCCGGAGCGGCGTTTAGTCTGTATGGATACGGATGGTACACGCCCTACAGCTCTAACCCCTATCTTCTGACACAAGGCGCCACGGATCAGCCGCGCATCGAACATGTCCTCTCTGGCGTCGCTATCCGGTTTGAGGAAACTCTGCAGTAGCATCGGGCCCTCCTCCCGCAACTCTATCAGGATGCTGAAAAAGTCCGCCAGCATCGTTCTCGCTTCGCTCAGAAGCTCAACGTACCGAAGCGTACGCCTCGCTTCTTCGCTCGCTGCGGCCTTGCTGAACGGCCTTTTTGAGCATCCTGCGTGCGGTTCTCCTGATGTCCTAGACGTGCGGACCATTGAATTTCCACCGTGCCACAATAGTTTTTCCGCAGCCTGCTATACAAGGAACAACGATGGAGTAGGCTGTTCGAGCAGCTGGATATTGTCGGACCGCCTCGCGCCGCATGGTTCTTCAAGGAAGCTGCAGGCCGATCGCGAACGCTGCCGCATAGCCGTCGGCCGTTGCCGTCGGAGCCAGCATGAGTCGATCGCCACCACGGCGGAAGATCCAATCATCCTGGTTTCGCGCGGTGCGTTGTCCTTTCGCGGCATATGAGGGGGCAGCATGGACGCGATCCGTCAGCCCATCGTCGAAGTACAATTGCGACGTGAACTCGAAGGTCCGCTTGGCCACGGGCGCGGTGCGAAGTTTGAAGTGAATATGTACCGTCCGGCCCGGATACCAGCCAGGGTACAGAGTGACAAACCGGGCCTCGCCGCGCGCGTCGGTGACCTGATAGCCCCGTAAGAACTTCTGGCCGATGGTATTGAAACCAGGGTCCTGCACATCCGAGTAGACGCCCAACGCATCGCAGTGCCAGATGTCCACCTGGGCGCCCGGTAGCGGCTGACAGTCTCCGGCACCGAGGCGCGAGACCAGTAGCGTCAGAGTCAGTGGCGTACCAGGCCTGACTCGCCCGTCGGTTGGATCTGCGCGAATGTCGGAGCGATTCAAGCGCTCGTCGACGAAATACGGACCTTCGGTTTGCTCTGGTCGGAACACACATGAGGGTCCAAGCGTGCCTGCAACAGCCCGCCTAGGAAACAGACTGCCACCCGCCAGCCAGACCGCACCCGCAGCGCCAAAAAATGCCACAACTTCACGGCGGGAAAGGAGATGCCCCGCAGGCCCGTTGTCATGCGTCATTGGTCTTCTCCATCTTTCGAGCACGCCAGCCTGTCGAGCAAGCCGGCAGTGGCTCCCTGAGCGTGAGCATCGCAGACGTAGCATCGCTTGATCAGCAGCAACGATGTCCCATCATACCGCTGGAACCGGTCGAGACACTATCCGATTGTACGCACAAAGTTGAGACGCCGCGCGCCGAGAATCGGTTCCCGGCGCCGTTTTCACAGACAGCCCAACAATTTTCGTTGCGACCTGCGGAGGCACAACCGTCCGTCACATCATCCAAGACCACTATCTATTCCTAAATCGTGGCGGGATATTTTGTCGAGGAGGTGGCGGTGGCGACGGCGGCCGTGGCTGACTGTAGAAGGGATAGGGCCTCCCAAAATAGGGAGAGTATCCATACGGCCTCCCCCAATATCCAAACGGCGAGTAGTGCGGGCCGTAGAATGCAGCGGCACTGTCTCTCGATTGTTGTGAGGCGACCGCGCTCCAATCGGTGAGATGTTTGATATCCAGAATGGGATAGATGTACTCACTATCATCCAGCGACCTTGTGGTTGAGCCTTTGACGACGCCAATGACGGTAATCGGAGTCCCCGGAGGCACACTCGCCGGGTCGAGAAACTCTTCCCGGATAGCCAGGAAACGCCCTTCGGAGCGGAGCCGGTCTGTTGTCGAAGGCGCTCCTCCTTCAGTAGGAAGTTGGAGAATCTCAATTTCGGTCTGATCCTTCGTCCGTTTGGCGCTGATGACGACACCACCGGCCATAATGACTCGCCCGACGTAATTGGCAGGAGCTGCTTTTAAATCAACGAAGTTCACGGTGGTATCGATTTGTTTTGCCAGCTCAAGGGGTACGTCGATATGGCCCGCGTTTCGCTGAACCTGGTGGGCGGATTCCGCACAGGAAGACAGAATCAGAAGCCCACCGAGGAGAAGAGCGATTTTGGCAATGCGAGGCATAGAAGTTTTCTGCTCCTAGAAATGATAAGAGAGGCCGACCAATACATGCTGCGCTCTGTAGACTCCTTGAAAGCCTCCAGCGCCGTCCACCTGATCAAACCGTAGCGTGGCCCCTGAATGTTTGTATTCGGTAAAGACGGCGACATAGGGGGTGACGAATACACGCAGGCCAGCAAGCACATTCCACCCACTGGCGACATCGGTATCACTTTGTGCAGTGGCGGTATCACTGAGGCGGGCAATCACCGTACCTACGCCAATTCCTGCGTATGGCTGGAACGTACGTCCAGGATACCGAGCAAGTAAGTTGACTCCTATAGTGGTCACTCGCAAATGGATGCCGGGCTCGGCATCCAGATTCTTGATGTGCGGCGTGGTCTGCAACACTTCGCCTTCGATCCCGAACCAGCTGTGCTCACGAAAGTACCCGAGCTTGGCGCCGTAGCTGACCGAATTCTTGAGGTCGAAGTCGCGAGGTTGCTGCCCCGATAGGTCGCCCGTTCCCGAAATGCCGGTGATGCGATCTGCGAAGTTGGCCCCCACATCTCCCGCCACATACGATTCGGCAGAGGCGGGGGTTGGCATCCCGAAGATCGCTATCGAGAGCCAGGCCACGAAGAGGCCAGCGGCAATCGGTATTTTCGTCTCCACAGGGAAGCTCCTTCCTGTGAAAGGTTGTGTATTATCTTACCAAGAGTCAGACGTGATGGACATGGGCCACTAAGGAGGGGTTCTTTCCGTTCCCGCTTCAGGCGCAGTATTAGAAGTGCCTAATCCCTGGGGCTATCGTCCCAACTTCAAAGAAGGCAGAACCGACGGGCGCCGTGAGACGGGGCTGGCGATTTTTCTTTTTCAGTCATACAGGAAAGTGCTTCGAAGAAACTTCCGCATTTCCCAGAACGATGGGTGAGGCTCGGTCAAATCAGGATGCTCCAGGTCGATTTGAGGATTGTAGGGAGGAATTGCACCACTGTTGACTTGGGCAACAGGGTACCAACGTTCGTACTTTTGTTCCCAGCGATCTTGATAGCGTAGCCGGAGATAACCATTGCTAATGGGTTTCACGCGGATCGGGGCTTCCGGACCCAAGACAATGGATGCCACGTGTTTCTCATAACGCGGGCCGCGAGGATACACTTTCTTGACAGCGAAATTCCCTTTCCACCCACCCAGGTGCATCACGCAATCGTACGCCACACCCAGGCCCACGTTCTCGAGTTCCGGATAGAGGGTGAGGACGTCCCCTGAGTTCATCGCTGACAGGTTGGTAATTCTCAGATCGGGTTGAGTCGCGCGGAATTCCTTCCGGGTTCTGGCAACAAAAGCATATAGAAAGAAGGAAGCGGCGCCGCCGACAACGAGGAGAGCGACCAAGCCAATCAGCAGTAACCAATCCATGCCCAAATGTATCTACCAGTGACCGATCTGTTTCTGAAGCTGGAACGGGCTGAGGCTACGTTCAAAAGAGAGAAGTGTCAACCGGAGGACTCAGGGACGCCGGTCTTTCAAGAGGCAAGAGGCCGCGCGCCGCGATACCGGAGCTCCAATCTCTGCCGGCCTGTGCGTTACACGGTGGCAGGTTCAACTTCCTTCGTGGTTTTGACGGCTAGGCTGTTTCTCCGATTATTGGCGATCGTCCGATCGATGACTGCCCCGCAGTTGATGCATTTCCAAGCATAGAAGACCAGGAAGAAGTCCGAGAATCGTTCCAGCATCATCAATCCTTTGCACTTCGGGCAATCCATAAATATGTCCTCCCTCGTTATGTGAATGAATTGTACGAGGGAATAGCAATTTGCGATCCAGCATGACAGCTTCGCATTATCAATGACTTAGCACTGTGGGAACTACTTATACGTACAATCCTGTACGCTCTGTTGCATTTATGTTTAGATTTTTGTGCGTCACCGCGAGCACATAACGCGTGGGGGTGAGGCGTATGTTTTCGACCCCATTGTTTTCCGCTCCTATTTGCGAAGGGTTGGAAACGGCTTGTGAAAATGCGGCGCACCAGGGCCTCTTTCATAAGAGGCCCTGGTGGCATTGAAGGCGGCTGGTTGCAGTATTACTGCACGTCGACGGAGATGGTATGGGTGGCCGTGACAAGTGCGTGGTCCTTCGTGGCACCTTTCACGGTGATCTGGTGCGTCCCCCTGCTCACGCCCTTGAACGCCCCAGAAAAACCCTTCTGATACTGATCGTCCAAGAACACGTGGGCATGTGCAGCCTGAGAGCCCTTGGTCAACTCATACTTCAGGTCAAAGCTATCGCTGACCTTGTCCCCGTCCTTGGGAGACGTGATCATAATCTTCGACCCGTCCTCTACTGGCTTGTCCGCTGCGAAGACTGGTGCTCCGCTGAGACAGCCCACTAACGCGACCCCTAATCCCATGAACCCAATACGTCCCATCATATGCATCACGACCTCCTTGTTTGAACCGGTTGAATGAACACCGCGTCTTACCACCCTCTACGAGAGATCTTCTTGCCTGGATTCAATTCGTTTTCCCAGGTCCGATCGAAGAGGGTGTGGGTTCACACCCTCTTCGTGTCCGGAATTTCTCTCATCGATGGGCCCCACGCCTCGATATAACGATGCACAGCTCACGCGCACACGAGTACGCGTCATGTGTGATCATCGAGACAAACTGGGTACAGTCGACAGGTGAGGAACGGTGAGCAAGTAGAATGCCAGTTGAACTTTATCTATGTTATCAAGAGATAGACCTAAGGACACTCATGCGCCTCGCTCTAAGGATTGTAAATTACGTCGGCAGGCCCCTACGCAGGCAGAATCCTTCACTGTGGGGAGTACGGCCCATTAGCCCGAACTGAGCGTTCCCTTCTCCTTCTTGTAAGACTGCGGCTTTTCCCCCGACTACCTCCCATGTCTACGACTACCCACTACGATGTGATCATTATCGGCACCGGCCCAGGCGGGGGGACGCTGGCGTACAAGCTGGCCCCGTCGGGGAAGAAGATTCTCCTCTTAGAGCGGGGCGGCTATTTGCCGCGCGAGAAGGAGAACTGGAGTTCCAAGACCGTCTTCATCGACAATAAATACAAGGCCAAGGAAACCTGGAAGGACAAGGATGGGGGCACGTTTCACCCCGGCATCCACTACAACGTCGGCGGTAATTCAAAAGTCTATGGCGCGGCGCTGCTGCGCATGCGGCAACAAGATTTCGGCGAGGTGAAACATCATGGCGGCGTCTCCCCGGAATGGCCGATCCACTACGAAGATCTAGAGTCGTACTACACCCAGGCCGAGCATCTGTACTACGTGCACGGCACCCGTGGTGAGGACCCAACCGAACCAAAGGCCAGTGCGCCCTACAAGTATCCTGCCCTCAGGCACGAACCCCGCATTCAAGAACTGCACGAGGACTGGATGAAGTGCGGCTACAAGCCCTTTCATCTGCCGGTCGGCGTGATGCTGAACGAGGAACAAAAAGAAAAGAGCGCCTGCATCCGCTGCAGTACCTGTGATGGCTTCCCTTGCTTGGTGAATGCCAAGGCCGACTCACAAGTCGTCTGCGTCGATCCGGCATTGCAGTATCCCAATGTGACGCTCGTCACCCATGCGCTCGTAAACAGGCTTGAGGCCAGTGGCAATGGGCGAGAGGTCACGGGAGTCGTCGTCGAGCGCAACGGACATACAGAAACCTACAAGGGCAATGTCGTGGTGGTGTCAGCCGGCGCGATTAACTCGGCGGCTTTGCTATTGCGCTCCGCGAACGACCGACATCCAAACGGCCTGGGCAACTCCTCTGATCTCGTCGGCCGCCACTACATGTGCCATAACAACTCGGCGATGCTCGCGATTTCCAAGCGCCCGAACCCGACCGTGTTTCAAAAGACGATTGGATTGAATGATTTCTATTTTCCATCGACCGACTGGGAGTATCCCATGGGCCATATTTCGATGATCGGGAAGCAAGACTTGGAATCTTTGCGGGCCGGCGCGCCGGCCTTTGCCCCTGGCAAGGCCCTCGATGCGATGGCCAAACATTCGCTCGACTTCTGGATGACCTCGGAAGATCTGCCCGATCCCAACAACCGCGTGCTTGTCGGCAAAGACGGCACGATCACCCTCGCCTATACGGAGAACAATCTGGAAGCTCACCAGCGCCTCGCTGCCAAGCTCAAGAGCATGCTGAACCATATCGGCTGTGAAGACCATTTGCTGCCGACGCACCTCTATCTCGGCAAGAAGATTCCAATTGCCGGAACCGCGCATCAGTGCGGGACGGTGCGGTTCGGGCGCGATCCGAAGACGTCCGTGCTCGACGTGAACTGCATGGCGCACGACCTGGACAATCTCTACGTGGTCGATGCGAGCTTTTTTGTCTCCAGTAGCGCAGTGAATCCTTCGCTGACGATCATTGCCAACGCCCTGCGAGTGGGCGACCATCTTTTACAACGGTTCGGGAGCTAATCGGAAAGGCTGACAATGTCTAAGGGGAAGCCACGAGTGCTGATTCTGGGCGGTGGGTTCGGCGGCATGTATGCCGCGCTGGAATTCGAACGAGCGCTTGCGCGGGGAGCTGACTTGGATGTCACCCTCGTCAACCGCGACAACTTTTTTCTCTTCACCCCGATGCTGCATGAAGTGGCGGCGAGCGACCTCGATATCACCAATATTGTCAGCCCGGTTCGCAAGCTATTGCGTCGCGTGACGTTTTTCCACGGAGACATCGAATCCATCGACCTCGTGAATAAACGAGTCGGCCTGTCGCATGGTCACGAGGAACATTGTCATTCGCTGCCGTACGACCACCTGGTGCTTGCTCTTGGTTCGACCACGAACTTCTTCAACCTCCCCGGCTTGGCAGACCGCGCGCTCACAATGAAATCGCTGGATGACGCGATTGTCCTGCGCAACCGCCTGATTGCGAATCTGGAAGAAGCGGACTTCGAATGTTGTGCGCCCCTCCGCGCTCCCTTATTGAATTTCGTCGTAGCCGGAGGAGGGTTCGCCGGTGTCGAAACCATCGCCGGAATGAATGACTTTCTTCGGGAAGCGGTGCGGTTCTATCCGCATCTCCGAGAGGACATGCTTCGGGTCATCCTTGTCCATCCGGGGAAGGTCATTTTACCCGAACTCGGAGAGAAACTCGGCGCCTACGCACATCGTAAACTCGTGGAGCGAAACGTGGAGATTCATTCGAACTGTAAAGTCACCGCAGTGACGGATCGCGAGGTTACGCTCAGCGATGGCACGACGGTCACAACCAATACGCTAGTCTGGACCGCCGGGACCTGTCCGAACTCCCTCTTGGACACACTGCCCTGCGCGAAAGAGCGGGGCCGGGTTCGCGTCAACGAGTACCTGGAAGTTCCCGAGTGGCCTGGCGTCTGGGCCCTCGGCGACTGTGCAGTCGTGCCGGATCGCAAAACCGGGAAATCCCACCCCCCGACCGCGCAACACGCGCTACGCGAAGGGAAGGTGGCGGCCCAGAATATCCTGGCAGCCATTCGTGGCGACCGGAAGAAGCCGTTCCTGTTCTCAACGCTCGGGCTACTGGCCCCCATCGGGAAACGGACCGGCGTGGCCAACATTCTGGGGGTGAACTTTTCAGGCTTCATTGCCTGGTGGCTCTGGCGGACGATTTACTTGATGAAACTGCCCCGATTTGAAAAGAAAGTCCGCGTGGCCTTGGACTGGACTCTCGATTTGCTCTTTTCGAAGGATCTTGTCCAGTTCATGACCGTTCGCCCATCCACCCTGTCGCTGGCGGATGAAGAACCTGAGAAGCAAGCCAGTCCGGCTTTGGTCGGCGCCGGCAGTGGCCAAGTGAGATAAGCGAATGAACGCAAGAAAAGTGTTCGTCGTCCTCTGGCTGACAGTCACGCTCACTTACTGGGCCGCTGCCACTCCCCTCTTTGCCGACAACACCAGCGTGGTTCTGGCGGTCGATTCCATCGGGATGACGGTCTCGGACATGGATCGTTCGGTGGCATTCTATTCAATTGTGTTGGCGTTCAAGCCCATCAGCGACGTGGAGGTGGATGGGCCTGAGTATGACCAGCTCTGGGGCATTTTCGGCGTGCGGGCGCGGGTGGTCCGGATGCAGCTTGGCGAGCAACAGCTTGAGCTGATCGAGTTTCTGTCGCCGCCGGATGTGCGGCAGATTCCCGTGCCGTCCTACAGTCACGATCTCTGGTTTCAACACTTCGCCATAGTCGTGCGCGACATGGAAGCGGCCTGGGCGCAACTGCGGAAGCATCATGTCCGGCAGATTTCGCCACGCCCGCAGACGATTCCCATCTCGAATCCCGCTGCTGCCGGCATCAAAGCGATCAAGTTCCGCGATCCGGATGGGCACAATCTCGAATTACTCTGGTTTCCGGAGGGAAAAGGCAACCCTGTCTGGCATGAGCCGACCAAAGGTCTCTTCCTAGGCATCGACCACACGGCTATGACGGTGCGGAGCACCCAGAACAACACCAAGTTCTATCGCGACCTATTGGGGATGACCGTCGCGGGGGGAACGCTCAACATGGGCACGACGCAACAGTATCTCGACAGTTTGCCCGGTGCCCGTACGCGCGTAACCGGCCTGGCTCCAAAG
>Ga0247727_10019681_pt1 | contig 10433 bp, 15 predicted proteins | sample WisWelCaveWW1625_FD_202498 | JGI IMG/M metagenome (GOLD analysis project Ga0247727, IMG submission 202498) | Biofilm microbial communities from Wishing Well Cave, Virginia, United States - WW16-25 | ecosystem: Environmental > Aquatic > Deep subsurface > Groundwater > Cave microbial mat | place... | reverse complement strand
ACCGCAATCGCGCTTTTTTACAAATCGCGATGTTCAGCTATAATCTGTGGCGACATCTCAAAGCGTTTGCCAATCAAAAGGACGAGGTCGCGTGGAGTCTTCAGAGCAACGAGACCAGCCGTCTCCGCCTTTTATTTTTGGCGGCGAAGGTGAACTTCCACAGTGACCGGACCGAGATCAAATTTTCGGCGCATCTGGCGGTCCGCCCGACGTTGGATAATTTGTTCCAGCGTTTGGACCATCTCCGTGAACATCGCGAGGTTTGGAAGAAGCCGCCGGCGCCCGCGACGAAAAATTCCCTGCGTCCGCGTGAGCAAGATCGTATCGTGCAAAAAATTTTGTGCACGACGGATAGTTAAAAACATTTTTTGACTATCGCCGCCCAAATTCGACGTCGTCAGCCGTTTAAAAAAGAAACTTTTCGCGGGTGCACTAAAAATTTAACTGAAGTCGGATGGTCCAAACGATCATTCCAAACTTCGCAACGCCGAAGTACGCCCATTTTTATTCTGTGTCATAAAAAAGTTGTTTCAAAGAACAAATTTGGTGCAAAATTAAGGTATTCACTTTCAGGATCGCGATACAGTTCCAGCGCTAACTGCGTGGGCAGAACAAACTCTTTCCGCGCTTTCTTGCAGAGCGACGGTATGATGTCGATGATATCCGGATAATTCTGCAAATAATCCCGCACCTCGTCAGGCCGGGGAACGACAACCTGATCTTTTTGAGCCAAATTCAAGGTCTGTGCGATTTTAATGTTGAGATCGGAATCCTTTTGCAGGTGATCATCCTGCAAAGCAGCCCAGCTTGTCGATTCGTCGTGCAATAATTCTTTTTCTAATACTTGTTCCATAAACATCCTCCTGTCGTATTAAAACGATTGGTGCGGATTAAAAACACCATTGGAATAATGATGCTGAAATTCTTTGTTTTAAGCAAGCTTCCTCTTCAAAATCGCATTCGCAATCTTCGGATTGGCCTTGCCGCGCGTGGCTTTCATTTAAGGGAATCTATGATTTTTTGCGCACGGGCAAGCGCAGCGAGAAGAAAGCTCGAAACGTTAAAAACGGCGTCGTTATAATCGCACTGATTTCGCCAGCGTCTTAATATTTCAAGGTCGCGAGCGATATCCGGCCTTCCCTTGCTCTTGAAGTGCGAGCGAACACGCTCATGATCCTTCGGAGTGTGAGTCGGATAAAATCCTTGACGATCACGCGCATAGTTGCGGGCATGACAAAACGCGGCGTAATAGGCTCGGCTGACGGCAGATCGAAATGCCGCCTCCTGAGTATAAGCGCTTCCGGCGCTTTGCGTCAAAAAGCGCGCCAGCTCCAAATATTCCCTCCAGGCGAAGGCCATAGTTCTTTATCGAGGGGGATCAAAATCCGTCGTGACAAGAATCCAACCTGATTTTTGAGCAAGTTCGGGGTCAAATTCCGCCGAGATCTTATCGAGCGTATCGAGGAGATCAAGCGCATAATTTTCCTGTCGAACCAGTAACGTCAAATAGGCGTCTTCGATCTCAGGGTCGCTGTAAATTTCCAGGGATAACTGCGGCTGTGCTCCAAGCCGTTCGCGCACACGCTCACAAATGCGCGGCAGCAAATCCATGAGGTCTTGAAACCGATCCAGATAGTCGCGCACCTCTGCGGGTTGAGGAATAGCAATCTGATTCCGCTGGAGCCGGTCTAAAATTTGTTCGCTTGGGACAATTTTATTCTGAGCGGCATGCGACGGCGCGCTTAAGCTTCTCGTGCTGTCAGGCGACCAGCCGGGAGCAACCATTGCTCCATGCGAGTCTTGCTGTTTTGCGGCAATTGGATAGCTCATAATAATGTTTCCGTTTGAATTGATCGACAAAGGCAATATAAGCAATACTCACCTGTTTTGCAACCGCTTCTTCAAAACCTCATTCGCCACTTTCGGGTTGGCCTTGCCGCGCATGGCTTTCATCAATTGGCCGACGAGGAAGCCGAATACTTTTTCTTCGCCGCTGCGATAGCGCTCGGCTTCTTTCGGATGGGCGGCGATAATTTCATCGACGGCTTTTTCGATCACGCTCGTATCGGAAACTTGCACCAGGCCTTTTTCGGCGACAATCACTTTCGCGGATTTGTTGGTGGCAAGCATCTCTTCAAAAACTTCTTTGGCGATTTTGGTGCTGATCGTGTTATCGAAAATGAGATTCAATAATTCCGCCAAAGCGGCGGGCGCAATTGGAAACGCGGCGATGTCAATTTTCTTCTCTTTGAGAACGCGCAACACTTCGCCCATGACCCAGTTGCTCACCAGCTTGGCATCTGGCACCAGCTTCGCCGTCACGTCGAAATAATCCGCAATCGCCTTTTCATCAGTGAGAACTTCGGCGTCGTATTTCGGCAGGCCATATTGCTCGATGAAACGATTGCGACGCGCCATCGGCAATTCGGGAAGTGCGCGCTGCATTTCTTCCTGCCATTTTGTGTCGACACGTAGCGGCGTTAAATCCGGTTCGGGGAAATAACGATAATCGTGCGCCTGTTCTTTCGAGCGCATCGGCAGCACTTTGCCGTTGTTCGCGTCCCACAACATCGTTTGTTGCACGACCTGGCCGCCGGATTCTATGAGCTGAATCTGCCGGTTGATTTCAAACTCGCTGGCTTTTTCGACATTGCGAAACGAGTTCATGTTTTTCAATTCGGTTTTGGTGCCGAATTTCTCTTCGCCAATTGGCCGAATCGAGATATTCGCATCGCAACGCAAACTGCCTTCTTCCATGTTGCCGTCGCAAATGCCAAGATAGCGCACGAGTTGGCGCAGGCAAGTGAGATACAAATACGCTTCACGCGATGAGCGGATATCCGGCTCGCTGACAATTTCAATCAACGGGGTGCCGCAGCGATTGACGTCGATGAGCGTTTCGTTGTCGGCAACGTATTCTTCGGCATGAATGGATTTGCCGGCGTCTTCTTCGAGGTGAATGCGCGTCAGGCCGATGCGCTTCAATGCGCCGTTCTCGAGATCAATCTCGAGCCACCCGTTTTCGCACAGCGGCTCTTCGTACTGGGAAATTTGATAGCCTTTGGGCAGGTCGGGATAAAAATAATTTTTGCGCGCAAAAATGGAATGCTCGGCAATGCGACAGTTCGTGGCGAGCCCCATTTTTATGGCAAATTCGACAGCCTTCCGATTAAGCACCGGCAAGACACCGGGCATGCCCAGGCAGATCGGGCACACCTGCGAATTTTGCGGCGCGCCGAAAACCGTGCCGCAGCGGCAGAAAATTTTTGAATCGACCAAGAGTTGCGCGTGGACTTCGAGGCCGATGACGGGTTCGTATGTCATTCAGGTTAAATTTTACGAATGATGTTTTTCAATCCATAAACCTTCGAGCAGGGTTATGAAATACTCTTTGATCGTGATCTCCCGCCGCAAGTCGCGACTTTTAAATTTGAGACTCAAAATTTCTTCAGTTTTCATATAGTTCTCCATTGGTTCTTTCATCCCGGCCGAAGCCTTGCATGGTCGCCGTGAGAGTGTTGTTGGATTTTTTAAATTCGCGAAACAACCACCCAATTCCCAGGCTCGTCAACAACAAGCCGAGACCATCAAACCACAGCGGCTGAAATTTTATCGGCCCCGTGCCATCCGATATAAAACCGAGATCCTTCAATTGCGGAATCGCCGACGCGAGCAAAGGCAGACCGTTGTTCAGCCCGTGGCCGAAAAGGCACGGGAGCAACGAGCGCGTGTTGACAAACCACCACGCAAAGACGCCGCCCAGCACAACGGCGCCGGTGAATTGCCACGGGTTCAAATGAAACGCGCCAAACAGCAATGCCGAAACGACAATCGCCTTGCGAACGGAATAATTTTGCAAAAAGCCGCGCAAGATCAGGCCGCGAAATAAAAGTTCTTCCGTCACCGCGGCTACGACAACGAGCGTAAAAAACGAGCTGAAGACGTTTTGCGATCCGCCGAAGAAGCTCTGCAACGCTTTCTCCAACCACCCCGGAATGGGTAAAAAGATGCGCAGCAGATTGTCGACTTCCGACAACAAAATGCCCATGCCAATGACGGTGAAGGTCATCGGGATGAGCAAAATAAAACGTAGCGGTTTAAACAGAAACACTTCGCGGAAAGAAGCTTTCGCCAATTTGAGGCCGATCAGCAAAACGAGGCCAATGGAAACCGTATTAAAAAATGCTACTGTCAGCGGGTTTTCGAGTATCTTCAACGTCCCCGAAGCGAGTGCAATAAACGCGACCGGAATAGCGAGACCAAACTGTATGGCATAAACCAAAGCCAGCAGCCCGATAGTTTGGGCAATGTTGGGATATTGGCGCATCTGACTGACTTTAAAAAAGAAAAAAATTACAGGGCAAACATTTCACCCAACACGGCTAAAACTTTTGTTGGCGCCGGTTTGTCGATCCTCCCCAATTTTTCAATCAAGCGGGACTTATCAACGGCGCGTATTTGATAAACCTCGAAACGTCGGACCGCCATTTCTACCACTCCCATTCTTCGTCGTCCCAACGGCTCTGGCAGGCGAGATTTTCTTTGTCCAGAAGCCGGTCGTCGCCGCGTGCAGCCAGAAGACTAAAGGCTTCGACCCAGCCTTCACGCGCGCGCCGATTGGGGCGGATAATGATTTGCCCGTGATAAACTTCGAGCTTGACTACGTCTCCCAATCGCGTTTGCGCCAGCAGGGTCTTGGGAATACGAACTCCGCGCGAGTTGCCGATTTGAATGATTTTTGTTACCATAATCACAATCTAATTACACCGAAGCTGATTTGCAAGAAATACCTGCAAAGTATAGTATTATCCTGAAAAAACTATCATGCTCGCGAAGATTTTTTACACCACAAAGGCACAAAGTTCACAAAGAAAAACAAAAAACTTTGTGGTCTTTGTGCCTTTGTGGTGGGGATGTTTGTTTGCGGCCTCACCGCGCTACGAATAAGGTTAACAGTCTCGCCGATCGCTCATTTCAAGAAAATGCGCCACTTGCAAAATATTTTTTTCGTCAAAAGCTTTGCCGATGATTTGCAGGCCGATGGGCAGGCCGTTCGCATCAACACCGGCGGGAAGCGCGAGCGCGGGGATGCCGGCGAGATTGACCGAGACGGTGAAAATATCGGCGAGATACATCGCGAGCGGATCCGCGGTTTTTTCGCCAAATTTGAACGCGGTGGTCGGCGTCGTCGGGGTGAGGAGAACGTCACATTCGGTGAAAGCCTGCTCGAAATCGCGGCGAATGAGCGTGCGGACTTTTTGCGCGCGGCGATAATACGCGTCGTAATAGCCGGCGGAGAGCACGTAAGTGCCGAGCATGATGCGCCGCTTCACTTCCGCGCCGAAACCTTCGCTGCGGCTTTTCACATACATTTCTTCGAGCGATTTGGCGTCCGGCGAACGATGACCATAACGTGCGCCGTCATATCGCGCGAGATTGGAGGAAGCTTCGGCGGTGCAAATTATGTAGTAAGTCGCAATCGCGTATTGCGTGTGCGGCAATGAAGCTTCTTTGATCACGGCGCCGGCTTTTTGCAAACGATCTTTGGCCGTGGCAATGGCGTCGCGAATTTCTTTTTGCACGCCGCCGGAGAGATATTCTTTCGGCAGGCCGATGGTTTTTCCTTTTATATCGCCGTCCAGAAATTTTGAAAACTCCTCAACCGGCACGGCAGCGGAAGTCGAGTCGCGATCGTCGTGGCCGCTGATCACTTCGAGAATCCGCGCGGCGTCTTCGACCGAGTTGGTGAGCGGGCCGACTTGATCGAGCGACGAGGCAAAGGCGACGAGGCCGAAACGCGAGACACGGCCATAGGTTGGCTTCATGCCGACGACGCCACACAGCGCCGCGGGTTGGCGAATCGAGCCGCCGGTGTCGGTGCCGAGTGCAGCCATCGCGAGATTGGCCGCCACCGCTGCCGCCGAACCGCCGGATGAGCCGCCGGGAACATATTCGGGATTCACCGGATTTTTCACCGCGCCGAAGGCCGAGTTCTCGTTTGAGCTGCCCATCGCGAACTCGTCCATGTTGGTTTTGCCGATGATGATCGCGTCGGCGTCTTCCAACTTTTTGATGACGGTCGCATCGTACGGCGAGACAAAATTCTCGAGGATACGCGAGCCGCAGGTGAGGCGCTCGCCTTTTATCGCGAGAATATCTTTAACGGCGGTGACGACGCCCGCGAGTTTTCCGGCGGTGCCGTTTTGGATTTTGGCGTCGATGGCTTTGGCGCGTTCACGGGCGCGGTCGGTGAAGATGGAGAGAAAAGCATTGAAAGATTGGGCCACGTCAATCCGAGCGAGATAGCCCTCAACTAATTTAGCACAGGAAATTTCACCGCGCTGCAACGCTTCCTGAGTTTGGCGAATGTTTTCTCGGGGGGAATTCATGTATCGCAAATGCTGATGTCGAGATGAGTGCAAAGGTGGGTCACAAGAAGCTCACGATTGTATTTGTCATGCGCGGAATTTTTAAAAATGCAAGTCGTGGACTATTTGCTTGGTGGATGCAAGCCGGTTTTGAGCCAGTTCCGCCGTGATGAGATCATGCTCACACCGACTGCGGTTCGCACAGCCCTCGGCGCACAGCTTCAGCCAACGCTTCCGACTGGCGAAACCAAAGCCGAAGATACGCTTGATACAAACCGTTAAGCTCAACGCGTTCGTCGCCCGTCAAAACACCGGCTTGCTGTCGATCCAGCAGTTCCGACAGTCGCGCACTTTGTTGGCTCTCCATCTGCGCGCGAGCGAGCGCAAGAACTTCATGATCATGCAAGCTGGCAATCGGCGGCAACGTCGACGGCGCGCCAATGTCAGGCAAGGAAATCTCAAGCGTTTCAGCCAGAACATCTTCGAGCGGTCGCGAAACTAAAGCCGCTAAACCCGCCGCTCTTTGCAACGCGTTATCGGAAAGAGTTAAGGTTATTTGGTTGACCATATTCACTCGATTTCGACTTTATCATAAACCTCGGCCAAAGCCAGCTCACAATCAATCGACGGCAGTTTGAGAACATCGTCCAAACTAGTGGCGACGGCATACAACCATTTGCCGTCGTTTTGTTTGGTAAAATGTTCAACTTTATGCTGCTTTTGTGTAATCAACACATACTCACCAAAAGAAGGAATACGGGAATAATGCTCGAATTTTTTGCCGCGGTCATAAGCCTCGGTGGAGGCCGATAAAACTTCCACAATCAGGGTGGGATTGAGCAGCGTATCCTTAACTTCGTCTTCAAAGGCCGGTTTTCCGCAAACCACGACGATGTCGGGATAAGCATACAAAACGGTTGCAGGAATTCTTACCCGCATGTCGCTGGGATACACTTTGCACGGGCGCTTCTTTAATTGCATGCGTAGTTCACTGATCACATTTGTTGCAATCAGATTGTGCGGCTCAATGGCTCCTGCCATGGCAAACATTTCGCCCGCGAAATATTCACTTTTGCGCTCGGCCTGACGCTCGATGGCCAAATACTCTGCGGGAGAGAGCAAAGTTTTACGTAAGGCTGACATCGGTAATAATTTGCCCAAAAAATAAAATACCTTCTCAAGCTTGGCGGCAAACTTGAGAATTTATGACACCGTCCCCAGCCCATCTCAAAAAATTAACTATTCACCGGCGACTTCGGCGGCTCGATTTTTTCAAGCGCTTCTTTATCTTCATCTTTCACGGATTTTTTAAATTCGCGAATGCCCTGTCCCAAGCCGCGCGCCAACTCCGGCAATTTTTTCGCGCCGAATAAAAGGACAAAGGCGATGATCGCAACAATGACCCATTCGTTCATATAATTCCTCCGAAGGTTTTTCGTCGTCCCGCCCCTTTGTGGGGCGCTGCAAAAGCATCAGCATACTGGCTTCGACAGCAGCCCACAAGGGGCTGGGGCTACGATGATTTGAAAAATTAATATTAGAGTTTCTTAAAATCATCGACGACGTTCAATTCCTTCTTCACATCGTCGGCGGCTTTTTTGAACTCGTTAATACTGCGACCCAGACCGCGCGCCAGCTCCGGCAGTTTTTTGGGGCCGAAGAGCAGGAGCACGACGATCAGAACAAGCATCAACTCACTCATGCCGATATTGCCAAACATGTTGACTCCTTTTCTGGTAACTGGTTTCTGGTGGCTGGTAACTGGTGGCTGGTAGCTAAAAACTTACTCCAGTAACCAGTAACGAGCAACCAGCAACAAGCTCTAATTCAACACCCAACGCAATAAATAGACGGCGACAAAGATGCCGATGCCGCCGACGACATTGAATTTGAAAGTCAGGCCGAGCGTCAGGCTGAACAAAACGACGTCCAGCGTAAACGGCGCAAAGCCGAGATCCGGGCCATTCATGAAAAATTTTTTGACCACGCCATCCGGCAACGTCAAATTGATGACCTGACCCAGCACCGTTCCTAAAATAGCGCCTAAAAACAAAACCATCGTGATGAACCAGAGCGAACGTTTTGATCGCACGAATTCTCCTTCTCCTCGGAAAATACAATCAGCATCTAGGGTGCATTACGTGTTTTTTAAAATCACGCACACTGGTAAACAAAATTTCACTCTTTCAAGCCTACGCTTTCGATTCGGATGGCTTGGATTAAAAATCACGTAATGCTCCCAGCATCTATCAAAAGCTCAGGTATTCGGATTTGCCGAATCGTCCGGATATAATTTACAAAATTTAAATCTACTTTGCAATTGATTGCGCTCCGGGTCGCGACTTAAAAGTTTAGTGATCTGATCCGGAGTGCAAAACTTTAGTTTTGCAATGCTAAAGCATTGCACTCCGTGTTCACTTAGCTAAATTAATTCGTTGCGGCTTAAAAGTCGCGAGCCGCGACGATCGACTGAAAAATTTGCAAACCATCGGCGGACGACAACAGGGATTCACCGGCGCGTTCGGGATGCGGCATCAGGCCCATGACGTTGCCGGACTCGTTCATGATGCCAGCGATGTTGTCCAGCGCGCCGTTGGGATTGGCGTCCGGCGTGATCTCACCAGCGCGGGTGCAGTAGCGAAAGAGAATGCGGTTTTGTTCTTGCAACTGCCGCAGGGTTTCGGCATCCGCATAATAATTGCCGTCGCCGTGAGCCAGCGGCATTTTCAAAACGTGCTCGGTACAGTTTCTGGTGAAACGCGTGGCGGCATTTTCAACTTTCAGATAAATCAATTTCGCCACGAACCGCACGCCGGCATTGCGCACCAGCGCGCCGGGCAGCAAACCGGCTTCGCAGAGAATTTGAAAGCCGTTGCAAATTCCCACGACGATGCCGCCGCGTTGGGCAAACTTGATCACTTCCTCCATTACCGGCGAGAAACGGGCGATGGCGCCGGTGCGCAGATAATCGCCGTAGGAAAAGCCGCCGGGGAGAATGACGGCGTCAAACCCGCTCAAATCGCGCTCGCGGTGCCAGACGAAACGGACGGATTGCTGCACGAGATATTTTAGCGTGTAATAACAATCATGCTCGCAATTCGAACCCGGAAAAACGACGACGCCGAAACGCATACCCAATCCCTGGATTGGTGGATTTCTGGATCGTTGGAGTTTTGGATTTCTGGAATTATGGAATCATCAATCCAACGATCCATCAATCCATTGCTCCCTCACTCTTGTTCTTCAACGACAAACTCGTAGTTTTCGATCACCGGATTGGCCAGCAGTTTTTTGCAGGCGTTCTCGGCGGCCCGCTGCGCTTGCTCGCGGCTAAGGCCGTCGAAGAAAAGCTCGATAAATTTTCCGGCGCGGACTTCGCGGACGCCGGTGAATCCCAACATCTCCAGGCCGTGCTGAATGGTTTGGCCCTGCGGATCGAGAATGCCGTTTTTGAGGGTGATATAAACTTTCGCTTTCATTGCTTGCTGACGGAAATGTCGGGCAACGGCTCTTCATCATCTTCCTCGCGCCAATGATTGATGACGGCGCGCGAGAGCTGGATAAAGATAAAAAACAGCGCCAGCGGGAAAAACACTTTGCCGCGATAAATCACGATCAGCGCGATGCTGGCGACGACGAACAGCATCTGGACGGTATTGCGCCGGCCATGCCGAAAAGAGAATTGCGGCAAAGCGTCAAATTCAATCGTTGAAACCATGAGAATGGAGGTCATCAGCACGAGCGAGACGGTGAGGCCCGGCAGCCTGACGACGTCCCAGTAATGATAGCTGAACAAGACATACGACGCCATCAACATGGCGCCGGAAGGAATCGGCATGCCTTCATAAAAACGGCTTTTGGCGAAACCGCTGGTGCGCGTGTTAAACCGGGCTAGCCGGATAGCGCCGGCGGCGAGCTGCGTGAAACTGATAATCAAACCCAATTGGTGGTCGAGATGCTGTAGCTGCGCCAGATAAATCATAACCGCCGGCGCGGCGCCGAAGGAGACGACGTCGGCCAGCGAATCCAGCTCGACGCCAAATTCGGAATAACCGCGGGTGGCGC
>Ga0247727_10019680_pt1 | contig 10434 bp, 12 predicted proteins | sample WisWelCaveWW1625_FD_202498 | JGI IMG/M metagenome (GOLD analysis project Ga0247727, IMG submission 202498) | Biofilm microbial communities from Wishing Well Cave, Virginia, United States - WW16-25 | ecosystem: Environmental > Aquatic > Deep subsurface > Groundwater > Cave microbial mat | place... | reverse complement strand
CGCAGGGGTTTGGGGACAAGCGTCGAGGCTGAGGAGACACGCGCGCCTTCCTGCATCAGAAAAAGGCGGGGCGAAAAACGGTCAGGCTCTAGATGGACTTCAAAACTTTGGTCGGTTACCGGCATTCCTGGACGATTTTGACCGTCATCCTTTTTCCATCCGACCAGGGCCAGATCATGGCGACCTGTTCGGCCTCTTCATGCGCCGCGTGATACAGCACCTGCTCTCGGGAGATGCCGCCGTGCGGGTCCGAGACACGCGAGGCTTCATCCCCGGCTTCCTGCCCCGCCCCCTTGAGCGGCGCCCCGAAATAGGCACCGAACAACTTTGAGAGATCGTCCCAGGAATCGCGGAACATCACCATCTCGAGATAATCTTCTGATTCGCGCCGCGTCGTCTCGTGCCGGATCTGGCGGGCGCGCCGCATCAGATCATCGAGCGTCAAAGGCATCGGCGTCAGCCGATCTTTTCGATCAGACGAGCCCGCTTGTAATCGGGATCGATCTCGACGCGGACATGGTCACCGAGACGGTAGTCGCCGATGGTGCCGGGCTTGGTCGTGACCTGCCTCTGGAACCCGCGCGGGTCGAGCAGGCGGAATTGGCTGCTGCGGTAGTCCACCCGCGTGATCCATCCTTCCATCACGTGCTTGTCGACGGGTTCTTTGACGCCGGCGGCCGAACCCATGTCGACGGCCGATGCAAAACCCGGACTGAAAAATACGGAAAAACCCAGAATGGAAATCGCGAGCCATGCCTTCTTCATAAGCACCTCCTTATCGACGGAACCCTATTTTATCAAAAAAAGCATCCTCAAGCCAGAGGCTCAGACGTTTTTTATCGCGGCGTTTCCAGCGGCTGTTCGCGCCGATCAGTTCCAGCGTCTGGCTGCGGATGCGTTCCGTACCGGGCACCGGGTGCTTCCGGAAGAACGTTTGGACCTGCCGCCGGTCCGACTCCTCGGAAAAACCCACTGTCGAACCTTCCAAAATGTGGCCCAAAAGCCCCACGCTGCCGCTCTTGTACATCGTGGTGATCTTCTTCCAGTTTGAACGGATGAACGCCCAAGCAAGCGGCCTCGCGCGGCCGTTGGAACCGAACCCGGCCAGGATCACGTAGGCGTCCTGCGGCCGCACTTGTCCCGATAAAGAAAAATGCAGGACCTCGCGCACGATCCGCGGCTCGCGAAAGCGCGTCATCGCGCGCAGCAGTCTCACTTTTTCCTCTTGATGATCGGTCCCGCGGTAGAGCGCGGACAGCCGTTTCCATGTGCGCTCATCCCCGTGCTCGGCGGCCACGCCATAAACGGCGCTGCGCAGATCCGGTGCAAGTTTGCCTCCGGAGGCGAATGCGGCAAAGCGGCTTTTGGCTTCCTCGATCACCTGTCCATCCCCGTAGTGGCCCAGGCGAGAGAGGACCAGTGAGCGCAACAGGACATCGGAGTGCGAATCGCCCGGTTTTCTCTCCCATCCGCAAGCCTCCCAGACCGGCTCAAATAAGACGCGGCAGAAAAGATGGAAGGAGTCCATGGCCGCTCCGGGCTCCAGCAGGTTCTCCACGCTGCCCAAGATACCGCCGAGGGTCAGCCAGATGTTGTGATCTTTTCTGAGACGAAAATCAGGCAGCATGTCCAGCACATCAAGAACGCTCAGGTCTCCCGAGCGTACGAAACTGAACGCATCATCCAGCAGACCCAGCGAATCCGCCACCGGCAGATGGCCCTCGCGTATCGCCGCATGCAGCGGTTGGAGGAATTCCGGCGAATAACGCACGCGGTAGAAACCGGTCTGCCCTGGATTCACCTTGAGCCAGGCGCCTTCCTGCAAGGAGGCGATGCGCTGTTTTTTGCCCGATAACAGCACCGTACGCACAGCCCCCCGTCCGGATGAAAATGTCAGAGGCACTTTCCAGGTGAGCTTTTTTTTGTCGGGACTCCCGTCAAAAACGAACCGCTTCTGCTCGAACGACAAGCCGCCGTTTGAACGCTGCACGGATACGGCCGGGTAACCCATCTGCCCCGTAAAGCCGGCCATGATCTTGCGCACCGGCTGCCCCGACACTTCTTCCAGCGCCTTCCACAGGTCCACCGTGCGCGCATTCGTGAACGCGTAACGTTTCAGGTAGCGTCGCAGGCCCTTGCGGAACGTCGACTCCCCCAGATAATGTTCGAGCATGCGGTTGACGGCCGAGCCTTTGTTGTACGTGATGTGGTCAAATATCTCGCGGATCTCATGCGGATTCTTGACCGGGATCTCGATCGGGTGGCTGTTCTTCAGCGAATCATCATGCAGCGCCGACAAGAACTCGGTCGCCACGTACTGCTCCCATAATTTCCACTCAGGAAAACGGTCGTCGACCGCCTTGGGTCCCATGTAGGAAGCAAAACCCTCGTTCAACCACAGGTCGGTCCACCACTCCATCGTGACGAGGTTGCCGAACCACTGATGGGCCAACTCATGATCGATGACCTCAGCCACACGCTGTTTCGCCGACGCGGAAGAATTCTTCTCATCGACCAGGAGGGCGGTCTCGCGGTAGGTGACCAGGCCCCAGTTCTCCATCGCGCCCGAAGCAAAGTCGGGAAGCGCGACCATGTCAAGCTTGGGAAGCGCATAAGGGATACCGAACCATTTTGCGAAATACGAGAGCGCATGGCGTGAGACTTCCAGGGCAAAACGGCCCTGCTCCTTTTTGCCGGGCGTCGTCCAGATGCGGATGGGTCTGCCGTCCCTGCTTTTGGACGAGACACATTCCAGCTCGGCCACCACAAAGCATAAAAGGTACGTGGACATCACGGGCGTTGTGCGGTACTGGATCCTCTTCTTACCCGCCAAGCGCCGCGTCTTTTCCACCGGCATATTGGAGAGGGCCCTCAGGTGATCCGGGACGATCAAAGCCGCACGAAAACGCGCTTTTGCGGCGGGCTCGTCTACGCAGACGAAGGCGCGCCGGGCGTCTGTGGCTTCGAACTGCGTCGCCGCGCCCCAGCGCTTCTTTCCATTCACCAGATAAGAGGTCCTATAAAAACCGTGCATCTGGTCATTCAGCTCGCCGGTAAACTCGATCTTGAGACGGTAATTTTTTCGCGGCTTCAGGCGTTCCTTGAAATGGAACGTGACGGTTTCAAACTTGGGGTCGAACGAAATAAGGGTCGAGGCGATACGCCGCGTCGCCCCTGCAAATACCTCGGCGGACTTTATTTTCAGGTCTGTCGCGTGGAGCGTGAGGCTTGAGGCGCTTGCCGGAAGGTCGAAAGTGATGATTTCGGAGGCGCGGAACGTGAATTTTTGGAGGTCAGGCTCGATCGTGAGGTCGTAAAGGACCGGTTTTATTTGTTTTTTTAAACGGTAGGGGTTTTTCACAAGGGTAACACTTCGGCACCTGCCACCAAAGCTTCGGCAGCAGGTGCCGGGAGTGTTTTAGGTGACGATTAGGCCGTCAGCTTGCCGCCTTCGATGCGTGTGCAGAGATCAGTAGGGAGTTTGAGCCAGCCCTGGCCCTTGCAGGCGTTCTTGCCGTGGCAGGAATAGCCCTTGCCGCCGCAATCACCGGTGCCCTTGCAGGCATTGATACCGTAGCATGGCGCGGACGTCTCTTCGGCCTGCGCGTTCGTGGCGATGACCGTGGTCGAAACGGCCATCAATCCCGCGATGGACGCGGCCAACAGCATCTTCTTTTTATGCGATGTTGCCATTGTCTCTCCTTTGTTGGGTGAACCGATCACTTCTTCAGAATAGCTTCTATCTCGAGGGTGATGTCGACGTCCTCGCCCAGCATCAGACCGCCCTTGTCCAACGTCTGATTGTAGACCATGCCGAAATCCTTGCGGTTGACCTTTGTGACGGCTGTAAAAGCCGCACGGGTGTTGCCCCAAGGGTCGTCGGCGACGCCTCCGATGGTCACGTCGAGCACGATCGGCCTCTCGACGCCATGCATCTGGAGCACGCCCTCGACTTTGGCACCCGTCTCAGTCACCTCTTTCACGCCGGTGGTTTTAAACACGATCGAAGGGAATTTCTCGACGTCAAAAAAATCGGCGGCTCTTAAATGCTTGTCACGCTCAGCAACGTTGGTATCGATGCTGGCCGCATCGATCTTGCCAGAGGCGCTCCAGGTCTCGGGCTTGCCGGGCTCATAATCAACCGTTCCCTCGAATTTGTTGAACTGCCCCTGGGTCTTGGATAGGATATGTTTGATCTTGAAGGAAACCGTCGAATGGTCCGGGTCCACCGTGTAGGTGTCTGCCCAGACGGGAGCCACCGTCAAAAAGACCGCGGTTAGAGCCAAAAAAATAGTCTTCCTCATGGTGCCTCCTTGTTTCAGAAGAAGTAGTCTATTAAAACGGGAATAAAATAGCAAGTAAGCTTAACCAAATCTTCATTGTTTACGCCGCGCGCATGCGCTAGGATAAGCGCACATGACCAACGCACGCGTCCGTCATATCTTCGTCCCCATCCTGTGCCGTGAACTTTCGGGCGGCAAACCCTCCGGTCCCAATATCCAGATCGTCTTGAACAGCCTGAGCGAGGAGGGCGTCGGTTTCCGCTCCAAGACCATCTACTCGGTGGGCATGGAACTCCAGACCGAGATGTACCTTCCCACCCGCCCGGCACCCATCACGCCGCAGATACGGATCGAACGCGTCGATTCCATCGTGGGCACCGAGACCTATACCATCGGCGCCGCGTTCGCCAAGATCAGCCCTGAGGAGAAAAAGGCGGTCCTTGAGTGTATGGAAAGTCTTGACCTCTACAAGATACTGGATGAGGCCCAAAAGCTGGAAGCATCGGACATCCATCTCACGGTGGGACATCCGGCCGTCTTCCGCCGCCGAGGGCGTTTGAGCAGCATGCAGACCAAGCCTGTCGAGGAAGGACAGATACGCGCGATGCTCTTCCCTCTTTTGAACGACATGCAGATCGAGAATTTCGAAAAGAATAAGGAGTTGGATTTTGCCTTCTCGCCCAGCCTGGACACGCGCTACCGCGTGAACATGCATGTCCAGCGCGGCTTCGCCGAAGCGGCTCTCCGCAATATCCCGTCCAAGGTCCCCGACTTCAAGAAATTGGGCCTTCCCGAGGAACAGCTGCAGCGCTTCTGCCAGGAAAAGGCGGGGCTCGTGCTGATCTCGGGCAAGACCGGCGCCGGAAAGACGACCACGCTGACGGCGATGATCGATTACGTGAACCGGAACCTGGAACGCGTCCTCATCACCATCGAAGACCCCATCGAATACCTGCACAAAAGTCAGAAGAGCGTCATCAAACAGCGCGAACTGGGAAGCGACACGAGGTCCTACGCGGAGGCACTCAAGCACACCCTGAGACAGGACCCGGATATCATCGTGGTCAGCGAGCTTTTGGACGGAGAATCCGTGCGTGCCGCGATGCGCGCGGCCGAGACCGGGCACCTGGTCATCTCGACCATCCACGCCCCGGACACCGCGCAGACCATCGAGCGCATCCTGAACCTCTTTCCTCCGGAGCACGCCAACAGCGTGCTCCAGCAGCTCTCCTCCTGCCTGACCGGTGTCCTGTTCCAGACGCTCGTGCCCAATAAAAAGAACGAGCTGGTGGCCGCGACCGAGCTTTTGATGTGCAACAACGCCATCCGCTCCTCGATACGCGAAAGCCGCTTCTCTCAGATAGGCTTCACCATCCAGACCGGAGCAGCCCTGGGGATGTACACGCTGGAAACCTGCCTGCGAAAACTCGTCGAGAACAACATCATCGACGAAAAAGTCGCCGAAGAACACACCCGCATCGCTTAGCGAGCAGGTTTGCCGAGGATCTCGCGGACGGTGCTGAGGATCTCGTCGAAACTCTTGGACTTGCCGATGACCTTCACGCCGTCGATGGACGGTTTCTTGGAGTGGGGGGCGCGCAGGCCGGTCAAAAAGACAACTGGGATGTCCCGCGTGGCAGGATCTTTCAGCAGTTCAGCGTGCACTTCCGTCCCGGCGGTATTTGGCATCATGATATCCAGCAGGATGAGGTCCGGCTTGGCGGAACGCGCCTTTTCGAGCGCACTCTCCCCGTCATAAGCCGCGATTGTCTGAAAACCTTCCGCTCGCAGGTTTTTCTCCAGAAGCGAAGCGTAATCCTTGAAATCATCGACGATCAAAATAGTCTTGGGCATATTTTCCTCATGGGTCGTTCATTCTACCACAACTCAATGCCCCGAATGGTAGGGTTGGCCGGCCAGGATGGTGAAGGCGCGGTAGACCTGCTCGGCAGCGACCACACAGGCCAGCTCGTGCGGAAGCGTCATGGGTCCAAAACTCCAAAGCACATCCGGACGCCAAGCGGCCAGGTCCTCTCCTTTGAACCCGTCTGCCGGCCCGATCACGATCTCCCACTCTTTGGTGCCGTCGCGGCGCAGTCTCTCGACGGCCCGAGCAAGCTCTTCCGAAGAGAAGGTCTTCGCCTCCTTTGAGAAATGGCAGAACCAGCGCACCGGCTTGCCGCCCTCCTCCTTCTTCAGATCGATCCCGGAGCCTTCGGCCTGAACAAAATGGCCGATCCGTTTCAAATACTCGGAAAAAAGCAGGTAGCAGGACTCGGCCTTGAAATGTTTGGAGGCTGCGGGCCCTTTTGCCCAAGCCAGACGGAATCGTATCTTCATGCTATAATGATACGGATTTTTCACAAAGGAGTCGCTATGAAAATCAGCAGGATACTTTTTATTCTACTTTCCTTCTCTCTGGCCGCAACCGCGGGCTTTGCGGAAGAAAAGGGTGTCGGGAACCCGAGCAGGCCGTGGCTCGGGCCCAAAGCAGACCTGAACAACGACGGCTTGATCGGCGCCGAGGAAGCTCAGAAGGCGGAAGAAGTCTGGAAGCAGACACACCAGGTAAAACGCGACGAACGGCAGGAGAATCGCCAGGAGAAGCGTGAAGAGTTCAAAGAAAAGAAAGAAGAGTGGAAGGAAAAACGAGAAGATTGGCAGGAAAAGAAAGAAGGTTGGAAAGAACAGCGTCAGGAATGGAAGGAAGAGCATCCGAAGCTGGACAAGGACGGCAACCCGCCAGGACCCAAAGGCGGACCGGGGACAAACTGGGAAAATAAGCCCGGCCCGCAGGGCGGACCCGGCACGGGTCCGAATCAGGGCGGCGCTTTCATCAAACGCGACCATGACAACAACCCGCCAGGCTTAAAGGGCGGCGTCGGAACCAACTGGGAGAATAAGCCCGGCCCTCAGGGTGGAGCGGGCGCCAGTCCCAACAAGGGCAGCGGCGGATTCGCGAAGAAAAAGAAATAAGTTATCGCTCTAAATCTGTCCAAGTAAGCCAATTTGCAAGATTAAGCCGTCCGTCATGGTGCCAGGTGACGGGCGGCTTTTGCAGTTTGCCCGCGCGGCAGATGCGGTTGACACCGAAGACACTCAGCCATTCGGCCAATTTTTTCCGGTGCGAGGCAGTGCATTCCAGCGAGACCGCCTGAAGGGCTCCGCTCATCCTCTGAAAGGTTTCTTCAAGCTCGGATAGTTTGCCGAATCCTTTGACGCGGATAACCTGGGCGCCTGAGGCGTATTCCCCATCTATTTTCTCATCGTAGCCGACCGCCCATAAGCCGTCCCCGCTCTTCCAGAACGCGGCAGCGGCGCCTTTTAAAAGCTGCAACTGGAGAGCATCGTGGAGACGCCTGGCCGCCAGGCTCTGCGACAAACCCCGCCGGGGTTTGGAATCCTCGCTTTTTTCCAGGCGCTCGAGCTCCTGCGCCAGGAGCTTTGCAAAATCCTTCGCGCTCACCGTTCCCCCTTTTTGGGCGAACACGAGCACGGGCGAAAGACAACCGCGCTGGTCCATCCTCCAGACATCAAGCGCTGTTTTTTTGGCCAGAAGGACGGCGTTCTTTTTACTGAGAGCTTCGCGAAGGACAAGCGCCAGGCTCACGCGTGAGCCGTAGGCGACAAAAGGCGTCTTGGCAGGAAGGTGCCGGCGTATCTCCACCAGGCTCCTATCTTCTCCATAGGCCACCGCGAGCTCCGCTTTTTTTGCCCAAGCGACGGCTTCCACCCTGCTTCGGATCAGCAGGCAGGTCTTCCAAAGAGCCTTGTCGTGGCTCTTGAGAGATGCTAAATAGAGCGGCAGGATCCCCTCATCGCGGCGCGAGACCTTGGCGATATTCCAGCTTCCCAGAAGAAGGCCCGTCACAAGACCCATGACCGCTGCATTCGGTATATTCGCAGGAAAAACGTGAAGGATCGTGCGCGGACCCCTCGCCCGTACCAGACGCGATGCTGGACGGTCCTTCACGAACCCGTCCAAGACGGCCGGGTCCTTCAGTTCAGCCCTCAACAATCTCCAAAGCCCGGCTTCCTTCAGCTCTGAAAAAAGCCCATCCAGTATCTCTCCGGCCATTCTTTTTGAGAAACCGGACCGGGTCACCAGCCGCTCGAGGGCACGGCGGCGATAGGGAAAATCCCTGTTCATCCATTTTTTTGAAAGCGCCCCCAAAGAGGAGGCTCTCTCACGCGCACTCATCCCGAACTCCTTAAAAAGCGTTCATACGTCAGCGAACAACCGCGCGCCTCGCTGCCGAGGGCGCGTCCTAGGACCTCGAAACCCTTTCCCCTCATCCGACCCACATCCTCCGTCTGCACAGCCATCACCGAACCCACATTGGCCAGGTCCACGTGTTTTAGAAGCCCGGTATGTCCGTGTGCGCATTCCTTCCCCGTCCGAGGGTCGATGACCATGGGTCGCATCCAAGCCGGGGCCGTGAACGACCCCCCGCCCGTACTGTAGTATTGGCTCGAAAGCTCCGTCATCCCGTACTCGCTCACGCAATTTTTCACGGGTATCCCAAGACGCTTGGCGCAGAGCCGATACAGGGTTTTTTTAGGGATCTCATGCGTCCGGCCTTTGAACCCTCCTGTCTCCATGAGCCGGCTGCCAAGCTTCAACTTCAAAAAGGCGTTCTTCTCCTCCAGATGATCCAAAAAACCTTTCAGCGCAAAAGCAGTCGAGAGGATCAAGACCTTCCGGCGTTCTTTGATCAGGTCTTGGAGCATCGCCGCAAAATCCGGCTTCCCCTTTCTCACATAAAAACGACCTCTCCCCCTTGCGAACACCCTGTTCACGACATCCATCATGTAGGAAAGGGACGAATCCGGGGCGTCAGCCGCGCTGGGCATCAGAAAATAGAAAGCGAAGACTCCACCCAAAAGCACCTGCTTTTGGAATGGCTTGAGTATCGACGCATCATAAACAGCGAGAGTCTCATAATAGTGCGCCCCTCGGATAGCCGCCCCACCTTGAACTTCGCGAAATGTCGTGCCGCTGGTCCTGAAAACTCTTTTTTTCTTCCTGGAAGAAAATGTCGTCAGCACGAGCTCTTTGAACGCCGCAGCGGGCATCGCCGGTATTTCCTTCCAATCCTTCAGCGTACTCGGCAGGACTCCTTCCATCTGGCAGAAGCGGCGGTAGAGGACGTTCTTCTCGAATTGGAACGCGAAAAGGCGCAGGGCCAGGGAGTTGAATTCGGATCCGGAGGCCGGCGCCGACCCATGGCGGCGGATGAAGCACAACACCTCGCCCGTGACGGGCGCGTGCATATCAGCCCGGGCCGTCTACGATCGTATTTTGGATCGCGGCAAGCAGTTCGTGCAGCTTCACCGGCTTGGCGAAGATCAGATTCGGATTGCCGGAGACCCGTCCCTGGTCCTCGGGGGAGATCACAGCCGTCACGAAAAAGATCGGAATATCCTTCGTGCGCACATCGTGTTTGAGGAGCATCGCCACTTCGGTACCGTCCATCTTGGGCATCATGATATCCAGGATGACAAGGTCAGGCTGGAAATTGACGGCTTTCATGAGCGCCTGTTCACCGCTCGTGGCTGTGAGGATCTTGTAACCGCGGTCGGAAAGAAGGACCTGCAGGGTCGCCACCTGTTCGGGCTCATCGTCCGCGATAAGGATGGTTTTCGCCATGAGAGTTATCTTAACACAGGGCTAGAGTTTGGAGAAAATCTTATCAAAAACACCCACGCCATGCCGTATCTCGTTCTCTGTGATCACAAAAGGCGGGGTCAAGGAGATCACGTTGTGCCCTGGTCCCGAGGGCAGGACCACCAGGCCCTTGGAGAGCGATTGCCGGATGAACTGCCGCGCTTTATCGGTGGCCGGAACAGGCTTGCGGGAGGAGTGCGACGGCTCGGCCAGCTCGAGACCGATCATGAGGCCCGAACCGCGGATGTCATGGATAAGCGGGTATTTTTCTTTGAGCTTCCAGAGTTCCTTGCGGAACAGCTCTCCCATCGCGCGTGAGCGGTCCACAAGCTTGTGCCTCTCGATCTCGGCGATGACCGCCAGCGCCACCGCGCAGCCCAGCGGGTTCCCCAAAAATGTGCTCGTATGGATGGAGTCGCCCGTGGAAACACCCCAGGAATACATCACGCGCATCGGCGCGATACAGGCGGAGATCGGAAAACC
>Ga0247727_10019679_pt1 | contig 10434 bp, 8 predicted proteins | sample WisWelCaveWW1625_FD_202498 | JGI IMG/M metagenome (GOLD analysis project Ga0247727, IMG submission 202498) | Biofilm microbial communities from Wishing Well Cave, Virginia, United States - WW16-25 | ecosystem: Environmental > Aquatic > Deep subsurface > Groundwater > Cave microbial mat | place... | reverse complement strand
CGCATCATCCACCTCGGGTGTCGCCGGAACAAGCTGGGGAATACTCGTGATCCACCTGGGGAATACTCGTGGCCCTAGGTGGGGAATATTCATGGCCCTGCCCTGGGGAATATGATGGCCCCCGACATTCAGGTATTAAAACACAAATATGATGTTTACGGAGCGACCTTTAATCAAGATGAAACTAGAATTCTCACCTGGAGTGCCGATAGTACTTCTCGGTTGTGGGATACAGCCAGTGGTGCACCAATTGGCCCGGCATTGAGACACGACGGTACGGTTATAGGCGCTGTCTATAATAAAGATGAAACTCGTATCCTTACCTGGAGCTATGACGGCACCGCACGGCTATGGGATGCTACTAACATCGCTCCGATTTACTTGGTATTGAAACATGATAGCCCAGTCGTTGGTGCGATCTTTAACAAAGACAATACAAGTATACTCACTTGGAGCCTGGATAAAACTGTTCGATTGTGGGACGTTGCCATAGGCGCTCCCATCGACTTGACATTAAGGCACAGTGATGAAATTCTGAAGGCCGTTTTTAATAAAAATGAAACCCGAATTCTCACTTGGAGCAGGGATAACACCGCTCGATTATGGGATTCGGCAACCGGCAATCAAATCGGTTTAACAATGAAACATAATGATGTTGTCCGTGGTGCGGTCTTCAATAAAGATGAAACCCGCATCCTTTCGTGGAGTAATGACAACTCTGCTCGATTGTGGGATTCGGCCACAGGCAACCAAATCGGCTTAACAATAAAACATGATGATGATGTCAATGGTGCGGTCTTCAACAAATCTGAAAACCACATCATCACCTGGAGCAATGATGGTACTGCGCGATTATGGGATTCGGCCACCGGCAACCAAATCGGCTTAACAATGAACCATGATGACTTTGTCCATGGCGCGGCCCTTAATCAAGACGAAACTCTTATCCTCACCTGGGGTGGAGACAACACTGCGCGATTGTGGGATTCGGTTACCGGCAATCAAATTGGGTTAACAATGAAACATGATGGTAGTGTCTCCGGTGCAGCCTTCAATCAAGACGGAACCCACATCATCACCTGGAGTAGCGACTACACTGCTCGATTGTGGGATTCGGCTACCGGTAACCAAATCGGCTTAACAATGAAACATGATGAAGATGTCCGTGGTGCGGTCTTCAACAAAGATGAAACCCGTATCCTTACCTGGAGCGATGGCGGCACTGCTCGATTGTGGGATTCGGCGACAGGCAACCAAATCGGCTTAACAATGAACCATTATGATTATGTCAAAGGTGCGGCCTTTAATCAAAATGAAACTTTCATCATTACTTGGGGTCATCATGAAGTAGGCTTTGGGATGCCTCAAACGGTGAGCAATTTGGTCCGGCTCTGAAACATGACTATTATGTCGGTGGAGCAGTCTTCAACAAAGACGAAAATCGTATCCTTACTTGGAGTCACAGTCTTTCAGACAGGAGCGGCATCGTTCGGCTATGGGACACTGCCACTCGTAACCCAATCGGCCTACCAATGCTGCATAAAGGAGATGTCAATGGCGCAGTTTTCAATAGTGATGAAATCCGTATTCTCACATGGAGCGGTGACAGGACAGCCCGACTGTGGGATGTTCCTGGCGATCTTGACTTTCCGAAAGAAAAATTCAAATTAATGATCATGGCTCTTACCGGAACAGAATTCAATACCATCATGCAAGAAACTAAGTGTATTGAGCCAGAACGCTGGCGCAAGCTCAATCATGAATATTGGGAATTTGCTCGTGAACACTATAAAATCTGCAAATATCCACGCCAGAATGTGTTTCGTTGGTTCTTTCCAGATGAAGCAGAAAAGATTAAACCGAAGGATTAAGAGGCTAAGGGTGAAAAGCAAGGACACAACGCAAAAATCTAAAGAGCAAAAGCAATGAAAGATTTTGATTCCGACGTCTTCCTCTCCCACAACAAAGCCGACCAAGCTGCGGTTGAAATGCTCGCCCACCGGTTCGAAAAAAGTGGGTTGAAAGTTTGGCTTGATCGTTGGAATCTCCTTCCCGGTGATCCCTGGCAAGATGAGATTGAAGAAGCGCTGGATCGCTCGCGCACCGTGGCGGTTTTTGTCGGTCCTTCCGGTATTGGCGGATGGCACAACGAGGAGATGCGCTCCGCGCTCGAAACCCGCGTCGTCGATCGCAACCGGCGGGTCATCCCGGTGTTGCTGCCCGGCGCAGTAGAGCCGGACAAAGGCGGCCTTCCCCGCTTTCTGCGCCGTCTGCATTGGGTGGATTTTCGTAATCGCTTGGAAGATGAAACGACCTTCAATCTGCTCGTTGCCGGCGTCACCGGCAAACGACAAGTGAAGTCCGACTTGCGCACGACGATTTCCAATAATCAGCATACACATGAGCGCAAGTCGGACTTCGCCCCTCGCGCTTACCGCGACTTCGACCTCCGTCTTGCTCGCGTGGGCAAAGGTAAGCTTGAGGTTGAGGTTCTCAGCCCACACACTGGCGAAGGCTTATGTACAGTGCCCATCCCGGCCTATAAAACCAACAGCATCGAATCGGAACAAGACACGCCTTTGCCTCAAATCGGCGAGGCGATTGGTCAAGCGTTGCTTCCAGGGGAAGTGCGGCTCCGCTTCGAGGCCAGTCTGCGTAGTGCGATCGAGGCCGGTGAAGGACTGCGCCTGCGCTTGCGACTTCGTGACCAGGAGCTATCGGCTATTCCTTGGGAGGCGGCGCGCATTGGTGAAGAATATCTGGCGCTCAGACCTGCAACGCCAATCGTCCGATACGTACCAGCGCCGGAGCCACCCAGCCGTCTCTCGATACGCGACCCGGTTCACGCGCTCGGCATCATCAGCAGCCCGACTGATCAGGACTCACTTGCGGTTGACGAGGAGAAAGCCCGTTTAGAGAAAGCGCTGGCGCCGTTAATCAAATCGGGCCGTTTGCGCCTCACTTGGTTGGAAAAGGCCACAACGCCGGCTTTGCAAGTAGCGTTGCGCCGCGGAGTGCATGTTGTGCATTACATCGGCCATGGCGACTATGATGCTGAAAAGCAGGAAGGCGAATTGCTATTTGAGGATGAATCAAGCACAACCTCCTCAGTAAAGGCAAGCTGGCTGGCCACGCTGCTGCGCGATAGTGACGTGCGCTTGGCTTTTCTCAATGCTTGCAAGACCGGGCACGCTGCAGATGGCGTGGCGGAAGTGCTGGTGCGTCGAGAGGTTCCAGCGGCTTTGGGCATGCAAGTGTCCGTGCGCGACGACGTGGCAACGGCCTTCTCCGAAACTTTCTACGCGGCGCTGGTCGATGGCTGGCCGGTCGATGCTGCAGTCGTCGAAGGCCGCAAAGCGATCGTCAACGCGTTGAATAATGATCCCAACCAGCCCGATTGGGTTCACCCGGTACTCTACATGCGCGCGCCGGATGGGGTGCTGTTTGGGTAGTGTCATCTTTCATCTCTAAAAACAGTGAGGAGGATTATCATGGCTGATTATAATCTTGACAAGCTGGATCAGATAGAGCACATTGTCGTGCTCATGATGGAAAACCGTTCATTCGACCACATGCTCGGTTACCTGTCATTGCCAAAATCCAAAGGCGGAAAAGCCCGCAGCGAGGTGGATGGGCTGAAGGAAACGGCGGAGCAGACCATTGCGTACCAAGGCAAAATCTATTCTCCGCAGCGTCTTGCTAACGACTATTTGGCCTTTCCTTGGGATCCCTGCCATGATTACAAATGTGTGCAGAAGCAGCTTGCCAACAATAACCGCGGCTTCATCGAAGATTTTGCCGAAAATCATCATCAGCTTGTTGAAGAGTTGCCATTGACCGATCCCAGCCTGATTATGGGCTATTACACCGCCAGCCAGCTCCCGGTCTACGATAACCTGGCGGAACAATTCTGTGTTTGTGATCGCTGGTTTTGCTCGCTGCCGGGACCAACGCTTCCCAATCGGCTCTTTGCGATGGCGGGCACTTCTCAGGGCGAAATTGTAAATCCAAAAATTGCTGTTCCCTTCCAATCGTATGATTTGAAAACTATTTTCGAATATCTTCCGGAAGGGATGGGGAGACATTTTGCCGGTGATATTCCCACTTTACTGTATTTCAAGCAGTATAGAAAAATGAAGCCAATGATGAAGGCCGTGCTTAATGTGGTCATTGATAGCACACCCTCGTTTATTCAGCTCGCCAAGACCGGCAAATTGCCCGCGGTCTCCTGGGTTGACCCAAATTTTGCCCAATTTCCACCCGGCAGCAAAACCGGCAACGATGACCACCCGCCCTCCAATGTGCACAAAGGGCAGACGCTGGTCGGCGAGATTTACAACGCGCTTTTGCGAGGCAAAAAATGGGACAGAACTTTGTTCGTCGTGACTTATGATGAGCACGGCGGATTTTACGACCACGTTATTCCGCCAAACGCTGAAGACGATGGTTGGCCGCATTTGAATCGATATGGGCTGCGCGTTCCGGCGCTCGTGATTTCTCCGTGGATTGGCAAACGCACGGCCTCGCATGAGATTTTTGACCACACTTCCATTCTCAAAACCATTCTGCTCAGATTTTGCCGCCAGCCGGATGGCAGTATTCCGCACATGAGCAAGCGCGTCGATGCCGCAACGCCGCTGAGCGCTTTGTTGACTGAAGAAGTTGCGCGCAAGGATTGCAAACCGGCTCCGCGCGTTTCAGCTTTCAGATCAGCGGGATTGAAGTCAGAACCGACAGATTTTCAGGAGTTAATGCGAGCCATGCAACAGGATGCTTTATCTGCGTAAGTAAGCTTTTCCCAGAAACCTTACATTTGAAAATCAATACTGAATTTTTCAGCGCATGGGAATTTTTCAGCGCAATGGTCCCAACGGATTTTGAAATTTCACAATTCTTCCCAAGAGGAGGCAAGATGAATTTTCACCAACGTCCGCTTCGTAAAAATTTCCCGGTCGTTTTATTCCTGCTGTTTTTCCTTTTAACCACAAACCAAACCATCCGCGCCCAAACCCAAAAGCCTGTTTTACACGGCAAAAATTGGATGGCGATCACCGGCAAGCCGCTGGCGGCGACGGCGGGCGCTAAAATTTTTGAGCGCGGCGGCAATGCGGTGGATGCGACCTGCGCGATGCTCGGCGCGGTCTGCACGATGTGGGATGTTTTAAGCTGGGGCGGCGAAACGCAGGCGCTCATTTATAATCCTAAAACAAAAAGCGTCATTGGGGTCAATGCGCTCGGCGTGGCACCGACGGGGGCGACGCCGGAATTTTTTAAGCAGAAAAAAATGAATTATCCGCCGGAGTTCGGCCCGCTTGCTGCGGTGACGCCCGGCACGCCCGGCGGACTGATGACGATGCTCGCGGAGTTTGGCACGATGAGCCTCAAAGAAGTTTTGCAACCGGCCATGGAAATGGCCGACGGCTATCCCATCGAAGCGCAAACCGCCAACAGCATCGAGCGCGAGAAAGCGAAGATCAAACAATGGCCGTATTCGCAAAAAGTTTTCCTCCCGCATCTCGGCGAAAAACGCGAAGCCCCGAGCGCCGGAGAAATTTTCCGCCAAGCAGATTTGCTCAACACGCTCAAGAAACTCGTCGAGGCCGAGCAGCAAGCATTGGCCTCGGGTAAGAATCGCCAAGAGGCGATTTATGCGGCGTACGATCGTTTTTACAAAGGCGACATTGCACAGGAATTTGTGCGCGGTTCTCGCGAACAAGGCGGGCTGCACACACTGGAAGATCTTGCCAAATGGAAAGTCTATCTCGAAGCGCCGGTGATGGCGACGTACAAAGGCATCGAGGTGTACAAACTCAATTGCTGGGTGCAAAGCCCGGTGATGCTGCAAGCCTTGAATATCTTGGAGAATTTTGATTTGAAAGGCATGGGCTTCAACAGCGCGCGTTACATTCATGCGTTGTATCAAACGATGAACCTCGCGTTTGCCGACCGCGATTTTTATTACGGCGATCCGTATTTTCCGCCGGAGGAGCCGATCAAAGGCTTGCTCGCCAAAGCGTATGCGAACGAACGCGCGAAGTTGATCAATTGGGAAAAAAATGATCCAGAAATCAAGCCGGGCGATCCGTATCCGTTTGAAGGCAGGAAAAATCCGTACACGCATTATTTGCAAAACTGGGCGAAGCGCGACACGATCAAAACTTCTTTGTTGAATAATGATGAAAGCTTTTTCGCGGGCACGACGTCGATTCAAGCGGCGGATAAAGAAGGCTGGGTGGTTTCCGTCACGCCGAGCGGCGGCTGGGTTCCGGCGTGTGTCGCGGGGAATACCGGCATCGGCATGAGCCAGCGCATGCCGAGTTTTGTTTTAAACGAAAGCGAGAATCCCTTCAACGTCGTTGCGCCGGGCAAGCGGCCGCGCGCCACGCTCACGCCGACGCTCGCGCTGAAAGACGGTAAGCCGTATCTTGCGTTCTCCGTGCAGGGCGGCGATTCGCAGGATCAAAATTTATTGCAGTTCTTTTTGAATATGGTCGAGTTCGGCATGAACGTGCAGGAGGCTTGCGAAGCGCCGAATCTCACGAGTTTTCAAATGCGCGATTCGTTCGGCAAGCACGAAACGTTTCCGGGCAAGCTGACGCTGCATGAAGACATGCCGCCGTGGGTGCGCCATGAGCTAACGAAGATGGGCTACAAAATGAGTTTCAACGCCAAAACCTCCGGCCCGATCACCGCGATTTATTTTGATTGGCAGCACGGCAGTTTTTGGGGCGGCGCGAGCAATCACGGGGAGGATTACGGGATAGCTTGGTAAAATGGGAATTTTTTCTTGCTTTTAAAGTCAATTGTATTTATCAATAAGAAGAGGTTTTTGTAACCGATGGCCGAAAAATTCTGGATACAAGATTTTGAGACGGAACTTGACCGTTTGCGTGTTCATTTCAGAACGGCACAGGGACAAGTCGAGTCGATTGTTGTGATTCAGTACGAGGCTTATATTGATGGCAAATGGCGCCCCATCGTTAGATTTGATGAAGCGCATGGCTTTTTTCATCGTGATGTTATATCGCCCACAGGAGAACAGCAAAAAGTATTTCAACTTGCGATAGACCGGGCCGTGGCTTTGAACGACGCCCTTACACACGTTAAACAGTTTTGGCGTACTTATCGCAAAAACTATGAGGATGAATACTATGGTAGAAACTAATCAAACCAGCGTCACCGATAAAAACCTTGATCGGCTGGCGGCGTTGCTGAGTCGAGAGATTGAAAGACCGGACTTGGCTGAACGGATTCCCGATGGTGCGCATATTTTTCATGGCTCCTACAATGATTCGGCATTAACCCAATCCAATCTCAAACTCGTGAGCAAGATTTTGCTCGGTATGACTCTTGGATACGTCGATGAAGCGCCACTGGTTATGGTGTATGAATATAAGGCCGGTCAACAAACGGTTGTTGATTTATCCACCGCAGCGCAAAAAGGTCAAGTTCAAAAGTTCATTGAATCTTTTCAAGAACAAAGCCAGCAGAATATGGCGGTCAAGATCGATGAGTTGCTGGCGGTTTGAAAATGTATCATCTCTTTTCTTCGCGCCATCCCAAAAAGCAAAGCCTGTTCGGTTCCGGCTTGTGGTTGTGTTCTCATCGTTAAAAATATTTCAAAAGGAGATTCACGAATGATAAAAAACCTGCGTGGCGCCATCTTAATCCTCGCGCTGATTCTCCCGGCGATATTATTGGCCCAACCCAAAAAACTTCCGGCGCTCAAACAGGAGGCGGCGCAAGAAGTCGACAAGCTGAAAGATTTCACCCAGCAAATGGTCGACATGATTTTCAGCTTCGGCGAGTTGGGCTTTCAAGAAATTGAAACTTCGCGTTACATTACGACGATTCTCAAAGATAACGGCTTCAGCGTCGAAGAAGGCGTGTCGGGCATTCCGACGGCATGGGTGGCGCGTTGGGGAAATGGCAAGCCGGTGATCGCGTTTGGCAGCGATATTGATTGCATTCCGAAAGCTTCGCAAAAGCCGGGCGTGGCTTATCACGATCCGTTGATCGAAGGCGCGCCGGGGCATGGCGAAGGTCACAACTCCGGCCAAGCCGTGAATGTGACGGCGGCGCTCGTGCTCAAACGGTTGATGGAACGCGAGAAAATTTCCGGCACGCTCATGTTGTGGCCGGGCGTGGCGGAAGAGCAGCTTGGCGCAAAAGCTTATTTTGCGCGCGACGGCGTGATGAAAGATGTTGACGCGGTGTTGTTCACGCACGTGAGCGACAATCTCGGCGTGTCGTTCGGGCCGGACAGCAGCGGCACGGGTCTCGTTTCGGTGGAATATACTTTCAAAGGCAGTTCGGCGCATTCGGCGGGCCGGCCGTGGCGAGGCCGCAGCGCGTTGGATGCGGTGGAGCTGATGGACATCGGCTGGAATTTTCGCCGCGAGCATTTACGGTTGTCGCATCGCAGCCATTATGTGATCATGAACGGCGGCGATCAGCCGAACGTCGTGCCCTCGCTCGCGTCGGTGTGGTATTATTTTCGCGAGATTGATTACGACAACATTAAAAATATTTTTGAAATCGGCAACAGAATGGCGCAGGCTGCGGCGATGATGACGGACACGGAAGTGAGCCGGCGCATTCTCGGCGCGGCGTGGCCGCAGCATTTTAACAAAACGATCGCGTTGACGATGTACGACAACATCAAGCAGGTGGGCTTGCCGCCATGGAGCGAGGCGGATCAAACTCTCGCGAAGGCGTTGCAACGCGAGCTGAACAATAAAGAAGTGAACGGATTGAAAACAAAATTGACCGATCCGCCGCGCCAGTATAAAGGCCAGAACTTCGGCGGCGGCTCGGATGACATCGGCGATATTTCGTGGAACGTGCCGACCGTGACGTTGCGCTTTCCCTCTAACATTCCGGATTTGCCGGGACATCACTGGGCGAATGCGGTGGCGATGGCGACGCCGATTGCGCACCAAGGCGCGACCGCGGGCGCGAAGGTGATGGCGATGACGACGCTCGATCTTTTGCTCACGCCCAAATTTCTCGAGCAGGCGTGGCGTTATTTTCGCGAGGAGCAGGGCAAAGACACGAAATACCAATCGTTTCTCAGCGCGGAGGACAAGCCGTCGCTGCATTTGAATCGCGAGATCATGGCGAAATATCGTCCGGAGATGAAGAAGTATTATTTCGACCCAACGAAGCACAAAACTTATTTGGAGCAGTTGGGGATTGCGTATCCGACGGTGAGGGCGAAGGCGGCGGAGAAAACGAACTGAAAGCTTAGAATCAAAAATAATTGCCCAACGGATCAACGGCGGCCAACGGATTTTTAGTATCAGTTGGCCGTTTTTCATCCGTTGGGCATAAAATTTTTAATACATTTCGTTTACAGACCGGCGGTCTGTGTTACGAATCACTTTCCAAACAGAAACAGCAGCGGCCGCCAGATGCGTTTGGCCCACGCGGGTTCGTTGTGTGCCGCGCCCTCGTCGTAGAAATACTCTAGATCGGCGCCGCGCTTGTAGCCCTTCTCCTGCAGCAACAGCACCATTTCATCATAGCCCGGTTTGAGCCGCGCTTCCAATTCTTCGCTGCCGTCGTCGAGATAAACGCGAATCGGTTTTTTCGCGCCGGGATATTTTTTGACTTCTTGCAGAATTTTATTGTCCTCCCACAGAAACGCGCTGGAAAGACAGCCGGCTTTCGAGAAAATATCCGGGCGCTTCCACACAAATAAAAATGAACTCAGCCCGCCCATCGAAGAGCCCATTACCGCGGTGTTTTTCGCGTCGGGTTTGGTGCGATAGGTTTGGTCGATTATCGGCTTGAGTTGGTTGGCGACGAAATCGATATAGCCGCGGCCCAGCTCGGAATCGGAATACTCCGGCGCGCGATCCGGCGAGTTATAAATTCCGACGATGATAATCTCTTCCATTTTATTGGCGCGAATCAAACTGTCGGCGACTTCATCGACGCGCCAATCATAGCCGCCGAATGAGGTGCGCGGATCAATGATATTTTGTCCGTCGTGCATATAAAGCACGGGATAGCGTTGGGTTTTATTTTTCTCATAAGAGGGCGGGAGCCACACAATTACATCCCGCGGATGGCGGAGCTTCGGACTCTTCATGGCGCGAAAATATTTCACCGTGCCCGTGATGCCAGCACCTGTGTTGAGCGCAGTCGAAGCACTCATTTGATCACGCCACGTTACCGGCCGCAACGTGATCGTGGTATCAACACGAGCAACGAAACTCGTATTCCCCGGAACAACGCCCGCTCGATAAATCGCTTCGGCGTCCCAACTGCCGCGCGTGATTTTAAATTCGACCAACAAGCCTTTGGGAAATTTTTGCGTGATCGTCCACAACGAATCGTTTTGTTTTTGCAACAGGATTTTGCCGGGATCCCAATCGCCGAGCGCCGGTTGATTGCCGGCAATAAAAATTTTAGCGTCGCTCGGCGTCG
>Ga0247727_10019678_pt1 | contig 10435 bp, 9 predicted proteins | sample WisWelCaveWW1625_FD_202498 | JGI IMG/M metagenome (GOLD analysis project Ga0247727, IMG submission 202498) | Biofilm microbial communities from Wishing Well Cave, Virginia, United States - WW16-25 | ecosystem: Environmental > Aquatic > Deep subsurface > Groundwater > Cave microbial mat | place... | reverse complement strand
CATCTCCGGAGTCATGTCGACGCCGATCACGCGGCCCGCGGGTCCCACCTGCTTCGCCGCCAGGAGCGCGTCGAGGCCGGGCCCAGAGCCGAGGTCCAGCACGATCTCCCCCGCCTTCAAGGCGAGATGGCCGATCGGCGCGCCGCAGCCGAGACCGAGGTCGGCCTCCTGAGGCACCCCCGCGAGCTCGCCCGCCGTGTATCCGATCTCCTGCGAGATGCCCGCAGCTGCAGGGCCGCCGCAGCAGCCGGCCGCCGCCGTGGGCGCCGGACCGCAGCACGAGGAACCCTGCACCGCGATCCCTGCGTAGCGGCGGCGCACCTCCGTCACGATGCTCTCGTCCTTCCCCGTTTCCGTCGTCACGTTCGTCATTTCAAGTCTCCCTGTCGAGGCGCGCGCGCCCCGCTCTCAAGCCCCCGTCCCCTTGCCCGTTTCCACACCGGGACCACACCGGCAGTCGCCGGGTCCGCACGCCTGCGCGGACTCGAATCCCTCCATCAGGTGATCGAACGCCCCCGGGCAGCACGCCTCGGTCGCGCCGCGCACGGCGGCGAGCAGCTCGCCGAGCGCCTCGAGCACGGCCGCACGCCGGCCCTCGGGGATCCGCTCCAGCACCTGGCACGCGAAGCCTTCCTCGCGACCCGCGACCTCGAGCGCGGCCCGGCGGCCGGCCGCTGTCACCCGCACCCGCGCCTTTCGGGCGTCCTGGGCGTCCGTCAGGCGCACGACCAGGCCGCCTTCGATCAGCCGCTCCAGGTTCCGCGTGAGCGTGCTGGGCGCGATCCCGAGCCGGCGCCCGAGGTCCGACAACCGTACCGGCCCGTGGCCCTGGAGCGCCTCGAGCGCCGCCGCCTGCGCCACGGTCACGCCGCAGCAGCTCACGTCGGCCCGCTCCGACACCCCGAAGCGCCGGACCAGGCCGCGGATCGCGGCCCGCAGGCGGGCAGGGTCCGGGCTCCCCAGGGGCCGGATCCGGAGCTCGATGTTCTGCATATTTGTATAATACAACTATTTCTCCATCTGTCAAGGCACCCTGTGTTCGAGCGGCTACTCGTTCTGGAACGAGTTGAGTCCCGACCACTCATGCGATCGGCTTCCCGAAGTGGGTCGGCCAATCACCGATTCTCGATGGGGTTCACCCGGCTGCTGGTCGAGTACTTCGGCGCGGGCGCGACCACGCAGCTTGACTGAGCGAACCTTGACCGAGCGAACAAGGATTGGCCGCGTGAGCTGCTGCCGCTACTAGAACCGCACGGCCACCCCGAGCCTCACCGTACGGGGCTGGGCGGGCCGCTGCCGCCATCCCGGTCGTCGCTACGAGACCGCGCCCGCGAGCACCATCGGGCCGGTGGGGGCCGGCGTCCCGCCCTCAGGCTCGACCGTGACCGCAAAGGTCCGGACTCCGGCGAACTCGAGACCCGCCGGCAGACGGAAGACCACGCGGCCCTGCGCGTCCACCTGGAACACTCCCGCAGGGACCGGTGCGGCCTTCGCGATGATCCACAGCTCGTAGGCCTTGCCGGCGGGCGCGGGCGCGAGGCCGAAAGCGACGAGCACGGCCTCGCCCCGGCCCGCGTGCCACACCACCCGGGCGCGCGCGGAAGGCGCCGCCGCGAGCCCGGCCAGGCTGACGACGCGGGTCTCGGGGTAGCTGACGAGCTCGCGGAACGCGAGCTCGCCCGCGAGGCTCTCGCGGAGCGCCACCGCTTCGGCGTGCGCCTTCTGCGCGGTCTCGCGCGCCTCTTGCGCGGCCGCCTCGAGCGCGGCGGCCTCGCGCCGGGCCGCATCCCGCTCGCTGCGGAAGAACAGCAGGCCGGCCAGAGCGGCGACGAGACCGGCCGCGAGCGCCGGGGCGAGCCAGTCCCGGCGCGGGGCGGCAGGCCGCGTCTCGCGCAGCAGCCGTTCGCGCAGCGCCGCCGATGGCTGCGACGGGGCGGTCGCGAGCCCGAGCCGGCCCACGAGCTCCTGGTACGCCTGAAGCTCACGCTGGGCCGCGGGGCTCGAGGCGAGCGCGGCCTCGAAGGCGGCGCGCTCCTCCCCGTCCAGCGCTCCGAGCGCCGCGAGCGGCACGAGCTCGAGCAGGCGTTCTTCGTTCATGACGACGGCCCCAGCACACCGCGCAACCGGATCATCGCGGTGCGGATGCGGGTCTTGACGGTCCCGAGCGGCTCGCTGAGCCGCTCGGCGATCTCCGACTGCGTGAGCCCCTCGTAGTAGGCGAGCTCCAGCGCCTTGCGCTGGTCCGCCGGAAGCGATTCGAGCGCCTTGCGCACCGCGAGGGCTTCCTCGGCCCTCGGCGGCTCGGTCGAGCCGGCGTTCTCCAGTTCGGGCTCCTCGCGGCGCGAGGAGCGCTTCCGCAGCCGATCCAGGGCGCGCGTCCGCGCCATCGTGCAGAGCCAGGCCTCGGGCGTCCCGCGCGACGGGTCGAAGCGCGCGGCCTGCTGCCAGACCTGGACGAACACCTCCTGGACCGTGTCCTCCGCTTCCGCGCGATCGCGCAGGATGCGGACGGCCAAGCCGTTCACGAGCCCGGCGTAGAGGTCGTAGAACTCTCCGAGGGCCTTGTGGTCCCCGCGGGTGAGGCGGCGGATCAGCGACGCGGCCTGGGGTGAAGCCGAAGTCATGGGCGATAGGGCGCTCGGGAGATCGGCGGACATCTTAGTCGCCGCGCCCTGGGGAAGGCAACGTCATGCGAAGCGTGCGGCCACCCGCCGGAGCCGCCGAACAGGATCTCCAGGATCGCCGGCAGCGTGGCTTGCGTGACGTCGCTCGCGCTGGCCCCCGTTCTTCGGCTGGCTGGCGTTGAAGCGGCAGTGTACGCTTCTTGCCGCAGCGATCCGACGACGGCCCTGGAGTCGTACTACTGGAGGCCGTTCGACCCGACGAGCTTGCCCCTCGATCTCGTCCAACTCGTGAATAGGAGAAGGGCCCGATGAGACTCTTCGGCCGCCCGCTCAGCATCGGCCTCACCCTGGCCCTCGCGTCAGTGCCGACGATGGGGCGTGGGCAGACATCGTTTTCGACCTCCCGCCAGCAGCGGCCGGCCACGGCAGACTCGGCGCGCTCGGCCAGCGTGAAGCCCGACCCGCCGGCCGAGCGGTTGTGCGACGCGCTCCACGCGCTGCCGGCGCAGCGCAAGAGCGAGTGCTGCGGTGCCAGCCATGCCTCATCCCTCGCGGGCTTGTGCGGCCAGGAGCTGACGGCGGCGCTTGGGCGCGGGGCGGTGACGATCGACGCCGCGGGCATCGACAAGTGCGCTAACGAGACGGCGCGCCAGCTCGACGGGTGCGCCTGGGTCACCCCGCTGCTGCCGCTTCAGCCGCAGGCATGCCACGGCCTGATTCACGGCAAGCGGAAGGCGAGGGCCTCCTGCCGCTCGTCTCTGGAATGCGTGGACGGCCTGTACTGCCAGGGCGTGGGCCCGACCCATGCGGGGGTCTGCAGCCCGCCCGCCGCCCCGCGGAAGCGGTGCGAGCTCGCCGCCGACAACCTCGCGGCCTTCACGGGAGCCAAGGCTGACCCCCGCCACCCGGAGTGCCAGGGACGTTGCGTGAAGGGTCTGTGCCTTCCGTTCGTGGCGCCGGGCGCGGCCTGCGCCTCTTCGGCCCTGTGCCCACCCGGGCTGAACTGCATCGCGGGGCGATGCGAGGACCGGCCGCTGCCGAAGTTGGGCGAGGCGTGCGGCGGCAGTACCGTTTGTGAAGCCGGCGCCTCCTGTCAGGGGGGACAGTGCAAAGCCCTCAAGAACGCCGGCGAGCCCTGTGCGCAGCCCTTCGAGTGCCGGGCCCTCCAGTGCGTGAAAGCTCGGGGAGCGAGCGCCGGCACGTGTGGCGAGCCTTGCGCAGCCGTTCCCGCCGGGCAGCGGGCGCCCTCTCGTTAGGCGAGCCGCTTCACGAACCAAACGAGCCCGGCGAGCGCGATCCCCGCGCTCGCCGCCCTCATGCCGGCCTCGACGAACCAGCGGCGGCGGCCGAGCCAGAGCACCGCGGGAAGCACGAGGACGAGCACGGCGACCTGCCCGGCCTCGACGCCGAGGTTGAAAGCGGCGAGGGCCACAGGGATCTGGCCGGAAGGCAGCGAGACCTCCTGCAGTGCGCCGGCGAAGCCGAAGCCGTGGATCAGTCCGAAGGGCAGGGTGATGAGCCAGCGCCGGGCGGCGTCGCGCACGAACCAGTTCTCGACGCCCACATAGGCGATCGAGAGGGCGATCGCCGGCTCCACGAGCCGCGGGCTTGGCGCCCAGACACCGAGCGCCGCCAGCGCCAGGCTTACCGAGTGACCCGCGGTGAAGGCCGTCACGACGAGGAGGAGCGCACGCAGACGTCCTCCGATCAGGATCAGACCGAAGAGGAACAGCAGGTGGTCGTAGCCCGTCAGGATGTGGTCGATCCCGAGGCGAAGTAGCGGCCAGGCGACGCTCGCCGCCGCCCCTCCAGTGCCACCCGATCCGGCGACCTGGAGCTCGGGCCTGGCTTCGTAGGCGACCATTCGTTGCGCGGTTCCGTCGGATCCTGGGAGCGAAGCCAGGTGGCGGTGGCCGAGGGAGAGCGACTCCAGGAAGTCCAGACGGATCGACAGCGCGTCGCCCGCCGAGGGGCAGCGGTAGACCGCGTCGAGGGCCACACCGTCCTGCTCCGTGAGCGAGGCGGCCTCGAGCGTGCCTCCGCAAGGTCCGAGCGGCGTCCGCACTTCGAGCCGGCCGACGATGCCAGCGTCGAGGGTTCGCTTGCCGCGCTGCAGCTCGTCCGGCGAAAGCGAGCCGTCGCGACCTTCGTCCAGCTCGGGGAAGGCGGCCGCAAGCTCCGGGCGGGCGAAGCACAGCTCGGCCCGCAGTACCGCGCCGGAGACGCGGTATTCGCCCCGCGACACGCCGACGGCGTGCGCGCTGGCGACCTCCGCCTCCAGCGCCAGGAGGGCGATCAAGCCGGGAAGGACGTATGCTCTCACCCGCGGCGGACTCAGTTCGAAGCCATCTTCTGCGCTGCGGCGTCCAGCAGGCGACGCGCGGCGGCGGCGCCGGTCCAGTCGAAGCCTGGGTTCAAGCGGAGTGCTCGCTCGACGAGCTTCCGACCGCCCGCCTCGTCTCCGGCCGCCATGCGGATGGCGCCCGCGTGGTAGAGCAGCCGGGCGTCTTGGGTTCCCAACCGCAGCGCCCGATCGCTCGCCACGCGCGCATCGACGCTCTTCCCGGCCCGGTAGAGCACCCACGCGTAGGTGTCGTCGACGTAGACGCCGCCACGTGCTTTTCGCTCTTCCTCGATGAGGCGTAGGGCCTCGTCGATGTCACGGTGCTTGGTGGCGTAGAAGAGAGCGAGGGTCAGCTTGTCGCCGCGACGCCCCTGCTGGACGACGAGGTCGTAGGCCTCGCCGGCGCCGGCCGCGTCGCCGAGCATCTCGCGCGCGTCGCCCAACAACCAGGCGGTCTCCGCCAGCGGGCGGGCCCGGTACGCCTCTTCGAGGTACAGGGCGGCCTGCCGCGGCTGCCGCCTGGCGATGGCGACGCGGCCTCGACCGACCAGAGCCCCGGGGTAGGCGGGCACCCACTTGAGCGCCTCGGCATAGACGGCGTCGGCTCCGCTGTAGTCCGCTTCGTGCCAGTAGATCGTGGCGGCTTCGACGAAGGTCCAGGCGGCCGGCTCCGGGTCGCGGGCGTCGCGGTTCACGAGGGCGTCGCGGATCAGGAGCTTGGCGTTTCGCGTGTCCCCTTTGAGCCAGCGGATGTAGGAGCCGCGAGCGTGGGCGGCCATGCCCGGCCTTGCGCTCATCTCGCGCTGCGCGGCGAGCGCCGCCTCGCGGTAGCGGCCGAGCTCCAGCAGGGCGTCGCTGAGCGCGCCGAGCGCGATCACGTTCTCGGGCTCACGGGTCAGGACCTCCTCGGCCAGCTGGCGCGCTTCCTCGAACTTGTGGTCGTTCATGAGGACGAGGCCCCGCAGCTCGAGGGCCGGGACGAGTCCCGGCTCGAGGTCCAAGGCCGCTGTGGCACAGCCCTCCACGTGGACGTAGAAGCCCGGATCCGAAGCCAACCTCGCCTTTCGCACCCAGTGCCTGCCGACGAGGACCCAGCCGTCCGACTTCGCCTTCAGCTTTCGGACCCCGGCCTGAAGCACGCGGAGCTGCTTGTCCACAAGCGAGCTTCCCCCCGGATCGGCGAGGCAGAGATCCTGGTTCTCGTCGGGGGTCGGGGAGGTCGCATCGCCTTGGGCTACGGCGGGGGGCGCCGTGGCCGATGGCGCCGGAGCTTTCCCACAGGCGGCCACAGCGACAGCAAAGAGCGAGGTCCACGTCAGGGCCTTGTATCTCGACATCGCAGTTCAGCCTCTGCCCGCGAACGGGGCGACCTCCCGACATCGGAGGCCGCCCCAAGGGTTGCAAGCGGTCGGTCTACGGAGCGTTGGTGCCGCCATGGCCCCCATTGAGCCCCGAGTGCGGCGAGGCCACGAACGGGAACACGGGCAGATAATCCTTGTCGTTGCTGTCGACGCCGTCGCCCGCGCCGGCGAGAGGGTTGCCCGCGACGATCAGGCTGATCAGGACGTCGCTCACGTCGCGGTGCTCGCGGTCCGCTCCCAGCGGGTTGCCGACGAGCTGGCGCCCGTTCGGATAGCCCCCTTCCAGCAGTCCATTCGGCACGACGTCCGTGCCGATGGCCGCGTCGAGCGTGAGCACGTCGGCGGTGAAGCCGTCCGCGACCGGGATCGGCCGGCCGAGGTTGATCGCGTTGATGATGTCGAAGCGGGGGCCCTTGAGGCCGGCCGCGTTCGGGTCGATGCCCAGGGCCGCGTAGATGCCCAGCAGCTCCGCGTCACGCACGAGGATGGGGAACAGGATGTCGGCCCCGAAGTTCGTCACGTCCTGGCGGGGGTTCTTACGCAGGAACGTGGTGTGACGCGCCGTGCCGACGAGGCCGGCGTTGAACAGCGGGTTGCCGTGGCGGCCGACCTGCTTGAACGGGCCTTCGTAGCGATAGCCGGTCACCACGTTGGTCGCGTCCACGATCTCCTTCTCCCGACGGCTGGCGGAGACCCAGATGCGCAGCAGGCTGTCCGTGGAGCCCGGAACGAACCTGCGATTGTGAGGGATGCCGCGGGGGAAGATGTCTCTGATCGGGATCTCGAGGGCGATGACGAAGTTGTTGAAGCCCGTGAAGACATCCTCGCAGTCCGTGGTGCGAGCTCCCGGGATGCCGAACAGACCGTCGGCACACAGGTTGACCACGTCGAAGATGCCCTTCTCGTCGAGGTAGTAGGGATCGTCGCGCTGGCCAGCAAAGGCGCGGCCGCCGTTGCTGAGGGTGTGGACGAAGGTCTCGCCAAAGCCCGCGGTCTCGTAGAGGTCCACCGTGCGGCTCGTGGCGTCCTTGGAGTCGTACCCCTGGAAGGGGCCAAGACCGTACACGAGGCGGTCCGTCTGCGGGCCGTGGTCATTGGGGGCGACGGCGAGGTTGCGCCCGAGGACGGTCCTGTCGTCGTCGTCGTCGTCGTGCCTGATCCTCGTGACCCGGAAGGTCTCCTGGCTCCCCGTGATCTGGTAAAGCAGCTCGTTGCCGCCCAGGGGAGGGTCGGTGGGACCCGGCGGGCCGTCGACGGGCGCGGTCTTGTTGAACGCCACCTGGTAGACGACCCGGTCGGCAATGCGCTTGCCCCTCCCAATGTGGAACTCGTAGCGGTAGCCGTCGCAGGCCCGTACACCCTGGTTGCCCTGGCCGGGTTCGTGGAGGTTCCCGGCGCCCGGGGCGCCGGTCGCAATCAGGTACAGCTTGTCGTGGCGGCCCGGGGAAACCCAGGCGTAGAGGTCGGCGAAGTCGGCACAGGGATCGCCTAGGACCGCGAGGGCCTCGCGGTGGCTCGAGGCCCGAAGACCGGCTGGGGCCACGAGGGCGGCTCCCGCGGCCAGCGAAACGGGCAGGGCAATACGACGGAGCAGGGCTCTTCCAGGGCTCATGCGTTCCTCCTCAACTCGACGGTTCATGCCTACTACGGCGGGTCGAGCGGCTTCGGATTTCGTTCAGGGAACGCGTGGCCGAAGTTCAGCCGGCCGGGAGCCGAAGGCGGGCGCGAACCCCGCCCTCGGGCGAGCGATCGAGCGCGACCGCCCCGCCGTAAAGCTCCGCCAGATCGCGGACGATCGCGAGGCCAAGGCCCGAGCCCGGCGCCGCTTCGTCGGCGCGCACGCCGCGCTGGAGCACCGTGTCCCGCAGCGAGGGGTCGAGACCCGGGCCGTCGTCGTCGACCGTGATCAGGACGAGAGGCTCCTCGGCCGAGGCGGCGAGTCTCACGCGCGACCGCGCCCACTTGCAGGCGTTGTCGAGGAGGTTGCCCAGCATCTCGTCGAGATCTTCGCGCTCGGCCCGGACGGCCAGCTCCGTCGGGACGGAGGCCTCGATCAGCAGGCCGCGCTCCGCGTGCAGACGCTCGAGCGTGCGCACGAGGCCGTCCGCCGATGCCGCCACGAGGCTGCGGGCCCCGAGCGTAGCGCCGGAGGCCGCGGCACGCGCGTGCGCCAGGTGATAGTCCAGCTGGCGTCTCATGCGCTCGAGCTGTGGGGCGAGCGTCGTCGCGAGCTCGCCGTGTCCGCCGCTCCGCGTACGCTCGACTTCCTGCGCCAGCACCGCGAGCGGGGTCTTGAGGCCGTGGGCCAGGTCCCCGGCCTTCGCCTGCGCACGGGCGACGCTGCGCTCGCGCTCGTCCAGCAGCGCGTTGAGGTCGTCGACGAGCGGCTGAACCTCGGTGGGGTAACTGCCCTCGACGCGGCGGCTGCGGCCCTCGCGCACCGCGAGCAGCCGCGACCGAAGCTGGCCGAGCGGGGCGAGCCCGGTCCGAACCTGCGTGAGGCCGGCCGCCAGCAGCCCGATCGCGACCACGGACATCGCCCCGAAATGCACGATCCCGCCGCGGGCGAAGTGCAGCAGCGCGGTCACGACGAAGTGGGTCACCACGATCAGCCCGACCGTCCACAGCAGCGCTCCCACGATCAGGCGCGAGCGTAGCGACTTCACGACGCGGCCCCGACCCGGTAGCCGAGCCCGCGCACGGTCTCGATGAAGGACGCGCCCAGCTTGCGCCGCAGGCGCGCGACGAACACCTCCACGGTGTTCGAGTCGCGCTCGAAGTCTTGCGCGTAGATGTGCTCGACGAGCTCCCGCTGCGACACGACGCGCCCGCGCTGGTGCATCAAGTACGACAGGACGCGGAACTCGTGGCTGGTGAGCTTCACCGGCGCCCCGTCGCAGGTGACCCGCGCCTGCCGCGGATCGAGCACGACCGCGCCGCAGCGCAGCTCGGGCGCCGCCTGCCCGGCCGCCCGCCGGATCAGCGCGCGCAGCCTCGCGAGCACCTCCTCGATGCGAAACGGCTTCGCCACGTAGTCGTCCGCGCCGGAGTCGATGCCCTGGACCTTCTCGTGCCAGCTGCCTCGCGCCGTCAGCACCAGCACGGGAACGGCGATCGAGGCCTCACGCCAGCGCCGGAGCAGCGTCAGGCCGTCGATTCCGGGAAGGCCCAGATCCAGGACGATGGCGTCGTAGCGCTCGGTCTGCACGAGAAAGTCGGCGCGCTCGGCTTCCCCGGCAGCGTCCACGGCATAGCCCGCCTCCGAGAGCGAACGCGCGAGCTCCCGCGCCAGAAGCGACTCGTCCTCGACGACCAGGACCTTCACCCGCCTCCCCTCCGAGCGTCGTTGTGCCGCAGCCCGGCTGAACGGCTGCTGAACGGGGCATTCAGCATCCATTCAGCAAAGGCTCAATACGCTTCGGACATTCTGAGCCGGTTGCCCGGGGGCTACCAAGGAGGAGTGATGGAACCGTTGATCGCGCTGCGCGGGGTCGGCAAGCGCTACGCCACGCCGGCCGGCGAGTTCCCCGCGCTCGCGGGGATCGATCTCGAGATCGGGGCCGGCGAGTTCGTCGCCGTCAGGGGCAAGTCGGGCTCGGGCAAGTCCACGCTGCTCCACCTGATCGCGGGCATCGACAAGCCCAGCGACGGGGAGGTGGTCGTGGCGGGTCAGGCGGTTCACCGGACGTCCGAGAACGAGCTGGCGCGCTGGCGCGGAAGGACCGTCGGGATCGTGTTCCAGTTCTTCCAGCTGCTGCCGACGCTGACCACGGCCGAGAACGTGATGCTGCCGATGGACTTCTGCAACGCGCGGCCCCCGCAGGCGCGGCGTCCCAGAGCGCTCGAGCTGCTGTCGCGGGTGGGCATCCGGGACCAGGCCGACAAGCTGCCGGCCGCGCTCTCGGGCGGCCAGCAGCAGCGCGCGGCGATCGCCCGGGCGCTCGCCAACGACCCGCCGCTCGTGATCGCCGACGAGCCGACGGGCAACCTGGACTCGGTGACGGCCCGCGCCGTGCTGGATCTGCTGCACGGGATGACCGAGCTCGGGACCACCGTCGTGATGGCGACGCACGAGCACGACACGGCGGGGGTGATCGACCGTGCCT
>Ga0247727_10019677_pt1 | contig 10435 bp, 9 predicted proteins | sample WisWelCaveWW1625_FD_202498 | JGI IMG/M metagenome (GOLD analysis project Ga0247727, IMG submission 202498) | Biofilm microbial communities from Wishing Well Cave, Virginia, United States - WW16-25 | ecosystem: Environmental > Aquatic > Deep subsurface > Groundwater > Cave microbial mat | place... | reverse complement strand
TCGACGACCTGGCCCAGGGCCAGGACGTCACGCTGGCCGGCATCGCGTTGCGCATCGAGCGCGAGACCGGCGGCGAGCCGATCGACCAGGTATGGCTCAAGCGGGTCACCCGCGTCCTGGCCGAACTGAAAGAGCTGCGGGGCAAGTACGCGGAGGGCCCCACCGGCCGCGGCCGCGCGCGGATGGGCATGATCAACGCCACGGGCTGCACGTCGGTCTGGGGCAGCACGTATCCGTTCAACCCCTACCCGTTCCCGTGGGCCAACCACCTGTTCCAGGACTCGCCGTCGATGGCGATGGGCGTGTTCGAGGGGCACATGGCCCGCATGGCCCACGGCTTCAAGGCGATCCGCATGGCCGAGCTCGAGATCGCGGGCCAGTACGACGCGGCCCAGCACGAGCCGTTCTTGACCTACTTCAACTGGCAGCAGTTCACGGACGAGGAGTGGGAGCTCTGCCCGCCGGTCGTGTCCGTCGGTGGCGACGGCGCGATGTACGACATCGGCTTCCAGAACCTGTCGCGGCTCCTGGCCTCCGGCAAGCCGGTCAAGGTGCTCGTGCTCGACACGCAGGTCTACTCGAACACCGGCGGCCAGGCCTGCACGTCGGGGTTCTACGCCCAGGTCTCGGACATGGCCCAGTACGGCAAGGCGATCCACGGCAAGGAGGAGCCGCGCAAGGAGATCGGCCTGATCGGCATGGCGCACCGCACGAGCTACGTGTTGCAGAGCACGATCGCCTACCCGAGCCACATGATCGAGGGCTTCATCCGCGGCCTGAAGGCGCGGCGGCCGGCCCTGTTCAACCTGTACGCCTCGTGCCAGCCCGAGCACGGCATCGGCGACGACATGGCCTCGCGGCAGGCCAAGCTCGTGGTCGAGTCGCGCGGCTACCCGCTGTTCCGTTACGACCCGGCGGCCGGCAACACCCCGGCGGCGTGCTTCGACCTCGACGGGAACCCCGGGCTCGACGAGGTCTGGCCGACCTACACCCTGCGCTACCGCGAGGACGGGCGCGAGAAGGAGATGGAGCTGCCGATGACCTTCGCGGACTTCGCGATCCTCGAAGCGCGATTCCGCAAGCACTTCCGCGTCGCGCCACCCGACACCTGGAACGAGAGCATGCTGCCGCTGGCCGAGTTCCTCGAGCTGCCCGAGGATGAGCGCGAGGGCAAGTTCCCCTTCGTCTGGTCGGTCGACCGCAGCCACCGGCTGAGCCGTCTGCTCGTCTCCGCGCCGATGGTGCGCTCCTGCGAAGATCGGCGCGATTTCTGGACGATGCTCCGGGCGCTCGCCGGGCTCGGCAAAAAGGAAGCGTCCCGCGAGGAGATCGAAGCCGCGGTGCGGCAGGAGCTGGCGGGCAAGCTGGCGTCGAACCTCGTGACGCTGCTCAGCGGCGGCGGCACGGCGCCTTTCGCTTCCGCCGCGCTCGCGACTCTGCCCGGCGCCACAGCAGCATCACCGGCACCCGCCGCGGCGTCACCGGACGACTTCCTCGCGCCGTGGATCGACACGCCGCAATGCACGGCCTGCGACGAGTGCATCCGCATCAACGGCAGGATCTTCGTCTACAACGCGGACAGGAAAGCCTACATCCAGGACGCGAGCGCCGGCCCGTACAAGGACCTCGTGCGCGCGGCCGAGAAGTGCACGGCGCGCATCATCCACCCCGGGCTCCCGCGCGACCGCCGCGCCAAGAACACGGCTTCGTGGATCCAGCGCGGCACGAAGTACAACTGAGCGGGGGGCGGCACGCGTGAGACTGCTCGGGCTCAAGACCTTCCGGCACGGCGTGCACCCGCCGGAAGCCAAGGACGCGACGAAGGATCTGCCGATCCGGCAGTTTCCCTTCGCGCCCGCGCTCGCGATCCCGCTGTTGCAGCACACCGGCAAGCCGGCCATCCCGGTCGTGCGCGAAGGCCAGGAGGTCGACCGGGGTCGGCGCATTGCCCGACCCGACGGGATGCTCTCGGTTTCGATGCACGCGCCGGCCTCGGGCATCGTCCGGCGCATCGGTCTCGTGCCCAGCATCGCCGGACGGATGGTGCCCGGGATCTACCTCGAGCCCTACCCCGGCTCGACCCAGGAGGTGCTCGACGGCACGCCCTGCCCGCTCGAGACGGCGACCCCCGACGAAATCGTGACGGCGATCCAGGAGGCGGGCGTGGTGGGCCTCGGCGGCGCGGCCTTCCCGACGCACGTCAAGCTCAGGATCCCCGAGGGGAAGACGGTCGACACGCTGATCCTCAACGGCGCCGAATGCGAGCCGTTCCTGACGACCGACCACCGGGTGATGCTCGAGCAACGCGAGGATCTCTTCGCCGGCGTCCGCTACCTGCTCAAGGTGGTCGGCGCCTCGCGTGCGATCCTCGGCGTCGAGGCCAACAAGGCCGACGCGGCCGAGCACCTCCGCGCGGGCCTGCCGAGTGACCTCCCGGCGACGGTCGCGGTGCTGCGGGTCAAGTACCCGCAGGGCGCGGAGAAGATGCTGATCAAGGCGTTGCTCGGGCGCGAGGTGCCGTCGGGCGGACTGCCGGTCGACGTGCGCGCGCTCGTCGTCAACGTGGCGACGGCGGCCGAGATCGGTCGCCTGCTGCCGCGCGGGCGCGGGATCCAGGAGCGCGTGATCACCGTCAGCGGCCCCGCGGTCAAGCGCCGGGGCAACTACCGCATCCCGATCGGCACGCCGATCCGGTTCGTGCTCGAGACCGTGGGCGTCGAGACCGACGTCGACCGCGTCTTCCTCGGCGGGCCGATGATGGGCGCGGCCGCCTCGACCCTCGACGTCCCGGTCACCAAGGGCACGTCGGGCGTGGTCGCCTTCACGGTCAGCGAGACCGAGCGCACGCACGCCCGGGTCTACAACTGCATCCGCTGCGGCTACTGCGTCGAGGCCTGCCCGATGTTCCTCGACCCGGCGCAGCTCGGCCTGTTGGCCAAGAACGAGGAGTACGAGCCCATGGCGCGGGAGTTCCACTTGATGGACTGCTTCGAGTGCGGCTCCTGCTCGTTCGTCTGTCCCGCGCACATCCCGCTGGTCCAGCAGTTCCGCATGGCCAAGGCCGCGGTCCGCAAGGCCGCGAGCGCCGCGAAGGCCGGAGCGGCCTGATGCGGCAGCTGGTCAAGACGCTCGAGATCCGGACCTCGCCGCACATCCTGAGCGGGTACAGCGTCGACACGATCATGTTCAACGTCGTGTTCGCCCTGCTGCCCGTGACGGGCTTCGCGGTGTGGGCCTTCGGCTGGACCGCGCTGCTCACGCTCGCGGTCGCGATCCTGACCTGCGTCGCCGTCGAGCACGCCGCGTGTCGCTGGAACGGGAAGCCCACGACGGTCGGCGACTGGTCGGCGGTGATCACGGGCCTGCTCTACGGCCTGACGCTGCCGCCGCACCTCCCGCTGTGGATGACGGTCGGCGGCGGCTTCGTCTCGATGGTCCTGGGCAAGCTCCTGTTCGGCGGGCTCGGCCACAACCCGTTCAACCCCGCGCTCGTCGGCCGCGCCTTCTTGCAGGCCGCGTTCCCCGTGGCGATGACGCAGTGGATCCCGGCCTTCGCGCCGGGGCGCTTCTCGAGCGTCCCCACGTCGACTTTGGCCTTCGCGTTCACACAACCGGTCTACGACGCCGTGACCACGGCCACACCGCTCGCGCTGTGGAAGTTCGACCGGAAGACGAGCGAGGCCTACGACCTCGCGCTCGGCTTCACCAGCGGCTCGACCGGCGAAACCTGCGCCGTGCTGATCCTGCTCGGCGGGCTGTACCTCGTCCTGCGGAACATGATGAGCTGGCGCGTGCCGGCGGCGATCCTCGGGACCGTGGCCGGGCTCGCCGGCGTGCTCCACGCCGTCGATCCGTCGAAGTACGCTTCGCCGGCGTTCATGCTCTTCTCGGGCGGTCTGATGCTGGGCGCGGTGTTCATGGCCACCGACATGGTCAGCTCGCCGATCACGCGCCTGGGCGGTGTGATCTACGGCGGGTTGATCGGGGTGCTCGTGGTGGTGATCCGCGTCTGGGGCGGCATGCCCGAGGGCGTGATGTACGCGATCCTGCTCGGGAACGTCGCCTCCCCGCACCTCGACCGGCTGGTGCGACCGAAGGTCTACGGGACCTCCGCCCGCTCGGAGGGCGGCCGATGAACGGCGTCGCAGCCGGGCTGCCGGCACGCAGCGAGACCTGGCCGATGTACCGGTCGATGGTCGGCATCGGCCTGCTGTGCGGGCTGCTGCTCGTCGGCGCGTTCCAGATCACGAAGCCGATCATCGAGCGCAACCAGGCCGAGGCCCTCGCGCGCGCGATCTTCCAGGTTCTACCGGAGGCCGCCTCGAGCAAGACCTTCGCGCTCGGGGACGACGGGCGCTTCACGATCCTCGAGGGCCAGCCCGTCGGTCAGACGATCGTCTACGGCGGGTACGACGCGACGGGCCGCCTCGTCGGCGTGGCGGTCGAAGCCGCGGGGATGGGCTACCAGGACACGATCCGGCTGCTCTACGGCTACTCGGCGGAGAACGACGCGATCGCCGGGATCCAGGTGCTCGACAGCAAGGAGACGCCCGGTCTCGGCGACAAGATCCAGTTCGATCCGGAGTTTTTGGCGAACTTCGCGCGGCTCGACGTCACGCTCGCCGAGGACGGCTCGCGGCTGGCCCACGACATCGTGTCGGTCCGGCACGGGCAGAAGACCGAGGCCTGGCAGATCGACGCGATCACCGGCGCGACCGTCTCCTCGAACGCGATCGCCAACATCCTGAACAAGAGCGCCACGCGCTTCGTTCCAGCGATCCGCGCCCATCTCGACGACTTCCGCGAGACGGAGTAGGCGATGGCCGACCAGCCCGAGACCCCGCCGATCGACGAGCTGCTCAAGGGACTGTGGCGCGAGAACCCGGTGTTCATCCATGTGCTCGGCTGCTGCCCGACGCTCGCCGTCTCGAACACCGCGCGCAACGCGCTGGCGATGGGCCTGGCGACGCTGTTCGTCCTCGTCGGCTCGAACGCCGTGATCTCGTCGATCCGCAAGTTCGTGCCGCAGCAGGTCCGGATGGCGTCCTACATCCTGGTGATCGCCACGTTCGTGACGATCGTCGACTACGCGATCCAGGCGATCAGCCTCGATCTCTACCGCGCGCTCGGCGCGTTCATCGCCCTGATCGTGGTCAACTGCATCATCCTCGGGCGGGCCGAGGCGTTCGCCTCGAAGAACACGGTCGCGCGCTCGGCGCTCGACGGCGTCGGCATGGGCCTCGGCTTCTGCCTCGCGCTGCTGTGCCTGGGCGTCGTGCGCGAGGTCCTGGGCTACGGGACGCTCTTCGGCGTGTCGCTCTTCGGCGAGCGCTATCAGGGCTGGGTCGTGATGATCCTGCCCAGCGGCGGGTTCCTCACCTTCGCCGCCTGGATCCTGTTCGCCAACTGGCTGCGCAAGCGCGGGGCCTCGTCATGAACAACGAATCGCTGGCCACGATCCTGCTCAACGCCACGCTGATCAACAACTTCGTGCTGGCGTACTTCCTCGGAATCTGCCCGTTCCTGGGGGTCTCGGGCAAGCTCGACACGGCGACGCGGATGGGCGCCGCCGTGACCTTCGTGATGCTGGTCACCTCGACGTGCGTCTACGGGATCAACCGCTTCCTGGCCGCGATCGACGCGCCCTATCTCAGCCTGATCTCGTTCATCGTGGTGATCGCCTCGGCGGTGCAGCTGGTCGAGATGTTCATCAAGAAGGTCAGCCCGACGCTGTTCCGCGCGCTGGGCATCTTCCTGCCGCTGATCACGACGAACTGCGCGATCCTGGCCCTGGCGCTGTTCCAGACCAATCGCGGCTACGGGTTCCTGCAGGGGATCGCGTTCGCCCTCGGCGGCGGGGCCGGCTTCACGCTGGCGCTGGTGATGATGGCGGGGATCCGCGAGCGGCTCGCGCTGGCCGAGGTGCCGGACGTAGTCCAGCGCACCGCGCTGGGCCTGATCCTGGCCGGGATCCTGTCGATCGCCTTCATGGGTTTCGGGGGCCTAGGAGGATGAGCGCTCTCGCCTCCGTCGCGGTGGGAGCGATCGGCGTGGCCGTGCTGGCCGCGGCGTGGGTCGCGGTTCAGGGCGCCTGGGGCCGGGCCTTCCCACGCGGGTGCTCGGACCCCGACGTGCTGGCCGGGCGCAAGGGCTGCCTGGGCTGCAAGGACGAGGACGTCTGCGAGCGAGGAGTGGAACGATGAGCGAAGCGGTGATGCGCCTCGAGAACTACGACACCACCACACGCTGTCGCGCGACGGTCGTCTCGACCGAGCGAATCACGTCGGAGCAGGCCGAGGCGGAGGTGCGCGAGCTCGTGCTCGACATCGAGCGGCCGGAGTTCGACTACCGGGTCGGCCAGAGCGTCGGTGTGATCGCGCCGGGAGGCCCGGACTTCGGCGCGAAGCATCATTTCCGACTCTACAGCGTCGCCGACTTCCCCGAGCGCGCCGAGTCGGGCCGGCCACGGATCAAGATCTGCGTGCGGCGCTGCCACTACATCGACGCCTACAACGGCGAGAAGTATCCGGGGATCGCGTCGAACTACCTGTGCGACCTGCGGCCGGGCGACACGATCACGATCACCGGGCCCTACGGCCTGCCGTTCGAGGTCCCCGCGGAGCGAGAGGCCAAGCTGATCCTGATCGGCACGGGCACCGGCATCGCGCCCTTCCGCGCGTTCGTGAAGCACCTGTACCGCAGCGTCCCGGACTTCAAGGGCCGCGTGTGGCTGCTCTACGGCGCCAAGAGCGGGCTCGATCTCCTGTACATGAACGACCGCAACAGCGACCTGACGCAGTACTACGACCAGAAGACGTTCGAGGCCTTCCGCGCGCTCAGCCCGCGGCCGAACTGGGCCGATCCGATCGCGTGGGACCAGGCGATCGCCGAGCGCGCCGAGGAGCTGTGGAAAATGCTCGGCGAGCCCAAGACCTACGTCTACGTCGCGGGCCTCGAGAAGATGCGCCACGAGCTCGACTCCGTGTCCGCGCGCCTGGCCGGCTCGCCCGCGAAGTGGGAGCGCCGCAAGGCCGAGCTGATGGCGGGCCGCCGCTGGGTCGAGCTGCTGTACTGAAACGGGCGGTGAACGGTCGTCAATCTCCCGTCGACGGCTCCTCGCGACGGACCAGACGGTGACCCTCGAATACCGTCAGCACCTCGATGGTCCGTGCACCCCGGCGGTACACGAGCCGGTAGGAACCTGCGACGAGCTCGCGCAGCCCGCTCTCCGGACGCTCCGGCAGCTTGCGGCCACGATCCGGGTGGTCGAACGAATTGAAATGGACCGAATATGGACCGAATTCGGACCCTGCTCAACCGGCCGTCGGCGCGTCACGACCGAATCGTTTCCGTACCGGAGCCAGCCTGGCGGTACGACCCCGTCTCGACCCTGCTCCAGCAGATGCGTCCGGTCAGTTGCATCAGCGCGAAGAGCGTCAGGATCGCGCCGATCGTCACGATCAAGCCCGTCAACCCCTCATGAAAGTGCGCCCACGAGAAGAACACCAGGTAGACGAGCTGGCTCACCCCGGCCTCGAACGCGGCGAAACGAAGCCCCACGACGAGGCGCAGGTAGCTTACGACCAGGAATACCGAGACCGCCGAGGCAATCGCGAACGCTGGTAGCAGATCGATGTGGTCCACCGAGTACGCGAAGAGGAGGTGGAAGGCGAAGAACGCCGCACCGAGAAAGAGGAAGTTGATCGGGTGCAGGTCGACTCTCTTGATCAGCGTAATCGTGAACATCCATACGAAGAAAAAGAACAGCGATATCGGTGCGAAGAAGGTCATCTCCGCAGCGAGTGGGCCCGGGTTGATCCGCTGCGGCATCTCCATCCCGATGGCGAATCCCGAGATCAGATTCTCCGACGCCCAGCGGAGCTTCCACCCGCCGCGGATCGGCTCCGCGGTCTGCGGCGAGATCGTCCCGGCCGGGTAGTCGATGTCGCGGAAGTCCGTCGTGAGGGTGAGATCGAAGTCCTTCACACGGTTCACGTTGTCGCCGAACGAATAGCGCCAGCACTCGAGTCCGCGCGAGGAGTAGGCCACGGTAAACGGCACGCGCGTCCCTTTCGTGACGGGAACGCGCACCCGTACGACCTTGGCGCCGTTGTCGTCCAAGGGGACGACCGAGGGATCCATGATCCCGTCCACCTCGAACCGGAAGCGGTCGTAGATCGCCCTCATCGTCGGGAAGCGATAGGTGATCTCCACGATTCCGTCCTTCGCCTCGTCGTGCACATAGGTGTAATGCCCGGCGAAGTCGACCCCGTAGGTCGAGTACCACAGCAAACCCTTCTTGCGCTGCTCGAGCGACAGGTCGACCGTGATCTTCGACCCGTCGAGGATCTGCGCCTCCTCGACCCAGATCTCGCGCTCCTTGGTCACGATCGACTTCTTTTTCGTCTCCGGGTCCTCGACCGTTTCGGTCGCGATCTCCTTCCGCGGCCAGCGGAAACGCACCTCGGGCGACACTTGCTCTTGGCGGTCGCCCCACAGGGCGGTGACCTCGGTCTTGAGCCGCCCGTCCGTGTTCCAGGTCCGGTGCAGCACGCTCGCGCCCAGCGCGAACCAGGCGCCGGAGAGTCCGATGAGGATGGCGGCGATCGAGATCACGCGGCGCAACATGGTGGCCTCCTTGTCGCGCTGAAACGATGCCTCCCGCATTGGGCACGGCCGTGCCGCCTTTCCGGGAATTCGGTGCAGATTCCGTGCAGACGGCTTTCCGGCCCTACAATTCCCTCGTGACCCGAGCGACGACGGTCCTCATCGCCGATGACGATCCGGACATCCGTGAGGTGGTTCGCTTCGCCCTCCGCCGCGAGAACATCGACTGCGTCGAAGCGGGTGACGGCCGCGCCGCGCTCCGGATCTTCGAAGAATCGCAGCCGGATCTCTTGATCCTCGATATCCTGATGCCGGAGCTGGACGGGACCGAGGTCTGCCGCCGGGTTCGCGTCCGCTCGACCGTACCCGTCCTCTTCCTCTCGTCGAAGACCGACGAGATCGACAGGATCGTCGGCCTCGAGATCGGCGCCGACGACTACATCACGAAGCCTTTCAGCCCGCGCGAGCTCGTCGCTCGCGTCCGGGCGGCCCTGCGACGGGCCGCCGCAGCCCCGGTGGGCCCTGCGGCTCAGACCGTGATGAGCCACGGAAAACTGCGCATCGACCTCGAACGCCACGAGGCAACGTGGGACGCGAAGCCGGTCCCGCTGACGGCGCTCGAGTTCGGACTGCTCAGGGCGATGGCGGCGCACCCGGGGCGCGTCTTCTCCCGCGACGCCTTGATGGACATGGCGTACGGCGAGCTGACCCACGTCTCGGGGCGCACGATCGACAGCCACATCCGTCGTATCCGCGAGAAGTTCCAGGAAGCGGGAGGCGAGCCGATCGAGACGGTGCGCGGGGTCGGCTACCGGGTCGGCGGCTGTGCCTGACGGCGCGCGGCCGCGACGCAATCCCCGGTTCCGCACGATCCTCCTGATCGTGAACTTGCTGATCCTGCTCCTCCCCCTCGGGCTCGTCGCGGTCCTGCGGCTCTACGAAAACGAGCTCGTTCGCGGAACCGAGGCGCAACTGCTCGCGCAGGGAGCACTCGTGCGGGAACTGTTCCGGCGCGAGCTGGGTCACGCACCGCCGCTCGCGCCCCTGGACGAGGCGGTGTTGCGCGCCGCCGCTCCGCGGCTCAACGTGCAACACGACCGCATCCTCCCTCCCGCGATGCCTGCGCGGCCCGCGCTCGAAGCCCCCGACCCCGACGCCGTCGTGGCCGGAGAGCGCATCGCCGCCGTGCTTCAAGCCGCGTCGCGCGAGACCCTCGCTGGAATCCGGGTCGTCGAGCGGCACGGGATCGTGGTCGCGACCTCGGGTAGCGAGGCGTGGCTGTCCCTCGCCCACCGCGCAGAAGTCGCGGCGGCGCTCCGCGGAGAGCGCGTCAGCCTGCTCCGCGTGCGGACCTCGGAGAACACGCGTCCCGCGCTCGAATCGATGAGCCGTGGCCAGCGGTACCGCGTCTTCGTCGCGCTCCCCGTCGAGACACCCCATGACGTCGTCGGGGCGGTCGTCCTCTCGCGCACCCCGTTGGACATCTGGAAGGCGCTGTGGCTCAACCGCCGTCCGCTCCTGTTTGCCGGCACCCTCCTCCTCGGCGTGGTCGTGGGCATCAGCCTCCTCGTGTCGTTCACGGTCGCGCGCCCCCTCAACGCGCTCATGGAGCAAGCGCGCCGCGCCGAGGCGGGAGAGAAGGGTGCGCTGCGCGAGATCGCCCGCCCCGGCATCGCCGAGATCGCGCAACTCTCCGCCGCCCTCGCGAGCATGGCGCGCACGCTCGAGCGACGCGGAGACTACATTCGCACGTTCGCCGGGCACGTCTCCCACGAGTTCAAGACCCCGCTGACCACGATCCGCGGCGCCGTCGAGCTGCTCGAGGACC
>Ga0247727_10019676_pt1 | contig 10435 bp, 10 predicted proteins | sample WisWelCaveWW1625_FD_202498 | JGI IMG/M metagenome (GOLD analysis project Ga0247727, IMG submission 202498) | Biofilm microbial communities from Wishing Well Cave, Virginia, United States - WW16-25 | ecosystem: Environmental > Aquatic > Deep subsurface > Groundwater > Cave microbial mat | place... | reverse complement strand
GCGAGGTGATCGACCACCCGGTCTACGGTCCGACCTGGCGCGGGCGTGAGCCGAGGTCCCGCAGGTGAGCCCAGGCGATCCGGTCGTCGTGCTCGGTGGCGGGCTGGCCGGGGTGGGTGCCGCGTGGGCCCTCGCCCGCGGGGGGTGCCGGGACGTCACGGTGATCGAGCGCTCGGGGGAGCTCGGGGGCCTCGCCGGCACGCTACGCGAAGGCGACCGATTCTATCCGCTCGCGTACCACCACATCCTGCACCGCGACCGCGTGCTCCTGTACGCCCTCGGCGCGATCGGGGCGCTCGATCGAGTGCGCTGGCGCCGCATTCGCATGCTGTTCCGTCTCGCCTCCGGCACGTACGACCTGTCCCACCCGTGGGACTTCGCCCGCTTCCCGATGACGCTCGCCGACAAGGCCCGCTTCGTCCGGCTGATGTCGCGCTGCTTTCGCAAGGCCGAATGGGCGGATTGGAACGACCGAAGCGCCGAGGAGCTCGTGGATGCGTGGGCCGGCGCCGGGGTCCGGCGAGCGATTTTCGAGCCTTTGACACGGCTCAAGTTCGATCTGCCGTGCCGCGAGGTCTCAGCCGCGTGGCTCGGCGCGCGGCTGCACTTTCGCGAGGGCTCGGCGGCGCTCGGCTACATCCCGGGCACGAACTGGACCAAGGTCCTGTGCGACGGCCTGGCGCGGACGCTCGACGCGCTCGGGGTGCGCGTCCGCCTCGGCACGCGGGTCGACCGGCTCGAGGGGGCGAACGGACGGATCCGCGAGGTCGCGCTCGACGACGGGTCGTGCCTGCCCACGAGCACCGTGGTGAGCGGGCTGCCGGTCGAAGCGTACCGCGCGCTCGCTCCCTCCGACACGACCGATCCTCTGGACACGATCCGCTACTCGGCGATCGTGTCCGCCCTGTTCGTCACGCACCAGCCCGTCGCGCCCGACTTCTACTGGATGAACCTCCCGACGCTCGATCTCAACGCGAGCGGCGTGTTCCGCCTCGAGTCGCTCAATCCGACGATCGGCGGGCCCGGCGAGTCCTGCTTCAACTTCATCACGCACCGCTCGGGACGTGGCGATCCGTTCCTGGCCCGCGACGATGCGACCCTGCTCGCGGGATACCGCGAGGATTTCCGGCGCATCTTCGGCTTCGAAGTCGAGCCGCGCTGGTCCCGCCTGACGCGGATCCCGCTGTACTCTCCCGTTTTCGTGCGCGGTTACCGCAATCCGCCTGTGTGCAGCACGACGTGGGACAACGTGTACTTCGCGGGCAACTACCGGACGTTCCCGTCGATCGCGTCGACCGGCACGGCGCTCGGCTCGGGCCTCGAGGCCGCGCAAGCGATCCTGCGGGCTTGCGGTCGAGCGAGCCCGGTCACCGAGGAGGCGGCGCGGTTCCGTCCCCCCCCTCACCTTCGCGGCTAGGCACGGCTCGGGACCGCACGATCACGGCGAGGAGAGCGACCCACACGATCGGCGCCGACAGCCCGCGCAGCGCCACGAACGCGTCGTGAATCGCCCGCGGCAGCTCGACGAGGCCGAGAAACGGTGGGGTCGCCGCGCACGGCCAGCCCTGCTCCGGCGGCGCGCACGGCTGGTAGAAGAGCAGCGGTACGACCGCTGCCCCGATCGTCCAGCCGACCCACGTCCGATCGCGAGATTCGGAGGTTGCGTGCGCCAGGAGCGCGAGCAGGGGCACGAGCAGCAGCAGCTGGTAGTTCACCCACCCGTTCGGCATCGACAGCAGCATCGCCGGCACGAACAGGGCGAACGCCAATCGAGCGTGCGCCGCCGACGTCGATCGCCCGGCGCGCCAACGCACGGCCCAGGCCGACACGACGAGCAGGCAGCCAGCGAGGATCGTCGCGGCGCGCTTCGCCGTCGCGGGCCCGAGGCCCGAGAGCGTCTGCAGGTACCGGGCGGGAGAGACGTTCTCGGTCGTCGCCGCCGGGAGCTCCGCGAGCAGCGCCGGGAACACGCGAAGCCAGTACGATCGGTTCTCGGCGCCGCCGATGACGATCCACGACGACACGCCGATCAGCGCGGCGGTGACCGCAAGGGCTGCGAGGGCCCGCCATCGCCGGCCCGCCACGAGATAGGCGGCGAGAACCGCGGGATAGATCTTGAGCAGCGCCCCGGCGGCGATCGCGGCGCCGAGCGGTCCGTCGCGCTCGCGGGCGAGGGCGACGACGCCGATCGCGAGCAGCAGCAGCAACCCGGTCTCGATCTGCAGGCGCCACAGCGTCTCGAAGAAGGGCTCGAAGTTCAGCGCGAGCGCAAGGCCGAGGAGCCAGAACGCCGACGGCCGCCGCGGAGCGAGGGCATGGAGCAGGAGACCGACCGCCAGGAGGTACGCTGCGACCTGCACCACCCGGTGTCCCGAGAGGACCCGGTGCTCGTCCGCCCGCGTCGTGAACGGCAGGAGCAGCATCGCGTACGGCGGCGGGAACTTGTACACGGCCGCGGCCGGCGCGTAAACGGCCGGATCCTCGGCCGCGGGATACAGGACACCGGTGTCGCGGAACACGCGGGCGCGCTCGAGAAAGATCGGAAAGTCGACGACGCCGAACGCACCGGCCCGATGCACCGACACCGCGAAGTGAACGGACGACACGGCGAGGAGGCCCAGCGCCAGCGCGCGCGCGCTGGACCGTCTCCACTCGAGCATCGGGGACGGCTCTCCTCGGCTTGACGATGCCGCGCGGGCTCTTCTATCTTGCTGCGGTGACATCCACTTTGCGCAACGCGCTGCTCGTCGCCGGCCTGTTCGCCGTGGTGGTGGCGGCGTCGATCTTCTACTCCCGGGCGATCCGCCAGTCTCCGGCGATCGAGACCGCCGAGACCACGCCCGCGGCCCTCGAGTCCGCATTCCTGCACGCGGGCATCCAGGACGGGCTTCGCGCGGTGCAGGATACCCGTCTCGAGGACGCTCGGACAAGCTTCGAGAGCGTCCCGTCGTCCGATCCGGGCTACCTGATCGCGCGTCAGAATCTCGTCGCCGTTCTCGTTCGCTCGGGCGACCTCGCCGGTGCGGCAACCGTGCTCCAGGAGATTGCGGCGCTCCAGCCGGACAATCCATCGATCGCCGAGCATCTCGCCTGGGCGTACTACGGCCTCGCGGACTACGAGCGCGCCGAGCTGTACGCGCTGCGCGGCCTCGAGATCGACGGTCGCCTGACCCATCTGCGCTATGCGGTCGGGTTGTTTCGGCTCGCGTCCGGCCGGACGATCGAGGCCATTCCGGCGTACAAGCGCGCGATGGAGGCGGACACCAAGCGCACGCACGTCACCGAGGCGCTCACGCGCCTGATGACGCTCGGTCAGGAGCGCCCGGAGCTATCCGCCGTGCACTACACACTCGCGTTCTTCGCCAACGCGCTGCGACGGAAGGAGCTCGAGATCCAGGAGCTCGAGAAGTACCTCGCCGCCGAGCCCACGGGTCCGATCGCCGACACGGCGCGTGCCCGGCTCGCCGAAGCGCGCGGAACGGCGCTCCCGGCGAGCCCGTCGAGCGGCTCGTGATCGTCGCTCAGCGAGTGGCGAAGAAGTCGCGGATCGACTCGACGACGATCTGCTGATCGGCCGGCGTGAGATCGTTGTACAGCGGGAGTCGGAGCAGCCGATCGCTGACCTGCTCCGTCACCGGACAGTCTCCCGCTCGCCCGCCCGCCCCCTGGCCCATCCGGGAGAGGTGCAGCGGGGTGTAGTGGAAAACGGCGTAGATGCCGTCTGCGCGGAGATGGGCCAAGAGGGCGCTGCGATCCTCTGGAGTCGCGAGCAGCAGATGGTACAGGTGGTGGGTCGACTCGCACGACTCGGGCACCGTGGGCCGGCGAACCCCGTAGGCCTCGATCCAGCCGGCCAGAGCGTCGTCGTACGCCCGCCAGATCCGCTGGCGGCGCTCGGCGATCTCGGAGCGTTGCTCGAGCTGGGCCCACAGGAACGCGGCGAGGATGTCCGACAGGACGAAGCTCGATCCGAGATCGACCCAGCTGTACCGGTCCACCGCGCCGCGGAACAACTGCTGTCGGTTCGTGCCCTTGTCCCGCACGATCTCCGCGCGCTCGACGAACTCGGGATCGCGGAGGACGAGCGCACCACCCTCGCCGCAGGTCAGGTTCTTCGTCTCGTGGAAGCTCAGCGTGCCGAGGCTGCCGATCCCGCCGAGCGGCCGGCCGGCGTGCCTGCCGAACAGGCCGTGGGCGTTGTCCTCCACGACGCGGATCCCGTGGCGCTCGGCGACCCCCAGGATCGCATCCATCTCGCACGCCACCCCGGCGTAGTGCAGGGCGACGATCGCGCGCGTCCGTGGTGTGATGCGTTCCTCGAGCCGAGTCTCGTCCAGGTTCAGCGTGTCCGCGCGGACATCGACGAAGACCGGCCTCGCCCCGCGCAGCGCGAACGCGTTGGCCGTCGACACGAACCCGAACGCCGGAACGATGACCTCGTCGCCCGGGCCGATGTCGAGCAGCAGGGCGCACATCTCGAGCGCGTCGGTGCACGAGGGCGTCAGGATGACCCGCGCGGCCGAGAGCTCCGACTCGAGCAGGCCTTCGCATCGCGCGGTGAACGGGCCGCCGCCGCTCGTGTGCATTCCGAGCACCGCCTGGCGGACGTACTCGAGCTCCCGCCCGGTCAGGACCGGGCGGTTGAACGGGATCCGGACGGGTGGATCGTGCATCGGCGGCCGGGGGATCATGCCACGAACCCGCCTCGCCGGCCGTCGGCCGACGCCTCACCGGGCGCTCGCCCTTGGCGGACCCAGTGCCAGGTCGCATAATCCCGCTGCCCATGATCGACACCGGGCGGCTTGTCCGCTGGTACGACTTCCAGGCGCCGTTCTACCGGTGGTGGCGGAACGACTATGGCCATCCGATCGTCGGCCGGGTCGTGCAGCTCCTCGCCGAGACGGGCCCGCCGCGCGTGCTCCTCGACGCCGGGTGTGGAACGGGCCTGTTCGCCATCGCCCTCGCCCGAGCGCTTCCGCGGGCCACGGTCGACGGGCTCGACGCGTCGGCCGGCATGCTCCGGGTCGCGAGGCGCGAGGCGCGAGGCCACGGCGTGACTCCCCCGCGGTGGGTCAAAGGCGATCTGACCGCGCTGCCGTACCGCGACGGTGCGTTCGACGGCGCGGTCGCCGCCGGGGTCTTCCCGGGCCTGCCCGACCGGCGGGCGGCGCTCAAGGAGCTGCGACGCACGCTCGGCGCCAGCGGGCGTCTCGTTCTCGTCGAGTTCGACCGTGAGACGATGCGGCTGCGGACGCGGACCTTCTTCCGCGTGATGATCCTGGGCTATCGCACGATGGCCCTGGTGGCCCCGCGGTTCCGCTTCGCCCGCGGATGGAACCTGCGGCGCAGCACGATCGTCCGGCACGAGCTCGAGCGCGAGGCGCGCGAGGCCGGCCTGCGAGTCACGCGCGTCGAGTCGGGACACGAGCACCTGTTCTTCGTGCTCGAGAAGGGATGAGAGCGATGTCGCGGTTCGTCGCCGGCAACCTGTTCCTTCTCGCCTCGATCGCCTGCGCGGCGTCGAGCCAGATCCTGCTCAAGGGCGTTCTCGGCGAGACCGAAGCCGGCGGCCTGCGCAGTCTGTTCGCCGCGCTCCTCGCTCCCGAGCGGATCCTCCGCACCGCGATCGCCGCCGGGCTCGTCGGAGCGGGCTTCCTGGGCTGGCTCCAGGCGCTCGCGCGACTCGACCTCAGCTACGCGTACCCGATCGCCTGCGCGTCCGTGCTCGTCGTCGCCGTGCTGAGCTGGCTCGTGCTGGGCGAGCCGCTCTCGCCTCGGGCCTGGCTCGGCACGGTCCTGGTCCTGACCGGTATCGCGCTTCTCGCGCCAGGGCGTGCATGACCGGTGCGGTCCCCGAGCGCCTGCGTGCCCTGGCCCTGCGCTGTCCGGCCTGCCGGTCCCACGATCTCGCATGCTCCGCGCACGCGATCGAGTGCGCGTCCTGCGGCACGCGCTACGATCGGCGGGGGGACCAGCTCCGGTTCGTCGACTCGGCCGAGCGCGCGGGCGATCCGCTCGATCGACTCAAGCGCCCGCTCAAGCGGTTCCGGCGCATCTACGCGGCGCTCGTGGCGCTCGTCAGCCCGCTGTACTTCGACGGGACGCGCCGCCGTTTCCTGGCGCGGCACGTGCGCGGCCGGCCGGGCCTGTTCCTCAACGTGGGCGCGGGGAACACGATCGTCGACCCGCGCGTGATCAACCTCGACGCCACGGCGTACGACGGCGTCGACGTCGTCTGCGACGCGGCGGACCTGCCGATCGCCGACGCCTCGGTCGACGTCGTCCTGAACGTCTCGGTGCTCGAGCATGTCCCGGACCCGGCCCGCGTGCTCGGGGAGATCCGGCGCGTTCTCCGGCCCGGGGGGCGCGTCTACACCGACGTGCCGTTCGTCGTCGGCTATCACGCCTCGCCCGGCGACTACACGCGCTGGACCCACGAGGGCGTTCTCGCCCTGCACCGCGAGTTCGTCACCGAGTCGCTCGTCCTGAACGGCGGGCCGACCTCGGCTCTGCTGTGGGTGCTCCAGGAGTGGATCGCCGTGACGCTGTCGTTCGGCAGCCGGAGACTCCACACCGCGGTGTATCTCGCCGCGATGCTGGCGACCTTTCCGCTGAAGTTTCTCGACGCCGGGCTCAAGCACTTGCCGCACGCGCGCCACATCAGCTCGTGCTTCATCTACGTCGGGCGGAAGCCGGCCCCGCCCGCATGACGGAACCCTCGGCTCGCGGGACCGAGACGCGCTTCGCCCTCGGCGTCGCTGCGCTGTTCGGCGCCTTGGCTCTCGCCGGCGTCCTGCGACACGAGATGTGGCGCGACGAGCTCGAGATCTGGCTGATCGCTCGCGACAGCGCGGGCCTCGGCGATCTCCTGGCGAACATGGCCACCGAGGGCCATCCGGCACTCTGGTACGTCGCCACCTGGCTCCTCGCGCAGCTGACACGCGCTCCGCTCGCCATGCAGCTCCTCAACGTGGCGATCGGCACGGCGGCCGCCGTGATCGTCGCGCGCGAGGCACCGCTCCCGCGCTGGGCCCGGGCCCTGTTCGTCCTCGGCTATTTTCCGCTCTACGAGTACACGGTGATCACGCGCAGCTACGCACTCGAGCTGCTGCTCCTGTCCGCCTTCTGCGCTCGGCTCTCGCGGCGTCGCGCGATCGACGGGGCCGGGACGCTGCTGCTCGTGCTCCTCGCTCACACGAACCTGTTCGGCACGATCTTCGCCGGCCTCATCGTCGCGCTCGCGATCCTCCTGCGCCTCGGCCGCTCCGCGGCGGTCGGTTTCCGGGCCTCCTGGACCGCCCTGGGCTTCGTGACCGTCGCGGCGGCCGTGGCGTTCGTCCATACGCTGATCCAGTCGCGCGCGATCGGGCCCGATCACGCCGGCGCGTACCGGCCGGGCTTCGACCTCCGCTGGGGCCTCGATTGCCTGGCAACGGTCGCACGCGGCTTCGTCCCGTTCACGGACCCGCGGACCTACACGGGCTGGAATTCGACCATCCTCGATCTGCTCCCGCCCGGGGTCGGGTCGTGGATCGGGGCAGCGGCCGGCCTGTTCCTCGTCGTCGCCTGCGTTCGGGCGCTCGGCGGCGTGCCGCACGTCCGGGTGGTGTTCCTCGTCGGCGCGGCGACGATGCTCGCGATCACGCTCTTCGTGTGGTTCGGGTTCGCGCGACACCACGGGCAGCACTTCGTGTGGTTCCTCGCGTGCGCGTGGATCGGCGCAGCGATCGGCCCCGAGCGCCCGGGGCCGCAGATCGCACGCGGAGGACGTGCGTGGCTCGCCGGGCTCCTGACGATCCACGCGGTCACCGCAGCCCACGCCTACCTACTCGACCTCGCGCTCCCCTTCTCGAACGCTCGCGCGGTGGCGGCCTATCTGGATACACCGGAGTTTCGCGAGCTTCCGGTCGTGGGAAGCGTCGACTACTCGGTCGAGCCGGTGGCCGGGTACCTGGATCGTCCGGTCTGGTATCCAGAGAGCGACCGCTTCGGGACGTTTCTCGATTGGAGCGACCGCCGGCGCCTCGTGTCGCCCGTCAAGGTGCTCGCCGATGCGACCGCGCTCTCCGAGCGCGAGGGACGCGATGTCGTGTTGATCCTCAGCTACAAGCTCTCGGCGACTCCGCAGGGGAGGAGCGCGCTCCGGCCGTGGAACGAGATGCCGCTCGGCGCGACGGCATCCCTCGGGGCCGGCGCGACGGTCCGCTCGTTCGCGCGATTCACCGGCGCGAACGTGGAGGACGAGAACTACCATCTGTACCGTGTCTCGGTCCCCGCGCGGGGTCCGCGTTGACATCGCGCCGGGCGACGAGGATAATGAGCGCGTCGAGCAGCGGAGACGGTAACTCCTTTCGGCTCCGCAAGATAGGCGATCGGTAGACTCGGGAGAAGCGCACCGACCGTGCAGCCCGTCGAGCTCTCGTTCGTCATCCCGGTGTTCAACGCCGCAACCACGATCGGGTCGGTCGTCGAGCGGATTCACGCCCTCTACCGGGATCTCGCGTTCGAGATCGTCGTGGTGGACGATGGCTCGGCCGACGACTCCGAGCGGGTCTGCCTCGCGCTCGCGAACCGGTTCCCCGATACGGTCGTGTTCCTGCACCTGGCACGCAACTTCGGCGAGCACGGAGCGGTCCTCGCCGGGCTGAACCACGCGCGCGGACGCTACGTCGCGATTCTCGACGACGACGGGCAGAACCCCCCTGAGGAGGTTCGGGCGCTCTACCGTGCGATCGTCGAGAGCGGGCGCGATGTCGTCTACGGGCGCTACCGCTTGAAGCGCCATGCCCCGTGGCGCAACATCGGCAGCCGCTTCCACGATTACGTCGCGAACGTGATGCTGAACAAGCCGCGCGAGCTTTACCTGTCGAGCTTCAAGATCCTCAACCGCTTCACGGTCGACGAGATCATCCGGTACAAGGGTGCGTTCCCGTACATCGATGGGCTGATCCTGCGCACGACGAGCAACCTCGGCCAGATCGACGTCGACCATCGCTCGGCGGACGGGCCGTCGACCTACACCCTGCGCAAGCTCGTGCGATTGTGGCTGAACATGTTCCTCAACTTCTCGATCACGCCGCTGCGCGTCTCGGCGCTGCTCGGCGTCGCGACGTCGGTCGTCAGTCTCTTCCTGCTCGTGGCGATCGTGGTGGACAAGCTGTACGTCAGCCCGGATCTACCCCACGGCCTCCCTACGGTCCTCGTCGTCGTGACCTTCTTCGCGGGGGTCCAGCTGGTGATCCTCGGCACGATCGGCGAGTATCTCGGCCGGCTGTTCCTCGACCACTCGAGCGCTCCGCAGTTCGTCGTGCGCTACGTGCGCCGCGGCGGGGAGGCCCGGTGACCGACTTCTGGAACGGCAAGCGCGTGCTCGTCACCGGCGGCGCGGGGTTCATCGGGAGCAACCTGGCGATCCGCCTCGTCGACCTCGGCGCCCGCGTGCAGCTCGTCGATTCCATGCTTCCGGCGTACGGTGCCGATCTCGCGAACATCGAGCCCGTGCGCGAGCGACTGCGCGTCAACTTCTCCGACGTGCGGGATCGGCACAGCCTGCGCTGGATCGTCCGCGGAGAGGACGTGATCTTCAGCCTCGCCGGCCAGGTCAGCCACCTCGACAGCATGGAGGATCCGGAGACCGACCTCGAGATCAACTGCCGCAGCCAACTTTCGCTCCTCGAGTGCTGCCGGGCCGTCAATCCGCGGGCACGGATCGTGTTCGCGAGCACGCGGCAGATCTACGGCCGGCCGGAGTACCTGCCGGTCGACGAGCGCCATCCGCTCCGTCCGGTCGACGTCAACGGCATCAACAAGCTCGCCGCCGAGATGTATTACACGCTGTACCACGACGTTCACGGCCTGGCGACGGTGAGCCTGCGGCTGACGAACACCTACGGGCCGCGGATGGACCTGCGGAGCGACCGCAAGGGGTTCGTGGGCGTGTTCCTGCGCAAGGCGCTCGCCGGCGAGACGATCCGCCTGTTCGGCTCGGGGGAGCAGCGGCGGGACTTCAACTACGTCGACGATGTGGTCGACGCTCTCCTGCTCGCGGGCGCGAGCGACGGCGTGGGCGGCCAGGTGTTCAATCTCGGCCATCCGCGGTCGTACAGCCTGGTCGACTTCGTCGACGCGCTCGCCGTGCACCTCGCCTTCGACCGGGAGCGCGTCCCGTTCCCCCCGGATCTCGCGGCGATCGACATCGGAGACTACTACGGGGACTTCGGCGCCTTCTCGCGGACCACCGGGTGGTTGCCGCGGGTCGATCTGGCGGAGGGCCTCGAGCGCACGATCCGCTGGTTCCGCGACCCCGCGCGGGGCGCCGGACGCGGATGATCCCGTTCTTCGACTACCGGCCGGAACTCGGCGAGATCGCGGGCGAGATCGACGCCGCGATCGCGCGCGTGCTGGCGTCGGGGCGACTGATCCTGGGCCCCGAGGT
>Ga0247727_10019675_pt1 | contig 10435 bp, 3 predicted proteins | sample WisWelCaveWW1625_FD_202498 | JGI IMG/M metagenome (GOLD analysis project Ga0247727, IMG submission 202498) | Biofilm microbial communities from Wishing Well Cave, Virginia, United States - WW16-25 | ecosystem: Environmental > Aquatic > Deep subsurface > Groundwater > Cave microbial mat | place... | reverse complement strand
GGAAGCAACGTAATAACTCAGGCTTTGGATCGTGGCGCTTTGAGACAAAGTCACTTGTTGCGCGGCGAGGCGGTTACCGTTGCCAGAGTAGGTGGTGGCAAGTACGCTGGTCTCACCGATGGTGATGACGCCGCCCGATGTGGTCGCCGTCGCGGTCGGCGTAAGTGTGGGACTCGAAACACTCGTCGCAGTCCGCGTAGCGGTTGGCGTAAACGTCAATGTCGGAAGCAGGGTCCCTGTCGGCGTTATGGTATTTGTGTTCGTAACGATAGGCGTAAAGGTGGGAGTCGCTGGCGAATTATCCTGACTCTCAAATGCGCCAATATCACAAGCCGCGCCTTGCGGACGCGTCACTCCGCGCTGGTCCGTTGCGGCACAGGCAAAGTTGACTCCGCCTGTATTCAATGCAGAACTGCCTGACCCAATTGCCCTGGTCTGTGTAAAACCACCGTTGTTAGCGAGCGCGCTCAAATTCGGATTTGCATTGATAACATTCGTACAGGTTCCGAGCGCCGGGCACCCGCCTTCAATCACAGTATCCACCAGAGTGGAGCCACTGCCATTATCGTTTACAATTTCCTCTGAACCGTTATCCCACAAGATTGCATTTCGAATCATAGGATTGCTGGGTATCGTGTCGTAGGCATAGATGTTACGCATGGCGCCTCCCGTCCCAGCCGGGGCTGTGTTGCCGCTAAATGTGACATTGTTCATCACCGGATTGCTTCCTTCATTCAGGATCGCGCCCCCGCGGACAAAGGCGCTATTCCCACTGAAGGTCACATTCGTCAAAATAGCATGGCTTTGAAAGTTGAACAATCCGCCGCCGCCGCCCTGCAAAGCCTGATTATTGTTAAAGGTAACATTTGTCAGGGACGGGGTCACGGTATATTGAGTAGTATCGAGGTTGCTGTTGTGCATCCCAGCGCCTGGGCTGGCTGATTGTTGTGTCTGATTATTGTTGAAGATTACATTCAACAAGACAGGGCTTCCATTGGCATTATAGATGCCGCCCCCGTAGTGGGCGCTGACGTTGCTTTCGAAAGTAACATTGGTCAGAGTCGGGTTTCCCGACCGGGTATACATACCGCCCCCATACAACCCCGTCACAACATTATTATTAAATGTCACGTTTGTCAACGAAATATTGCTGGTATCAATATAGATTCCTCCGCCATGGGTGGCGCCTGTATTATTGCTAATGACAGCATCGGTCAACGTTAAATCTGACGTATTGGCATATAAGCCGCCGCCATTCCCGCCGAGGTTATTTGTAATCGTAAGATTTGCCAGCCTTAGATTATTGTTTGTAGACACGACATATAACCCTCCCCCAAAATTTCCCGGTCCATTGGCATTTCCATTCCGAACAGTAAAGCCGTCCAATCGGGTCAGGGAGGTAATGCCGTTCGCCGTCACCACATGGTAGGCATTGTCAGAGGTTACGCCGACCGTGCCAATATCGCCGCTCAGGATGGTGACATTGGCGGTTGGATTGCGCTGGCTGAGCAGGGACTCTGTCCCATTAAAGCCGCCATAGACCGACACACCGTTGGTGAGTTGAAACGTACTGTCACGATTGTTATTGATTTGGCCCGCACCTTCGTCAGGGTAGTAGGCGCCAGCCGCCACCCAGACCTGGTCCGGGCTGGAGTCGATCGCCAGCGCGTCCTGTAATTTCGTAAAGGCAGTTGCCCACGAACAGCCATTAGCGCCGCTTCCCAAGGGACTCACATAAATAATGTGGGAGGGAGCGCACGCGGCATAGGCAGGCGTTACCCCATACATCCCGGCGATCAAAATTAATATTAGAACAATCCGAACGCTAATAAATCTATTGTTGAGCATGCAACTTCTCTCCTCAAAACTTCTTCTTATCTTTGTGTATTCAATAATTCGCTCTGTTAATTAGAACAAAGCCGAGTATAGTGCCAGCACAATAAAAGACAAGACTCGATGGTCACCATTTTGTTACAAGGGCAAGCATTCAACAGAAGGATTGATGTAAAAGCCTCTCAAACGGTCTTGGTTTGAGACGCTTTTCGCTTGCTATGGGTCTGCCAACTCGATTACGGGGTAACGGTCAGGGAGAATGAGGATGACCAGTAGGAGGGGCCATTGACGCCGTTGATGCGGACACGCCAGTAGAGGGTGGTGTTGGCAGGCAGGTTTGCAATGGGGGTGTAGGTGGATAAGGGAGTGGTGGCGTTGACCAGGTTCGAGCTGAAGGTGGGACTGGTGGAAACCTGGATGGTATAGCCCGTGATCGCTCCCGGTCCAGTGGCATCCATCCAATCGAAGGTGGGAGTGAGGTCTCCTGCCACGGTGGATGCATCTGTTGGAGTGAGCAGGGTCGGGGCAGTCACCATCGTGCGGAAGTATTTCACCGCAGACCAATTGGAGACTTCATTGTCGGTATTGACGGCTCGCACTCGCCAGTAGAATTTTGTGTTGTGCGGGAGGGGCGCGATGGTCTGGAACTGCACGATGAGACGATCGGTGACAGACGTGTCATCGAGTACTGGGGAGGAGAAGTCCGCATTGTCATCCACCTGGAGTTGGTAGCGCTGGAAGGTGGTGCCAACAGGCAGGGTAACAACGCTCCACTTGAAGAGCGGGAGGTAGTTGGTAATCAGCGCGTTGGATGCGGGCAGGCTCAAGGCAGGCGTGGTGGGCGAGTTGGCGCTGTTGAAGGAACGGACTTCCGACCAGGCGCTGGGTCCATTCGCTCCCTTGCTTTGCACGCGCCAGAACAACGGCAGGTTCTTGGGCAGGTCTGCCGTTGGGGTGTATTCAGAGTTCAGTGGATTGCCCGTATGCACGATCATCGTGAAGGTGTTGTTCTTCGAGATCTGAATGGTGTAGCCGGTCAGCCCGGTTTCGACAACCGGATCCCAGTCGAAGAGCGGGCGGAGCGTCAGGGCATCGAAGCCATTGTTCGGCGAACCAAGTGTCGGCGGAGTGAGAGCCGTGCGGAAGTATTTCACCGCAGACCAATTGCTCACTTCGTTGTCGGTGTTGACGGCGCGCACCCGCCAGTAGAACTTGGTGTTGTGCGGCAGAGGCGCGATCGTTTGGAACTGGACGATGAGACGATCTGTGATGGAGGTGTCATCGAGAACGGGGGAGGAGAAGTCGGCGTTGTCATCCACCTGGAGCTGGTAGTGTTGGAAGGTTGTGGGAACAGGCACAGTGACGGCGCTCCACTTGAAGAGTGGGAGGTAGTTGGTGTTGAGGGCGTTCGACGCAGGCAGGCTCAAGACTGGTGTGGTCGGTGAGTTGGCGCTGAGAAAGGAACGATCCGCGGCTGTGGCAGGTGACCAGGCGGAGGGTCCGTTGGCACCCTTGGTCTGGACACGCCAGAAGAGGGTGATGCCCTTTGGCAGATCGGCGGTAGGCGTGTACTCGGTAGCCGATGAGGTTGTATTGCCGGTGTGCACGATCATTGTGAAGATGTCGTTCTTCGAGATCTGAATGGTGTAACCCGTAACGCCAGTTTCAACCACAGGATCCCAATCGAAGGGCGGACGCAATGTCAGCGCGTGGAATTCATCCGCAGGTGCAACCAGTGTCGGCGGGGTCAGCGCCGTGCGGAAGTAACGCGAGACCGACCAGGCACCTGGGGAGCCGATCCCGTTGACGCCGCGCACTTTCCAATGGTATGTTGTGTTGGATGCAAGGTCAGAGGGAACTGTGAAGTTCGAGGCTGGCACACTGGTCTCGTTGTATACCATTGATGTGAATACCATGTCGGTGGCGATTTGCAGTTCGTAGTGATCTACCAATGTGGCGTCGTTCCAATCCAGGAGCGGAGTGTAATGGGTGAGCAGAGCGTTGCTGGTGGGGGTCTTCAGCGTCGGTGTCGAAGGCGTCCCCGTGCAGGTGTAGATCTTCACGTCATCGAGGAACCAGCCGTAATACGATACAAATTGGTCGGTGGCGAAGCGCCAGCGGAATTGCGCGTTCTGCCCGGCGAGCGATGCCAGATTGTAGCGAGTAGACACGTACCCATGGCTGTCGCCTGCAAAGGCGGAGCGACCTTTGAGTGCATTGCTGCTGTTGGGGCTGTAGATGGTCTTTGTGTAGTTTTGCCCGGCAGAGAACAGCGGCTTGGCGTCTATCCAGGTCGCTCCACCGTTCGTCGTGTATTCCAACACACCGCCATCCCAATAGGTTGAGCCATAGTATTCAAACGCAAAGGCGTGTTTGAAGTGCAGGAAGGCGCCAGCAGGCAGGGGCATGGAAATCGTCGCGGTTGCCATACTGTCGCTGCTGGTGGCATCATCATCACCAAACAGCATGTGCGTGGCGCTGGAGGCGTAGAAGTCTTCGAGAGTCCAGTACGAACTCAATGCCCAGTTTCCCGTTCCGCTTTCCAAGTCGTCTTGGAAATGTGTGAGGATGGGAGATGTGACCATGCCTGTTGGGCAAAAGGGCGCATCCGGGTTGAAGTTGGCTGTGGGTTGTGAGTTCATCTGGACGGCGTCCAGCGCGTCTTTCACTTCGAGGCAGTCTGCCGCGGTGATGCCGAACTGACCGATGAGATTTGCGCAAGCTTGCTGGAGGGCATAGTACAAGTCTGAATAATCTGAACCAGAGGAGAGCAGGTTGGTTTGCACTTCGTAGTAGATTGCGCCGGTCTTTTCCCAGCCGAGGGCTGTTACGGTTTTACTGTTGAACGTGCCTCCGTCCACTAGGAGAAAGACAGCCTTGTTGTTGACACCGCTGTTGGAGTGCACGCCGCCGTTATCCCAGAAGTCGTCGTAGTACACTTTCTTGTTGTACAGCGAGCTGGTCATTTTGTCCGGGTCACCGTATAGAGGCGGGTTGCTCATGGAGCGGAAAGGTCCGACGCCGGTGACATCTTCGCTCACTGCCCATTTGACACTCGGGTCATCATTGCCTAGTCCGTTGGTTTGGTCGTAGTATTCGCCCCATAGGTCTGAGAACGATTCGTTGATCGCTCCCGATTGGTAGTAGTACAGCAGACCGGATTCGTATTGGGTGACCCCGTGCGTCAATTCGTGTGCCACTACATCGTCGGCGAGGGCAAAGGTGCTTCCAAATACCATTTGTCCGCCTGACCAGAAAGCATTGTAGTAGGGACAGAATGAAGACGAACAGTAATCCACTGTCGAGATGATTGGCATGTTGTTCTGGTCTATGCCATTGCGACCATGTTGATTTGCATACAGGTCATACGTCCCCAAGGCGTATTGATGTGCCTTGTCTGCGCGCAAGTTTGTTCCTTCTGTGCAGGTTGGGTCAGTTTGGTCACAGAGCAAATTCCCGGGTAGAACATTCGCGTTGTTGGCTGTGTAGGTGCGTACAACGGTTGAGATAGTTTGTACCGTAGAGCCTTCGTATGCGCCGATGTCGCAGACCGCGCCTTGTGGGCGGGCTACCCCGCGTTGGTCGGTGGAGGCGCAAGTGGCAAGGTCGCCTGCATCAATGGCCGGACTGCCCGTGAGCAAGGCGTGGGTCAAGGTCGAACCGCCGTTATCTGCCAGATTGCCTAACATGGCATTGAGCGGAGAGCCGATGGCGCCGATTTGATCGCCAGTTGCAGGCGTAATATCGCATCCTTCAACAAATCCAATCAGGTTGTACCCAGCAGATATGATCTGACCGCGACAATCTGGCGCGGATTCTGAGCCGTTGCCTGCAATGACGGCGTTCTTGATCGTTACAGGCTTGTTAAAGTAATTGGATAGACCTCCGCCAATCGCTAATGCTCCCGGGTCAGCGACGAAGTTTTGGGTGATGGTGCTGTTGTTGATAGTAACAGTACCATCGTACACGTAGATGCCGCCGCCGCTGGATTTGGCTGTGTTGTTGCTGATCGTGACGTTCTCCAGGTTCAACTGCCCGCTCTGTTGGTAGATGCCTGCACCATCGTTGAATGTCCGATTGTTTGCGATGGCAACATTTTTCAAAGTAAGGTTGCCTTGATTGTAAATTCCTGCACCCTGGCTGGCATAACCATTTCGAACGGTAATATCATATATGTTTGCATCGACTCCAAGGTTTATTTTGAACACGCCTCTCAAGAGTTGGCCATCAATTATTGTGTTTCCACTCTGGGAGGTAAAGGTGTTATTCCAGTTCCCGGAGAAAGTTAAATCCTTGGTAATGTTGAGCATCAGGTTTTGAACATTCTCGCTATATATGCCGTCTGCAATATAAATTGCTTCACCTGCTGACGCTTTGTTAACAGCCGCATTTATTGTCAGGCAGGGTGAAGCGGGGGTGCTACAAGAGTTGGAGTCGTTACCGGCAGTAGTCACATATTTTCCCCCGCTGATATTCGTCAAAGTGAATGAAATAGAGCCAGGGACTCCGGATGTAGACGCAAGCACATTATAGCTACCAGCTTGGTCGTTTGCACGAATGATGGAGGAACTTGCAATACCCTCGTTATTTGTAATGGCGGATGTTTCATTCGTTCCAGTCTTCGGGAAAACTGCACTTGCACCACTTACTGGGGCGGTAAAGAAGACACTCGCACCTTCAACCGGGGTTCCTGGTATATCGAGAGCAACAACATAGAGCGATTCTGGGAAGGGGACGTCGTATGGAATTGACTGTCCGCTTCCTGATAAGATATGAAGGCTGTTCACGGGTCCTGGTAATGTGAATTCGTAAGCGCCAATATCGCAACTTGCGTCGCCCAATCGGTCAACCCCACGCTGATCAGTTGCAAGACATGTATTTACATTGCCTGTGCCTATTGCAGGGCTTCCTGCAAGAAGAGGGTAGTATGAGGGAAACCCAATCAAATGGGACCCGAGGATTGGATTAACACCAAACAAATCTCCGCTAGTGGGAGTTATTGAGCAGTTACCATGTACAATGCCAACAATATTATTACCGTTAGATGTAATGGCGCCGCTACAATCCGGATTGGAAGGAGGAATATTCGCCGGAAAGAAAGCAGCAGTATTTTTCGCTACAATACTATTTAGCAGGGTTATGCTACTTCCATGGTTGGCTACAATTCCACCACCCCAGGTGTCGGCGGCAGTGTTGTATGCAATTGTCGAGTTCCGAACAATAGCTGATCCATATGTGAATAGCCCGCCACCAGGCGAGCTCGATGTATTTTCGCCAATTGTGCTGTTGTGGAGGTATAAATTCCCGCCAAAGTTTACTACAATTCCTCCCCCAAGATTGCTCGCATGATTTCCAACAATACTACTATTCTCAATAATTAGGCTTCCGCTGTAATAAATCCCCCCGCCATTCGTTGCCAAATTGTTTTGGATAATACTGTTTGTGATGGTAAGAGGCACACTTCCACCACTATAAACGCCGCCACCATCAAGCCTATTACCGTTTGTAATTATGAAGCGGTCCAAACTCCCGGCTGCAGTTACAGATACTCCGCGGTTATTATTCAAGCCATCAATTGTGGCGTGCCCAATCTGAGCAACAAAGCCGGCATCCCAACCGCCAGAGAGCGCAAGATTCTTGTTTAACAGCACGACATCAAGTCCAGACCCAAGCCTTGTATACGTTCCAACGGCTACTTGGATTGTATCGCCGCCATTCGCCGCCTTATCAATTGCTCCCTGAATCGTCGCACACGGACTGGCTGGAGCCAAGCACGAATTGGCATCATTTCCCGTGGTTGCTACATACCAAGTGTTGCCCGATTGAGCAGGCATGCGCTCAATTGTAGATAGTTGTGAAGGATCTGTGGATGTAGCGAAGGTGTTGTATACAGACTCAGTCTCGTGATGAGTAGCGTGCCACGCGGTATCGACTTGATTGAAGTGCAAGGAAATATTGCCAGTCTCGGCGTTGACCAACACTAACTCACGCACGGGTTGAGATTGATCGGTTGGGGTGAGTTCCATGTGCCAGACCAACTCGGCTGGGCGAATGCTCGGCTGGATCAGGCTTTCGTCGAAGATGGAGAGAATGACATCGGAATTGGTGTAGTCGTCGGCGGCGCCTTCATACCACTTGACCATGCCCTGCTTGGCAATGGCGATGGCGGTCTCGGAAGAAAGGGATGGGTTCGTGTCGAGAGAGAGTCCCTGCGCCACTTCGCCGTTCATGGAATGCAACGCGCCCTTGTCGCTGGCGTTGACGATCAACTCACCCGCAATGACGGGGATTCCGTTGTAGACCTGTTGATAGCGTGTTACGACGCGATCTGGGCTTGGCAGGGATTCCTTGGAGAGTTGGAGTTCTTCTTCGGGGCGTGTCAAGCCGAATTCGGGGGCGAAGCGGTTAACGAGTACTTCACTGCGTTCCTGTGAGTCCATGTTCGCAGACATGGCTCCTGAGATGGTGATGGGTTCATTTCCCAAACCGGTGATGTGGCTGACTTTGCCGGTCTCGGCGTTGTAGTCGCGCTGAATGCCATCCCCTTTTTGCGCAGAGGCAGGAGGGACATGAAGCGCAGAGAGCAGAATTGCTGCCATGCCAAGAATTGTGACGGTTGCTCGTGTAAATTTATGTGTCGTTTTCATGAAAAGTTTCTCCAAAAATCAATTTTCCCCATATCCGCAGTGGGGTGCGTTCCAGAGCATATCAAATTTGTTTATACTAGTCAATTATTAAAAAGTTACACTCTCAGACAAACACAACACACTACTCAAATCGTAGAAAGAGAAAGTCCGCTCTCTGTTGGAGCGGACTTTCTCCCTACGGCTTCTCCAACCCATGTTCAGTCAAAAACTTTTCGTCTTCCAAAATATCCCTCGTCGCCCCATCCGCCACGATCAACCCCTCATCCATCACAATCGTGCGCGGGAATAATTCATCCACCAGTTTCATGTCGTGTGTGGAGACCAGCATCGTTATTGGTAATTCACGCAAGAGATTGATCAACGTCCTTCGCGCGCGCGGGTCGAGACCGGCGGAGGGTTCATCCAAAATCAGGATGCTTGGGTTCATCGAAAGCACAGTGGCAATGGCGATGCGTTTTTTCTCGCCCACGCTCAAATGATGCGAGAGACGGTCGCGGTACGAAGACATACGCACAGCTTCGAGCGCAGAGTCGACGCGGGTGAACACTTCCGCTTCGGGCAGACCCATGTGGAGCGGACCAAACGCCACGTCCTCGAACACGGTCGGCGAGAAGAGTTGGTCGTCCGGGTTTTGGAACACGAGTCCGACCATTGCGCGGATGACAGGCAAATTGTCACGCGAGAGGCGCATGTTCCCAATCTCGATCTCGCCGCGTCCCTCCAAAATCCCGTTGAGTTGCAACATCAACGTGGACTTCCCCGCGCCGTTGGGTCCGACCAGCGCGACTTTATCTCCCTCGCATAAATTAAACGAAACGCCGCGCAAGGCAACATGCCCATCGGGGTAGGAAAATTGCAAACCGTTTACTTTTACAATGTCGCCTTCACATTCGATGTTCATCATTAAAGTCTCCCTGCAATCTGCATGAGGATAAGGCTTGCGAACGAGAGCAAACCGGCGAACCAGTCCGCGTCATGAAAATGATGAGCATGGATCGTCATCAACTCCCCTTTGTATCCGCGCGATAACATCGCGTTGTAGACGCGGTCACTGCGCTCATAACTTCGCAAAAATAATTGACCCGCCATGTGACCTGCGATGCGCGCGCGCCAAGCCACGCTTCCTCCCCCGCCCCTGCCTGCTACGGTTGCCGAACGCGCCTGCCGCGCCCTCATCAACCGCGTCACTTCATCCGCCAGCACAAACAGGTAACGATAGAGAAACGAAATGATGATCGTGATGATGGCAGGCACGCGCAAATGTCTGAGCGCGTGTACGATTTTTGGAAACTCCGTCACCGCAACCAGCAGGATCGCCAACTGCACCGATAGCCACGAGCGAATGACGATGCTCACAAAACGCAGCAACCCCGCGTCGGTGATTGTGAAATCCCACATCAAGAATTGAAAAGACGAGACAGGTTCACCCGGGATCGAAAATAAAACTGTAATTGCGGCAAGCGCGAACGGGAATGCGATGAACGAGCGGCGAAGCGTGAATCCAATGCCCAACCCGGAAATAGCATTTGCGATCAAAACAAAAACCCACGCGAGCGCGAACGCCAGCCACGCGCCATCGGGCAACAGCGCGTTGGAGAGGATGAACGCGATAGTCACCAGCACTTTGACGCGCGGGTCAAGGCTGTGGATGGGGCTGTGCCCGTGGTGGTAACGGTCGAAGGCGTCTGAATGCATGAGGCAAATTTCGATTTACGATTTACGATTTTGGATTTTCAAAGGGTGGTCGAGTAGCCCGAATGATTCTGGAGGGCGTATCGAGACCCGATTTTGGATCTACGATTTTGCAGGAGTGTGACGCACCCGCGTGTTAGAGAGCGTTTCTTAAGTCAATTTGTAGCTAATTTCAACATGCGTCGAATGCTGGCGATATAAACAACCGACTCGCTGGATGAAGCGGTGTGTTCAAAATCGCGAGATAAACGACGATAGCGACC
>Ga0247727_10019674_pt1 | contig 10435 bp, 8 predicted proteins | sample WisWelCaveWW1625_FD_202498 | JGI IMG/M metagenome (GOLD analysis project Ga0247727, IMG submission 202498) | Biofilm microbial communities from Wishing Well Cave, Virginia, United States - WW16-25 | ecosystem: Environmental > Aquatic > Deep subsurface > Groundwater > Cave microbial mat | place... | reverse complement strand
CATGTACTTCAGCACCAGATTGATCGGGTCTTTCAGGTCACTGCCCTTGGGGAAGACGAAGCCCAGCTCCTCGCTGGTCAGCAGGTCGCCCGTGATCTTGAGCTTATCCGGGTTGGCGCCGATGTAGCCCTGCCCGGCGACGTTGTCCATCACCGTGGCGTCCACGTCGCCGTTGATCAGCGCCTGCACGATCAGGCCGTACTGGTCGAAGGCGACAATGTTTGCCTCGCCGAACAATTCAACGGCCAGGTCATAGTTGGTGGTGCCGGGTTGCGAGCCGACCTTGAAGTCCGCGACTGTCTTCAACGACTCCGCATCCGTGAAGCGGCTCTCGTCCGCGCGCACCAGGAGCTGTTGGGACAGCTTGATGTACGGATCGGAGAAATCCACGCTCTTGGCGCGTTCTTCGGTGATGGTGATGCCGTCGGCGGCGATGTCGAACTCCGCCTGCCCGGTGCCGCCCATCACGGCCACGATGGCGTCCCAGGCGGTCTGCGCGAAGGTGGGCTTGCAGTTCAGGCGCTGGCAGGCGTCCTCGAACAGATCGTAGTCGTAGCCGACGGCCTTGCCGGTCTCCGCGTCAATAAAGTTGAACGGATTGTAGGCGTTTTCCACCGCGATGATGATTTCACGCCCGCCCAGATCGGGCAGGCCCTTGGGGGCCTCGGTCGGCTTGGGGGCTTCGGTTGGCTTGGGGGCCAGTGTAGGCTGGGGGGGTGAGGTGGGCGCCTCGGTGGGGGTGGCGGCGGGCTGGCAGGCCGCCAGCACCAGCGCCACGATGGCGAGCAAACTCGTAAAGCGTAGTATCTTCATTTTTCTGCTCCTCGGTTGGATTTGAGCTTGGGTCTCGCGGGGCGAGCCATGCTCACGGCGTGCCGCGTATTCTAAGTCACCCGGCGCAGATTGGCAACGAGGGGTTTTCTGGTGATTATTCACAAGTGCTCCAGGCCCGCGTCCTCGCGGGCGGTCCGCGGGGACGCGGACGGGGAGCGGCAGAGATGTGAATAATCACCAAGGGGTTTTGGGCAGGAGGTTTGAGAGAAGGGGAGGAGGAGTCAACGGATTGAGCGGATGACACGAATTGGTAAATCAAATCCGATCAATCCGTGTCATCCGTTGACCAGTCTTAGACCAGCCGCTTCAATCGATTCGCCGCGACCCGCATCTCCATGAACAACAGGCCGAGCGGCGCTTTGTTCTTCGCCATCACCGTCAGCACCGCCTGCTTGCCCACGGCCATCAGGATGATGTGGCCCTCGTCCCCTTTGATGTAGACTTTATCCAACCGTCCGCTCTGCATGGCGTTGGTGATGCGCTCCCCCAGCAGGAGCATCACGGCGGCCATGGCCGAGACGCGCTCTTCCTCGATGGTCGGCGGCATAATGGCCTGCACCGTCAGGCCGCTGACCTTCACCACGGCGGTGGCTTTGATATACGGGGATGACTCCAGCAGGTCGTGCAAGACACGTTTGATCGCGTTCGGCGCGTTGGCGCGCGGGCGCGCATTCGCAGGTTCGGCGGTCGCTACCATGACAGACTCCTTCTGGACTTACGCACTCCTGTCCGAAACCTGACCGGTCGGCGCATCAAAGCCTATGCTTGTCCATGCGTTCGTGCGCCGACCTGTCAGGTTTATGCGCGCGACTCACAGATTTGCGTAGGTCCAGTCCTTTACTTCTGCATACCAGTGCGGCTCTCCTCATCGCAGTCCATCCCCCAACACGTCCATCAACCGAGTGGTGTGGTCAATCACCAGGTCGGCCCCCGCGGCTTCCAGTTCGCGGCGCGAGCCGAAGCCGCACAGCACTCCGATCGTTTGCGCGCCCGCCCGCCTCCCGCACCGCACGTCCACCGCCGTGTCGCCGATCATCAGAAAAGCCGATGGCGGCAAGCCCCACTGTTCGGCGCAGAGGCGGATCGGGTCTGGATACGGCTTGGCGTGTTTAGCGGCCTGGGCGTGCGCGATCAGGTGGAAATACGATCCCAGTCCAAACTGCTCGACGAACGAGCGCGTGCTTCGTTCTGACCGCGCGGTGACCAGGGCCAGAGGATAACGCTGGCCGAGGCGGGCCAGCACGGCCTCCACCCCGGCCATCAGCACCCAGTGCCCGCGGGCGTCCTTGCCCAGGCGATCCGCAAACCAATTGGACAGCTTAACCAACTCATCGTCAATCCCTAAAATATCGGGGAAGCCCATCAGGGTATTTAGGGGCGAGATGGCCGTGGTCAAACCCCAGCGCAAAAAAGGCTTGGGATCGCGGTTGGGGAACAGCGCGCCCAGCGGACCGATCAGCCTCTGCGCGCGGCGGAGGTAATCGTCATCGGTGTCGGCCAGCGTGCCATCCAGATCAAAGCAGAGGGCGCGGACGCGGGTGGGATCAAAGGACATACGAAGTCAGAAGGATGAAGGCGGAAGGATGAACTGAACCCTTCATCCTTCCGCCTTCATCCTTCTGTCTTTATTTTAGGTCTGGATATTCCGCCCGCACTTTATCAAGCATGGTTTGATCCGGCGCGGCGAGCCAGAGGGTGTGCGCGCCGTTGAAATACAGGCAGTGGCGCTCGGCGCTCTCCCAGCAGACGTGATCGCCGGCGGTGTCGGCGGCGCCAAACCGTTTATCGGCGTAGCGCTGAAAGGCGCGGGTGAACTCATCCGCGTCCTGGGTCGTATCCCACTGCCAGTGCAGGGCCAGCACGGTTTGCTTTTGCGCCTCGTGGTAGAACGCCACGTAGCTATCGCCGCCCCAGCCGGCCGCGGCGTTGCCCGCCGCGCTCTGCGAGAGCCGCGCGCCGGGGTCCACGCCGTAGGCCAGGATCAGATACGTGTACCACTCGCCCACCACGCTGGAGTCGATCTCGCGCCAGCCCGCGCCGAGCGTGTCCGTGAGCGCGGGGCGCGGCACCTGAATGGGGTTGTCGCCGGACTCGTACCGCTCCGGGTGCATGATCTGCTCGCTGGAGAGCGGCGGATCGCGCCAGACCTCATCCACGCGCGCCCAGCCGCCTTCAGCATAGTAGCGGCGCACGAAGTCTAACCCGTGCGAATACGGAAAGAAGAAATCCCGCAGTAGAAAATCAGGCGTTTCACGATACACGGAGGTGTCCAGTCCGTCGAGGGTTTGATCGTATTCGCGCCGTTCGGCGGACGTGAAGGTGGCCTGATACTGCTCGTCCAGCAGGGTCGAGTCGCCCTCCAGCAGGGCTTGCAGGGCCTCGGCTTTTTCGGGGTCGGTGTCGTAGCCCTCATCGCTGAAGCCCAGGGCGCGGAGGCCGTAGGTCTGATCTTGCAGGGCGTGGTTGTACTCGTGCGCGAAGGTGGTGCGCTCGTAGGCGTTCAACTGGCCCTCGTTGGAGACGACCACCAACTCATGGGTGTCTGGATCATAAAAGCCCGCCACACCTTCTGAGTATAGGCGCAGGTAGAGATCGTAGAGATCGAAGCTCGGATCGATCAGGCCGAGCAAAGCCAGCACGCGGACGTCATCCCGAACTTCCTCGGGAGTAGTGTCCTCCTCAAAGTCCCGGCGCGTGCGGTCCAGCACTTCGGCTTCGCTGAGGAACTTGCGCTCCACCGGCCCGTTCGGCTTTAGCCCGCGCTGTTCGATCACCCAGCGTTGGATGTCTTCCATTTCCGCCAAGGTGTCGGGGTTGGGGGTGGGAGCGGCCTGGGGCGTGGTGTGGGCGGGCGTGCTGTTGGCAGATGTGGCGGTGGCCGCCCGCGTCGCGCGGAGCGTCGCCGCTGGAGTCGGAGCCTCGGACACACTCCGGTACAACAGCATGCCGCCCGCCGCCATCAACCCAACGGCGAAGACGCACAGGCACAACGCGACGAGGCCGATGGTCAGGCCGATGAGGGTGCGACGCGAGAGCATAGTGGAGAGAAGCAGTATCGGCGTCAGCGGATGTGAAACTGATAAACGGATAGTGTGCGCCTGGCGAGGCCTATCCGCTTATCCGTTTTGTATCCGTTGACGCCAGATTCAAAACGAAAATCCTACGCGCCCGCCGGATGATAGAGTTGAACCAGGCCTTTGTTCAGGATCACGATCGGGGCTTTGGGCGCGGCGAACACGCTATCCGCCCGCAGGCTGACGATCTCGGCGTCCGTGGCGACGATCACACTGCCCACGCCGGTGTTGAACAAATGCCGCAGAGGCATATCGCCCATCAGCCTCACGGAGGCGCGGATCATATACGGCCCGGCGTACATCACCGCTTTCTCCGCGCGCGGCGCGAGTTGCACCGCCGCCGAGCGTTGCCCCGCTTCGTCCATCGGGATCACGGCGATCAACGCGGCTTTGGCTAACGTCACCTCCGCCGGGGTATCCGTCGCGATCAGCGCCTGCAAATTGAGCGGCGTGAGCCTGGCGGGGCTGAGGGTGAGCGTGCTTTGATTAGTCGCGTTGAGGAAGCCCGCCAGCGGCGTCTCCGCCGGCGGCAGATAACCCTCCGCGACGAAATCCGTGGTGAGCACTTGCAAGCGCCAACCCGTCGGCGGCGGCGCGGCAGAGGGCGAGGACGCGGGCTGGGTTGTGCCCTTGCCGGGCGCAGAGGGAGCTGGTTTGCGATTAAACATGGCGCATCTCCGACTACAAGAATCGAGGTGACTTCCAGCCCATTGTACTCGGAAAAGCCGGTACGGTATGGTCAACCCAAAGTCGGTGCGGTCATTCTAACCATCTCACGCACTCGCGCGGGACTCGGTATGATACGGTGCTTGCCTCGTTGACCTGGAAGGAATGGTGCATGATTCTTCGTCGCCTCTATCGCCTCGCCCATTCGGTTCTCACTGCGCTTTTGATCGTCGGGCTGACACTCAGCGTTACGCCCCTGCCGCCCGCGCAGGCCGTGAAGTTCACGGAGTTCAACGTCCCGACTCCCAATAGCGCGCCGCGCGGCATCACCCGAGGCCCGGACGGTAACATCTGGTTCACGGAGTCGCTGAGCAATAAAATTGGGCGGATCACACCGAACGGCGTCATCACCGAGTTCACCGTGGGCGGTGTAGCGATCACGTCGATCACGACCGGCCCGGATGGCTGGCTCTGGTACACGCGGGATAGCAGTGGTTATATCGGGCGGCTCAACCCGGCAACGGGCGCTTTCACCGAGACGTTTGTAGACGGGGGGCCAACCGTGATCGTGGCCGGCCCGGATGGCAACCTGTGGTTCACGAAGTTCAATGTTCACAAAATCGGGCGGTTCAACCCGACGACGGGCAATCTCACCGACTTCCCCATCCGCACCGGCCTTAATCCAAACGGGATCACGGTTGGCCCGGACGGCAACCTGTGGTTCGCGGCGCAAGGCTCAGGCCACGTTGGGAGTATCACGCTGGGAGGCATTGTCAGTTTATTCAAGCTATCCGGGGATAAAAAACCGAGGCAAACCACCGCCGGCCCGGATGGCAAGGTGTGGTTCACCTGGTACAACAGCGCCCTCAGCAGCGGGGTCGGGCAGATCACGCGGAGCGGTCAGATCACGACGTTCACGACGGGCGGTGACCCGTACGGGATCACGGCCGGCCCGGACGGCGTGGTCTGGTTCGCCAGGCTCTATGGCGGCACGGTCGGGCGCATCCACCCGCAGACGGGCGCGCTGGCCGAATACCCTACTCCGTCAGGCGGAGGGCCGTATTGGATCACCGGCACGCCCGATGGCAACTTGTGGTTCACCGAGGGCAACGGCAACAAGATCGGGCGTCTGGCGCTTCCCACCCTTTCGATGAGCGACGCCGTGACCGTGACAGAAGGCAATATCGGCGCAACCACGGCGGCGCTGACGGTGACGCTCTCCTTTGCCAGCGATTTCACCACCACCGTGGATTACACTGCCCTGGATGGCACGGCGACGATCACCGACAGTGATTTCCCCGCCGCCACCGGCGTGCTGACGATCCCGGCGGGCGTCACCACCCGGGTTATCACTGTCGCCGTCAATGGCGACCTGGCCTTTGAGCCGGACGAAACGTTCTTCATCCAGTTGAGCAACCCGGTGAGCGGTATGCTCTCGCCCGCGCAGGGCCGCGTGACGATCCTCGACGACGACGCGCACAAATTGTTCTTGCCGATTATCCGGCGGTAACGGTGAGAAAAAAGAGAAAGATAGAGAAAAAGAAAGAGACTCCAACCCGGGGTCTCTTTCTTTTTCTCTTTCTATTTTCTTAGTTCCCCAGAAACGCTTGCACCAGCGGCCCGAGGGCTTCACGGTTGGGGATGCTCACCTGCGCCCCGCCCGGCGTGACCCACGCGAGGATGTAGTCGGCGGTGATGGCGTACGCGCCGATCGCGGATCGGTCGATCTGCGGGCCGAGGCAGGCCAGGGCGGCGATCTCGTCGGCGGTCAGGTCGGTCTGCACCAGGCGGCCCAGCGTGCCGAGCAAAGCCGGGATTTGCGGGATCACGGACGGGCTGAGCAGTTTATCGCGGATGGCCAGCAGAACGAGTTGCTGGCGCTGAAGGCGCTGGTAATCGTCGTCCTGATGGCGGGTGCGGGCGTAGCGCAGGGCGGTCACGCCGTCCAGGCGCTGAAGGCCGGCCGGCACTTCAAAAACGAACGTGCCCGTGTCGTCCTCCGTTGGGAACTTGGGATCGTAGATCGCCTTGGGCACGTCCACCTCGATCCCGCCCAGCGCATCCACGAAGGCGACGAATGCCCCAAAGTTGACCATGACGTAGCGATGCACGCGAATGCCGAAGTTCAACTCTACGGTCTGTTTGAGTTCCGCCGGGCCGCCGCCAGGGATGCCGTACACTTCGCCGTACAGATATGCCGTGTTGATGCGGTCTTGCGTGATCCCAGCATTTTCCAGATTGGGGAGCGGCACGTACAAATCGCGCGGGATCGAAAGTATCGCCGCGGACTTGGACGGGAAGCGCACGTTCACGAGGCTGATGGCGTCGGTCCGGGTCGGCGTGCTGTAATCGCCGGAGCGGTCATCCACCCCCAGCAGGGCGATGGTGAACTGATCCGGCCCATCGCACACCGTGGCCGTGCCCGGCGCGGCGGTGGGGAGCGGGATGGGGGTGACAGTGGCGAAGACGCCGGCCTGCCCATCCGCGCCGGGCGCGGGGAGCGTGCCCCACACCACCGAGGACGCGGGCGCAGGTTTTTCAAACAGAGTCCGCAACCAACCGGGGCGGGCCAGGCTGACCCCGGCAAACACGAGGCCAATGGCGAGAAGTCCAAACAGCATGCCGAGCGCGATACTCAAAGTTGATTTGTTCATGGTCAATTTGCGGTTCATTATAGCGAGACGCGGGCAGGGGGTGTAAAGTTCCGCGCCCACTCCCCTCTCCTGAAGTGTGCCTTTCCACTTCGGGAGAGGGGCCGGGGGTGAGGGCCGCTCCTCTCAACCCACCTTCTCCGTGATATGATTTGACCGTCGCGGTAAACAAAGTGACAGAACCGCGATGCTGTTAGCCGAAGTACCTCGGCCCGCAGATTTGGCCGGGTTTTTTTATTTATGATCGCCGACAAGGTAACAAGGTAGTCATGCTGACTGAACGCACCGATCTCCGCAATATCGCCATCATCGCGCACGTTGACCACGGTAAAACGACGCTGGTGGATGGCCTCCTGCGCCAGGCGCACACCTTCCGGGACAACCAATCCGTGGTCGAGCGCGTGATGGACTCCAACGACCTGGAGCGCGAGCGCGGCATCACCATCTTCGCCAAGAACGCCGCCTTCACCTACAAGGGCGTCAAGGTCAACATCGTGGACACGCCCGGCCACGCCGACTTCGGCGGGGAGGTGGAGCGGGTGATGAACATGGTAGACGGCGTGCTCCTGCTGGTGGACGCCGCCGAAGGCCCCATGCCGCAGACGCGCTTCGTGCTGCGCAAGGCGCTGGAGATGAAGCACAAAGTCATCGTGGTCATCAACAAGGTGGACCGCAAGGACGCCAACCCGTCCGACACGCTCAACAAGACCTTCGACCTGTTTATTGAACTGAGGGCGAGCGACCAGCAAGCGGACTTTTCCGTGATTTACTGCAACGCGCTGACCCAGCAGGCCGGGTTGACCGAAACGCTCTCGCCGGATTACCAGCCGCTCTTCGAGGCTATCCTCCAGCACATTCCCGCGCCGGTCGTCGATCTGGACGCGCCGACGCAAATGCTCGTCACCACGCTCAGCTACGACGACTACAAAGGCCTGATCGCGGTGGGCCGCATCTTCAACGGCCGGCTCCGCAAGGGGCAGATGGCGGCGCGGATTGATGACGAGGGCCATGTCAACAACTCGCGGCTGACGTATCTGTTCGCCTTCCAGGGTCTGAGCAAAGCGGAGGTGGACGAAGCCAGCGCCGGCGACATCGTGGCGATTGCGGGCCTGGACGAGGCGCACATCGGCGAGACGATTGCTGACCCGGACAACCCCATCGCCCTGCCCGGCATCCGCGTGGAGCCGCCCACCGTGCGCATGACGTTCGGCGTGAACACCTCGCCGTTCGGCGGGCGCGAGGGCAAGTACGTCACCTCACGGCAAATCCGTGAGCGGCTGTACCGGGAACTGGAGCACAACGTCTCCCTGCGCGTGGAAGACACCGACCAGGCCGATCGGTTCCTGGTGAGCGGGCGCGGCGAACTGCACCTGGCGATCTTGATCGAGACGATGCGCCGCGAGGGCTACGAACTGGAAGTTTCCCGCCCGGAAGTGATCCTATTGAAGGGGGACGACGGTGAAACCTTAGAGCCGTTCGAGGAAGTACACGTCGAGGTGGCCGAGAGCCACATGGGCACGGTGATTGAAATGCTGGGCAAGCGGCGCGGGCAGATGACCAACATGATTCAGGGCGGCGACGGCTCGGTCTACCTGACCTACATCGTCCCAACGCGCGGCCTGCTCGGCTTCCGCTACAACTTCCTCACCGCTACGCAGGGCACGGGGCAGATGCACTCACTTTTCCACGACTACAAGCCTCACGCCGGGGCGATCACCCAGCGCGAGTTGGGCAGTGTGGTGGCCTGGGAGCCGGGCACCTCCACGGCCTACGCCATCCGCAACGCCGAGGAGCGCGCCATGTTGTTCATCGAGCCGGGCACGGAGGTATACACGGGCATGGTCGTCGGCCAGCATGTGCGCCCGGAGGACCTGCTTTATAACATCGCCAAGAAGAAGCAACTCACCAACGTGCGCGCCGCCCGTGCCGAAATACTGGTAAGCCTCACGCCGCCCCGCCGGATGAGCCTGGACGAGTGCATCGAGTACCTGGGCGACGACGAACTGCTCGAGGTCACGCCGCTGAGCCTGCGCCTCCGGAAGCGCATCTTGAACAACGAGGAGCGCTCCAAACAGCAGAGGCGCGCGGAGAAGGAATTGGAAGAGGCGTGAGTGTCTGGAGGATATATGCCGCTTTGGCCTTCATCAGCCGCAGTTGATCGCTCTCTTCCAGCAGGGCGTCGAGTTCAGTTTGTCTTCTCCAGCACCACGAAGTGCGACAACCCCAGCCGGTTGAACGGCGTGCCCTCCAGGCTTTGAAAGACGGCGCGGATTAAGCGGCCCAGCGCGCCGAAACGATATACGAGGTTGTCGTAGCCGCCGAAGATGCGCGTGTGGGTGATGATTCTCAGTGGCAGGCCGGTGAACAAACGGCGCAGGCCCTGAGCGGTGTACGCGCGAACGTGTGGCGCGAGTTTATTGCGGAGCCCATCGGGCAAGTAATTGACGAGCGGGATGTTGCCGAAGAGGTAGCGCCCGCGCCAGTAGAGGCCGTGTGTCTCCACCGGATACCAGCGGTTGGGGCAGAACAGCACGATGCGCCCGCCAGGGCGTAGCACCCGCGCCATCTCGGCCAGCGCGGCGCGGTCATCCCGCACGTGCTCGATCACTTCGTTGGACAGGATCACGTCAAAGGTCTCATCCGGATACGGCAAGTCCTCGCCCGCCGCGCACACGATCAGCGCCGGGTCCAGCCTCCGCCCCGCCGCCTCCGCGCGCTCAAACTCATACTCCAGGCCGAATACGGCGGGCGCGAATTGACGGAGCTTTGCCGAGTACACGCCCAGGCCGCACCCATTGTCCAGCATGCGCGCGGTGGCAAGCTGAGGCGCCGCCTCGCGGATCATCTTCAGCCGGCGATCCTGGCCCGCGCGCCACACGTACGACGGCTCACCGCGCAGGGCGGCCTTATCAGAAATGGGCGGAGTGTACATCGGCCCGCATTATACTGTTTTTGAACTCGGCGCTTATGGACAACACAGTAGGCGGCGCTTAGAATCAGTCGCATGTCATCACGTTTCTCTCGCCGCGCTTTTCTCAAGTGGAGCGCGCTCATGGGCGGGGCCGCCGCTCTGGCCGCCTGCGAAAGCGAACCGATGCCCGAAGCGCCTCTGCTCAACCTGCACAACTGGACGGACTACGTCAACCCGGAGACGCTGGACGGCTTCCGCAAAGAGACCGGCATCTTTGTGTACCAGACGATCTATGGGAG
>Ga0247727_10019673_pt1 | contig 10436 bp, 8 predicted proteins | sample WisWelCaveWW1625_FD_202498 | JGI IMG/M metagenome (GOLD analysis project Ga0247727, IMG submission 202498) | Biofilm microbial communities from Wishing Well Cave, Virginia, United States - WW16-25 | ecosystem: Environmental > Aquatic > Deep subsurface > Groundwater > Cave microbial mat | place... | reverse complement strand
GGAGCCAAAGCCGACAATCCCGGCGCGTGCTCGGCTCACGCCGCCGTGCGCGGCATCATTGGAGAGATCGCGAGCAGCACCGAAGAGATCACGCTGTTGGATATGGAAGCCTCTATCGAACACCTGAACCGCGGCACCATCCGTCACGTGGACGCCCTGCTCGTCGTGGTCGAACCCTACTATCGCGCTCTCGAAACCGCTGGGCGCACCGTGCCGCTGGCCAAAGGGCTGGGCATCGAGCGCATCTACGCCATCGCCAACAAACTGCGCAGCGCCGAAGACGAGAAGGCCGTGATGGATTATTGCCGCAATCACGACCTGGAGGTCATCGCGGCCATCCCGTTCGACGAAGCGGTCACGGTCGCGGATCGAATGGGACGCGCCGTGATTGATCACGCGCCCGACGCACCGCTGGTCGGCGAGATCGGAAAGATCGCAGACGCGCTGCGTGCGCGATTCGGCGTAACCGGATTTTCGGTCAAGAGCAAGGAACCGCTGGCCGGCGAAGCGCGCGGTCATTGCTGAAAGGAGTTCCCAATTGAAGTTCGAGATCGTCACGCCACGACAATTCCTGGAATATTGGGAGCGCATTTCGTGAACGTACTGATCGGCAGCGTCGGCTATAAAAATCTTCGCGACCTCTCTTTTGGCCCCTCGTTACTTGCCCGCTTGGCAGAGATGGACTGGCCAGAGGAAATCGAACTGGAAGATTTGAGTTACGGCCCGGTTGCCGTGATGCAGAACCTGGAAGATGCGCCCGGCAAATATGCCCGGGCCATTTTTATCTCCGCCGTGCCGCGCGATCGTTCGCCCGGCATGCTGGAACTGTACCGATGGCGCCCGCCCGATCTGAGCGTCGAACTCGTGCAGGAACGCATCAGCGAGGGCGTCACCGGAATCGTCAGTCTGGACAACTTGTTGATCATTTGCCAGCACTTCGGCGTGCTGCCGCCCGAAGTCATCTGTGTCGAGGTCGAGCCGGTCGAAATGGAGTTCGGGCTGGAGATGAGCGCGATTGTCGCGTCGCGGTTTGAAGAGGCGGTCATGCTGGTTCGACACGAAGCCTTGAGCGACGCGACCTACGCGTCGCCAGGCGGCGTTTGTTTGGAGGTGATCCGTGAATGCTCAACCGAACAACTCGGTCCTGTTCTGGCAGGATGAAATCCTGCAAGTGATGTACTGGATGCTCGGCGAAGGTCTGGGCAACCAGGCGACGGTCGCCGATCTGCGCAAGTTTCTCGACGCACCCGAAGAGGTGCTGGAATCGGCCGTGCATCAGCTCTCGGCGTCCAGCCTGTTGCGCCCATTGCAGAGGATCACGCCCGGCACGTATCAGTTGACCGAGAGGGGTGTCGTCGAGGGGCGGCGGCGCTTCGTGGATGAGTTCGAGGGTATGCTCAACCAGGGCCACTACGAATGCAACGACCCCGACTGCGACTGCCACAGCGTCGAGTTCGCGGGAACGTGCAAGGCTCATTTACCGCACGACCACAATCACTAAGGGGCGTAAAGAAACAACTTCCCGTTCTGCAATCCTCCCAGCAGAAGCTGCGGTATTGTTCAACTCCGTTGCGGAAAGTTTGAACTAGGCGTCCGAGACCTGCCCGGGCAGTTGGATAGTTGTTTGCAGATTGCCCAGCAGGAACGCGGGATCGTACTTGCCCGGATCGTCTTCGACCAATGTGAGTTGGGCCCAACGAAGCAGTGTAAATCTAATGGGACATTCAAGGCATCTCCTGACGAAGCGTTCGCTCACGACCAGCTTGCCTCGGCTCGATCAAAGCGTTCAGCGATCAGGCACTCGCGCTTGATCTCGTTGAGTTGCCCAGAATACCAATAGAGGCAACGCACCATCAGGATATAGAAGATTAGCAGGCGGATTTGCAGGAGAGTGACGAAGACCACGTAATATCCATCAGTCCGAAGTTTGGACATGAGGTTGAAATGTGCGTACATCGAGTAAACGAAGAAAATGGCCGCTATCGACACCAGCAGCCAGACGCGTGGAAACATCAGCCCTCGCGGAGGCACGCTTTGGCGGTCTCCTGTCAGCAGGCCGAAGATGCCGCGATGTTTACCCGCCGCAAGCTCCCGCTGCAGCCCCAAGACGAAATGCAGGGTCGGCAAACAAAAGAAGAGCATCACGGCAAGGTGATAGATCAAATCTTTCTGATAGGCTACCCGCGCAGGCGCTGCCGTATCGGTTAGGCGGGTGATGCCGTGCGCCGGTAACACCAAATAGGAGGCCGCGTAAAGCGCAATCGCCGCCAGGACAATGGCCGTCATAGCTACCGCCAACCCAAGTGGATTCCCTCTCGAGGTCAATCTCCAATCACACCACACCGCGGCCTCTCTCATGGGCATTGCTCTGGCGATTTCGGCCTGGGCTTGTCCCTGGATGCGCGTTTCGCTGGCCTGCCGTTGCAGTGCGGAGCCAAACGTAATGCCGGCGATTTTGACTCCGCTGGGTTTGGCGGTGTCAGTCAGACTGGATGAATCTGCGCGGGCTTGCTTCGTCAGTATCTCGTCCCGCCATCAGTCGCCGGAAGAGAGTTTCGTCGTCAAGCTCCGGCGTCAGCAGTGGTTTGCCCGACCGCGCGGCTTCGAGAATTAAAGTCTCGGTGCGGCTGGCGGGCGCGGCGTGCAACAGCAGGATCTGATTGGCCAGCGCCACGACCAGTTCATTGCGGCGTTCGGCCAACCGCGCTGATTGGCGGCGCTGCGAACCCGCAGTGAAAGGCGAGAGCAGCAACAGCCGTTCCGCTTCGATAGCCTTTTGCCACGCGGCGGGCAAGCGCATGCCTTCCAGTGCGCGCGCCGGGCAGATGATCAGCTTGCAACACCCGGCGAGCAGGTGGTGCAGAAAGTCGCGTTCGACCGGCGTGTGGAAGCCGCCGATAAACGTCAGGTCGCTGTCGCGCAGCCGTCGCGCCAAATCATAAACGCGCAGGATGACATCGCCCGGACAGGCGCGCGGCGAACAAAACAAGGCCGTCTTTTGGGTTGACAGCAAGTCCTGCTTGCCGATGGCGGCAAAGCGGTCGGGCAGCGCCGCCTCTTGCGACGCATGTAAACGCGCCAGCCGCAACAAGTCCGCTTTGTCTATCCGCTCGATGGTCATCACATCTCGCCGTCGCGCCAGCGTTTGGAGTGCGGCGAGTCCTCGCCGCTTTGCTTTCTCAGAACGAAAAGCGGTGACAAGTCACCGCACTCCATATCATTCCTCGCCATCGCGCCCCATCCGGTATTTGATGTCGTAGTTGATGATGAATGCTGGCTCTTTTCATCAAAGTTCAATATCTGTGGCTTTCAGAACAAAGCGGGCGAAAGTCTCACAGCGTTTGAGTTGGCTGAAATCTGGTAACTCGCGGATGATCTTTTCAGCATGAATCAAATCCACGTAGCGAGTCCCAGCACGCTGTTGGAAGATTTTGGTGAGTTTGGCCTTGGGATTTTTTACCTGATGGACTCGTTTCGCATGTTTGATCTTTACTGGATGTGCAGGTCTTGAGAGAACAGCCGAAAGCGCCCGGCCATCAGCGATGAGCCAGGCTTCAAGCTCTTCTTCAATACAGACCAAGTAAACTTCTGTTCCGCTCAGCCCGGCATCGTTGAGAGATTGCGCGATGTTTTCGCGGTCTTCACGCCGGCACGGGCGTTGATCGCGCCACGGTGGATACAAATCCCAGACAATTACGACCCGTTCGCAGCCGTCGTTGATAAGCTGCGCAGCGGATTCGCCACATCGCTCGACCAGGTTCGGCTTGTTGTCGAGTGTGATCGTGACAATTTCAATCTCAGGCACGATGCGGCTGATGACCAGTTCACAGACTTTTTTATCCGCGCCTTCGGGGCCGCATTCGAGGATTAGTCCGATTTTCATGCGTCTCATTTTTGACGGAGCTTGCCCATCGTGTAGAGCTTGCCGGGGCTGAAGGTTTTTGACCATTCCCGCACGTCTTTGTGATCGGCGGGGCGAGTGAATGATGGCTGGCCGTCAACCCGCTCAACCATAACAATCTGAGAAACAGATAGCAGGTCTAACAGATACGGCGAATGCGTAGTGATGATGACCTGCGTTCTGCCTGATTCAACGGCGTTGCGAATCTCTTCAACGATCAAATGGATCGTTCGCGGGTCAAGGCCGTTTTCGATCTCTTCGATCACGATTAGGGGCGGCGGCGTTGGATTGCGCAGTAACGCTAGCAACGCAACGATGCGCTGCGTGCCAGTAGACATCATCCAGCCAGGAATTTTGAAGTCCTGCTCAGTCAGTTGTAGATAGACTGTGCGCTCCAATTCAGAGGTTAATGAAGGTTGGACGTCGCTGGCGTAAGGCAGCACATAGCGCAGCGTTTCAATAATGCCTTCAAACGCCGATAGATCCTGCTTTCGGATGTTGAGTAGATATTCCGCCAAGTTTGAGCCGTCTTTCGCCAATCGAACCGCGCCACCAGTCCTTTGCGGCGCAACGGGCGTTGACATTTCCTGTGGGATCAACGAAACGAATTGCCATTCGGAGATGTAGTCACCGAGCGCTTCATCAAGCAATGATTCATCATCGGAAAGTTGCTCGGAAATGGTGAGGCTCGCCTTGCCGCCCAGGTTACGTAGGAAAAGAGGATAAAGTTTTTCGTACTCTTCCAATTGGGGCTTTTCTTGCATCAACGACTCTGCCGCCGTATGCCCGCTCTCACCACGCGTGAAGCGAAACCAGTTTCTGAAAGTGACCTCCTCGTTACCGATGAAAAGGTCATCACGATTGGCGGCCAGATTTACCTCGCTTGAGCCGCGAAAATGATAGGTTCCCGCACCAACTGGGTTTGGATATTTACCACGCAACGTAAATCGGATCGGATTGGAAAAACGCTGACGCTCATTGCTTTCTGACCGCAATTTGTGCGGCGTGCCCTGATTCCAAATGTGTTCGAAGCCGCGCCATTGTTGCGTTGCCCAATCCAAGCCCTCGTCAACGATGTGCTGCAACATTTCCAGCCCTTCAATCAAACTACTCTTGCCTGAACCGTTGTTGCCGATGAAGACGGTAAGGGGCGTCAAGCGGATGGCTTTGCTATCGCGCACGGCCTTGAAGTTTTGCAAACGAAAAGATTGCAGCAGTGGAGCATTCATTTGATCAATCCTCTTTCGACATCGCGATAGGCGTTTTGCGCCGCCGTCTTGACTGTATCAGAAACCAGCGGAAAGGTCGTCAGAATGTAGGCGAACTCTTCTTCGGTCAACCCGTAAAGATGAGCCATCAAGCCATCGAGTTCCGCACGCAAGCGGGCGCGTTCGATTTCGTTGATCACGCCATTGCGATGGCTGCCCAAACCGATCTCTTTGGCCAAGTCATCGAATTCGGGCGTCGTGCAGATCAGCTTCGCGGCACGTTCGACAATGGGTGCGAATTCTTTGTCTTGCTGGGTCAAGCGGGGAACAGGCACTTGATAAACATAAAACATGTTGCAGTGCGCAGTGACTTTCTGGCGAATCAAATAGTCATAGCTAAAGCTGTTAAGCACACCGAGGACGCAGAGCATGTCCTTTAGGTTTGAAAACCGTTTAGAAGCGATAAGAGTGTTACCAGCGAAAACGTTTGACGGAAGAACACCTGCGATCATTGTTCTGCTGTCCGTGTTGCGCGCAACATCCCTAAATCCAAACCGGTAATTTTGGTAATCAAGATGCTGCCCCTTGTCATTTTCATTTCTCCCCAACAAAGCTTTGCGCCCTTCTTTCTCTTCAACCCAGTATCGAGGCTCAGCGAATTTGTGTGTGAACTGATGGATCATTTTGCCTTCATACAACTGCAAGCGAACTTTGCTTGGCGAGGTTTTGAAAAGATGGCTATCATTGGTCATATCGAACTCGCGCGTCAAAACGAGATTCCATTTACCTTCGATCTTCTCGCCCAGCAGTGGAAAGCGCAGCATCTTTTCAGCGATGCTGACATCCATATCATTCTTGAACTCCATCACCGAGAGTGAATCGGGCGAGAGGCGGCGCACCATCTCAACCGAGATATGAAGCGATTCGAACTGGGGGAAGCCCTTCAGCTCGGCAACATCGTGACGCATAAACGCAGCGGGAAAGCTGACAGTCGTTTTCCCTTTGCGGTAGGTCAGCACGACGAACTTGAAGCGACTGTCTACCCCTTCAAAGATCGTTTTGCGATTCTCGAAACCGAACAAACCAGTGATCTCCGTCCGGTTGAAAAGCATTTCGCGCAACTGCTTCGCGCCGAGGTCGGTATAGATGCCGCTCGGAATCACAATTCCACATTCGCCATCAGTTCGCAGCAGGTTAAAGCACTGTTCAAGAAACAGCTTGTAAAGATTGGTATCACTGCCAGCCTTTTTGCCATTGATAATGGAGATTTGATTCTGGTACTGCGGCGCGTTGCGATACCAATCGCTAACGTGTGGGAATCGGCTTTGATATGCCAGCCACGCCTTACGCACATCCTCCTTCTTCAGCAGCTTCGCCTGTTCCTTCTCGAACTCCTTGATGGTCATCTTGTTTGTCGTCACCAGGTCGGAGTGTTCGGCGAAGAACTCTTTGGCCTGGGGTTTGAAAATCTCCCAGGGAGGATTGGTCAGAATGACATCGAAGCCGCCGCGCCGGTTGATGATCTCGTCGAATTCGTAGCCCCAGTGGAACGGGTGCAGGGCTTCCAGGTCGGCGAGTTTGACCGGGCGTTTCTGCGGCTTGCCTTCGGCGTTCTTCTTGTCGTCCCAGGTGGCCTGCTCGAATTGAATCTTCAGCCGTTTGAACTCTTCGTGGAGCAGATCGTTGAGCGTCGGCGTGGCTTCGGCTTTGAGCGTGGCGATGCCGTCGCGCATCCGGCGCAGGTCTTCGCCGTAGGCCGTGGCGTGGCGGTAGTTGTCAATCAACCGGTTCTTTTCGTCCAGAAGCTGGCGATACGGTTTGATGAAGAGGTCTTTCTGTTGCCGGTTGAATTCGTCATCGTCCACGCGCATCAGACCGATCAGGGAATTGCCCGTCAGGATGTTGAAGTCAATGTTGGGCAGCGGTTCCAGTTGTTCTACCTTGCCCGATTCCGCCGAAGCGACCAGCGCCAGGAACAATCGCAGCTTGGCGATTTCGGTCGCCTCTTCCATCACGTCCACGCCGAACAGGTTGTCGGTGATGATCGTCTTTTTGATGAAGTAGCTGATGTTCGGATGATCACGCTCGGTCGCCCGCAGCCATCGCGTCAGATTGGTGTCATTCAGAACTTTGATCTTGCCGATGACGGCGGCGTACAAGTTGATCAACGTCTTCATCGCCGCGACCAGAAACGCGCCCGACCCGCAGGCCGGATCGAGGATGCTCAGCTCGCGCAGGATTTGCAGCAGCTTGCGGCACAGATCGGCGTCCAGGTGGAGCAGCACATCGCCCATCGTTTCAAAACGCCGCTCCAGCCCCAGCAACGAACCGTCGGCCAGCCGGTTCAGGATCAGCCGGTAGATGGTTTGTTCGCAAAGGTATTCGGTGATTTCAGGCCGCGTGTAATACGCGCCGAAGGCTTTCTGGTTGATGTACTTTTCGAAGATGTAACCGAGCACGTCCGGGCTGATTTCGTCGTCGTTGCCGCCGGGGATGTCGTTCAGATTCCACGAATAGCGGTCAAACAGGGCGAAGAGCGTTTCAAAGGCTTCATCGGAAATCCGAATGTCCAAGTTGTCGGTTTCGATGCGATATTCCAGAAACAATCCGCCGTTCAGGTATTTGACCTGGCCCAACAAGGCACGCGCCTCTTCACTACGTTCGCTTTCCGGTTTGGCGAAGCCTTCAAAAAAGAGCGCCTTCAGGAATTCAGCGTAGTAGCGGTTCTGGCCGCGTCGCTGGCTGTCTTCCAGATTTCTTTGCAAGTACCGCTTTTCGCCCTTGTTGATGAAGAACTTTTCCTGCAGGAAGTATATGAACATCAGCCGGTTGAGCAGGATGGAGGCATACCATTCCTGATCGCGGCGGTCGGCGATGCCTTCGATCATCTCCACAAAACGCAGATGTTCCTGATAAAACTCGCTGAAGAACTTTTTGGTGACGCGCTCGACATCCAGCGCATCTTTCAGCTTACGCGCGACGGTAGTGACTTCGATATTGCCCTGGTCGTCGAATTCGCTGAGGTCAACCACCATGCTGCTTAGCTTGCTCAAAAACAGGTCGCCCGGCTGGCCTTTGAAATACCAATGTTCGCGTGGATGGGCCTTGCCACCTTCGCGTTTGACATACAGCCACAGGCTCTGTGTGCGCTGGGCATCAATAAAGATCAACAGGTTCTCGTAATGCAGTTGGCTGATTTCGTTGGCTAAAGCCCGGCAGGTTGTGGCGTTGGGAATGCTTCCGTCGGTGGTGGTGACTTCAAAAACCGCGACGCCAGCAAGCTGCGCGATCATGACACGCTGGCCTGGTATATCGTTCTTTTGCCAGGGGACAGGCTTTTGGCCACGAACGTGCGACCAGCCGAGCGCTTCAGTAAAGAGCAAACGGAAATTGAATTGTTGGAGCAGGTCGCGCGTTTCTTGAATATTTAGATTCGGCATAGCTTGATGGGTCGCTGAAAGAACACAGGTGTTATTAACTGATGTTACGCACTCGAGTTGCTTTGCTCAAACAATCCGAGCGAACAAATAATCTGCGGTTCCTGCTGTTCGACTTCGCTTTCGCTGGTGATGCACAGGCGGTCTTCGTCGCGCAGCGCGATGACCAGATCGGCCAACTGATGATCGCTCGCGCCTTCTTTCAGCTTGCGGTTGAGCGTATCAATCGCTGATTGGCGCAATGGGTAACGGTAAATTTCATCGAGCGCGCTGACGAGAGTCTGCGATTCAAAGAGCGTGCCTTTGATTTCGTCGGCATAGGCTTTGAGCCGTTCATACGTGCGGTATTTCGCGCTGGACGGACGCCCAAGCTGGCCGCCAATGGCGTGCTCTTCCCGAATCAAATGTTCGACGCCCCGGTTGACCAGATCGTGATGTTGCGGATGGCGCTCTGTGGCGGGCGTTTCGGGATGGCATTGCGCGGCTTGCAAAATGGCGAGTTGCGATTGCGTGACGCTGGCGCCTTGGCGATCAATCCACGCCAACGAATCGGTGCCTTCGGCGGTGCGCAGGTAAACCAGCACGCCTTCGGGCAAGCCGGCGATCGGCTGGTGATGGCGCGATGAATAGCTGACGTTGGGCAGATCGGGGATGAGTTGCGCCAGCCGTGGTTCGGCATCAATCGCGTTCTTCCAGATTTGATAAGCCTGCGAGGCGAGGTCAACTTCCGTATCGGCTTCGCCGTCGAGGATGCCGGCTTTTTCGTGGTACAGGTCAATCAGCGGCTGGGTGGCGGTTTCGTCTTCAAAGAAAGCCTCGTCCGCGCCGACGACTTCGGCGTTCTGGCGCAAACGGGTGGCGACGCGACCGCGCAAATTGATGATGCGTTCGACGCCATCAGCGGGCAGGAAGGAATAGCAGAGAATTTCAGTCGCTGTTTGCCCGATGCGGTCAACGCGTCCGGCACGCTGGATCAAGCGAATGATGGCCCACGGCAAATCGTAATTGACGACGATGTGCGCGTCCTGCAGATTCTGGCCTTCGCTGAGCACATCGGTGGCAATCAGTACGCGCAATTCGTCTTCGGGGTTGATTAGTGCGCGTTTGTCATTGCGCGGCGCGTTGCTAATTGGCGAAAAGCGCCGAGCCAGCTCGGTCGGGTCGGACGAACCGCCGGTGACTCCGGCCAGACGCGTGATGCCGTGCGCCCGCAATTCGCGAGTCAGAAAGTTGACTGTGTCGGCAAACTGCGTGAAGACCAAAACCTTTTCGTCAGGATGAAGCGTGCGTAACAGCGAGAGCAACGCGGCGAACTTGGCATCTTTGGCGATATTCCACGAACCGCTGCCGGCCAGAATTTTGAGCAAAGCTTTGTTGTCCGCGCTCAAATCATCGGCCAACTTTTTCATAAACAGCGAAGGGCGAATCCATTTGAAGCGGCGTTGGTAGCCGGCGCGATAGGTAGTGTAAATCTCCGCCGCTCGCTGCTGGTACTCGGCTGCCGACAGTAAAGCTGGCGGCAAGGCTTCGACACCGCTGGGTGTTTCCTCTTCAGTGGCTTCGCGGTTCTCATCATCAAACAACGAGAAGGCCAGCAAACCTTGATCTTCATCATTGGCGTTGGCGTCGAGCAGTTCCGCTACTTGTGAGCCAATCGGCAAAGGCAGACCGTTCTCAATCGCGTGCAGGAAGACAAAGTTCCTGAGCACGTGGCGTTCGAGCGACAACAGAAAAGCCGGGCCGCCCGATTCCAACCGCTTGAACAGATTGGTGCGGCAAAATCCCATCAGCCGTTTGCCCGCGCGCGACAGCCCGTCAATCTGCCGTTTCTCTTCCTGCGTTGGCGGGGTCGGCATCTTTTCCAGCGCCGCCACGTAATTGCCCAGGCCG
>Ga0247727_10019672_pt1 | contig 10436 bp, 6 predicted proteins | sample WisWelCaveWW1625_FD_202498 | JGI IMG/M metagenome (GOLD analysis project Ga0247727, IMG submission 202498) | Biofilm microbial communities from Wishing Well Cave, Virginia, United States - WW16-25 | ecosystem: Environmental > Aquatic > Deep subsurface > Groundwater > Cave microbial mat | place... | reverse complement strand
CAGGCTGCCCCGTAACGACCACGCCCGCTGTCCCGCAATGCGGTTGAATTCGGTACCCTGCCAGCCACCGGCAATGCTCAACCGGAGCGCAGCCAGTGCGAAGGTCGAGTCGAGCGCGAGCGCTCGCTCGTAGCCCCTCACAGCAGTTTCGATCTCGCCCTGGCGATATGCCCGCACTCCCGCGAGATACGCTTTCAGAGCGGACAACGAGTTTGACAGTGCGGGCAGTCGCGCTGCCGGTTCCCCCGCGGCCAGGGCCAGGATCCGGATCACAACTTGCTGGAGCGCCTCCAGTTCCTGTCCACCATCGGATTCCGACGCCTCCGCGACGATGGTGCCGCCCGGCACCTGAAGCAGCCGAGCACTGACAGTCGCTCCCTCCGGAGTGCGCACAAGCTCTCCCAGCAACAACTGTCCCGCGCCAAGCCGCTGCGCCAGCGCGAGGGCCTGTCCGGTCGAGAGGTCACCCCCCTCGCTCCTCACCGAGCGTCGCCATGCGCTGAGGATCGTGCGACTGTCCACCGCGCGGGGCACACCATCCCCGGTCAGCCAGGCGCTCAGGAGATCGACGATCCCTTCCCGGAGATAGTTGGACAGGGTGTCGGGCGCCGTCACCCGGAAGGGCAGGACGGCGATCACGTTGGGGTTGATGGCACCGGGCGCTGGGCGTCGCTGGGCGTGCCACAGCAGGGCCAGGACCGCGGCGGCGGTACCCACGACCGCCATCCACCTCAGTCGCGGGCGCGCGCTCGCCGCGCGGGGTTCGCTGAGGACCGCCCTCGGCGGCTCCGGCAACGACTGCGGCTCGCATCGCGCGCGCATGGTGGCGACGAGCGCCTGCGTCTCGGGCGAGGGCTCGACCTCCAGATCCCCCTCCAACCGGCAGGCAAACTCCTCGTACGCGCGCAGGGCGCCCGCCCGGTCGCCCACGCGATCGAGCAGGCCGATGTGCCTGCGGGCCGCCCGCTCGTCGTACGGCGACAGGACACTCGCGTGCCGGGCCCACCGCTCGGCGAGCGCGAGCCGGCCACTGCCCTCCTCCCGCTCCGCCAACCCCAACGCCGCCTCGACCGCCTGCTCCCGCAGCCGGTGCCGCTCGGCCTCCATCCAACGCTCGAAGTCGGGAGCACCGGAGAGGAAGAAGCCCGGAGCGAAATCACCGCGATAGAGCGCGAGCGCTTCTTCCGCCCTGCCGTCGTCGAGAGTGCGCTCGAACGCGACCGCATCACACCACAGCCCCTCCTCCGCTACCGCCACCTCCTCGTCGCCGCGGCTCACCAGCACGCTGGGATCGAGCGCGTGTCTGAGGTAATACACGGCTTTATTGAGGGCCCGGCGAGCGCGCCCGTCCGAGGACTCCGGCCAGAACAGCGCGAGCAGGGTGTCTTTGCGGTGAAACCCTCGGGGGAGTGCCACGGCGAGGTAGAGCAGGACGGCGAGGCGCTTTGGCTGGGTTAGGACCGATTGCGCTTCGGTGCCGTCGGGGCCACGCAAATCGACCCCGCCGAGCGTCCGGAGCTGAACGACGCCATTGCTCATACGTGCACAGCCTGCCTGCCGCCTCCCAGGTCACCGGGAGGGGACTCTTGGGAGACCGCTTCGGCTCAGGTTGGAGTCAACCTATCTGTAGGTCCGGGGGGCGGCTAGAGCGGCCGCCAGACCCGGCGTTCTGGCTCTGGCTGGGCGCTCGCCTCATTGCCGACCGCCCGTTGCCACCATCAAGGGAGGATGCCATGCGTTTCGTCCCAGCCGTTCCCGCCCTCGCGGTCCTGCTGCTGGCGGCCTGTGACCGGGAGCCCACAGCGCCCCGAGCGGCGCAGCCGCTGTTCAGCGCTCAAGGCGCCACGCAGGAGCACATCGACTTCAGCTTCTTCTTCTCCCAGACGTTCTTCCTCAGCTGCGTCAACGGGTTGACGCATTGGGAAGGACCCGTCGCCGGAACCATCCACATCACGACCACGCCGTCCGGTAACAGCATCCTGCGCGTCAAGGCGCACGTGGATCCGACGTTCTTTGTCGAGATTCTCAGCACCGGCGTGCGCTACTACCCTGTTGGGCCCGCTCAGGCCACGCACCTGACCGAGCTCACGGGTCCCGTCTACCGGTTCAGCATCACCGAACCCAGCATCTTCGAATCGCTGGCAGGGGAGCGGCTCGTGTTTACGTATCACTTCCAGGTCGTGGTCGGCAAGAACGGCAACGCTGTCGTGGAAAAGGCCACCGGAGTCTGTCCCTGAAAAGGGTTGCGCCTGGGCGCCTGACGAAGTGCGAGCGCGCCTTTTGGGCGACTCTGCTGACGCGCGAATGGCGACCCGTGAATCAATTCATGGGTCGCCGTTGCGCATTACCTGGCTGGACGCGTCTTAGGGCCAGAGGGACCGGCTGCAGGCGCCCCGCGCCACGATAGGCTAGGCCGCCAGCCGGTGCCGCCGTGAAGCCGTCTTGCAGCGATGGCGCTGCAGTCGCATGATTTGGGCCGACACGTACGCGGGTCACGGAGCATGCGCCTCACCCTCCTGCTCGTTGTCGCCAGGCTGGCGGAACCCGCCCTGGGCGCCGCTCAAGAAACGAGCGGCGATGTGCGGGGTCGTGTCCGCTCGCCTGCAGTCGAGGCGGTCGCGAGCGCGCAGATCACAGCGACCAGCCCCGACCTCCTCGGCGTCCGCCGGGCCGTGTCTGCCCGCGACGGCGTCTTCCACCTTCTCGCGTTGCCTCCCGGCACCTACACGATCCGCATCGCGGCGATCGGCCATCGTCCGGTCGTGATCCGCGACGTCCCGGTGCAGCTCGGCCGCACCACCGGGCTGGGCGATGTCGCGCTCGACCCCGCGGCCGTGGAGCTCAGCGAGCTCACGATCACGGCTCCCGCGGTGACGCTCGACCCCGTACGCACGACAATCGGGGCGACGCTCGAGGCCGATGACTACGCGGCGCTCCCGGCCGAGCGGGACTACAAGTCCCTCATCGCCATCCTCCCGCACGTCAACACCAGCTATCACGGGGATCCGGTGAACGTTGGGGGCAGCACCGGACTCGAGAACATGTACTTCATTGACGGCGTGAACGTGACGGCGCCATTCCGGGCAACGACCGGCACCAGTCTGCCGTACAACTTTGTGCGCAGTGTCGAGGTCAGGGCGGGCGGGTACGAAGCGCAGTACGGTAGGGCGCTCGGCGCCATCGTCAACGCGGTCACCTACACCGGCACCAACGCGTTCGAGGCGAGCGTGTTCGGATTCTTCACGCACAGCGCACTGGCGGTGGAGCCGAAGGCGCAGCCCACATTGATGGAGACTGGAGCGTACAGCTACGACGTCGGCACCCGCCTCAGCGGTCCGGTGGTGCGCGACCGGTTGTGGTTCTCGGCAGCCTACAATCCACGCATCTCTCGCGCCGAGCGTGAGATCGCCGGACTCGGCACGTTCTCGGACGAATCCCGGGCGGACATATTCGCCGGGAAGCTGACGTGGCATGCGATGCCGGCCGCGAACCTCGAGCTGTCGGTCTTCGGCGACCCCACGACCCATCACGAGGTCGCCAGCATTCCTTACCTGACGGGGCTGACCCCCCTCAACGCCGACCCCTATTTGCATCGGGTGGAGACCGGGGGCATAAGCGTTTCGCTGCGTGCAACGGCCACACTGGGCAGGTCGCTCCTCATCGAGGCATCCCTCGGGCGCTCGACCGGTCGAGAGAACTTCGTGGGAGAGACCGATCGCGGGCGGACGGAGTCGCCATTTGTGGACTACATCTCCAACACCCTCGAGGGGGGCGTCCCGTTCCCGTCGACCGTATCACAGGCGCGCACGGCCGGCGTTCTGCGTGGGGCGCTTGCCGCCGGGCGGCACAGCGTGGTAGTCGGCGCCGAGTATGAGAACAGCCGGGTAACCCGCGCCCTGAGGAGCGGAGGCGCAGGCTTCGTGAACCGGTTTGCAACCAACTCCTTCCGCATCGATGCTGAATCCACGAAAGGCACGTTCCACAACCTCGTTCCGACTGCGTATATCCAGGACTCCTGGCGCGCGACCGACCTCCTCACCGTCAACGCCGGCGTCCGGTGGTCCACCCAGATCCTGACAGCGGCGAGCGGCGGAACCGCCCAGCGGCTTCCCGACGAGTGGCAGCCGCGCGTCGGGTTCAGCTGGCAGCTCGGCAGGCCGGGCTCGCAGCGGATCTTCGGATCGTACGGCCGGTTCTATCAGCAGGAGCCGCTGAACCTCTCCACCCTCTACTACGTCGACTACTACTTCACACAGACGTACTACTCGGCGGACCCTAGGCAGCCGGGGGTGACCCCGGACAGTGCCTTCGATTACTCAAGCTACGAGTCCGACTATGCACGCTCGATCGACGGTGTCAGTGCGGAGCGCTTCGACGAAATCACGCTGGGTTATGAGCGCTTCCTCGGCGCGGCCACGAAGCTGATGGTGCGGGGGGTGCGCCGAGATCTGGGCACGACGTTTCAGCAGGGGATCGATCTGGCGAACAGTCCGTTCTTTTTCCTCGGGACGCCGGGCCGGGGCGACCTGGCGTTCCTGCCACCTGCCCGCCGAGAGTACACGGCGCTCGAGCTGGGAGTGGATGGCGCCTGGCGCGGCCTCCAGTACCGGGCGTCCTACGTGCTCTCGCGAACCTGGGGTAACTACACGGGCCTCTATGGCTCAGATCTGTACTTTGGTAACCCCGGCGTCGACTACGGGCTGACCATGCCGCATCAGGCGCTGAACTCGACGGGAACCCTGCCCAACGACCGCACCCACGTCGTTAAGCTCGTGACCACGTTACGCGTCGCCCGCGCGCTCGTCGCTGGGGCCTTCTTCACATGGCAATCAGGCACCCCGCTCAACGATTTCGGTGCGGGTCCGTTTGGCGCGTTCTTCCCGGCGTTCCTCGCGCCGCGCGGCTCCGTGGGTCGCACGCCTACGCTCTTCGACTTGAATCTGCGCCTCGCCTACGACGCGCGATGGGCCGGTGGCGCGGCGACCCGCTTCGTCTTCGATCTGCTGCACGTCGGCAATCCGCAAACGAGCGTTCGGGTGGACCAGCAACACTACCTGGCACTCGACGCCCAGGGAAACCAGACGTCGGCGAACCCGGACTATCTGCGGCCGATCGCGTTCCAGCCGCCGATGACGGCGAGGCTGGGTGTCGAAGTAGGCTTCTAGCCCGGCGCCGCGCGACACTTCAGCGGAAGGTGCGCCATCCAACCCGTCGGTCGCCGAATACCCTCCGGCGCACGGCTTCGTACCGCAGCTCTCCGCCGAGTGGCGTGGCGAGGAGAAAGAGGTCGACAGGCAGATGCAGATCTCGGCTGCGCGCCGCTTCCTCCAACGCGTCGAGGGCGCCCGCACGGTCCCCGACTGCCAGGCGCACCGCGGCGAAGGAGGTGGCTGGAACGTATTGGCGGCGCGCGAGCGCGTTAAGACGGTCCAGCATTTCCCGCGCCCGCGCGCGGTCTCCCGCCCGGCGGTAATGCGACGCCACCAGGCCGAGCACGAAGGAGTCGTCCCCCGCCAACCGTAGCATCCGTGCGGCCGCGTGATCGGCGTCGGCACGGCGACCGGCATCAAGGCCTAGAACCATCGGCGCGATGTTCGCAAACCACACCGTAGAGTCGAGTGCCAGGGCGTGCTCGCTCGCCGCGAGCGCGCTGTCGCCCATGCCCGCCATCGCGTACCGCGTGCCCAGGTTGGCCCACATCACGGGACTCGTCGGATCGAGGGCGACCGCGCGGTGCATGAACGTCACCGCCGATTCCGGCTCGCTCATCAGGCCGAGCACTACGGCATAACTAAGCGCGACGTCGGCCGAGGCCGGCGCGAGACGGAGCGCGCGGCGGTAGTCGCGCTCCGCCCCGTCCCAGTCCCAGTCGTGCATGGCGCGCAGTTCGCCGCGGAATGCGAAGGCAACTCCGTTCACGCTGTCCAGGTCGATGGCACGTTCCACGGCACGTCGCCACGCCACGGCAACCTCCGTCGACGGGAAGTAGGAGGCGCCGCTCCAGCTGTAGGCGTCGGCGAGCGCCAACCAGGCATCGGCGAACGTGGAGTCCCGCCGGAGCGCCTGCTCGAGCAGCGCGATCGCGCGCTCGAGGCCCGGCTTCGTCAGCTCGGCGGCGGCGCGCCGGGCTTGCAGGTAGAGGTTGTAGGCCTCGATGTCGCGAGTCCGCACTCCCCGCACCACCGCCGCTCGGCTCCCCGGGCCAACTTGCAGCCTGAGGGCATCGACGATCCTGCCCGTGATGCTGTCCTGCATGGCGAAGATGTCCACCATCTCTCCGCCATACTGATCCGACCAGACGGTCACGCCGTCGGACACGCGGATCAGTCGCGCCGTCACCCGGAGCCGCGCCCCCGCGACCTGTACGCTCCCGGTGAGCACCGTCTCCACCTGCAGCTCCCGGCCGATTGCACCAGGGTTTTCGCCCGTCGCTCCCGCCCGCGCCACGGTGCCCGCGCCCGGGACCCGCAACCCCTCGACCTTCACCAGTGCGGTGACCACCGCCTCCATGAGGCCCTGCGCCACGTGCGCGTTCGCCGTGTCGCCGATCAGCGCGAACGGCAGCACCGCGATCGAGTTGAGCGAGCCGGCGCCGCTCCCCGCGGGCCCCCGGCGAACGAGGCGCGGCCTCGCGAACACCACGGCGGCCACGGCTGCCAGGGTTGCCGCGGCCACGAGCCCCCGGCGCACCCAGACCCGCGTCCAGCGCCCCGAGCGTGGCGACGCCGCAGCCGGCATAGCGCCCTCCAGCGCTTGCGCCAGCGCTCGCCGCTCCGGCTCGGCCCAGTGGCGCAGCGCGGCGGCGAACTCGGAGGCGGTCGCGAACCGATCCGCCGGCACGCGAGCCAGCGCGCGGAGGACCACCTCCTCCAGATCGGGAGGCACCGCCTCGCGCACCGTTCGCAGCTTCGGCACCGGGTCCACGGACTTTCGCCGCAACACCGCCTGAGGGGTCGTGCCCGTGAACGGCGGATCCCCGGCCAGCATCTCGTACAGCACAGTCGCGAGCGAGTAGATGTCGCTGCGGCCGTCGAGCGCCTCCTCCCCTACCGCCTGCTCGGGACTCATATAGGCCGGTGTCCCCACCGCGATCCCCGTCTCCGTGAGCCGGTCGCCCCCCGCCGCCGTGATGGCGCGGGCGATGCCGAAATCGGCGACCCGCGCGTGGCCCGCGGCGAGGAGGATATTCTCAGGCTTGATGTCGCGGTGCACGACGCCGCGGCTGTGCGCATAGCTCAGGGCATCGGCCACCTCGCGGGTGATCTCGAGGGCGTCGTCGAGCGGCAGCTGCTTCTCCCGGTCGAGGCGATCGCGCAGGGATTCGCCTTCGACGTACGGCATCACGTAGAAGAGCTGCCCGTCGGCCTCACCCGAGTCGAGCAGCGGGAGGATGTGCGGATGATCGAGCCGCCCGGTGGTTCGGATCTCTTGCAGGAACCGGTCGGCACCCAAGGCAGCGCCGACGTCGGCACGGAGCACCTTGAGGGCGACGGCGCGGTCGTGCTTCAGGTCCCGCGCCAGGTACACCGTCGCCATGCCGCCACGACCGAGCTCACGGTCGATCGTGTAGCGGCTGGCGAGGGCAGCGCGCACGCGAGCGCCGAGCTCAGCCACGGAGCGTCACGATCCGCGCCCGCGGCGGTATCCCCGGCTCCAGCTCCATGATCCCGACCGAGGGCGCGAGGCCGAACCGCGCTGGCCCCGCCCCGCCCGGGTTCATGACCGTCACCGTCCGGTCCACCAACTCGAGCAGCGGCCGGTGGGTGTGGCCATACACGATGATCTCGGCCTGAGGGAACGTGGCGTGCAGACTGGCGGGGGTCGGATGGCCGAGCTGGTCGCCGTGGGTCACCACGATCTCGAACCCCTCGAGCTGCACCGTGGCAACCTGGGGAAGCGTCGCGCGCAGGTCGGCGTCGTCCACGTTGCCATAGACCGCGGTGACGGGCGCGATCGCCTCCAGGTCCGTGATGACCTCCCACACCCCCACGTCCCCGCCATGCAGGATGTGATCGACCTTGTCGAATACGTCGAACACCTCGGGGCGGAGTTGGCCGTGGGTATCGGCGATGACACCAAGCCTCACCCTTTCCCCTTCCCCCTTCCCCCTTCCCCACCTTCCCACCGTTTCGACATCTCGATCTCGATGCCCAGGGTGTCGAGCACCCGCTGCACGACGAAGTCCACCAGGTCGCTCACACGCTCGGGCTTGTGGTAGAAGCCCGGCGCGGCGGGCAGCACGATGGCGCCCGCCTCGGTCGCGAGCGTGAGGTTGCGCAGGTGCACGAGCGAGAGCGGGGTCTCGCGCGGCACGAGGATCAGCCGGCGCCGCTCCTTGAGCGTCACGTCGGCCGCCCGCTCGATGCCGGAGCGGCTGGTGCCGTGGGCAATCGCCGCCACGGTACCCATCGAGCAGGGGCAGATCGCCATCCCCGCCGTGCGCACGGAGCCCGACGCGGGGCGCCCGCCCCGGTCCTGCTCGTCGAACACAGTGACCGACGACCAGTCGTCGCCGGTGGCGCGCTTGAGCCCGGCGTCGTCGGCGATGGCGCACTCCTGCTCGATCAGCCGCCACCCGTGAGTCGAGATCATCAGCCACGTCGGCACGCGGTGCCGGGCGAGCACCTCGAGCAGCCGCACGCCATACGGGGCACCCGAGGCGCCGGTGATCGCGAGGATGATCGGGAGCTGGCTCACTAGCGCCCGCGGCGGTTGGGGGTGGGAGAGCGCTTGGGGTGCGCGGGCGGTCTGGGCGGCGCCGGGAAGCGGGAAGGGGGAAGCGGGAAGGGTCCCTTCCGCCCCACCCCGGGCGTACGCTTCCCGCTCCCCGCTCCCCGCTTCCCGGTCATATGACGCGATCCGCCAACGCGCCGAGGAATACGACTATGGACACGATCCCGTTCGCCGTGAAGAACGCCGCGTCGAGGCGCGACAGATCGCCGGGCCGCAGGAGCCGGTGCTCCCAGGCAATCACGGCCGCGCCCAATGCCACGGCGGCGTAGTAGGGCCAGCCGAACCCTGCCCCGACCCCGAACTCGACCAGGCCGAGGATCGTCACCGCGTGCAGGGCTTTGGCCAGCAGGATGCTGCGCGCCTGCCCGAACCGTACCACCGCTGACTTGAGCCGCTCGGCCCGATCGAAGTCCTCGTCCTGGAGCGCGTAGAAGATGTCGAACCCGCCGACCCAGGCGGTGACCGCCACAGTGATCGCGCCCAGCGCCCACCACGGCTCGGACCAGGCGCCCGCCACCGCGAGATAACCGCCGACCGGCGCGATGGCGAGCGCGAACCCGAGCCACAGATGCGACCAGTGCGTGAAGCGCTTGGTGTAGCTGTAGCCCGCGATCCAGGCGAGCGCCGGCAGGGCCAGCCAGCCGGAGAGCGGATTCAATGCGCGCGCGGCCGCGACGAAGACGACGGCGGCGACCGCCACCGCGACCCACGCCTGCCGCGGCGTCAGCCGCCCCGCCGGGAGCTCGCGGTCGCGGGTCCGCGGATTCCGGGCGTCGAGCGCGCGGTCCGCGATGCGGTTCACCCCCATCGCCACGAACCGGCTCGCCGTGAATGCGAGCACGACGAGCCCGACCGTCGCCCAGGTGACCGGCACGTGCCACGACGCGGCGACGACGCCGAGAAGCGCGAAGGGCAAAGCGAACAGCGTGTGCGGCAGCCGCACGAGGTTCGCGTACCGCACGAGCAGCGACTCGCCGCCGAACGTCTGGCCTTCGCGGGGGGGACGGCCCAGGACGGCCCAGGACGGCCCAGGACGGCCAACGGGAACCCCACCTGGACCGTCTTCGGCCGTCTTTGGCCGTCCTTGGCCGCCTCTCACCGCACTCCCCGCCCCAGATCAATCCCCAGCTCCCCCCACATCGCGTCCACCCGCCGCTTCGTCTCGTCGTCCATGACGATCCGGTCGGGCCACGCGCGGGTGAACCCTTCTTCTTTCCATTTTCGGGTCGCGTCGATCCCCATCTTCGAGCCGTACGTGAAGCCGCGGCTCGAGTGGTCGAGCACGTCGATCGGACCCATGGTGAATCGCACGTCCCGCTCGGGATCGATGTGGTTGAGCGCCACCCACCATGCCTCCCTGGGGTCGCGCACGTTGACGTCTTTGTCGAGCACGACGATCACCTTCGCCAGCGACATGAGCCCCTGCCCCCAGAGCCCGTTCATGACCTTGTACGCGTGCCCCGGGAACTGCTTGTCGATGCTCACGAAGACCAGGTTGTGGAAGATCCCCTCCGCCGGCATGTGGAGGTCCACGATCTCGGGGCTCGTCAGCCGCAGCAGCGGCAGGAAGATCCGCTCGGTGGCGTGACCGAGGTAGTAGTCCTCCATGGGCGGCCGGCCGACGATGGTGTGCGGCCAGATCGCGTCGCTCCGCATCGTGACCGCGGTGATGTGCACCTTGGGGTAGTAGTCGGCGAGCGAAT
>Ga0247727_10019671_pt1 | contig 10436 bp, 12 predicted proteins | sample WisWelCaveWW1625_FD_202498 | JGI IMG/M metagenome (GOLD analysis project Ga0247727, IMG submission 202498) | Biofilm microbial communities from Wishing Well Cave, Virginia, United States - WW16-25 | ecosystem: Environmental > Aquatic > Deep subsurface > Groundwater > Cave microbial mat | place... | reverse complement strand
TTGAGGTTGGTCCGGTTTTCCGACACTCTTAATCTAGAGTTTTGCCGTTTCTAAGGCCGTTTCCCGACCTTGCATTGCGAACTCATTCGGGGTCAGGTGACCGAGTGAGCTATGTGGCCGATGATGATTGTAGTCCTGCCGCCAGGCCTCGATTCTCTGCCTGGCATCCTCGATCGAGGCGAACTCGTTCACGTTCAGGCATTCGTCGCGCAACCTGCCGTTGAAGGACTCGATGTGTGCGTTCTCCGTAGGCTTTCCGGGCCGGATGAAGTCTAGCTTCACACCGTTGTTCCAGGCCCATTCGTCCAGGGACTTCGAGGTGAACTCCGTGCCGTGGTCCACGGTGATCGCCTTCGGAAGCGCTCGGCTCAGCGACATCTGCTGCAAGGCATCAACGACGCTCTGACCGGTGAGCGAGAAACTGGTCTCAAGCAACACGCTCTCGCGACTCCACTTATCGATCACCGTGAGCACCCGAAACGCCCTGCCGTTTGCCAATTGATCGTGCACGAAGTCCATGCTCCAGTATTCGTTCCTGGTCGTGGCTGTCGGCACCGGACCTCGATGCAGGCTGATGCGCTTTCGCCTTCTCACACGCATGCGCACCTGCAAGCCCTCCAGCCGATAGAGCCGGTGCACGCGGTTTCGTCCGACCAGCCAGCCCTCGCGACGCAGCAAGATGTGGATGCGCTCGTAGCCAAACCGCGGCCGGCTGTGAGCGAGCTCCCGAATGCGCATGCGCAGCACGCTCTGGTCCTTCGCCCTCGATCTGTAGTAGAACGTCGCCCGCTGCAGCAACGCCAGCCGGCACGAACGCTTCTTGCTCACCTGGAACCGTTCGTGGATCCACAGAGCAATCTGACGCCGCCGTGCCGGCCTCAGGTCTTTTTTTTAAGCACCTCCTGCAGAATATGCCGATCCAGCGTCAGATCGGCCACCAGGCGCTTTAACCGCGTATTCTCGTCCCGCAGCTGCCGCAATTGGCGCAACTCGCTCACGCCCAGATTCCCGTACTTCTTCTTCCAGTTGTAGAACGTGGCGTCACTAACCCCAAGCTGCCTGCACACATCGGCTACCGCAGCTCCAGAGTCCACCTGCCGCAGCGCGAACGTGATCTGCTCCTCGGTAAATCTCGACTTCTTCATCGCTTCTCCTTATCCTCTCAAGGAGCCTTGAAGCGACCTTACTCTAGTTTTAATCTGTGCCGATTTTCCGGGGTGACGTCACAAGAGCCGTTCGGGGTCAGAGTGAATTCTTTTGCGTGGCTTTCAGATGTCGTGCGCATTTGGTAACATGTGAACGTCAAATAGAGCATTTCCGATGAATGCATCACTGAAATCTCTTGGTATCGATCGGCTGAGCGTCGAGGAACGTCTGACGCTTGTCGAGGAGCTTTGGGACAGCATCGCCGAAGACAGCGCTGCCGTACCTCTGACAGATGCTCAACGCGCGGAGCTCGACCGCCGGCTCGCGGATCACGAAGCGCACCCAGATGACGTGGTTTCCTGGGATGACGTCAAGGCATCGATCACAGCCCGCCTTAAGCAATGACCCTGAAGGTTGTCTTTCGGCGCGCCGCACGCGCCGAATTTGGCGGCGCAGCGCTGTGGTACGAGGAAAGGCAGTCTGGTCTTGGGATGCGATTCACGTTCGAGATCGATCGCGTGGTCGATTTCGCGGCTGGAAATCCGGAACGCTTTCCCATCCGACACGGCGATATTCGTTGCGTGCAAGCCCGTCGCTTCCCGTATTCTGTCTTCTATCGCGTTGAAGCTGATCGAATCGTGGTGCTCGCGGTTTTCCATGCGCGGCGAGATCCAATGGTTTGGCAGTCACGCGCATAGCAGAGGCGTCGACGGCGGCACTTGGCAAGTGGCACCGGGAATGAGGGCGACGAAATGAATCACAAGCGCAATCGGCCCAAGCAGTTGCGGGCGGGGTGTCTTTTGTGCAAACCGAACAAACTCGGCAAGGGCATGGAAAGGCGGCTCGGTCACCGGGGATTCGGCAACCTGCGCAAGGAAGCGGCTGCCGCACAAGACCTTGTCGATGCCGGGTAAGACGCAGGGCGAAAAGGTCAGCGGACCTGATTCCGCCGGCCGCGCCGACGATCGCTATTGCGCCACTGTGACGCCTTTCCAGAAGGCGACGTAGCCCTTGACGTGCTTGGCAGCGTCCTTCGTTTCCGGGTAGGTCCAGGCCGCGTCCTTGTTGGTCTTCCCGTCCACGACGACGTCGTAGTAGCTCGCCGTGCCTTTCCAGGAGCAGATCGTGTGGGTCTGGGAATCGCGGAAGAAGTCCTTCTTCACCGCCTCGGGCGGGAAGTAGACGTTGCCTTCGACGATCTGCACTTTGGCGCTGTCCGATTCGGCGAGCACCGCGCCGTTCCAGGTGGCTTTGGGCATGGCGCCAGCTTAGCTCAGTCGCGGCGCACGGTGAAGCGCTGCCGGTTCGCGAGGTACAGGCCCGAGAGCACGATGACGCCCATGCCGACGAGCGACCAGCCGTCGGGGAAGTCGCCGAACACCAGCCAGCCCAGCAGCATCGCCCAGACCAGGGCGCTGTAGCTGTAGGGCGCGAGCAAGGTCGCGTTGGCGTAGTCGTAGGCCTTGATCAGCAGGAAGTGGCCGACCGAGGCGAGGATGCCGATCACCAGGATCAGCACGCCATGGGAGACGGCCTGCGGGCTGACCCAGACGAACGGTGCGATCACCGACAGCAGCACGGCGCCGACGACCGCGCCCCACACTAGCGAGGTCAGCGGCGGCTCCAGGCCGGCGACTTTGTGCGTGAGGATCTGGTAGAGCGCGTTGCACACCGCCATGCCGAGCGGCAGCAGGGCGTAGGGCGTGAATAGTTCCGAGCCGGGCCGCACGATGATCAGCGCGCCGGCGAGCCCGGCGAGGATCGCCAGCAGGCGCGCCATCTCCAGCCGTTCGCCGAGCATCGGCACCGCCAGCGCGGCGACGAACAGCGGCATCACGAAGCCGATCGCGTTGGCGTCGGCGAGCGGCAGCACGCTGAGCGAAGTGAAGAACAGCAGCGTGGCGAGCGCGAGCAGCAGGCCGCGCGCGAACTGCAGGCCCGGCCGCGCGGTGCGCAGCAGCCGCAGCTCGCCGCGCGCGGCGAGGAACCCGAGCAGGATCGCCAGGTTCGAGGCGTAGCGCGCCCAGACGATGAGCGGCACGGGGTACCAGCGCGACAGGTACTTCGCGACCGTGTCCATGAGCACGAACATGCCGACCGCGGCGACCATCAGCAGGATGCCCCGCAGCGCTGCCGTCACGCGGGCCTGGCCCTGGACCGCGTCCTGCTATTCACGCCTCAGGACGCATGTGCGGAAACAGGATCACGTCGCGGATGGACGGGCTGTCGGTGAGCAGCATCACCAGGCGGTCGATGCCGAGGCCGCCGCCCGCGGTAGGCGGCAGGCCGTACTCCAGCGCGCGGATGTAGTCGGCGTCGTAGAACATCGCCTCGGCGTCGCCGGAGTCCTTGAGCTTGACCTGCTCGCGGAAGCGCTCGGCCTGGTCCTCGGGGTCGTTCAGCTCGGAGAAACCGTTGGCGATTTCCTTGGCGTCGATGAACAGCTCGAAACGCTCGGCGATGCCGGGATCCTTATCATTGCGGCGCGAGAGCGGCGAGACCTCAGCCGGGAACTCGGTGATGAAAGTCGGCTGCAGCAGATGCTTCTCGGCCAGCGCTTCGAACAGCATGAGCTGCAATGCTCCCCAGCCCCGGTCTTTCGAGAATTCAATCGAGAGGGAAGTCAGTTTGCCGGCGAGGAATGCCCGGTCCCGCAGGTCGCCTGCCACGCCTTGTCTGCGGATCGCTTCGGTCATCGACAGACGGGCGAAAGGCTTTTCGGCGTCTATCGATTTATCCTGATATGAAAAAACGGCCCTGCCCAGCGCCGCCTGCGCCGCGTGGCGCACCAGTTTCTCGGTATGCGCCATCATGTACTCGCAATCCTCATAGGCGCAGTACCACTCCATCATGGTGAATTCGGGATTGTGGCGCGTCGAAATGCCTTCGTTCCTGAAATTTCGGTTGATCTCGTAGACGCGCTCCATGCCACCCACCACCAGGCGTTTGAGGTACAGCTCCGGCGCGACGCGCAAAAACATGTCCATATCCAGCGCGTGGTGGTGCGTCTTGAACGGCCGCGCCACGGCGCCGCCGGGAATCGGCTGCATCATCGGCGTCTCGACTTCCGCGTAGCCGTCCGCGTTCATGGCCTGCCGGATCGCTTCGATGACTCTCGTTCTTGCTTGAAAAGTCTCTCGCGCCTTCGGGGTCACGATCAGGTCCAGGTAGCGCTGCCGGTACTTGAGCTCCTGGTCGGCGATGCCGTGGAACTTCTCCGGCAGGGGGCGCAGCGACTTGGTGAGCAGCCGCAGCGCGCTCACCTGGATGGTCAGCTCGCCGGTCTTGGTCCTGAACAGCGTCCCCTGCGCGCCGACGATGTCGCCCAGGTCCCAGTGCTTGAATGCCTGATGATGTTCTTTTCCCGTCAGGTCATCAGAGACATAAAGTTGAATGCGGCCTGATTGATCCTGCAGGGTGGCGAAGCTGGCCTTGCCCATGACGCGCTTGAGCACCATGCGCCCGGCCACGGTGGCGGGAATGTTTTCTTTTTCCAGGTCGTCTTTTGTTTTTTCTCCGTGCAGTTTGCACAGACTGCCGGAAAAATCAGCACGGCGAAAATCGTTCGGGAACGCGATGCCCTGCGCGCGCAGCGCCATCAGCTTTTCCCTGCGCTCCTCGATCAGTTTGTTTTCTTCTTCTTCCATGATGTCTAGACGCCTTGTTTGAGGCTGGCGGTGATGAAGTCGTCCAGGTCGCCGTCCAGCACCTGCTGGGTGGCGCCCTTTTCGACGCCGGTGCGCAGGTCCTTGATGCGCGACTGATCCAGCACGTAGCTGCGGATCTGGTGGCCCCACTCGATGTCGGTCTTGGAGGCTGCCAGCTTGCCCTGTTCGGCCTTGAGCTTGCGCAGCTCCAGTTCATAGAGGCGCGATTTCAGCATTGCCATGCACTCGGCGCGGTTGCGGTGCTGCGAGCGGTCGTTCTGGCTCTGCACCACGATGTTGGTCGGGATGTGGGTGACGCGCACCGCGGATTCGGTCTTGTTGACGTGCTGGCCGCCGGCGCCCGAGGCGCGGTAGACGTCGATGCGCAGGTCGGCCGGGTTGATCTCCACCTCGATCGACTCGTCCACTTCGGGGTAGACGAAGACGTTGGCAAACGAAGTATGGCGGCGCGCGTTGGAGTCGAAAGGGGATTTCCTCACCAGGCGGTGCACGCCGTTCTCGGTGCGCAGGTGGCCGTAGGCATGCTCGCCGGCGATCTTCAGGGTCGCGTTCTTGATGCCCGCCACCTCGCCGTCCGACTGCTCCAGGATCTCGGCGCGCATGCCCTTCTTGTCGCAGTACTTCAGGTACATGCGCAAGAGCATCGAGGCCCAGTCCTGCGCCTCGGTGCCGCCTGCGCCGGCCTGGATGTCCATGAAGCAGTTGTTCGGGTCGAGCGGGTTGGAGAACATGCGGCGGAATTCGAGCGCCGCGACCTCGCTTCTTAGTTTTTCTGTATCAGAAAAAATACCAAGCAACGTCGCGTCATCACCTTCGGCGCGCGCGAGTTCGAACAGTTCCCGCGCGTCGGCGATGCCGCCGCCGACGCGCTTGAGCGTCTCGACCACCGCCTCGAGGGCCTTTTTTTCCCTGCCGATTTCCTGCGCGCGCTGCTGGTTGGCCCAGAGCCGGGGGTCTTCCTGCTCGCGGTTCAGCGCCGCGAGGCGCTTTTCCTTCGCCTCGAAGTCAAAGATACCTCCGCAGCTCGGCCGACTGCGTCTGCAGTCCGGCGAGCGTCGAGGCGATCTGGTTGATGCGCTCGGCTTCCATGGGGCGCGAATTATACGCGCCGTCCCGTATATTCCTCGTCGATCTTGTCGTCGAAAAAGGCGGTCGGATTGGGCGCCGCCATGAAGCGGCGGTAGACCTCGGGATAGACCTTCGGGTACTGGTAGACCTGCCCGTTGGATAGCTCCACCTCCAGCGTCATCGACTTCTCGTCGTAGCCGACCGAGCGCAGTTTCGAGGAATTGACCCGCTTGCGCTCCATCCTGCTATTTCGTGGCGCTCCAGGCGACCTGGCTGCCGCTGCCGATGTCGGCGACGGTGCCCGCCATCGAGTTGCCTCTCACGATGCCGGTGAAGTCGTAGGTCTTGCCGCCCAGCGCGAGCTTGAAAGTGAAGCGTTCGCCGCGCAGCCTGGCCTCCTCGAGCAGCACCTCCTTGCCGCCGATCCGGGCCGAGCCCGAGATGCGGGTGATCTGCTGCTTGAGGTCGAAGCGCACCGGTTCCTTGCTCAGGTTCGGCGGCAGCCTGGCGCTCCAGGCGCCGTCCGCCTTCGCGGGCACCACGTACAGGTAGATGAGCGTAGTGGTGACGCCGCTGATCGCGACCTTGTCCTCGAGGTCCATCTGCACGTACTTTTCCGGGATCCAGCCCGACAGCGGATAGTCGTGCGACAGGATGCGCGTCCCCGGGCTGAGCTCGCCCAGCAGCTTGTCCTTGAGCATGTTGACCGTGTTCGGCAGCAGGTACATGGTGAGCACGGTGGCCTTGCGGATGTCGGTCTTGAACAGATCCTGGATGCTGAAATTGGCCCGGTCGGCAATGCCCTGCTGCCTCGCCGATTCGTTCGCCTCCTTCACCAGCTTCGCGTCGATGTCCACGCCAAAGCCGCGCGCGCCGAACACCTTGGCTGCGGTGAGGATGATGCGCCCGTCGCCCGAGCCCAGATCGATGACGAAATCCTTGGGCCCGACTTCGGCCAGCGTGAGCATGTCGGCGACCACGCTGGTGGGCGAGGGAACGTAGGGGCCGGCGTTGACCGGGGCTTTGTCCGCGGCGTGCGCGGGAGCAACAAGCGCGAGGCACAGCGCGGCGGCGAGGAGGGCGCGAAGGTTCATGTCGGTTGGTGATGTTCCAGGTTGAGTTGGACCGTTTTCAGGCCATTGAACTCGTTGACGCTCAGGCGGTAGGCTGCGCGAACTCGGGCGGGCATGGGGTCCAGAGAGTTGAAGCGCATTGCCTCGATCCGTTGCCCGTCCTTGCGCAAACGCAGCTTCAGGTGACGCTCGCCGACGATGCGCTGGCTTTCGACAGAGAATGTATCGCAGAAGAGAGGCGGCGGAAAGCCCTGGCCCCAGATCTGCGTCTCCAGCATCTGCGCCACAGCCAGCGAAAGGTAGGCGGGCTCCAGCGCGCCGTCGGTTTCGACCACGCGCAAGCGCGCTGCTTCGGGGAGCAGTTCCGTCGCCGTACGTTCAAATAATTCCTGGAAAACGCCCAGGTCCGCTTGCCGAATCGTCAGCCCCGCGGCCTGGGCATGGCCGCCAAAGCGCAAGAGCAGGCCGGGGGCGCGCTTGGAGACGACGTCGAGCGCGTCGCGCAGGTGGAATCCGGGAATCGAGCGGCCCGAGCCGCGCAGCTCGTTTGAATTCGCTTTGGCAAAACAAACGACCGGCCTGTGAATGCGTTCCCGTACGCGCGCGGCGATCAGGCCGACCACGCCCTGGTGCCAGCCGGGCTGGAACATGGTGAGGCTCGCGCGCGGCGTCTCGGCGAGGCCCGCATTCATTCCCTCAAGTACCGCGCTCGCTTCCTCCAGCATCCCGCCTTCGATCTTGCGGCGCTCGCGGTTCAGGCGGTCGAGCTGCTGCGCGCAGTTCGCCGCGCACGCCTCATCGTCGGTGATCAGGCATTCGATGCCCAGGCCCATGTCGGCCAGCCGTCCCGCCGCGTTGAGCCGCGGCCCGAGGATGAAACCCAGATCGAAGCAGTTGGCGCGCGCGGCGTCGCGCCCCCCCGCGCGCGCCAGCGCGGCGAGCCCCGCCTTGCCTTGGCCCGCGCGCAAGCGCTTGAGGCCCTGCGCGACCAGGATGCGGTTGTTCGCGTCGAGCGGCACCACGTCGGCGACGGTGCCTAGCGCGACGAGGTCCGTAAGGGCAGCGAGGTTGGGTTCGCTGTCATTTAGGAACGCTTTTCGATTTCTCAGCTCAGTCCTGAGAGCCAACATCACATAAAACATCACGCCGACGCCGGCGATCGCCTTCGATGGAAAGCTGCAGCCGGGCTGATTCGGGTTGACGATGCATTCCGCCGCCGGCAGGGTGTCGCCCGGCAGGTGGTGGTCCGTGACCAGGGTGCGGATGCCGAGGCTGCTTGCGTGCGCCACGCCTTCCACGCTGGCGATGCCGTTGTCCACCGTGATCAGCAGATCCGGTCCGAGCTTGGCGGCGATGTCCACCAACTGCGGGGTCAGGCCATAGCCCAGTTCCATGCGGTTGGGCACCAGGTACTCGACGCGCGCGCCGAAGCTGCGCAGCGCGCGCATGCCCACCGCGCAGGCAGTGGCGCCGTCGGCGTCGTAGTCGGCGATGATCAGCAGCTTTTTCTGCTGCGCGATGGCGTCGGCGAGCAGGCGCGCGGCGCGGTCGGCATTGGTCAGTTGCGCGGGCGGGATCAGCTGCGAAAAATCCTGTGCCAGCTCGCCGGCGCTGGCGATGCGGCGCGCCGCGTATAGGCGCGCAAGCAGCGGGTGCGTGCCGGCCTCCTCCAGCCGGCGCCGGTCGGCTTCCGCGTAGGGGCGAATGATGATCTTCAAGCGCCGACCCCCTGATATGCCGACAGAGGTCGCGGGCGGCGCCAGAAGCGGCGCAGGTCGCCGCGCAGGATCTCGAACGACGCGCCAGCCTCAGGCACGTGCGTGGTCAGCATGTCGATGCGGCCCGAGCGCAGCGCGGCGAGCAGCGGCGCAAACCAGGCCTGCTCCAGAACCTGCAGTTGCTGCGCAAGCGCGCCGCCGTCGCCAAGCGCCGCGGCGCCGCGCAGATCTTCCAGCACCACGAGGTGCCGGCCGTCCTCGGGCGCGCGTTCCAGCCACTCCGCGGCGCTGCTTCCCGCCGGCCGGTGCCGCATGCCGGCGAGCCGCGCGAGACCGAGCGCGACCGGATCCGCCGCGCTCACCGACTGCCACGGTCCGGCCGCGCTGGCCGGCAGCGGGCCCGCACCCCAGGGCCACAGGCTGTTGATGACAGGCGCCCCGCGCGCATCGCGGCTGGTATTGACTGGATGCTGGTAGAGCGCCATCTGGATCTCGTTGAGCAGCGCGTGCCAGCGCTTTTCCGGCAGCTCGATGTCCACGTCAAGGCCGGCGATCTCCATCGGCGGCCGGGTCGCCAGCGGCATGGCGGTCGCCGCCTGCAGGACCCAGCGCTCCGGGGTAACGGGGTGCAGCGTGAACTGTGGCGCAAAATGCCGGTTCAGTTCCCTGCATAGCTGCAGCGCTTCATCGGGCGCAACCTCGAAGCCGGCGCTCGGGATGAGCAGCAGCCGGTCGCGGTCGGCGCGCAGGTGGACCGGGTCCGCGCGCAGCCAGTTCGCGGTGCCGGGATCCTCGCCGCAGGCGAGCGCGCTGAGCGCACCGGCGGGAAGGGGCCGCTCCGCCAGCCCGAAGGCATCGCAGTACCAGTCCTCGAGCGACGAGGGGCGCCCTGCCACCCGGCGTCCGCGCGCGAGCAGCAACTCCAGCGCAGGCGCGGCGGCGCCGGACCGGAACAAGGCGGGAACGACGAGTTCGACGTGCACTAGTGATGAACCAATCCGAGTTCCACCACCTTGGGGTGCGCGCGGGCCAGGTGGCGCACAAGAATCTTGTATTGATCAAGGTCGAACTTCGGCCGCGGCGCGTCCTCGAGCAGTTCGGCGACTTCGGCCTCGGAATGCGCGGTGCCGAGCAGGCACCAGTTGTGCACCACGTGCACTTCGACCGCCTCGCGCTCGCGGTCTTCCTCGACGATGCCGACCGGCCCGCGCCAGGGCCAGGCAGCGGTCTTCAGAACAGCGAGGGCGGCCGCGGCGCGCGCATGGTGTGCGTGCAGGCTTTCGCGCCCGGCGCAGGCCCCGGCGCAGCGGTCGATCTGGTGCCGGAAGCACGCGCCCTTGCCGGCCTGCTCGACGCCGAGCGCGCGCAGGCACAGTCGGTGCTCGTTGGCGAGCTCGCGCAGCGCGTCCATGGCCGAGCGCTTGGAGCGGAACACACCGGAGAGGAACGGGATGGTTGCGGAATTGATTTTTTCCTTTTGTATCAGATTCAGTTTTTTTGAATCGAACAAAAAACCACACAGTTCGTTCGCACGCCTCAGCTGGCGGTTGAAAACGGGCAACAGCTCCTTCACCAGCGCGGCCTCCTGCAGCAGCGCGCCCAGCTCGCCGCAGCTGCGCCGCCATTCGATGCGCCAGATCCCGCGCGCGATCTGCGCTTCGCGCGCCGAATGCACATCGCCGGAGAAATGCTGCAGCACGCGGCTGCGCATCGCCACGCTCTTGCCGACGTACAGCGGCGTGTCGTTCTCGCCGTAGAAGAGG